>Ga0068707_1003366_pt1 | contig 11159 bp, 8 predicted proteins | sample YNPNPMetaG_FD_66600 | JGI IMG/M metagenome (GOLD analysis project Ga0068707, IMG submission 66600) | Anoxygenic and chlorotrophic microbial mat microbial communities from Yellowstone National Park, USA - YNP NP MetaG | ecosystem: Environmental > Aquatic > Thermal springs > Hot (42-90C) >... | reverse complement strand
TCCAAAAGCTTTATATAACCTACATGCATAACCTAATCTATTCAATCCTTGTTTTGTAGTTTTCCATGGGGAAAAATATTTTATTCCATTGTATTCAAAATCATAAATGGGGTTTCCTTGACTCGTAAGATTATCATCAATGCATAATTGTCCTTCGTTGATATTTAAATCACCTTTTATAAATTCTTCTTTAGTTGCGGATCTAATACGACCATCGGGTAGCAATACTTTTTTGTATTTTGTTGCTCCTTCTTCGCCTAAAGACTTCTGTCTATAAGTATGATTATACTTTATATGTTCTAAATTTTTGCCATACCAAAGAATATAGTCAAAAACTGTGTTTAATAATGCTGACTCCAACCCACTTGTCTTACCTAAACAGATCAATCTTGCAAAGTTATCCCCTCCAAAAACCTCATCCATCAAACACCTTACCAAATGCACATTCTCATCCCCAATCTGCACAAAAATACTCCCCGTCTCCGTCAATAATTCCCTGGCCACCACCAGGCGGTCCCGGAGATAGCTCAGATAGGAGTGGATGCCGAGCTTCCACGTGTCCCGGTAAGCCCGGATCTGCTCGGGCTGGCGGGTGAGGTCCTCGGCCTTGCCGTCCTTCACCTCCCGCCGCCGGGTGGAGACCTGCCAGTTGGAGCCAAACTTGATGCCATAGGGCGGGTCGATGTAGATCATCTGCACCTGGCCCTTGAGGCCCTCCTTTTCGGCCAGGGAGGTCATCACCAGCAGGGAATCCCCCAGGATCAAGCGGTTGCTCCAGTTTTGCTCATGGCGGTAGAAATCCACCATCTCCTCGAAGTCAAGGCCGTTGAAATCGGCAAAGAGGGAAAGCTGGCCCTCGGGGCGCTCGCCTTTGGCCTGGGCCCGCACCTCCTCGATGATGGCCTTGGGCAGAATCTTTTCCTGGATATAGATGGGCACCGCCGGCACTTCCAGGGGCCGGGCGTCCTGCTCGTCCTTCCCCTTCCAGACCAGTTGCGGGTCCAGAGACGGGTCCCGGGGATAAAGGACGGTCTTGGGTTTTCTCTCCTCCTCGGCCACAAAATCCCGCAGCTCATGGGTGGGGATATTCTTCCGTTTTTCCTGATACTTGAAGTCGAAGATGGGGGTGGGGGTGTCGCCTTTCTTGCGGCCCATGGCAGGTCCCTTCCTTTAAGCTCAGGCAAGTCAACCGGTGGGCGGTTGTCCTACATTTTCATTGGTGATGGAGCCCAGGGCGCACCCTGCGGGCTAGAGGCTTTGTAACACTTTTTGAAACCGGTTCGGCGACAGCTCATTTTCCCGTAAGATTTCCCGGGGCAGCGGCCGGGCCAGGTTCCGGCCCGGATGGTGCGGCACGGTGGTGGTGCGGCCATCCGGCTGGCGGTAAAAGACATGGCTGCCCTTTTGCCGGACCGGTTTAAAGCCTAAACTCAGCAGAACCTTGTCCATGGGGTGGCAATCCACGATGGGCAGCCGGGTCACGCGTTCACCTCAATCTGCTGCAAACCCACAAATCTGGGCAGCTCCTCTGGAGGCCGGGGGTATTCTTCCAGGCACAACTCCAGGACTTCTTTAAGATTGAGGTGCAGTTCATCCAGGGTCGCCGCCTGGGTGTGCGCGCCGGGGATGCCGGGCACAAAACCCACATAAAGCTCAGTATCCGGGTCCCATTCCACATAAGCGGTGAAAATTCTCATATAACCTCATATAAAGGCTGCTTTCGCCGCCTCACCGGATGACCTGGTAAATCACCGGTCGATAGCGGGGCGGCGGAATGGGCTTGCCGGCCTGCTCCGCCGCGGCCAGCCAGGCCTTTTTGGCCCGCTCCACTTCGGCCAGGGCCTGCTCCGGGGTTTCTCCAAAGGCGGAACAGGACTCCAGGTCGGGGATATCGGCAATATAGCCGCCATCCTCTTCGCTATAGAAGATATTAATGTGATAATCGCCCATCATTTTCCCTCCAAGTTAATATTATATTTTTCTACCAGACGGAGGAACTGGCGGATCTGATAGGGCTTGACCTGGCCCCCCACCTCCTGGAGGTTGACCAGCTCCGGGATCTCCGGGTGACCGAAGATGTGATGGCTGCCGCTGGTGCGCAAGAGTTTAAAACCGAAGCCTTCCACCAGGTTGACGAACTCGCCGAAAGCCACATTTTGCAGGTGTCCCTGGGCCAGCTTTTGGAGCAGTTTTTTCCGACTCATGCAAGACCCTCGGACAGGGGCAGGGTGGCCAAAAAACGCCGGATGAGGTTCTGGGCATCCCAGGGATCGGCAATCTCCAGGAAGGCCCAGCGGCCGAAGGCGCCGTGGTTGTTGACCGCGGGCAGCCACAGCCTCCGGGCCGCAGCCACTTTGACGGCCTTCTCCTTTTTCTTCTCGCCGGTGACCTCGATAATAAGGTTCAGGGGGTCTTTCCAGCCAGCAACCTTCAGACGCACCAGGAAATCAGGATAATAGTTTTTTTCCTGGCCGTCGAGAGTGTAAGGGATGGCGAAGCCCAGGTTGTGGTTTTTGGCGTAGCAGATGACCTCCTCCATCTCCTCCAGGGTCTGGGCCATTTTCTGCTCCCAGGAGCCGGTGTCGGCCACCACATGGGAGATGTGGCACTTATCCGGGCGGGTCTCATACACGGGCCGGATGGTGTCGAAGTCCACATAGCGGGTGGAGCCGACAGTATCATAGGGCCGCAGAATAGGTTTGAGGGTCTTCTGGTCGGAGGTGGAGGAGACGATGGCCTGATAGATGCGATCGGCAGCATTGTGGGCGAATTCAATGAGGAGCAGCATCTGGGGGAAGGTGTTATCCTGACAGATGACGCATTCCTTGAGCCAAAGCCGGGTAATCTGCAATATCTGAGGAAAGAGCCAAGCTTGGACTTCGGCATCGAACTTGTGCTCTGCCGGGCGCTCCCTGATCTGAGAACCATCCTGGCGAAAATATTTTTCCAGGACCAGCTTGGCCAACAGAAAGGCCACTTCCTGCATCCGGCGGTGCTTCAAATCTTCCAGCCGGTGAATACTGGACTCTCCGATAATGGGAGCGTTCTCCGTCCAGGTAGGGAGGTCGGCAGTGGAAAGGATATATTTGGTGTCCTCGGTGAAGGACGCGGTCAAAATTGGGCCGGACAGGTCATAGCGATAGCCCATGAGCCGGGGGAAGGTGATCTCGCATTCCTGTCTCTCCGGCAGGGCCCGTACCCGGGTGGGGATGGGACCGGGCCTGGGAGGTCCGCCTGACCCGGCGCAGGGAATGAAGGAAAACGGCACCCCATAAACCTCAGCATATTCCACCGGGAAGGACTCAAAAGTGACTTCCTGGCCGTTGACCATCAGACGCCGGGTTTCAGTGACGAAGCTGCGGCGGCGCAACCCCCGACCTACCACCTGCTCGCAGAGCAGCTGGGTGCCAAAGGCCCGTACTCCCAAAATGTGCGTCACGGTATTGGCGTCCCAGCCCTCAGTGAGCATGGAGACTGAGACTACACATTTAACCTGCTCCCCTAGCTTGCCAGGCTTGCCGATGGTATTCATCACCTCCCGGAGCAGGTCTTCATCCGTGATCTGCTCCACATTGCGGCCAGGAAAGCGCAAACGATACTCAGCTTTAAAGTCCTCAATTTCCCGGGCCGCCAGCTTCTTGAACTCGTCACTCATGGCCTCACCGGATTCCAACTGCTCGCTGTCGATGAGAATGGTGTTGGGACGCCCTACCCAGTAGCCGTCTTTGACATTGCTGAAGATGGGAAGGGCTCCGGGCACGAGGACCGTGGAGCCATCAGGGAGAACTTTTTCGTACCCTGCAATAAAATCGAACACCAATTTGGAGACATTGGTGTTGTTGCATACCACGATGAAGACGGGAGGAGTCTGGCCCTTGGCCTGAGCCTCGGCGTTCTGCTCCCATTCTTGGTAGTACTTTTGATAGTTATTATAAAGGCTGAGTATTGCTCCCTGGAGTTCGACCGGGAGCTTGGGATCGCCACTTACGGCTTCAGTTTTGCGGCCTTTGCGGGGTAAATCTTCCTTGATAAGGGGCCACAAGTGTCGATAAATCGGCTGTTCCCCCACCATGGAATCGTCCGCTACAGGTACTCGGGGCACCTTGACAATGCCACTTTCGATGGCGTCAATGAGGGAGAAGTCGGAGACCACCCAGGGGAACAGGGTGCCTTCGGGATAACCGGAGCCCCGCAGAAAAAAAGGCGTGGCTGAGAGGTCATAGACCGCCTTGATCCCCAGCTTGGTCTGGATAGCTTCCAGGCCGGAAATCCAGACCCGGGCGGCTTCTTCCCGTTTTTGGGCTTCTTGTCGCTCTTCGCCAGTGAGTTTTTCCTCCAGGCCATCGGGCTTGCGCCGATAACAATGGTGGGCCTCGTCATTGATGACGATGATATTCTTTTTGGCCCCCAACCCCCGGCACACCCGGCGCACCATCTCATCTGGGGTCTCGGTGAAGGGGCTTGTCTTTCCCTCGGCCAGGATGGTCTTGGTGAGCTTACCGGCGGCTACTTTTTCTCGGAGCAGGAAGGCATGATAATTAGTGATAAGAATCTTGGCCTTGAGTAATTCCGGCCTCTGGAAAGGGGGCACCAAATCCCATTTGTGGTAGTAATTGTCAGGAATTTGGGGGAGTAGCACCCGAAGGCGGTCCCGAATAGTTATGCCCGGTGTAACTACTAAAAAGGTATCGCTAAAACGGGCATCCCGGGGATTGGCCAGCTTATTCAGAGTATGCCAAGCGATGAGCATGGCCATAACTACGGTCTTGCCGGCGCCGGTGGCCATCTTAAAGGCGATGCGGTAAAGGAGGGGGTTGGCTGCCTGATTGGCCTGGCGAATTTCATTCTCAATCCAGGCATCACCATACTTTTTGGCCACTTCGGTAAGGTAGATGGCCGTCTCCAGAGCTTCGATCTGACAGAAAAAGAGTTTTTTTTCCCGGTCGGGTCGTTGCCAGTATTCCAGCAAACGGGCCGTGGTTTTGGTGGTTCCCAGGTAGCCGCCCTGTCGCCACATGGCGACTCGGGAGCGCACCCGGTTGATGAATTTGTTTTCCTCGATGCGCTCCTTAGTCCATTCCGTGTCGAAATAAAGCTGTTTCCCCTTTTTCTTGGGCTTGGCGATGGGAATGAAGTATGAACTTACCCGGCGCTCGGGGACGATCTCGTTGGTGATCCCCTCATTGGTAAAGCGGAAATGGCGGCGAGGTTCCTCGAAGGGGGAGTTTATGACGGGATTTTCGATGACGATCTGTCGCATCAATATCCACCGCTGCCTCTAGGTTTAAGGATTAGATTTTATAAGCATTATAGGATGAAACACAATAAAAGGTCAATTTTGGGAAAGGGGCATCGCGTTTAAACGAGTTGTTCATCTCTCTTTGTTAAGGGCTAAGCTTCGATAAATACGCAGGTTACATTCTGGCCGGTGTGAAGTTCGTCCTGGTCCTGTTTTGTTGATAAGGAAAAGAAATGGGGCCAGGTTTCCCCGACCCCTCCAGGACTTCTTGCGGTTTTAGCCAGGGCCAGTCTGGAAGCCGGCCCCAGGCGGCCCGGCCCGGTTCATATCGCCGCCAGGGCTCCCTGCCAATCATTGCCGGCATGGTGCCGCCAGGTGTCCTCATAGCCGGGACCTTCGCCGTTAACCTTGGAAACGGTGAAACCGCGCAGCCGGCTCTGGGTTTGGATGTAGGTGGCCATGAAGCCGTAGGCTTTGAAATACATGAACTTACGCTCCTGGTACCTGGGATGGCCGGAAAGCTCCAGCAGCCGCAGGACGCCCTGCTGGATCAGATCCTCGGCCTCAATATACCAGGGCAGCCGATCCTTGAATTTGCGGTGGTAGATAAAGCGCACCATCCGGTAGGCCGCCTCTGGATCGAAATCGCTCAAAGACGGGCAGACGGTCCGTTTGTTGTAGTTTACGATGAAGTAGCCGCGGGCCAGGCTTGCCTTGGCAACTTTCTGGTTACAGTTGAAATGGACCATCACGCCTTCGATGGTGTTGATGTCCTCGGGAATGGGGACGGTTTCCCGCTCCCGGCCCAGGTTCACCGGCCCGTCCACATGGCCCCGCTTAGGAGGGACGCCCTTTTTCAGGTAATCAATGATGTAATAGCCGCGCTTTTTGGCAGTTACCGCAGTCATGTAAGGGCAACCAGTGAGCTGCATAATTTCCTTGCTGGTCATTCCATCAACCGGGATTACTTCGCACTCACGTTTGGGCCAGCCAAGCATCCGGATTTCTGTTTTCATTGCTTGCATCCTCCTAGTAATAAGGATTTATTACTTAGAAAAGATGCAATCAGTATGCCTAATTAGTTGAAAACATAAAAATTAGAGCTCCGCAAAAATATTATGCGAATAATAAGATACTTATGTTGTTAATACATCTTTGTTTACCTTTTATGCCGTAACATGACAGCGGTACAGTATTTTTGACCAAGCGCTACTTCGCCTCTCCAAAAAACCTTTTGTATATTACGTGATGTTAGTTACACGGTTAAAATTATTTGACCGCTACGGGGGATAAAGTCAAATTATTGCAATGAGTTAGCCCGCTTTGTTCACGTAGGAGATGAGCAGATCCTTTGCCAGGCCTTTTAGGGAGGCGGAGGAGCCAACCTGGAGGGCTGAGAAAAGGCTGAAAGAGCTTCGAAGGGTCAGGTTTCTAGAAAAAAATGTGGCAGAGACCGCTTGTGGGCTGATTTGGGACGCACCTCTCCCCCCTGGTTCACGCACCACGGCTGGGGAAGGGGGGATTAAGCCGGACTGGCCCGCAGGTTGTGCACCAGGCCAGCCAGAAGCTCCCGGTGTGGATAGCCCGAGGCCAAATGCACCCAGATGCGCCGGCTGGTCTCCCGGATGCAGGCCCCGATCTTCAGAAGCTTAAGGCGCAGGGTGTTGACCTGGGCCGTGGCCAGGAAGCGATGGCAGCTAAGGCGGTCTGTATAGGCTGTGCTGCTGGCCTGGCTCCCGTTGCAGGGGCCGATAGACCGGCCAGGTTGAACATCTCGGCGGTCATTCAGGTCTCCTCTTGAGGAGTGCTGGGCCGGCCCCCCTTATTTCCCCACCGGAGTTTTGGTGCACCTAACTCTCCCGCTTTTGGCCCTGATTGCCTTGCCATGGCCAGCTCTTTCTATATCCCCGTCAGCCCTTATCGGCGCCCACCCCTGCCCTTGCACCTGCCAGGAGAGGAACGCAATCTAAGGCTCGCCGCCCTCGGCGCCCTGCCGCGACGTTTTCCCTCTCTTCCGGCCGGCCCTCCAGGAGTAGACCGCCCCTTCACCCCAGCTCGGCCCAGAGCCCCCTGCGCTGTCCCCCTCTTCCCGGCCCAAGACCGAAACCCGGAGACGGGACTCCTACCCCCCCTGGTCAATATGCTGGCCACGGAAATTTTTTTCCAAAACATTCGGGGGTGACCAGGGGGCAACCCAGCTTGGTGCGTCGTTGCCCCAGAGAAAGGCGGGCCAGGGGATGGTAAAGCTCATGAAATCGAATGTCACGAATGTGCCTCAAAGGACTGTGCCCTGGGGACGAGGTTACTTATTGGAGGAAGAGGTGCTGTCACCTCTGCCTTTCTCGTTTAGGGACCAACCCCCGGAGACAGATCGACCCGGGACCCTTATTGCTCATCGCCAATCTCAGGTCGAAATCTCCCCCTCAAGAGCATGATTTTTATCAAATTGAAGCGGCGCGAGGGTAAACATAGGGAGGCGATATACGGCACCGAAAGTCTCTTTTGGGGTGTTTAATTCTCATAATCCCCCTTCTTGTGGGCTGGTCGCCGAAAAAATCTGAAGACCCGCTCGGGGTAGTCGTTCTTGGCGCAATTCCCTCCTTTCCTTGGTTGCGTGGAGATCCCCTTTTTTGGAGTCGTGATCAGGCAAGATTCTCGATGAGCCACCTCTAAAGTCCATCAACTTCTTTGGGGGTAAGGGCCTTTTATCCGGGCATAAGGGTGAACTCCTCTACAGAATTATAGGTCTGGGAAAGGGGATAACCAGCAAGCAAAATTAACCCAAAGCCTAAACACGCCGCCACAAGCGTCTCATGCTTCCAAAGGGTATTTTGAGATAGCGGCGGACTAAAAGATTCCTGCCACCAACCAAGCCCGGCTGCATCTGACCTAAAATGGCCGGACAGTTGGAATGCGGGGGAACATCTCAAGGATTAAAAAACTTTGTCAAAAGCCGATACCATGGCAGATACCTTCTCAGGGAGGTTAAGACCATTGGCCGGCTTTTTGAATTCGGCTGCGAGCAGGGCGGCTATCGGGCCGAGGTTTCCGGCGGCGAAGACGCTGGGTATCTCGTCCTCACCCAAACCATGACCTGCCTTAATTGTGAACGAGTAGTTGACGTGGTGGAGGGGGAATCGCACCCCGGTTCCCTGGTTAGCGATATTCACATCTTCGGGCGCTGCCCCCGCTGCCGGGGCCGCCGGGTGATCCCCTGGCACAGATCCCGCCCCTGCCCCAGGTGCGCCGTCAGGATGAAAAAGCTGGACACCCGCCGGGTGTGCTTCTGGGATTGATGGAGCTGGATCGTCAAAAACTCAACCCTGGCTCAAGAGAGCAAAACCCCCCGGTCAGGTTGGCTGCTGGCAGATCCCGGAGGGCGGCCTCATCGATTGTGCCAGGGTTTTGGGGCTTGCCGCAGTCCCCCACGCCCTTCTCCGGGTATTGTTCCGTTCCCGGGTTTTCCCGTTTTTGCCATAGTACCATAGGGATGAGTCTATAATACCTGGTGGGAACGCTTGCAGGGCCGCCTGGCCTGGGAGCGCCTCTGGGAAACGGGCTGCGCCGCGGAGGTACCGGTGTGCACCAGGAGGGAGGCCTTCGACAGCCGCAGCCGCCTCCAGGATTTGCTGCCTGGCACCATCGTGGGGGAGGGACGCGGGCTCCAGGCAGCTTGATTTTGCCACCCCCATTCAGCGTAGCCAGCCAAATTTCTCAAGCCGCCTGGATCCTTGGGTTTTCATGATGCGCCCTTGAGTTCCGAAGACTTTAGTGCTATTGGTAGGGGAAAACAATGCGGCGGTCCATGGCGCCCCACCTTTTCCAGGGAAAACACCCAGGGGGCTGATCCTGATGCTCTTCGGGGAGTACCACTTCCACGGCGTCCTGGAGGATGACGCCATCCTCCCGCCGTTCAAAGGGTCCACCTTCCGGGGGGTGTTCGGCTGGGCCCTGAAGGAGATGGTCTGCGCCCTCAAGCACCAGGAGTGCCCCACCTGTCTGTTGCGTGGCCAGTGCATTTATACCCAGGTGTTTGACCTCCCGCCGGGGTTGGAGCCCCGGGGCTCCCCATCCCCCCCCCACCCCTTTGTCATTGAGCCCCCATTGGATGCCCGCACCCATCTGGCCGCGGGGGACCACTTCGACTTTACCTTGCTCCTCTTCGGCCCGGCCACCCAGTACCTGCCCTATTTTGTCTATGCCTTTCAGGAAATGGGAAAAAGGGGCATCGGGCGGAAGCTCAACGGCCGCCGGGCCCGCTTCCGCCTGCTCACGGTCAGTTCCCCCGCGACCGGCCGCGTGTATTCCCAGGAGGACCATACCCTCATCTCCGGGGGCACCGAGGAGCTGCACCTGGAGGCCCCGGAACGAGGAGCTCCGCCCGTGAGGGAACTGACCCTGACCCTTTTGACCCCCTTGCGCCTTAAGTTCCAGAATCACCTCCAGGCCGAGCTGCCGTTTCATGTGCTGGTGCGGGCCGCGTTGCGGCGGGTGAGCACGCTTCTGAAACACTTCGGCGCAGGGGAGCCGCGCCTGGACTATAAAGGCTTGAGTGCCAGGGCCCAAGAGGTGGAAGTGCTCCGGTCCTCCCTGGCCTGGTTTGAGTGGCCGCGCTATTCCCAGCGCCAGGAGCAGGCCATGCTCCTGGGTGGGCTTTTGGGCTCCATCACCTATCAGGGAAATTTAGGCGAATATCTCCCGCTCCTGCGCTTCGTAGAAAAAGTGCATTTGGGGAAAGCCACCACCTTCGGTTTGGGGAAGGTCAGACTCTCCACGGCGCCGGCGGCCTAAGGACAAAAGGGAGATTACTGATGCGGCATACCTTAATCTGCACGGTGGGCACCAGCCTGAAGAGCAATCTGGAGCGACATCCCGAGGGGCGGGACTGGCTGGAGCTCTATTCCCAGGGACGGTTCCGGGACTTGGCCCGGGCCTTGGCCAGCGTACCGCCCGAGAACCGCCTCCTGGGCGCGGAGATCAACTCCACCGACAGCATCATGGCCAAGGGAATCCTTGCCGACCCTCTTTACCTCCATCTTCTGGTGTCAGACACTCAGGATGGGCAAAACCTGGGGCAGCTTCTGGCCTTTTACTACCAGGAGAAGAAAAATCCCAGGAGATTTGAACATGTAGATTGGCAGCCACTAGTCGGTTTGACGGATGAAAACCCCCACCGTTTCAAAACTCAGGGTCTGCGCCATCTGGTGACCGCCATGGCCACGATCTCCCGGCAGCGAGGTCCGGAGCAGGTGGTGATCAACGCCACTGGCGGCTACAAGGCCCAGATCTCCTTTGCCGGGCTCATCGGCCAGGCCCTTAACATCCCGGTATGTTATCTCTTTGAGCGCTTTTCGGAGGTTATTATCCTGCCGCCCCAGCCGGTATCTCTGGATCTCAGCTTCTGGCTGGCCCATGCCCCACTTTTTTATCAACTGGCCCAGGATCGGGGGAACCCGGAGAATTACGAGTCGATCGACCCCCGCTTCGCCAGCCTGGTGGAAGAGATCGAAGTGGACGGGCAGAAGCTGGTGGGGCTCACACCCATGGGCCAGCTCTTCCACGAATCCTTCCGCTACCGCTTTGCCTTGCAGCAATCTCAGCTCCTGCCGCCGGACTCCGGGACGGAGCCGGCCGGGAAAAAAATCACCTATGAAGCCGGTCTCAGCCCCCGGCCGCCAGGGATTGAAGCCTGGTTCAAAAAACTCCTGGAGGTGCCCTACGTCACCAAAATCACTACCTATTATTATAATCCGGATCTACCCCGGGCCAATTATTTCAAGCCTTCCAGCCAGGGAGAGGCTGATCGGGTCGAAGGCGGCTTCAGTGACGGCAAAGCCACCACCAAATTCCTGGTGTTTTTAACCGCCAACACCCCGGCGCAGCGGGACGCCGCCCTGTCAGACCTGTGGGAGCGGTTTCT
>Ga0068707_1003360_pt1 | contig 11168 bp, 7 predicted proteins | sample YNPNPMetaG_FD_66600 | JGI IMG/M metagenome (GOLD analysis project Ga0068707, IMG submission 66600) | Anoxygenic and chlorotrophic microbial mat microbial communities from Yellowstone National Park, USA - YNP NP MetaG | ecosystem: Environmental > Aquatic > Thermal springs > Hot (42-90C) >... | reverse complement strand
CCGTACTGTCCGCGATGAAGATAATGTTAAACCTTCATTCGGAGATAGGCGGGATCGCGCCAACTGTAGCCGCTCGCCTAATGGCTCGCGGACAGTTGCGGGACTTTACCCCGCCCTCTATGCCTGTTGAATAAGGACTGATTCAGAAATTATGGCTTAATCTTGATAAATTACCTTACCTTAATTCGATGTGCTTAGAGGGCGGGGTGCTCGATTCGATTCTGTAGATAAATTTTCATCGCCTATAGACTCGAAAATTTATACATAATCGGCATGCAGTACCATCTTACAAAAGAGGGTTTAGAAAAATTAAAAAAAGAGTTGGATTATCTTAAAAAAGAGGGCCGAATAGAAATTGCCGAACGTCTCAAACGCGCCAAAGAATATGGTGATTTAAGTGAAAATTCCGAGTATATTGATGCTAAGGAGGCTCAAGATAAGTTAGAGAGTCGAATTTTTGAACTGGAAAAAATAATTAGAAATGCAGTTTTAATTAAAAAAAGTTCTCAAAAAAATATAGTTAATATTGGTTCAACGATTGAAGTCCAAAAAGGTCTAAAAACTTTTAGATACACAATTGTCGGCTCTCACGAATCTAATCCAGAAGCTAATTTAATTTCCAATGAATCGCCACTAGGAAAGGCTTTTTTAGGTAAAAAAGTCGGAGATGTTGTTGAAATAGAAACTCCTAGCGGAAAAACGAAATATAAAATCTTAAAGATAGAGTAAAGGGCTTTCTACAAATTTTCAAGGCGAAGCCGCAGAAAATTTGTTCAGAAAACCTTTACCCCGCCCTCTAAGCATGTTGAATAAGGATTAATTCAGAAATTATGATTTAATCTTGATGAATTATTCTGTCTTAATTCTATGTGCTTAGAGGGCGGGGTGCTCAATGTTGTAGTAAAATTTACTGCGCATTGAGCTTGTAAATTTTAACAACATTGGCATGCTTGAGGACATCATTAAACAAAGACATCGAAAACTTAAAAGTCTTAGAGAAGCCGGAGCAAATCCTTATCCGGCAAAAGTTAAACGGACGATTTTAATTGGCGAGGCACTAAAAAATTTTAATAAATTACAGGCCTTCAAGAAAAAATTATTTATTGTTGGTCGAGTAAGGGCATTGCGTGACCAGGGTAGTTTAATTTTTATGGATTTAGAAGATGGAAGCGGAAAAATTCAGGGAGTTTTAAGGAAAAATAATCTAAACAATTTTAAAATCTTAAAACAAAATTTAGATATCGGCGACTTTTTGGCTGTGAGCGGTCCGCTTTTTAAAACTTTAAAAGGTGAAAAAAGCATTGAAGTAAAAACTGTTCAAATTATTGTTAAAAGTTTAAGACCTTTACCCACGCAGTGGTATGGACTGAAAGATATTGAAGAAAGATATCGGAAAAGATATTTGGATTTAATTTTAAACCCCGAAATTAAAGAAAAACTGATTACTCGTTTTAAAATTATCGAAGCATTAAGAAATAACTTAATCAAAGAGGGCTTTATTGAAGTAGAAACGCCAATTTTACAACCTTTGCCTGGCGGCGCCTTAGCCAGACCTTTTATTACGCATCATAATGCTTTAAATTGCGATTTTTATTTAAGAATTGCGCCTGAACTTTATTTGAAAAGATTATTGGTGGCTGGTTTTGAAAAAATATTTGAAATTGGCAGAGTTTTTAGAAACGAGGGAATCGATAGAGATCACAATCCAGAATTTACCATGCTTGAACTTTATTGGGCTTACGAGGATTGGCAAGGTTTAATGAAATTCACAGAAAAATTACTCAAGAGAGCAATTGTTAATGTGGATAAGTCCGATGTCCCCAATATCGACGTTAATTTTAGGACATCGGACTTTATAAAATTAAAATGGCCAGTGATTACTTTTGAAAACGCTTTTAAAAAATATACAAAAAAAGACATAAAAAAACTAAATTCCGAAGAAATTGACGAGGTTTTTAAAAAAGAAGTGCGGCCTAAAATCATAAAACCAACTTTTATTATTCGTTATCCTAAAGCTATTTCGCCATTAGCCAAATCTTGCGAGGATGACTCTAATTTCACTGAGAGATTCCAATTAATTGTTGATGGTATGGAAATTGTTAACGGCTTTTCAGAATTAAACGATCCTATTGATCAGCGCCAAAGAATGGAAGAACAAGAAAGAAAATATCGTGCCGGCAACAAGGAGGCATCGCGATTGGACGAAGATTTTTTGGAGGCTTTAGAATACGGCATGCCGCCGGCGGCTGGTTTGGGCATTGGCATTGACCGTTTGGTTGCTTTAGTAACAAAGAGTCATAATATTAAGGAAGTAATTGCATTTCCCACACTAAAACCAAAGTAAGTAATGAGTAATGAGAACTGAGCAGTGAGCAAATAAACTCATAACTCATAACTCATAACTCATAACTCAAATTGTTAGACGTTAATCTCATTCGCCAAAACCCTGATAAAGTCAAAAAAGGTATTAGTGCCAAAAATTTTAATTCTCAATTAGTGGACGATTTTGTGGTTCTTGATGAGCAATGGCGGAAATTGGTCAAAGAAATAGACGATTTAAAAGCAGAGCAAAATAAATTATCGCGGACTCGCGCGGACTTGAACGCGGACTTACGCAGACAACAAAAAATAGAAGAAGCAAAAAAAATAAAAGAAAAAATACAATCATTAGAGAAAGACTTAAAAATTATTGAAAAGAAAAGAGAAGAAATTTTACTACAATTACCCAATTTGCCGCTTGATGATGTGCCGGTAGGTAAAGATGATAAAGAAAATATAGTTTTACGCGAGGTAGGCGAGAAACCAAAATTTGATTTTCCGCCTAAAGATCATTTAGAAATAGGAAAATCTTTAGACTTAATTGATTTTGAGACTGCGGTTAAAGTTTCCGGCTCTAATTTTTATTATTTGAAAAATGAAGCAGTCCTTTTGGAATTAGCTTTAATAAATTATGCTTTTGAAACTTTGATAAAAGAGAGCTTTGTTCCAATAATCACCCCTGATTTAGTCAAAGAAAGATTTTATAAAGGAACTGGCTATCTGCCGCAAGGAGAAGAAGCGCAAATTTATGAAATTAAAGATTCTGATTTAGGCTTGATTGCTACCGCGGAAATTACTCTAGCCGGACTTCACGCTGACGAAATTTTAAATGAAAAAGATTTGCCCAAAAAATATGTTGGTTTCTCGCATTGTTTTCGGTTAGAAGCAGGCAGTTATGGCAAATATTCCAAAGGACTTTATCGGGTCCATCAATTTTCTAAAGTAGAAATGTATATTTATTGTGTACCAGAAGAGTCAGAAAAAATGCACCAATATCTTTTATCATTGGAAGAAAAAATATTTCAAGGATTAGGCATTCCTTATCGCGTGGTGGAGATGTGTACCGGTGATTTAGGCAGTCAAGCCGCTAAAAAATACGACTTAGAAGCCTGGATGCCGGGCAGAGGCGATTGGGGAGAAATTACCTCAACTTCCAATACCACTGACTATCAAGCACGAAGATTAAATATAAAATATAAACCAACAACCCACAACCAACAACCAGCAACTAGATTTGTACATACTTTAAATGGTACAGCGATTGCCATCTCACGAGCGATAATTGCAATTTTAGAAAACTATCAGCAAAAAGACGGCTCGGTTTTGGTGCCAAAAGTTTTACAAAAATATTTGAATTTCAAAAAAATCGGATAGTTAAAGCGGTGTCATAGACTAGCCAGCGGGAAAATACGAATACAAAATTTACATTGACGATGTTTTAGCCGCAGTTTTGTCGTTTGAGGTTAAGTAATGTTTAGGCGGGACTATCAGGCCCCGCCTGTTTTTTATTTAATATTTCATCGCGAGAGAATTAATGGCGAGATAAAAATATTTTATCTAAGGCAATCTAAAGGGCAAGTGTTGGTCGTTTGCTCGATGGAGTCGCAAATTCCGTCTCCGCATTTACCTATTGGTTGTTGCGGTGAGAAATTTGATGGTGGTTGAGAACCGGGTGATGGCGGAAGATTTGGCTCTGATTGAAAATTTGATGGTGGTTGATAACTTGGTTTTTGTTTTTGTCCCTGAGGAGAAGTTTTTTCGCTTTGGTTACCGCCAGCCGCACTTTCTATTACCGAAGAAGGTGTGCCGGGAATAAATGTTTCATAAGCCATCAAAAATGTCCCATCTTTTAGTTTAGCTACGGTCGGAAACATTAATTTATGATATTCTTCTTTTGCTCCTGAGGTGATTGTTAAAATGTACTCACCGCTATTTTGTTCCATTGTCCAGCTTTTTCCATCAGCCGATAAGATGGATTTAAAGCCTTCATTCGGTGTATCGCCAAAAAGATAAATTCTATATCTTAAAGGATTTTCAAGGGTTAAAACATCGCCAATCACATAACACTTATCAATATTGCCATCTTTAAATTTAAAAGGACAAAATATTCCAGTTTTTGGCTGATTAAAGGTTATGCCGTCTAAAGAGGTAGCGGGATTGGAATTGCCATTGAATAAATGCCAAGTATCGCCAAATTTTACTACTACCGGGTCCAAAGCAATTCCGCTTTGGGGAATGTAGGTGTGCTTTGCTCCGCTAAAATGAATTCCGTCATTAGAGAAAAAAACATAAGTCATTGGTGTCCCTTGGGCTCTATATTGCGGACAAGTGGCATAAAGCCGATAAGTGCCGTCAGGCATTAGCAAAACTTCCGGGTCAACCGGCGCTGGCGAACCATTAGGGGCTTTGCAATGAGAAGCGTCGCTAGGTGCTTCAATAATTAATTTTTTATAAACCCAACTTTTGCCATTATCAGAAGAGATGGCTACTACCGGAATGTTGTTTAAATCCTGACCTTGTTCTTTACAAGTAATTAAAACAAAATATATTCTGACATTTCCCTCTTTATCAATCATTATGTCAGGCACACTGGCTCGGTCAGAAATTAATTTATTCAGACGAGTGAAATGAAGGCCATCTTTTGAACTGGCTAATAAAATTCGGTGATAGGCAATTGGATTTTTTTGAGTTTGATCAATGCCAAGACAAGCCTGAAAGTCATTGGTCATTTTAAGTTGAGAAGCGAAAGGAGTTGGCTTTTCTTTATCAGGTTGAGACGAGATAGATGGCGATGATGTGATTTGGGATGCGGTAGGTTGTAAGGAGATGGAAGGGGATGAAGTGGGGCCTGGAGAAGGATAATCAATTTCTTTTTTGTTGGCGTTTTCAACAAGAGGAGTTTTGTTATAAAAGTGGGAAAACTGACCGGAGATCGTCAAGGCCGCAATTATGGAAATAACTACTCCTAAAAAAATTAAAAGAATGGATTTTGGTATATACATCTTATTATTTTTATATTAAAATATTTATTGAAAAAGGCAATAGCAATAGTAAAGCCAGTGGATTACTATAAAAATATTGAATAAAAAGCAAAAATTTTTAACAAAATAAAGTCTTTTTAAGCGTCAAAAAACAAGCCAAATATATTAAACCTCTATGAAGAACTACGCCAAAGCGGGTAAAAGATGTGGTAAGCCGACTTATCGGACGCCAAGCCGCTTTACCCCGTACCTTTGAAAAATATTCCCGTTTATAGCCGTTTTCTTTCGAAATATGACAGATATTTACAAATTCTACCCTGGGTAAAATGGATGTAATTAAAAGAGTAGCGGTTATAGAAAACGTAATCTTTCAAAGGTGACGGGGTTTATTTATAAAAAATCTCTGGAAGTTAAAACTGTGGCGGCGCGGACCTGGAATTTAGCCCAGCGTTTAGAGTTTAAAAAGATAAAAAATAAAAAGATTAAAAAGGCAAAGTAATTTTAAAGATGAAAGAAATTATTCTTCAACCAATTTTGCTTGGTTTGTCTTCGGGAATTTTTTGTCTGAGTTATTGTTTTCCTTTTGCCACGCCTTACTTATTTTTTGAAGAGCGGAAATTAAGAGATAATTTTAAAGTAGTTTTAAAATTTATTTTTGGCCGTTTAGGAGGTTATCTTATTTTTGGCGCGATTTTTGGTTATTTGGGAGAAAAAATTAACAATCAGTTGATTGATTTATTGTTTTTTCTGAGTTTAGCCGGGCTTTCAGTTTTGTTGCTTTTATATTCGCTGGGTTTAGTTAGAAAACAAAAAATGTTTTGCGGTGGCGCAAGATTGAAAAAAACCACTCCTTTTTTGATGGGCTTTTTGATGGGGATCAACGTTTGCCCGCCTTTTTTAATGGCGATCAATTATGTTTTTTTACTGCACGCTTTTGGTCAAGGAATTTTATTTTTCTTTTTATTCTTTTTAGGTACCACTGTTTATTTTCTGCCTTTAACCTTTTTGGGTTTTTTAGGCAAAATGAAAGAATTTAGAATAATGGCTCAGGCGAGTGGCATTTTAGTGGGCGCAATGTTTTTGCTTTATAGTTTTTATAAAATTTTTCAAGTTATTTAAAAACTATGGTGAAAATTTTATTTAAGTTATGTCGTATTTCTGGTTGGATTTTGTTAGGATTAACGGTTTTGTTTTTCGTTTCTGGCTATGGCCTTACTAAGCAGATTATACCTGTGGGGTTGGCAGTGAGATTGCATAACCAAATTCTTCCCATTCCTTTTTTAATTTTTCTAATTTTGCATTGTCTTTTTCCGATAAGAAATCTTTTTAAAAAAATTCCTTTAAGAATTGTTTTTTCAATTTTGCTTTCGTTTTTCATTGTAGGATTGGCTGGCTTTTTTATTTATCAATTAGAAAAAGCCAACCGAGCCAAGCCGGAAGATTTGCATCCGGCAAAATTTTATGAAACATTAGATAATAAAGTAGTGCGCTGTCAACTTTGCCCCAATCATTGCGTGCTTTTGCCGGGGCAAATTGGTTTGTGTAAAGCCAGAGAAAATATTGATGGCCAACTTTATTCAATTGTTTATGGTAAAATTGCGGCCCAGCATTTAGATCCAGTGGAGAAAAAACCGCTTTTTCATTTTTTGCCGGGCAGTTTAATTTATTCAATTGCCACCACCGGCTGTAATCTGCAATGTAAATTTTGTCAAAATTGGCAAATTTCTCAATTTTTTCCTTGGGAGGTAGAAACTAAAAAAATGACGCCTCAGGAAGTAGTAGAGGAAGCAATCCAAAGCGGCGCCAAAGCAATTGCTTTTACCTACAATGAGCCAACAGTTTATTACGAATATATGTTGGATATCGCTAAATTGGCTAAAGAAAAAGGGTTAAAAACAGCGGTGATTAGCGCGGGCTATATTAACCCCGAACCATTAAAAGAACTTTTGCCCTACATTGATGCTTATAAAATTGATTTTAAAGGTTTTAATGACAAGTTTTATCAAAAAATGACAGTGACCGGCAAAGTGGCGCCGGTATTAGAAGCAATGAAAATTATCAAACAAAGCGGTGTTTGGCTGGAAGTGGTTAATTTATTAATTCCGGGAGAAAACGATTCTGAAGATGACTTAAGGAACTTAATTTTGTGGATTAAAAATAATTTAGGCCCTGAAACACCTTTGCATTTTATTCAATTTCATCCTGATTATAAACTTTTAAATGTGCCGACGACGCCGATAGAAACTTTAAAGAAAGCGAGAAAAATGGCGATGGATTTAGGTTTAAAATATGTTTATATTGGTAATGTAGATGATGTAGAGGGCGCCACGACATATTGTCCTAATTCTAAAGAACCGGCGATTATCAGAAAAGGATTTTCGGTTTTAGAAAACAATTTAAGCCCCCAAGGCCAATGTAGAAGCGGCGAAAAAATTCCTGGTATTTGGCAATAAAATGAAAACAAAAACTTTTATTTCAATTTTTTTATCAATTTTAATATTGGTAATTATTTGGCAAATTTTTTCAATTTTAAAAGGTCAAGAACAAAAAACAATGTTTATGTCTAAAGAGAAAATTATTAGAGAGCCAGCGGTTATAGGTCAGTTTTATCCCACTGAAAAAAAGGAATTAGAAAATCAACTGGCGCAATTTTTTAAGCAAACAAAGCCGCCTTCATTTTTAAGCTCAAAAAGAATCTCCGCTTTAATTGTGCCGCATGCTGGTTATCCTTTTTCAGGTCCAGTCGCGGCTTTTGCTTATCAAGCCTTAGCGGAAAATTTTAAAGATAGTTTAAACGAAGAAAAAACGATTATTTTAATTGGCCCCAGTCATCATTATCCTATTAATGGTATTATCATTGACAACAGCGATTTATGGAAAACGCCTTTGGGTTTGGTGGAGGTGGATAAAAATTTAAGAGAGTTATTAAAAAAACAGGCGAGTATTTTTCAGGTTGATTCTTTGCCGCACCAATTTGAACATTCTTTAGAAGTGCAAATTCCTTTTTTGCAAAAAATTTTTCCGAAATTTAAAATTTTACCTCTTTTGGTTAATCAATTAAATGAAGAAGAATTGATAAAAGCCAGTCAAATTTTAGCGGGCTTGGCAAATGAGCAAACAATTTTTATTGCCTCTTCTGACTTATCGCATTATCCGTCATATGTCAAAGCCACTTATGCCGACAAAAAAGTGATTGAGGCAATTTTGAGTGGCAAAACAGAAAATTTAGAAAAAACTATTCAAGCTTTAGAAAAAGAAAATATTCCTAATGCTTTTACTTTTTTATGTGGTCAAGAAGCTGTAGAGTTGGTGATGAAAATTGCGGAACAAGTAGGTGCTTCGGAGATTAAACTTTTAAATTATGCCAATTCTGGGGATAGCGTGTTTGGCGACAAAAACCAAGTGGTGGGTTATGCGGCTATTGCTTTTTTAAACGAAGAGCAATTATTAAGCCGTCAAGACAAAGAAACACTTTTAAAAATTGCCCGCGAGACCGTTGAAACTTGTATCCGCACCGGCAAAATACCAAAATTTTCTTTTGACACGCCATCTTTAAATCAAAAATTAGGCGCTTTTGTGACTATTAAAAAGAATGGAAATTTAAGAGGTTGTATTGGCCGCTTTTCACCCACTGATTTGCCGCTTTTTCAGGTGGTTGCGCAGATGGCTTTAGCGGCTGCCACCCAAGATCTGCGTTTTGCGCCCATAAAAATTGATGAATTAAAAGATTTAAGTTATGAAATTTCAGTACTTAGTCCTTTAAAGCAAATTGATGATTGGCGTAAAATTGAAATCGGCAAACACGGCGTAGAAATTAGATTAGGTTTTCGCTCGGGTGTTTTTTTGCCGCAAGTCGCTACAGAAAATAATTGGGATTTAGAAACCTTTCTTTCAATGTTGTGTCTGGAAAAAATGGGATTAGCCGCGACCTGTTATCAGGAAAAAAATGCCCAAATCTATATTTTTACGGCTCAAGTTTTTGGCGAAGAATAAAAATTAACCAAATATTTAAAAGGGCGATTAAAAACAAGTTAGTCAAAACTCCATAAACTGGTATTAAAATTAAAGGCGAAATAATCGCGCCTAACGCCGCGCCAATTAAATCCGCCCCATAAATAACGCCGGTTTTATTGGTTGCTTCTTGATTTTCAGAAAGATAAATTTGGTTCGCTAAAGGAAAAACTAAACCACCGACTAAACCGCTTAACATTGAAATTAGAAAGAGAAAAAGTTCGGTTAATTTCAGAAAAGGAATAGAGAAAAGAAAAATTAAGGTAGGAATTAAAAGCAAAGAAAAACTGCCAATAAGTTTATGGGATGTGCTTAACAAAGAAATTTTGGTTGGCGCCACAGCGGCTTTTTTAGTTCCCCAATAAGCGCTAATGGCTATGCCTAACATAAAAAAAGCCATTAACAGAGCAAGATTAAAATAAAGATAACCGACCATTATTTGGTAAGTAAAAATCATAATAGTTTCAAAACTCATTAAAGAAAATCCGGCGGTAGCCGCCGCGATAACAATCCTGCTCTGCTTTTTTCTTTTTTTAATTAAATAAATGGTGAGACTTAATAAAACCAATAGACAAAGCCACCAAAAAGAAAAGGCAATTTTCTTAAAGAAATTAGTAAATTTCAAAGAGAATAAATCTAGCCAAAAAAGAGTTTGATAAAAATAAGCCACCGGAGAAAAAAGTTGATTAATTTTGGCGGTTTTATCTTGGCTTAATGTTTCCCAAGTTTTTGGAATTCTTTCATTAGTAAAGCGGTAAGCAAGATAATTAGGGGTTAAAAAATTAGTGGAGATTTTCCTTTCGTTAAATCGTCTTACCAAAAGCGCTGGGTCAGTGATTAGATTAGTTGACTTTGCCGCCAAGAAAAATATTTCGTCTTCTGGCAAAATAATTATTTGCGGAAAGATCGCTTTTAGAGTTTTAAAAATTGAAGCACATAGACTTTCAAGGTTTTTATTAGCCGCACTGGGCGAATAAGGTAGGTAAAGCGAAAAAATACCCTCAGAGTTTAATTTTTCTTTGACCAATTGAAAAAATTCTTGCGTGTAAAAACGATTAATTAAAGCGGTTGAGGGGCTGGGCAAAGCGATTAAAATCAAATCAAATTTTTCTGGTGTGTTTTTTAGAAAATAAGCGCCGTCTAAATTGACAATTTTTACTTTTTCGTTAAAAAGAGAATCTTTTACGGCGGATGAAGAAAATTTTTGAATTAAGGTAATTAAATCAGGGTCAATTTCTAAATAAGTTACCTCTTTAACCGGTTGTTTTAAGATTTCTCTTAAAACGCCGTTGAGGCCACCACCTATTAATAAAATTTTTTCGGGTTGGGGGTGGGCGATTAAAGGGAAGTGGGCAAATTTTTCCGCGAAAGCAAAATCTTTTTCCGAGCCCAAATAAATGCCGTTTTGGTAAAAATTATATTGCGAATCCAACTGGGTGATTTGGATTTTGCCATAAGGTGTATTTTGCGAGTGAATTAGTGTTTGATTTTTAAATTCAAGGTTATTAGAAACGGCTTCCAATTTTTTTAAAAAAGGAGCGAAGAAAAACGAAAAAGAAACAAAGCATAAAAGAAGGCTGAAAATTTTTAAAAAGCGCCAACCCTTTTGGGGCAAAAGATAAATAAAAGTAGCCCACTGCCAAACGATTAAAAAGTTTATTGCCCAAAAGGAATCAAATTTAACCAAAAGAAAACTAAATAGTAGTCCTCCTAAAACAAATCCTAAACATTCCAGCCAATAACCTAAATTGATTGAAGAGATGTTTAACGCTTTTTGATTGTCAGAAAAAATTTTAACGCCTATCGTCCACCAACTGCCTAAAACAAAGGCTAAAGGTAAAGGTACAAATAAGGCAG
>Ga0068707_1003358_pt1 | contig 11173 bp, 10 predicted proteins | sample YNPNPMetaG_FD_66600 | JGI IMG/M metagenome (GOLD analysis project Ga0068707, IMG submission 66600) | Anoxygenic and chlorotrophic microbial mat microbial communities from Yellowstone National Park, USA - YNP NP MetaG | ecosystem: Environmental > Aquatic > Thermal springs > Hot (42-90C) >... | reverse complement strand
AACCTTGGCGAAAACACCAAACTTCGATACGGTATTACCTGGCAAACCGAACAAATCAAGGACCGACTGAAGGAATGGGAAATAATCGATTCCGCCGGTTATCTTTACCCTTATCACGATAATACTATACAAACCCTGTCGCTGCGTAACGCCGATAACAATATTGATGCATACCGTCTGATGGGATACATACTGTTTAGCAAAGTATTTGCAGTAGGTAGTGAAACATTTACCCTGACTGCAGGAATACGCAGCCACTACTGGTCATTTAACCGACAAAATATCCTTAATCCCCGTGCTTCTCTATCGTACCAGCCTTCGTGGCAAAAAGGTCTCTTGTTATATACCTCGGCCGGATATTACCAGCAGCCCCCGGCCTATAAGGAAATGCGCTACCCCTCGGGACAAATCAATAAAAATATACGGGCTCAAAAAGCAGTAAATTACCTCATCGGTGCCGACTACCTCTTCTATAGCTGGGCGCATCCCTTTAAACTAACAGTCGAGGCATTTTACAAAAAACTCGACAACCTTATACCCTACCGCATCGACAATGTTCGCAGCATTTATGCCGGCGAAAACCTTTCGAAAGGCTACGCCAGAGGAATTGACATCAAGCTCAACGGCGAATTTATCAAGGGAACCGAATCATGGTTCAGTCTGTCTATCCTCGATACCAAGGAAGATATTCCCAACGACTCCTATTCCCTACCCTCACACCCCGACTCGTTAATATACCCCGGATATTTTTCACGTCCTACCGACCAGCTGTTGAATCTAAATCTTTTCTTTCAGGATTACATTCCACGATACCCCTCCTATAAGGTCTATCTAAGCATCCATTACGGAAGTGCCCTGCCGGTCACCATACCTTTTTCAAATCGTTGGGACAACGTTCAGAAACTTTTACCTTCCTACAAGCGGGTTGATTTAGGTTTTTCCAAAATTATCAAATCGGCTAATGAAAATGCCAACTGGAAGTTCCTCAACCATTTTAACGAAGTGTGGCTTAGTGCTGAAATTTTTAACATTATCGGAGCCAATAACGTGGCCTCATACATGTGGATCAAAACCTTTGCCATGCAGGAAGGAATTCCAGGTACTTTCGCTGTGCCCAACTATCTGACCCCACGACGTCTTAACATTAAGCTGATGATAACTTTTTAATTGCTGGTATCTTATTTAAAGTTAGTACCCAATTAAACCTTTTTGATAAAATTTTGTTTTACTCATAAAACCTCATAAGTGGCTAAAAATGAGAAAGGTCTTAATTCTGTGTTGCAGCATAGCCCTGTTGCTGGTATCCTGCAAAAATGATAATGAAGAAGAAACTTTTTCAAATAACAACGGAGGCAGCGGCGGCACTACCACATGCGATACCGCCAATGTTTCGTTCAGTACGGTGATTATGCCCATGATACAAAACAACTGTATGAGCTGCCATAACTCGACAAGTCCCACACTTTCGAATTATGATCAGATTGCGCAGAATGCAACTCGTATCTTAGGAGCTATCAAACACCAACCGGGATACAAAGCCATGCCCCCGGGAGGCAGCCTACCCCAGTGTAATATTTTGCAATTCGAGGCATGGGTGAAGCAAGGCAAGAAGAATAACTAAGCATTGTCTGATTCAGCTTTGTTGCCTGAATAAATTTGAGATATGTCACATAAGTACAAAATATGGTCTCTCCTTGTATTCTTCGGAACGGGTATTTATGCCCAATCGCAGGACTTGAGTAACATTTTGGAACAATTAGAAAGCCAGCAGGAGGATAATACAGTTACTGCCACCTTTAAGGCAACCCGAATCCTCAATGGGCATTCCATTGAGCGCATGCCACAGGGACAGCTTGATTTTCGCATCCATCACCGTTTTGGAACGCTCAACAGTGGAGCCTACAACCTTTGGGGTATCGATGCAGCACAAACACAGTTCAGCTTGGAGTACGGCATTACCGATTGGTGGATGACAGGTGTGGAACGAAGTTCCTACGAAAAAACCTACGAGGGATTTTTTAAATTTAGTCTTTTCCGTCAGAAAACAGGCAATGCATCATTCCCGCTCAGTATTTCCTATATGACAGCCATGACTATTCGTACACAAGATTTTCCATACATCGATTCACTGCAAAATAACGATAATTACCCATTTTCCGCCCGGTTAGCATATGTACATCAGCTGCTCATTGCCCATAAATTTAGCAATCGGTTTTCACTACAAATAAGCCCGGTTCTGGTGCATTACAACATGGTCACCTTAGCCAACGAACCTAACAACATCTTTGCCCTTGGTCTTGGGGGACGAATAAAACTCACCTCCCGTACATCGTTTAATTTTGAATATTATCCCCGTTTAAAAACAAAAGGCATTCCTTCAGAATATACCGATGCATTTAGCATTGGTTTTGATATCGAAACGGGCGGGCATGTGTTTCAACTCATCCTGACCAACACGCAGGGAATGACCGAAAAAGATTTTATAGGACGTACCACCGGAAAGTGGAACAAGGGCGATATTCATTTCGGTTTCAATATCTCAAGGGTATTCAATATTAATCGCCGTTAAACACAAGGAAGCCAAATCCAGTTTAGGTAAAATGATAAAAAACATTCCTTATGATAAAAAAATCATTCCTGTGGCTCATGCTGACAATGCCGGCAATTTCGTTGGGTGCTCAGAAATTAATTACTACCGAGGGTAACATCAGCTTTTTCTCCTCAACCCCTTTTGAGGATATAAAGGCTGAAAATAAGAAAGTAATTGCCGTTCTTGACCCACAAACGGGAGAAGTTGCGGTCAGTTGCATCATGAAATTGTTTCATTTCGAACGTGCCCTGATGGAAGAACATTTCAACGAAAACTATGTTGAATCCGATAAATTTCCGAAAGCTACCTTTAAAGGCAAGATAGTTAATCCTGAAGTCTTGTCGAATAAAACGGAACAGGAAACCGAAGTCGAAGGAACGATGACCATCCATGGTGTAAGCCAGCTTTTCCGAACCAAAATCCGAATAACTCCGTCGGTAGGACAAGTTATCGTAAAAGCAGAATTTGAGATCTCCCCTACCGACTATAATATTCAAATTCCCCAGATTGTGCGAACCAAAATTGCCGAAAAAATTCTGGTCAAAGTAAATATGGTGCTGAAATAATAGCCGTTATGAGATGGAAAATAAATTTTACAAGATATTTTTTTGGAATAAAATAAATATTTATATATTTGCATCACATAAATGAAGATCAAAATGACATCTCTATTAAGCAATATTATTCTCGTGGTAGTGGTGGTGCTCCTGGTCACACGATCGAGGGTTGAGAATGGTATTGCTTAAGGCATAAGGAGATAAAAAATATTAAAAACCCTTCTCAACCAAGTTTGAGAAGGGTTTTTTCGTATATAGCAAATTATTAAGTATTAACACAAAAAACTTACACAATGAAAAACAGATTACGTAGTCTAACCACAACCGAAGGCCGTTTGATGGCTGGAGCCAGAAGTCTATGGCGGGCTGCCGGCATGAAAGAAGAACAGATAGGTAAGCCCATAATAGCCGTAGTCAATTCGTTTACGCAGTTTGTACCCGGCCACACCCACCTGCACGAAATCGGCCAAAAAGTGAAACAGTGGATTGAAGAAGAAGGATGCTTTGCTGCCGAATTCAACACCATAGCCATTGACGATGGTATAGCCATGGGGCACGATGGGATGCTTTACTCGCTCCCCTCGCGCGACCTGATTGCCGATAGTGTGGAATACATGATCAATGCCCACAAGGTCGATGCCATGATATGCATCAGCAACTGTGACAAGATTACGCCGGGCATGCTCATGGCTGCCATGCGACTGAATATTCCCACCATCTTCGTCTCGGGCGGTCCCATGGAAGCCGGTCGGGTGCGCAATAAAAAATACGACCTGGTAGATGCTATGGTACTGGCAGCCGATAGTTCGGTCTCAGATAGCGAACTCGATGAGATAGAAAAAAATGCTTGCCCCACCTGCGGTTCCTGTTCCGGGATGTTCACCGCCAATTCCATGAACTGCCTCAACGAAGCCTTGGGACTGGCACTTCCCGGTAATGGAACCATAGTAGCTACCCACAAAAACAGGATAGAACTGTTTCGGAAGGCAGCCAAAAAAATCGTTGAAAATACCCGCAAATACTATTTTGAAGGCGATGACAGCGTGCTGCCGCGGTCTATTGCTACCCGTGCTGCTTTTATGAATGCTATGGCCCTTGACATTGCCATGGGCGGATCGACCAACACCGTGCTTCATATTCTGGCTATTGCCCATGAAGCTCAGGTCGATTTTACGATGAAAGATATCGACGCCCTGTCGCGTAAAATCCCCGTACTGTGTAAGGTAGCACCCAGTTCACACTATCATGTCGAAGACGTCGGACGTGCCGGTGGCATATTGGGAATTATGGGAGAACTCGACCGGGCTAACTTGCTCGACACCTCGGTCAAAAGGGTTGACGGACTGACCCTAAAACAAGCCCTCGATAGCTACGATATCATGCGCCCAACCGTATCAGACGAAGCCATTAAAATCTACAAAAGTGGCCCGGCTGGAATTAAAAACTTGAGCATGGGTTCACAGGAGTACTACTATGACGAACTTGATCAAGACCGCAGCAATGGCTGTATCCGTGATGTTGCCCATGCATATTTCCCCGATGGCGGTCTGGCTGTACTTTTTGGTAATCTGGCCAAAGATGGCTGTATCGTGAAGACTGCTGGTGTCGATCCTTCTATTTTTAAATTTAAAGGTCCGGCCAGAGTATTCGAAAGTCAAGAAGATGCCTGTGAAGGTATCCTTAAAGACATAAAAGCCGGAGATGTGGTTGTCATTCGATACGAAGGCCCTAAAGGTGGACCTGGCATGCAGGAAATGCTTTATCCTACCTCATACATCAAAGCCCGTAACATGGGGAAAGAATGTGCCCTGATTACCGACGGCCGTTTCTCGGGCGGAACCTCCGGATTATCCATCGGACATGTATCGCCCGAAGCAGCATCAGGAGGCATCATTGCTATTGTACAGGATGGGGACATGATTGAAATAGATATTCCCAACCGTTCTATCAAATTATTAGTATCGGATGATGAAATAGAAAGAAGAATCAACGAAGAACGTAAAAGAGGCAAAGACGCCTTTACACCGAAGACAAGAAAACGCAATATTTCCAAGGCATTAAAAGTATATGCCAGCATGGTAACCAGCGCCGACAAGGGTGCAATAAGATTAATTGAATAATGTAAATAATTTAAGACTATGAGCGAAACACGAAAAATTACCGGAAGTGAAGCGGTTATTCTATCGCTGATTGAAGAAGGGGCAGAGGTTATATTTGGATATCCCGGCGGAGCTATTATGCCGGTGTACGATGCTCTTTATGGCTACGCTGATCAAATCAGGCACATCCTTACACGCCATGAACAGGGTGCGGTCCATGCTGCCGAGGGATATGCCCGTGCTACAGGTAAAGTTGGCGTAGTCATGGCCACCTCAGGACCCGGTGCTACCAATCTGATTACCGGCATTGCCGATGCCATGATCGACAGTACTCCACTTGTTGCTATTACCGGTCAGGTCGGAGCTGCACTGTTGGGTACCAATGCTTTTCAGGAAACTGATGTTGTCGGGATATCGATGCCGGTAACCAAGTGGAACATTCAAGTTACCCGACCTGAAGACCTTCCCGCTGCAATTGCTAAAGCATTTTATATTGCACGTACAGGTAGACCGGGCCCGGTATTAATTGACCTTACAAAAAATGCCCAGTTTGGTACTCTTGATTACAAATACGAGAAATGCCACTTCATCCGCAGCTATGTTCCCAAACCTACCCCCGATGAATCGAAAATCATCGAAGCTGCCCGACTTATCAACAACGCTCAAAAACCGTATGTTCTTGTTGGACAGGGGGTAATACTGGCCAATGCCGAAGATGAATTCAGAGCATTCATCGAAAAATCAGGGATACCCTTTGCCTGGACATTGCTCGGTGCCAGTGCCATGCCCATCGATCACCCCCTCAACGTAGGAATGCTGGGCATGCATGGTAACTATGGTCCCAATATCAAAACCAATGAATGCGACGTCCTCATTGCAGTAGGGATGCGCTTCGACGACCGCGTCACCGGCGACCTGAATCGGTATGCCAAACAGGCCAAGGTCATTCACCTCGAAATCGACCCTGCCGAAATCGATAAAAATGTAAAAACTACGGTAGCTGTGCTGGGCGATGTCAAAGAAACACTGCCCTTACTTACCCGGCTGGTCGAAAAACGTGATCATAGCCAGTGGCGGAAAGAATTCGACGAATGTTTTGAGATTGAAAAACAAAAGGTTATCCAACACGAATTCTACCCCACCAAACCCGGGCTGACCATGGCCGAGGTTATCCGGCGAATTAACGAACAAACCAACGGCGATGCCATTATTGTTACCGACGTAGGTCAACACCAGATGATTGCCTCGAGATATTTCAAGTATACCCTGAAACGAAGCCTGATAACCTCCGGTGGACTGGGAACTATGGGATTTGGCCTGCCCGCTGCTATGGGTGCTAAAATCGGCAAACCCGACAAACAGGTTATTTGTATTGTCGGAGACGGTGGTCTGCAAATGACCATTCAGGAATTTGGAACCATCATGGCTCATAATATTCCTGTAAAAATAGTCCTGCTCAACAACCATTTCCTCGGTATGGTACGTCAATGGCAACAACTGTTCTTCGAACGCCGTTATTCGATGACCGAACTTAAAAATCCCGATTTCCAGAAAATAGCTGAAGGGTATGAAATAAATCATCAGAAAGTCACTGAACGTGCCCAACTCGACGAAGCAATCGGCAACATGCTGAAGTCGGACAAAGCCTTTCTGCTGGAAGTTGTCGTCGAAAAAGAGGATAATGTTTTCCCCATGGTACCGGCCGGTGCCTCAGTTAGCGACATTTTACTTGAAGCAACAAATTAAAAAATTACAACCATGAGCAAGATTGAACAATATACCATTATTGCATTTTCGGAAAATGCAGTGGGTTTATTAAACCGTATAACGATAATCTTTACCCGACGGCACGTGAACATCGAAAGCCTTACCGTATCTGAATCATCATTGCATGGCATTCATAAATTTACCATTGTAGTGAACACCACACAGGATATGGTTCAGAAAATAACCAAGCAAATCGAGAAACAGGTAGAAGTGCTGAAGGCCTATTATTTTACTAAGGACGAAATTATTTTTCAGGAAATTGCACTCTACAAAGTTTCTACGGATGCATTACTGAAAAGCAATATGATCGAAACCATTGTCCGGGAAAGTAATGCACGCATCATCGAAATTACTCCCGAATACACGGTCATTGAAAAAACGGGACATGAGTTCGAAACCAGTAAACTTTTCGCCGAGCTCAACAAGTATGGGTATGTAAAACAATTTACCCGATCGGGACGAATTGCCGTTACGCGCTCAAATGCCGAACTGCTTACCGAGTTTCTCAATGCCCGTGAACAGGAACAACTGCAATTGGTTCGCAATTAATTACACCTATAATGACAGCCTTTGCCTGCTCATTAAACGTATCGTGCCCTGAGCAGACAATAAATCTTGAGATTAAAAACAGCCAGCTGTGGTGTCTGGAATTTGACTCCAGTACCACAATGGCTTTTTTTATGCACGAAATTCGGAATCATACCCCCTTTTCCCCCACGAAATCTCTACCTGTAAAAATCCAGATTGTACCCTATGAAATTACACATCATGAAGAAAAAATTTTTTTCTACCAGCAACGCTATCACGCCACAGAAAATAATGAGGTGATCACCGTAAACGATTTTATTGGACAAAACTACCTGCAACAAAGACTTATCGGACAAAGCATACTCCGCGAACGTCGAAACGACCCCATTACCCACCTTTCGACTGGTGAATTCAAAATAGCTTGCTTGCTGAAAGCATTTCAGCCCGAATCGAAAATTATTTTCCTCGAAGAACTATTTGCCGGACTCGATAGCACCAACCGTTCAATGGTAATTCAATTCCTTCGCAGCCTTTGTCAAGCTACTAAGACCTGTATTATTGTTACCACTACCCGGCCTAATGAGAGTTCATTATTCGACCATTATTTGAAAATATATCTACCGAATCAGCAATACCCTCGTGAGAAGCATGCTATCCCCTTAAAACCTCTGTTCCAAAATAAACCCCTACAAAATTTTCAATATGCCTTTAAACTGACCAATATAAATGTCCGATACAACGAACGCATTATCCTCAATAATATCTCGTGGGCTGTTAAAAAAGGTGAGAAATGGGCATTGCGTGGTCATAACGGATCGGGCAAATCCACCCTGCTCAGTTTGATCAATGCCGACCATCCCCACAGTTATGCCAACGATATCCTTATCTTTGACCAACCGAGAAAATACGGACGAAATATCTGGGAAATCAAGGACAACATTGCCTACTTCTCCCACGAGTATTTCCGATATATGGACAAATCAAAAACCATTACCGAAACTGCTCTTCAGATTATCAACAGCAACCCTTATAAACCGGCAAAAGAACCGAACACGGTCACCGAAAAGTTAACCCTGCTGATGCAATATTTCGATTTGCCAGTGCATAAATTAAATTCTCCGATCTATCATCTGGCACCCGTTCATCAACGCCTGGCCGTATTAATGGGAGTACTTCTCAAAAATGCCCCATTGCTTATTCTCGATGAGCCCTACCATTATTTCGATTCGACTATTGTAACCAAATTTAATTTTCTTATCGATAGCCATCTTAACGATACTACTCTTATCTTTGTAAGTCACAACGATAATGATTTTCCTTCATGCATTGATCATCATTTTTATTTATCCTGAAAAACGTTCCGACTATGCGCATTACCGATCGTATTCATCAACTTACCCTGTCCTATTCGATTAAGGCGTCCGAAACTACTACCCTCGAACGCACTGTAAATATTTATATATTGCTGGGACGACGAATCACCCTGATCGATGCCGGGCCGGCGGGTAGTGAGGAACAGATTTTTGCCTATTTAAAAGAAATCGGTCGTTCACCTGAGGAGATTAGTTACCTGTTGCTTACCCACGCTCACCCCGACCATATGGGATCCGCCGCTGCCATCCAGAAAAATACAGAATGTAAAATTGGCATTCATCCGGCCGAACAACGATGGGTAGAAGATATTGATTACCAGTTCAACCAACGTCCTGTACCCGGTTTTTACGATCTGGTAAAACAACCGGTACGGGCCGACTTCCTGCTGAACGATGGAGATATACTCGATACCGACGAAAATTTAAGAATAAAGGTTATCCACACCCCCGGTCATTCGCCAGGATCGGTTTGCTTTTTACTGCAGCAGGATAATGCCCTCTTTACCGGCGATGCTATTCCTTTAAAACACATCCCCCCTATCTTTGATAGCTGGCACGAAAGCCTGACTTCGATGGAAAAACTCGAAAATCTGCCTTATCCCAGATACCTGTTGCCGGCAGGGCATCCCTTTCAACAACAGGACGAAGTTCAGGACTTTATCAGCGATGGCATTGAATGGCTATATGATGTTTATACTGCTTTTGAAAAATTTAAAGGCTTTACTCAACTCCCCTTAAGTCTTCTGGCCATGAATGTGCTTAAGGAACTCAATATCGCTGATGAAGACTATTCCCCCCTGTACGAACGAACCATCCAGCGAATGATTTTAACCCGGGAAGCATAACCCATCTCCAGAAGCAATCCGTTTCCATCAGTTCGCCAACATGGTCGGAGTTCCCCTACTTGAACTTATATTCCAGCGCCACATAAGGCATAAATGTCAACATCCCTATCATTTCGATGTAGGGATCAACGTAATTATCATCAATATCCTTGTATCGGTAGCGTACCAAAAAAGGATTGATTTTACCATAAACATTATAAATCCCAAAAATAAAATTGGATTACTGTATGTATGATAAACGACAAAACCACCATTGGCAAATTCGGTGCCTGGAGTTGTCCACCAAGTTACCTCATATTGACTGAGTGGCTCATCTCTTGAAGCATATTTATAAACTTCTATACCCAGACTAACAATTCCTTCGACTAACTCGCCATATGGTGAACCAGAAGTTGCAATCTTCGATAGCTTAACCAAAGAATTTTGTATACCTACACTACAATCGTCACTACCTCCATCTTCTTCCCTCCAGAATACCTGATACACTCCATTGTTGTATAGCGCGTCTCTATCGGAACTAACCACTTTCCAGCCCCTATAACATTCGTACTGAAAATCAATTTTTTTTAAAGCTTGTTCTTTCAGCAAGGTACGCAACTTTGGGCTTTCCTGCAGGGTCTTCGCCAAGGCTTTCGAGATAAGTTCCAAATCCCTGTTTTTTGATTTCACTACATCCACTTCTGGATTGTCAACAGAGTCCTCATTGCATGAGGTCAAAAGGCTAGCAAATAGAATAGAATAGAATAGAATAGAATCTCTTAAACATACTTTTAGGTTTCATGGTGTTAGGTTTTATTGTTTACATATACAAAATTACAAAAAGTATTATTACAACAAAATTTTGTTTAAAAAAAGTGTTTAACATGTGATATTTTTTTTAATTCATAACTCATTTAATTTATGTTAAACACGATGATATTATCAACTTTTAACCCATGATACAAATACCCAATAAATTTAAACACAAAAAAAGCACAAGTCATCAGGCTTGTGCTTCATTTTTTTTATTCTGCAGATTCCTATTTACAACAATGTGGGTATCTGAGGCTCATTGTTTTCGGGCTTCTGCTTTTCTTCAACCTTGGTATTGGCAGTGGGTTCAGCTTTTGCATTGTCGGGTTTATCATCCGATTTTCTGGCCCCTCCTGCTGCAGGAGCTTGTTTTTTATAACGCTGCGGATCAATGCCATCAAGCTCCATCTTATTCTCTCTCAGGAACATACCCACCAACACTGCAGTGCGATAATCCTTAAGTCGCAGTTCTACTTCCCAGTCGGTCTCGGGAAAAGTTTGCTGCCTCACACTAAATTCTATCGATTCTTCCAGACAAAAATCAATAAGGGTAGGTATCTGCTTCTTTTTCAGAATTACCTTAGGATAAATGTTGTTATCGGCCATAGCATTCAACTTTTAA
>Ga0068707_1003354_pt1 | contig 11176 bp, 10 predicted proteins | sample YNPNPMetaG_FD_66600 | JGI IMG/M metagenome (GOLD analysis project Ga0068707, IMG submission 66600) | Anoxygenic and chlorotrophic microbial mat microbial communities from Yellowstone National Park, USA - YNP NP MetaG | ecosystem: Environmental > Aquatic > Thermal springs > Hot (42-90C) >... | reverse complement strand
TCAACGAATACATCGTACACACCGTCACCGTTACTATCATACGTGTAGAAGGATGTGTTCAGTGTTACATTATACAATGTTTTTATCCTGTTTAAAGTCAAAGCAGAGCAGTATCTCTTAACAAGGGATATCACTCTAACCATGGTGGTGTTAACACCTGAATGCCCGTCATTATCCTTAACTGTTAACTTTAACGTGTAGTTACCAGTAGCAGTGTACGTATGCGTAGTATTAACACCAGTACTGGTTCCTCCGTCACCGAAATCCCAGTTATACTCAACTATGTCACCATCTAAATCAAAACTCCTGTAACCCATGAATGTGATAGGTATTGAAACCATGCCTGTATAATGAGTAGATGAGAGCACAGCACGTGGGTTACGGGTGTCATTGTAGTTACCAGATGTATCCTCAGCTCTGATAACGCAGTATAACCTGTTTATACTCACTGGTATAACTATAACCTTCTCGTAGTAATCACCACTTTTCTTATCCATGCTAGCAGTGGTTACTCCGCTACCATTATACCAGTAACTTATAGTAACATTAGTGACAGCGACGTCATCAGTGATTAAAGCACGGTAAGTGTAACTATTAGGCGCCTCATTAAAAGATGGACCATACCTAGTAACAGTTATACATGGTGGTGATGTATCAGTTATATTCACAGTTTTTGTAGATGTCACAGCAGCGTTACCCCACTGGTCAGCAGCGTAGATACTATAGGTAAGATCAGATAAACTCTTATCTAATCGTACAGTTACTTCGAAGAAATCATCATATGTGTTAACCATGGAGACGTTACCACTTAGTCTACCATGCCGCCAGTTCACTTTAACTGTTAACTCAGATGGTTCATCAGTGTCATCAACCACTGATGCGTTAAAAGTGAAGAAAGAGTAAGGGGAACCAGATGAGGGTGTGTTATCAGTGATAGTAGGAGGTATACCTTGTTGCACGATGAATGACCTGTTAGATGATGAAACCCAGTTCCGCCTATCAGTAGCTTTAATGTAGTACACGTAGGATCCTACGATGTTATAGTTCCTCCTTGAGTAATAAGTACTACCTGATCTGTTCTGTTTTATAGAGTAATTAAAAACCTGAGCGTTAGGGTTTACAACTATTAACCTTACATCATGGAGGTAGAGATCATCGGTTACAACAGCTGATACATTGATGTAACCCTGGGTTGTTTGAACACTAGGGTTAGCGTTAATATTAGTTATAACAGGTGGAGTGACATCAACCAACGGGTAGTAATCGTACACGTTACCATAAACCTGGTATGGTGTATCACCTATACCATCACCGTCACTGTCACGGCCTGTATAATCATCGTAGTAGTTCCCACCTATGTATGAACCGTTGATTATGTTAACACCCTGAGTATTTGATGTATTCCATTTATTGCTGTTATCTGCGCTTTCATCCCGCGTGTTCCTCTGATTGTTGTTATAAATCCTGTTGTTGTATATCAGGTTACCCCTGGTGAACATATCAAGGAAAACCCCTCGACCCCTGTTATCATTTATGATGTTCCCTGTTATAGTATCTGATGATGATTTATAACCTCTAACACCATCATAAGTATTACCCTGTATGGTATTCTGACTGATGTTTGTGCGTGTATCAGCTAGTAGGAATAAACCATCACGTTTGTTGGATTTGATAGTGTTACTGTATAACGTGTTATCAGACCCTGTGATCAATAAACCATACTGTATGTTACCATACACGAGGTTGAAGCGTATATTGTTAGAGCTTGAGTTCTCGATCTTCACACCGCTCCCTATATTACTAGTTATCTGATTGGATCCTATCGTGTTACCTGTGCAGTAATCCAAGAGGAACACACCGTTCATATCGTTATCAGAGAGGGTGTTATGGGATAAGTTATTGTTATTAGATGATTGATTAAGAAAAACACCATGCATGCTATTACTACTTATACTATTATAGTTTATGTTGTTGTTATTAGACTCGTATAAGAATAAACCATTCAGGTTATCAGTGATACTATTATACAGTATATTATTATTAGATGATCCTATCAGGCATACACCGTTACCGTTATTACTCGTTATCGTATTACTATATAGTGTATTATTGTTAGAGTTGTATAATAATACACCGTGGTAACCACCCATGATCCTGTTATCATATAGGATCGTGTCATCAGCGTTCACCCTGACTACAGCGTAACCCGCGATATTGCTACCATTCTTGATTGTGAAATGACTAATGTTAACAAACCGAGCGGTTATATTTACAACAAGGCTTGTTCCTCCACCGTTTATTATTGTTGAACTCTGATTCTCACCTACTATAGTCAAAGGTTTATTAACAGTGATGCCCTCATTATAAGTACCATTGTAAACAACAATAGTATAGTAATCAGAAGCTTTGTTTATAGCTGATTGTATAGAGTTGAAGTGATCCTCACCCCAACCAGGGGTACTTGCGTTGTAGTTATCATCAACAAATAACTTATTCCCCTCAGCTACGGTACTATAAGTATAGTAATAGGATGAAGAAAACCCTGCTATGATAATCAAGAGTATAAATGCCGTTGGTATTACCCTCTGACTCATCCCACCGACCCGTTTCTTTGTTATATATATGCATAAGTTAACACAATAAAAACATTCCTATTGTAAAAAACCCTTTTTATTCATAACCCCTCCTCATTTAAAAGAAAAAAAACAGTGCAGGTATAGTTTTAATCATGGTTTAAGGAGTTTATGTTAACAACAGAACCTATGAGATCATCCATTTACAGGTTTAACTCTCATATGGTTTCTCTTTTATCGCTCCCAAGGGTGTTTCCCATCAAGGAGAGTAGTCCAATACTCCTTTAACTCGTCTCTTATAAGTTCACCCTGCTTTAGCACTTTGAAGCCTTTATTCACTTCTTTTATTATATCCTTACCTAGGCTTAGGTTTTTAAGCTTCTCATTTAACAGTTTGTAGACGTCACTGTACTCCCGCTCCTTCTCAACGTATAACCTACCATCCTTCACATATGGTTCCTTGATTACACATGGATGATTAATCCATTTACTGATGAAGTCATCAACGTTTCTTTTAAGATGAACAGGTGGACCAGTATGCGTCTCCACACGTGGTAGTTTATCATCCTTGGTTTTTATGATGATGTAAACCTTTTCTTCTTCATCTAACACGGTGAATCCTATATCCATAACCTTGAAGTTGTATGATTCACACATCTCCCTTATTACTCTTATACTCTTTCTGATTTGAGGGTACAGGTTCTCATCTATTACCCTGGGTTTCTTAATCTCTAAACCTACGAATACTCCTTCTCTCTCTTTTAGTTCTTTTTTTATCCTGCTTATACTCCATGGTTTAACCTTTTTAGGGTAGAAGAATCTTAGATCAGGTTTTTTAACGTACATCCTTGATGCTAAGGTGAATAAGTCAAATTTATCTTTTGATAACGCTGATGCTACATTCCTTTTAGGATCCACAGGGTCTATGACGATGAGAGGGTTATCAAAATCTATCTTTGAATCCTCATCTAACGTTATCCTCTCTTTGTAACACCATTTATTAGCCTCTGAGAGTAGAGAGTAGAACGAACCGTATCTGATGATTAATAACTCACATAGGTAACCTGAGAATCCTTCTACTTTAGCCTCAGCACCGTAGCATCCTATCCCTTTTAGGAATTGCTTGAGGAGTCTAACCTCATCTTTCTGCTCTTCTTTAAGATGCTTCTTCACGTAACTAGTATGTAATGGTGTACGGTCAACAGCTGTAACCCTCTGAGAGGATGACTCAATCCGGTAGCATGGTACAATCTCAGTGTCATAACCCTTGTAGTAACCCCTAATGTAAGGATGCTCAGCATAGCATTCCTCCCATTCCTCCAGTACAGCTTTACCTATCTCTAATACATGCTTCTTCAACTTATCACGTTTAACAGATAACGGGAAAACCATGAATAAATCAATGTCAACATTACCTCTAATATACGTATCCTTAGCTATTGAACCTACAAGCTCTAATGACACGTTTAAACCACGTTGCTCTATCTCGCATCTGACACGATTCTTTAAAGAGTCGACTACTCTACTTATCTCTAACCGCTCATCCATGGTTGGTTTAACCTTCTCTAGTACAAAGCGTTCAACATCCTTATGATCCATCATAACCCTTGATTCAATCCTTACCCCCTCTGATAATGCAAACCTTGTTTATAATGATTCATGAAAACTATTACTAACAATGAGACTAGGACGCCGCCTATGACATCAGCAACCCAGTGTACACATAGATAAACCACAGATATTAAAACCATGACCATGGAGATGTAGCATAACCACCTGTAAACCTTATTATCAAGTATAATACTAGTTCTACTGATAAGTATAGCTAAAGCTACGTGTAAAGACGGGAAACAGTTATCATACGTTGTGGTATTATAAAAAAAGTAATCAGAACCTGGTATAACCATACTCAGAGGTGAATGTAAACCATAGAAAGTATAAACATTACTAACAGGTAAAAAAAGATAGAACGGTAAAGCAACGAGATATATCAGTGATACCCCATAGGTGAAACACTTCATAGCCTCCTTGTTATCAGATAAAATGCAATATAACGGTGTGAACCATAAAGTGAAAGGGTAAATAATAATATAAAATAACACGAATAAGGATAATAATATAGGATTCCAGTAACGATTAAAAGATGCAACCAACCCGTCTTCTAAAACATGCATGGTGTAAGCATAATCATAACCCACGAAACTACTCATAGCAGAGTCAATGATCTGCACTTCTAAAAGATGGAGAAAAAGAATCAGCATCAGTATTAACAAGTGAACCCTGTAACGCTTAAAAAACTTTAATAAAAAACAGAACCATCTCCTCTCTCTTAAAAATGGAAAAGAATTACGTAGAAGAATCACGCATAACACGAATAATACTAGATGCGTGAACAACATCACGTATAACCATTCAGTGATGATAACACCTCTAACTTTACACGTATGCAATCTTTATTTTAAACATACAGTTCTAAGCGTCGTATAAACAGGGCCTCTCTGCGTTAAAACACTCTTCTTCAACATGAACCTGTCAACGATGAATTCATCAAATAAGAAATCAACGTACCTGCGTTTAAGATCCAGAAACCCTTCCTTATTTTTTAATCTTTTAACCCTGGCTACTGTTAGATGAGGTTGGAAACCATGCTTCTCCTCTTTCTCGTAGCCTAGAACTGTGAGTTCATCATTGAGTTTATCAGATATATTTGATAGTCTACCATTATCCTCCACGTTCACGTAGACGACTCTAATGTACCTTTCATCAGGGAAGAAACCTAGGCCTCGTAGTTTAACATTAAAAGATGACTCGTTCTCACTTATACGTTTCATTACATCCTCTATATCATCTATGCTGCTCTCCTCTGTGTCACCTAGGAACTTTAATGTTACATGCATGTTACAAGGCTCAACAGTCTTAATGTCTTCACCTGTTTTTTCTATCTCGTCTATGAGTTTCACGATGGAGGGTGAAGCATTGATCTCAACTGCTATGAAACCCCTGAAGATACTCATCCTTCTTATTTCTCCTTACTGAAGGTATCTTTTATTCTTTACTTAAAGTTTATTTTTTTAACACTCTCTTCACCTTGAGTGCGTTCTTTTTTTTCGTTAGAAACCACACTCCTTCACGTTGTTTTTTTACTCCAAATCTATACTATACGTCTCCTCAGGGTTTTTAACATGTATAATATACGCTTCCTTCTCTGATATTACACCATCTGATATAAGCTTCTTTGTGAGCTTAGGTATACTCCTAGGGTATAGTACAGCTCCTGGTCTCTTAGGGTCATCTATGTAATCAGTCTCCATCATGAATCTTAACCCTTTTTCTAATGCTGATATTATATTCCTCCTGCTTGCTATTATCGACGGCATTAAACCATGGTTCTCCTCTAATCTGACTAATGGTGGTGAGAAGTGTTTAACTATCATACCTGGTTTTAAACCAGCTTTTCTACCCATTTCAACTAGCTCTCTGCATTGATCAGCATTAGTTGACTCAGTATGTAGTATAACAGGTTTATTTATCTCCTTAGCTATCTGCATACCGTAGTATAGTATCTCATTTGAATCATTGATGACTTCTTCTTCAACTGGGAAATGAGGTCTACCTATCTCTCCTATACCGATACAGTACTCGTACTCTTTGCATACCGCTGATGCTTCCTCCATCCCTTTCATCATTATACTCATAGCCTCTGCTCTACCTAGATGCTCCCTTAGGATGAGGTAGTCGACAGGGTATGGTCCTATGGTTACGTACACCTTGACTTTAGTGTTTTTTCTTATATGGTCAGCTACGCTTAGAGTCTCCCTGTAGCATTCCTTGTAGCTTCTATCCCTTAGTACTATATCAGGTGCAGGGTACTGGCATAGCACTATATGCGTCCCACCGTTCCTCTCGTAGTCTTTCACTGCTTCTACGAATAACCCATCACGGCGTATATGCAGATGATTATCCCATATTATCATAGATTACTACACTACTATTTTTTTGGGTATCTCACAAAAAAAGAGAGAGGAGATGTTGTATTTTTATATTTTTATGCTTCTCTGCTTTGCTCTTGTTTCATCTTTGATGTGTAGATCATCAGCACCATGTTCCTTGCTAATACCCATCCGAAGTATGATACAAAGAATATTATGAAACCTAACAAACCGTACACGGCTATGTCACGTATCATCTCAATGTAACTTGATATATCAATGATATTATTTATAAGCACTACAAAAAGTATGGTTAATGTTATCATTGATGATGTTTTTATTGCTTTTACTAATCCTCTGCGTATCCTCAGCATCCTGTTACTTATCATCAACCTGTATTTTCTCCTAGCTAGTTTTAGTCTCTCATTGTTTCTGATTTTATAGTAATAGTATAAACTAATTGACTTAGAGAGTGATCTCATTTTTCTTTTTATTGAACCTGTTAAAAATGATACGATGAATCTTAAAGCACTGTTTTTTTTCTTTAAATTACGAGAGAGCATCTTCTTTGTGATTTTCTTCTTAGTCAAGTTCTACTCCTCCTAGTAATTAACATTTTAGATGATCAATTATTTTAGAGTGAATCCCTATTTTATTAGTAATAATACTCTAATATAAAAACTATTTTTGCATTTGCATACGCATCTACGTATCATATGCGTATGTAGATGATTAAACATATAATCAAAAAAAACATGATCTTAGGATGAGTAAGGGTTTCAGAGAAAACAAGGAATGGTTTTTAAAATAATGGTTAATTACTTATGAGTTATAATTGAGCGTATGGTAGCATGCATGAATGGGCGCTTGCAGAGTCAGTTATAGCATCATCATTAGAGTACGCGAAGCATCATGAACTCAGGTTGATAAAAGAGATACTGTTAACCATAGGTGAAATACAGCAGATCGACATGGAGATATTCAAATTCGCTTTAGATGAAATCAAAAAAAACCATGAAAAGACAAAGAAAACCATTATACGTTTCAATACTGAACCTACTCTCCTACGTTGTCTCAGATGCGGTAATGAATGGTTATACTCTGATACTAAGGATAGTATGAGTAGTAACGACAAGGAGAGTATACATTTCATACCTGAGGTTTACATTGTGCATACGCGATGCCCAAGATGCGGCAACCCTGACTTCGAGATAATTAAAGGTAGAGGCGTTATCATAAAATCCATTAAAGGTGTAAGGTAGAGGGAGATGAGTATAGACCCTAGGGTTAGCATCATCAATAAACGCTTATCAGATACAAACCGTGTTATACTAGTAGCTAGTGGTAAAGGAGGAGTCGGTAAAAGCCTGATCGCTTCTGGTTTAGCGTTAGCGTTAAAAGAGAAGGGTTACAGGGTGGGTTTACTTGACTTGGATTTCCATAGCCCATCCACCCATGTTATACTAGGTTTACCAGGTAGCGTTTCACCAGCTGAGGAGAAAGGGCTTATACCACCTATCATAGATGGTTTATCTTACATGTCTATATTCTTCTTCACAGGTGATAAACCAGCACCGTTCAGGGGTAGGGATATAACTAATATAATACTGGAGATGCTTAGTATAACCCAATGGGGTCACTTGGATTACCTCGTAGTTGATATGCCACCTGGTACAGGCGAGGAGGTTCTTGACATGACACGTTTCATTGATAAATCAGAGTACCTAGTTGTATCTACACCATCAAGGGTTGCTTTCAACTCTGTTAAAAAACTAATAACCCTTTTAAAAGAGATGAATGTTAAGATCATAGGTTTAATAGAGAACATGAGTATGAATGATTCCTCATCACTCAAGGGTTACACTGAGTCATTAGGTGTACCATACATTGATCGTATCATATATGATATGAAAATAGAGGAAGCGATCGGTGATGTTAACAAACTGTATCAGACACGTTTCATGGGTGATATCAGAAGATGCTTAAACATCATAACAAATATGATATAATACTCCTTATTCTATTACCCCCTACATGGAGGATTATAACACTTATGATATGATCTATCATCGTATTTTTAAGTATTTTTTTTTGAATTCTTTTAAACGTTTTTTAATGTATCCTCGTGCTTCACCAACTGTGTATAATGAACCAGTTACGCATAAAACACTATCATTCTTCATGAGTTTTATACCTGCATCCACTGCTTCATGTACACTCCTAGTTACTATTACTCTATTATTTTTTAAACCAAGTTTCTTTAATCTATCATGTATCACACTGGGTTCACACGCTCTAGGGTTATTCGACTTAGTGATTATGAACTCGTTACTGATAGGTGTTATTAAACGCAGCATACCATCCACGTCTTTATCTTTTAGCACGCCGAACACGACAATGAGATCCTTGCATCTAGGTTTAACGTCCACTATCAAGGTTTTAACTAGTTTATCAACACCATTAGGGTTATGAGCACCATCAATTATTATAAAAGGTTTATCTGATAATACTTCTAACCTCCCAGGGTGAACCGTGCTGGATACCCCCTCAAGGATATCCTCATCTGTTATGTACACGCCTCTAAGCTGCATCTCCTCCACGCTTCTCAACGCTAACGCTATGTTTTCACCTTGGAATAAACCTAGTAGCTTAGTATGAACCCTGTAATCCTTTAAACCCCCATGTATAAGGAATACTTGCTTGTCCATGTTTGACTCTAAACGCTCCCAGTCTTTCTCATCCACAGTTATAAAAGATGATCCTTTCATCTCAGCTTCTTTTTTTATAACCTCTCTCGCTGGTGTCTTAGCAGCTGTTATCACTGGTGCACCTGGTTTTATAATACCTGCTTTCTCCTCTGCTATAGCCTCTAACGTGTCACCTAGTATATCAGTATGCTCAAGTGATATATTAGTAATAACACTGATTAAAGGTTTAACAATGTTAGTAGCGTCAAGCCTACCACCTAGACCAGTCTCTATGACAGCGTAGTCAACATTCTTCTCTTTGAAGTATAGGAACGCTAATATTGTAACAATCTCAAAATACGTTGGCCTATCCCCTTTACTAGTCATCCATTCAACTAGAGGCTTCACTCTGAGTATGAGTTCTTTTAACTCTTCATCTGTGATCTCTTCATTGTTGATGCTTATACGCTCATTGAATCGTTCAAGATGCGGTGACAAGTACAAACCAGTCCTGTAACCAGCATGTGTTAGTATAGATGCTACAAGCCTTGACACTGATCCTTTACCGTTACTACCAGCTACATGCACGATACTGTAAGCATCCTGCGGGTTACCTAACCTATCAGCTAGTTGCAATACACGCTCAAGCCCGTATGAGGACCCGTACTTCTCAAAACCACTAAGCCATTTCAGAGGATCATCCATAGATACGCCTAATAACCCTTTGAGTATAAAACACCTGGTATAACAGGGTATTTACTCAACCATGAATCCCCTGGTAGTATGATCACTCTGCGCCCCTCTATCCTTAGACGATCCTCAGCGTACAACTGTATAGTTCTAGGTAGTATCTGATGCTCCACTGCTAATATACGTTCAGCTAACGTATCCCTAGTATCATCATCGTGTACTTGTACAGCTGCTTGGAGTATTATAGGGCCATGATCCATCTCCTCGTCTATGAAATGCGTCGTGCAACCAGTGATCTTAACACCGTAGCTGAGGGCATCACCCTGAGCGTTAGTACCTTTAAAGGATGGTAGTAAAGACGGGTGTATATTGATTAATCTACCGTACCATTTATTAACAAAAACTTTAGATAGTAAACGCATGTAACCAGCGCCTACAGCCAAGTCTACCCTGTGTTTTTTGAGTAGTTTATCTATCCCTTCGTCGTACTCCTCCTTGTTTTTACCTGAAGGGTCAAGGTAGTATGATGGTATATTATGCTTTTTAGCACGCTCTAAAGCATAAGCATCCTTCTTATCGCTTATAACAACGCTCACAGATGCGTCTATCATACCTTTTTCAGATGCGTCTATTATACTTTGAAGATCAGTGCCTCTACCTGATGCGAGTACACCGAGTCTTATACTCTCATGTTTCATATAAGATACACCTTCAATGGTTTAATCAACCCTTCAAAACTCCTTAGTGGTTATATTTTTTTCCATCTGTTAATTTTGTTAAACATGAAGCGTTTAATGATTTTTTTGTTTAGTCTTATCTAACCTAATTGAGACTTCTAGGTAACACGTGTATAATAAATGGTTTATACATGAATAAGTGTACCTATAATTATGCTTACCCCTTCATGCAATAAAATAAATTTCACTTACCACTCATTATCAGTATGGGTTATACTCGTATTATTATCCTGCATGCTTGTAGTAATTACGGTTCCTGTTCACGAAGCGACGCATGTATTGCTGCTATCGTTTGATCGTTATATAGAAGTGAAAGAGGTGCATCTTATAGGCATCCCGTCTTTTTCCAGTGACTCTAAGTGTTTATCATCATTGATAGGATACGTAATAGTGAAGGAGCGTTACCCTGGTGCTTTTAATATGAGACCAGGATGGATCTACATATCTGAAGAAATCGTATGCATACTAGTACAGATTTTAATCATATTAACCGTGTTAACACTCTTAACACCTGGTCTTGTAAGAAGAGTAAAACAAAGATTAAAAAATTAATTTTTTTT
>Ga0068707_1003353_pt1 | contig 11176 bp, 8 predicted proteins | sample YNPNPMetaG_FD_66600 | JGI IMG/M metagenome (GOLD analysis project Ga0068707, IMG submission 66600) | Anoxygenic and chlorotrophic microbial mat microbial communities from Yellowstone National Park, USA - YNP NP MetaG | ecosystem: Environmental > Aquatic > Thermal springs > Hot (42-90C) >... | reverse complement strand
CACTCGCGCAGCTCCTCGGTCATCTCCGTGGGCGACGCAGGCAAGCTGAAGATGCCGACCGCGTTCTGCGCAGAGGTCAGGGCCGTGGTGATGTTCTGCATGAACGAGTAGAACGCTGTGCACTGTTCGGGATACCGGCCAAGGTAGTTCAGTGTCTCATCGAACAGGATTAACACCGGCTTGCCCGCCAGGCGAATCAAGTCGCCCAGCTTTTTGTCGCCCGGAGCCTTCTTCTGCTGGTCGAACAGCTTCCGCCCGGCGTCACCGGCCAACTGGGCGGCGATCTCCACCCAGGGCGTTTCGCGCCCCGGCGAGGCGTCCCATGAATTGCCGACGAACACCGCGACCTTCGCCTCCGGAATACTCGTCAAACCCGCTGACCGCATCATCTCGGCGACACCGGAGAAGTTATTCGCCTTGGCCGCGTTCGAGCACAGGTGATAGAGCGCGGTGAGCGTGTGCGTTTTGCCGCCGCCGAACTGTGTGATGAGTGACAGCACTGGCGCCGTGTTGGCTGTCTCGCCGTTCAACCGGCGCAGTACCATACCGCAGTGCTCGACAAGCGCCTTGGAAAAATAGTTCCGGGAGAAAAACTTCTCCGGTTGGATGTAATCGGCGGGTGCGGTGCCCGCGACGACCTGTTCGAGATGCACCGCAAACTCGCTGGGATCGAGCGACCGGCCTTCGCGCAGTTCTTGACGGGGGATGACGACTTTATACCAGGGTTCCATAGGGAAAGGGATAAGTGAAAAGTTAAAAGGGAAAAGGCGTTGCTCTTGTGATTGGTTCCTGATTGCGAAAGGGACAGGCCAAAAGGGAGAAAGGCAAGTGGCAAAGCGACGCCAACCTGGCCGTCATTAAAACCGTCGGTTTCTCATTCATAGTGTTCGTTTCTCCCTTCTCCCTTTTCACTTTCTTCACGATTGTGGTGAAGATGGCGATTAACTGCCGGGCTTTGTCGAGAAGCTCCTCCATCTTGGGAGCGGCGACGCAACCGCTGTCCACCAGCAGTTCAAGCCGGTATTCAGTTTCCGCAATTTCCTTCAGGCAATCCCCGGCTTTGGAAGTGAACTCGGCTTTCGAGCAGCCTTGGGACGCTTCACGGTAATTGGCACCAACCGAAGTTCCCGACCGCAGCACTTGCTTGCCCAGGACTTGCGCCACGGTGTCGTTCTTGGGCAACGCGGCATACATGCGAATGATCCGCAGCGCAAACTGCTTCGTCCGTATCTTCAAATCTTGTGGCTTCTCATTCATATTTTCCCTTCTTCCTTCTCCCTTATCACTTTTCACTTGATGCCTCGCATCGCCGCTTGGACGCCTTCGAGCATCCGGCGCTCGTCGCTGCCGTCTGGATAGAGTGCGTTCAACGCGAGCGCTAGGCGCTCGAAGCGTTTGCCTTGGCGCATTTCGGTTTCCAGCACTTGGCGCAGCAGCGTGCTCCGGCCCAGCCCGAACAGGAGCATGGCGCGGTGGATACGGTCGAGGGTGGATAAGGCTGAAGGCTGAACGCTCAACTCTGAAGCGCCTTTCCCCTTCTCCCTTCTCCCTCTCCCCCATTGCCGTTGGCCTTCGTGGCTTGCAGCGTCCAGAGGAACAACGCGGTCAGACGGGCATCCTCCTCGAAGCCCTCCGTCTCGGCACCTGCCTGCGCCGCGCTGCCGCCCTGCGCGGCAGCCAGGTTACCGAGCACCTGACGTAGGGCTTCTTTCGACACCGCCTCAAACACGTAGGCGAGGAAGCCGCGCTGTTCGGGTTCCGTGGCATCAGTGTCGCCGCCGAGTGGCACTTCGCGGTCGGCGGCGGTGAGGACTTTCTCGTAACGACTGTAAGATTCCAGCGCCGGGCCAAGGCAGGAGAAGATGGCGTCCGCGCCGCGAATCCCGTGCTTGAGCAAAGTGGGCAGCCATTCCCGAATCCGCTTCTCCATTGCCGATTTCACTTCAGTCCAATCGCCGATACCTGCGTCCGCAGGGCGCGGACGGCAGACAAGGTGGACGCTTCCTGCCAATGCGGCCGAGTCGCGGGCGCGAAGACGGGAGGCCATCTCCGTGCTGATCGGCCAAGATGCGGTGACAGTCCACCGACCTGAAATCAAGCCCGACAGGAGTGCTTCCCAACCCTCCGTTGTTTTGTGTGCGAACACAACACAGCCAATGCCTCCGTCACGAAGCACGCGACTGCCTTCTCGAAACACAGTTCCCATGCGTCGCTCAAAGAAACCCTGGTCTTTCGGTCGCCCCTCGAAACTTTTTGTTTCGTCCTGGACCAACTCAACCGGCTTTGGGGTCAAGGGATTTACTGGGTCTGACTGGTCGCGGAGGAGGGGGTGATCGAGAAGTGCTCGCTTCAACCACACGAAGAAGAAGTCCGACAAGTCCGAGTAAGGTATCGCGTCGTAATAGGGAGGATCAGTAAACCACACCATTGCTGACTCGTCTGAGAGAGGAGATTCAGCGGCGTCAGCCTGTTGAGGAATGGACTTGTTCCAGTTGTTCCCTATGGCTTCGAGTCCATTGACGAAGTTGTTCAGCACAACTTCAAAACTGCCACTCGAATCAGACGTAAGGACTCCTTCACCAAAGTCCCAGTTCATCCCAATCGCCTGTCGAGCGAACAAGTGGCGCGGACACTCCGCCAGTGGCTCCCAAGCGCAGAATGAACAAGCAAGCTCTGATAATTTGGAAACTACTAGCGCGAACGCTTCTGCAAGGTAGGGATTCTTCCCGTGTAAAGCTTGCACTTGTTCGGTGAACGATTCAAGGGCTACTTTCTGCCGCGCAGTGAACAAGTCGCCCCACTGCATCATTCCATAATTCTGGATTCCGAACGCACGTCCCGCACCGCGCCCTCCACCTTTCGGCGTTGGCTCATCGGGCACAGCACCCTTAGGTAATTTGGCGACGGCTTTCTGCGCGGCAAAGACTGCGGCGTAGTCTTCGGACGTGGGCAAACGGTAGAACCTGCCCGTCGTGTTGTCGCGAACCATCACCACCGCCAGGAGCCTTGCGCCTCCAATGCGGTTGCCGCTGGCGTCGAATTGCACGTCTGCCCCGCCGCGTTGCGCCGCCAGTTGCGAACGCACACGCGCCGCAGGCAACACGACATGACAGCACGGACAAGTTGCGTCCGCGCGGTGAACCGTTCCTTCGGGCACATCCTTGTCTGATTTTGGCGTGAAGATTTCAAACTGCACGAACGGCTGGCCCCCTTTCGGAAGCTCCACCGTGTAACGCAGCGCCCGTTTGCCGCCCGCCTTTTTGCAGAGCCAGAACGACCGCAATAACGGAATCTCGGCGCCGCAACCAACGGCCTCGCACCGCACTGTCCGTGCCCAGAGGTAGGCAATGGGTCGGCTGCCATCCGGGTCGGGCGGGTAGAGCTGGGCGAGTTCCTTTTCCGCCGCTTCCTTCACCTGCCTGCCGACGTAGCGCAAAGCGTTGGCCAGGCCGTGGACCACGATTTCATCCTTCTTGATCACAAATGAAGCGGGTTGGAGGCCCATCGCCTCAAGTTCGTGTTCATTCGTGTTCGGCCGTGGTTTTTTGAAACTGAACTCGGCATTCCCATAGCGCGGGATGTCTTCGAGCAGGGTTTTGAGAATGAGGCAGGCGACGGGATTGAGGTCGCTGGCAAAGGCTTCGCAGCCGAGCCGCAGGGCCTCCAAGGGGATTGAGCCGCCGCCCGCAAAAGGGTCCACCACTACGGGAGTCTCCTCCGGGTGCGCGGCCTTGACCAGTCCCCGGCCAATTTCGAGGTAGAGGGGATCGGCGGCGAGGTTCCAATCGGCGAACTCGCCGATGAAGGCGAGCAGGTCATCTTGCAGCTCTTGGTCTGTCGCCAGCGCCTTGCGGTGCCGCTTCTGCAACAGCATTTGTGCTTTCGACTTGAAGTCAGCCGGACATTCCCGTTCGGTTGGTGCGGGAAGCAACAGCCCCAGCAACACCGCCCGGCACGCCGCCAGCGGACGCCGCGCCCACCACAGATGCAGCGTGGACGGGTGGCCGTGCCGGATGGACTTCTCCCGCGCCGAGTGCTCGCTGACCTTGGCGATGGGGAAATCAACCTCGATAAGGCGTTTGCAGGTGGTGGGAATTGGCATTACTCAATCTCTGACCTTGGACACACCGTTCTTTCGACGCTGCAAAGCTCCGGGCTTGTTTGTTCCTCCAGCGGAGCAGACTCTGGGGGCTGTTCGGGCACGATGTCTCGACCCTTATCTAGCCGCTGGAGTCTGCGCGTCGGCGCTCGCACTATCGCGAGCAAATCTTCGGCATATTTGTTCAATTCAGTATTCATCGCCTTCAGCTCCTTAACCAAGACCGAGTAATCGGGATAGCCACGCTGAATCTCCTGCGGTGTCTTGTTCTTGTTATCCGGATCATTCTCGGCCTGTTCCCACCAGCGCCGATAGCTAGCACCCCACTTCGTTAGGTGTGGCCGTAGCCCATCATTGAGGACTCGGAGCATTAACTGCGCCACTCCATCGCGTTTGGCGGCTTCCGGCAAAGGAACGTGCGCTAGAAGGTCACGAGTGGTGGGGAAAATGTCATGCAGCGAGTCGTGAACCTCGGCGATCACATCATTGTCATCATCAAACATCAAAGCAGCTTTCCGAGTCTTGAGTTGCACGTAGAGTTTCCATGCGAGCGCACGATCAAGGTCCGTTGGCTCATACTCGATGTTACCAAGGTTAAACGGTAGGTTTATGCTGACTTTGGCAACGTGGTGCCGACGCAATAGGAGGGCGCGGATAAGCGGGATCACGAGCGCACACGCCAGGACGCCCAGCCAGAACTCCCCGGCACCGAATGAACTGACGGTCCAGTCCACCGTGGGTTTCAACGCGTGGGCGAGGTTGGTTGCAGCCCCAAACATGGTTAGCCCCGTCGGTTGGGATCAGCCGCCCATTCGATCCACGCAGCGAACTTTTCTGGATTCCAAGTGCCAACCGCATTCTGCGGGATGCCCGGCGGTATTGGTCCGGACGTGTCTGGCAGGCGAATCCCCAAGATGCCTTTCCCTTGCTTGAGACTCTCCTGAATTTCCCACTGCACCCACCTGCTCTGCGCGGTCCGATTGCCAATGAGGACGACCGTGACTGATGCAGGTCGGATATACTCCTCACGGATTACGCGACACACGTATTCAGGATCGGTGCTCTTAATGCGGTGGTCGAGTTTGTGGTTATAGAACTCGAAGCCATCCATGATGTTCCTCAGACCGAGGAATCCGTTGACTTTTTCCGTGTCGTCGTGATCGAAGCTGATGAAGATTCTACGCTTTTTCATATTCGTTCGTCGTCTCTCATGTTTTCGGTTTTGGCCTGTAGTCGCGGTTGTCGAGGCAGGCGGCATAAGTGGCCGCATCAATCTTGATCCAGTCCGTGCCGTTGATACCGCGTTTGTTGTGGGGCACGGGGCTGACCGGGAAGGCTGAGACAACCTTGATCCAGCGGTCCTGGAGTTTGGCGATGACGCGAATCTCGTCCGCCACTTCCGAGAGGTCCTGGTCCTGGCTGAAGATCACGGCGACATCGAAGGCGTTCTGGTGGGCCAGGCTGATGACATCAATGGCCAGGCGAACATCCACGCCTTTCTCCTGACCGACGACCGCCGAGTGAGTTGTGCCGTCGCTCAACCGCACAGTTTGGAGGCGGTAGCGGAGTTGGCGCGAGAAAACATGAACCCCGTCACGATGGAGTTGCAGCATCTTTGCGCGCCAGAAGTGGTTCCAGAACGCATTGTCGTCAGCGGAGGGGAAGCCTGTGTAGAACCGGGTCTGGACCAATTGCCAGCCGAACATCTGGCACACCCGCTCCGCCAGGGCTTTGGGATCGTAATTCGGGTAGGAATGGCCGAAGGCGGTCTTGGCAGCGTAGAACAGGTTCTGGCCATCCATGAAGACCACGGCCCGTTTGGTGGCGGGTTCAGCAGGCATAGGTCACCTCACTGTCGGGGAAAAATAACCCCGCCCGGGCCTTTCGGCGTGTGGGGCGGGGAGCAGATGAAACTCTAGTGCCGCAGCACTGAGAAGGAAAATAATCGCTCCGTTCCGCCGTGTCAAGTCCCGGAATGTCGTTGGGGGAGTCAGATTCGTGTCTATTCGTGTTCATTCGTGGTTCGGTAAGGCGGCGGGTCCTCTTTCAACTGCATTGGCTCCGTCAGAGCGTTCACTTCGAGTTTGTAGTGCTCGACTTGCTTGACCTCGTGCCACGGGAATCGGGCGGGGTCTTTGATCGGTTCTTCCAGCTTCGGCGTCGTGTCGCAGTGCGTGACGATGTAGAGCCAGTAAAGATCGCGCCGGTCTTCCGCGATCCGCTTTTCATTTGGCGACAGGAAGATGGTCCCCGTTGCCGCGCCGATGCCTTTGACCTCGATCAGCCGCAGCTCGCCCGACCGCGGGTGGAGGCTGCGCAAGTCGAAGCCAAGGTTCTGATCCTCGACATCCTCGATCTTGCAGCCGCGTGCTTTCTCGTGGGCAATGACTGCCTCGATGGCCTTCTTTTCTGTCTCGCGGTCGGTCTTCAGATGCGTGTGCGCCGGGACGTTTCGCTCCGGGTGAGGCATCACCAGGGCGAGGCCAATGCGCTCGACGCCCTGGATCGAGAGGCTGCGTTGCCGGGCCAGCTCGTTCAGCCGCAGGTCGCGACGGCGCTGTAGCTCGTGCAGTTTTTGGGCTTCCAACTCGGCCAGGCCGATGGCGCTCGGATCACCCTGGTCCTGGGCCACGAGATGTTTGTTGAGCACGGCGTCGCGCTTCCTTATGAGTTCATCGAAGCAAGAGCGGACGCTGGACTCAATGAGGTCAAGGTCGTGCTGGCGTTCGGCGGCGATCTCGGCCCGGAAGGGTTGCAACGCTTTCTCGAACAGGAAAGTGTGGGTGCGCGGGTCATCGGTGGGCAGTTCCGGCAGCACCTTCGGCTGTCGTTCCGGGATGATCAGGTCCAGCAGGTAACTTGGATCGCGCAGGCGGCGAGTGCCACCTGCCTGCCGCGCCGCAAGCTGCCCTGCTTCAAATTCCCGCTTGATCCATTGGCGACCAAACCCCGTCTTGAGGTTCTGTTCACGTTGCACTGCGGCTTCCCGTGAATTGAAAGCTTCCCAATGAACAAGTTCCAGCGGACGGCGTGGGGCCGTCCATGACACTCGACCGTATTCGTGTTCTTTCAAGCGACATGGAACGTCGTCGGTCTGACCGATGTAGAAGCTGCCATCGTTGCATCTCAGAACGTAAACCCAGAAGGTGTTCGTGCGCGGCGCAGGCAGGTCGGCACTGGTCTCGACCAGAAACAGGCGGCGGTGAAGGAGATTACCGACGCCGTCCCCGACTCCGGCGATGAACAGTTCCAGCAAGGCGGGCTGTTCGCGCTCCAGTTCGTAGAACACCGCGCCCTGGCGAAGCTGCGGCTGGGTCATCTCCCACACCTGACGGCGGACGGCCTCGAACAACGGGTGTCCTGGCGTGACCCACTCGAGCCGGGCATCGGTTTCCAGGGTGCTGCGGTCGAAGCAGATGCGGTCGTAGCTCTTGGCGAGCTGGGGCAGCCGCCAGTCCCTGGCGCGGCACTGGTCGTAAAGCGCAAGGGGAAGCTTGCCCACACGAAACGCACGTGAGAAGTGGAGCAAGCCTCCGGCCTGCTCATTGGCCGGGCCTGCCGGCCCGGTATTGGGACTGGCGCTGAGGCCATCGCCAGAAGGGGCAGGCGGGGACGCCTGTGCCACGCTGAGTGGCGTCAGCGGCAGCCCCACTTCCTTGGCGCTGGCCTCGAAAAAGCGGGCGACGGTTTCCGGCACGATCCGCCGTTCCTGGGCCAGTGCCCGCCGCTCGGCCAGCATCGGCAAATTCAGGTTCTTCTTCGCCAACCCTTCGAGGGCTGACTGGCAGATGCGGCGGAAATCCTCCTCGCGCACTTCGACCTCCAAGCGGGCTTCGAGGTCATTGGCGCTGAGTTTGCCTGCGTAGAAGTCACGCAGCAGGCGCTCGATCTGGTTCGAAGGCAGGACCTCGCCGACCACATTGAACACAGCGTCGTCATCCAGCGCGTCCCGTATCTCCTGGAGCTTTTCCACGAGCTTGTGGAGCACGCGGCCCTCGACGGTGTTCTGCGCGAAGAAATTGAAGATCAGGCAATCCTTGGTCTGGCCGTAGCGGTGGATGCGGCCCATGCGCTGCTCCAGCCGGTTAGGATTCCAGGGAATATCGTAGTTGAACAAAACATGGCAGCAGTGCAAATTGATGCCCTCGCCTGCGGCTTCAGTTGCAACCAGCACCTGGGTCTTCAAGTCCCAGAAATTGCGCTCCGCCCACAGCCGCGTGCCTTCCTCATCCCGACTGCCGGGCTTCATGCTGCCGTGAATCTGGCCCACGGTCAGGTTCCACGACCTAAACTTGGCAACGAGGTAATCAAGCGTGTCCTTGTATTCCGTGAAGATTAGCAAGCGCAGGCTAGGGTCCGCAAAGATGCCCTGCTCGGTCAACTGCGCTTTGAGACAGCTCAACTTGATCTCATAGCCGCCGTCCTCGACGCGCTGGGCGTGGGCAATCAGTTCGGCGATTTCCCTGAGTTCGGCCTCCAGGTCGGGTTTCCGGCGAGCCAGCGTGGCACGTTCGAGTTCGCGTTCCCTGGCTTCGCGCTCCGCGTCGTCCATTTCATCCCATTCTTCGTCGGACGGAATGTCGGGCATTGGGAGGTCGCCGAGTTGGTTGGCCGTTTCCAGAAGCTGCTTGAGGGCTTTCTGGCGGCGGATGAGCGATTGCTTGAGCGAGTGGGTGGAACTGGCCATGCGGCGCTGATACATCGCCATGATGAAACCGACCGCGCGGGCGCGACGTTCGTCACCGGACTCGGCGGCGCGAGTGGACTGGCGTTGAACGTAATGGGTGACAGCCTGGTAAAGCTCCATCTCGGGGCCTTCTAGGCAGAACGCAACCGTGTGGGTGATGCGCTTCTTGAAAAGCTTTTCGGCCTTCCAAGTGCCATCCGGCTGCGGCTTGGGGAAGTTGAGCATGACCTCCTTGGTGCGCCGGAGATAGCAGGCGGCTTCACGGCGATCCATCGCGTCATGGATGGATTTCACGTCGGCATACGCTTCTTGGTCGAGCAACTGGAGGAACAGGCTGAAGTTGGTCGGGTCGCCCTTGTGCGGCGTGGCTGTTAGCAAGAGAAAGTGGGCCGTCTTTTCGCGCAGGAGTTCGCCCAGGCGATACCGCTCGCTCTTGTGCTCGGTGTCCCGCGCCGACATCCGGTGGGCTTCGTCCACTATAATCAGGTCCCAGTCCTCGGCCTGCCGGACGCTCGGCAAAATCTCATCCCGCTTAGCCAGGTCCATTGACGTGATGATCTGGGGCTTGTCGTTCCAGAGGTTGACGCCGTATTGCACACGGAGATCACCGCCACGCAGGATGTGGAAGCTTTCTTGAAAACGGTCGGCCATTTCGCGCTGCCACTGGAAGGCGAGGTTCGCCGGGCAAACGATGAGCACGCGCTCCACCAAGCCGCGCAGTTTCAGCTCCTTGAGGAGCAGCCCTGCCATGATGGTCTTGCCCGCGCCCGCGTCGTCGGCCAGCAGGAAGCGGCAACGGGCGGATTTGAGCATATGATTGTAAACAGCGTCGAGTTGATGTGGCAGGGGATCGACCCGTGATATGGAGAGACCGAAGTAGGGATCGTATTCCTGGGCCAGCGAAATGCGGATGGCTTCGAGGCCGAGCTTGAACAGGCGCGGTTTGCCCTGGAAGAGGGCTTCCTTGCGCTCGATTTGGATTGTAGCCAGGTCCTGGTTCGAGAGCGTCACGCCTCCCCGGAAGGTGTTCGTTCGCGTGCCGACCAGGTTGACCAAGACGAAGCCGTCGCCGGTGGTGGGCGTGCCGATCACACGCATCGGCTCACTGAACTGCGAGCCGGTCAACACAACACCGTCGATGATGTCGCTGAAAGAGAGGCTCATGACAGTGCCTCGGTGTATGGCGCGGGCACGGCTTTCACGCAGGAGACGCAGACGAAGCTGCGCATCGTGTCTGAGGACCGCACGAATCGCCACTGCCGGCCGTCACGCCCATCAAGGGGTGTCGCCCAGAACTCACGCTCGACCACTAGATCAACGCGCCAGATACAGTTGCGGAAGCGGATCACTGCGCCGATGCGAAAATGCCGACTGCGCTCAAGGGTGTCGGCAGACCGGCTGTTCCGTGGCGCGGCGCTCACTTCTCCCGTGCAACCCAATTGAGCGGGCATCTTACCGTCACCCTTTTTCACATGTTTGCTTTCGGTCTTGTACCAACAAAGAGTCTTTCCTGCACGCAAAAACTGCAGCGAACTTGGGTCGCCAGCCGCACGAAAACCAAAACACCCCGATCGCACGTGACGCCCAGCGCCTACGATGTGGCCGGTCCGACGCGTGGGGCAACTGCCTGGTGAGCGCTTTGCAGAAACTGCGCGGCGTTGCACTGATAAAAATCCAAGCTGGTCGCGGAATAGACCAGATCAGACGATTCCTTCTCATCGCACCCGCAGAGCCAAAAAGTACCGTATCCATTACAAATCCCCCAACTCCAAAACACACTCCCAAATCACCCCGCCAAACTCTCACTCCAAACCCCTGCAGATAACAGCTAATTCTCTACAGGTGGCGGTTCGTTGTTTTCAGAAGACCGGGCCGGGAAAGTTCAGGTCAGGCAAAAGGGAGTGTCGGAAGGGATTTGCCATTGCCGTGGCAGTGGACCCGAGACCGAAAAGAATATAAAGGGCAAGGGCATGGGTTTTGGCGTGGTCAGAAGGTTCGAGTGGAATGATTTTGGTGAGTTCGAGCACGTGGAGAGAAGCAGCGGACGGCTGCGGTCGCAGGCAGAGCCGACAGATCGGTTTGATCAACAGGGCCGGGTTTTACCAGGGGCAGATTCGCAACAAGGGCGTTGGATTGTGTCGTGCGGATATCCGCCGTGGACATCTGAGGGTGCTGAGAAAGAAAGCAGGCGGGGAACAAGAAAAGAACCGTCTTCACGCGCAGTCGATCGCATCGAGCCCAGGTACATGACAAAAAGCGGGGTTCGTGTGCGAAGCAAGGCTGAGAAAATCATCGCAGATTATTTCTCCGATCACGGGATTTGGTTCATATACGAAATGCCGCTGAGGTTGGGCGGGTTGTGTTTGCGACCAGACTTTTATCTGCCTGAT
>Ga0068707_1003349_pt1 | contig 11180 bp, 10 predicted proteins | sample YNPNPMetaG_FD_66600 | JGI IMG/M metagenome (GOLD analysis project Ga0068707, IMG submission 66600) | Anoxygenic and chlorotrophic microbial mat microbial communities from Yellowstone National Park, USA - YNP NP MetaG | ecosystem: Environmental > Aquatic > Thermal springs > Hot (42-90C) >... | reverse complement strand
CGCTGGGCGACGCACGGCCTGGTAACCGATGCCAACGCCCATCCGTTTACCGACTGCACCCGAACCATCGCCCTGGTGCACAACGGCATCATTGAGAACTACCGGGAGCTGCGCAAGGAGCTGGAGGCGGCCGGCCACAAGTTTGTCTCCAACACCGATACCGAGGTGATTGTCCATCTTATCGAGGCACACTACCGCCGCGACCTGGTGACCGCGCTGCGCCGGGCTGCGGCCGAACTGCGCGGGGCGTTTGCCCTCGCGGTGATTTCTTCCAAGGAGCCGGACCGGCTGTTTGCGGTGAAGACCGGCAGCCCCCTGGTCATCGGCAAAGGCAAGGGCGAATATGTCCTGGCATCGGACGCGCCGGCGCTCATCGGCATCGCCAAGAAGATGCTCGTGATGCAAGACCGAGAAATCGCGGTCATCTTCCGGAACAAGCTCGAGCTCACCGACCTGGCCGGCCGGCCGATTGAGCGGCCGTTTCTGCCCTTGGAGATGAAGACCAAGGCGGTGTCCAAGGGCCGCTACCCCCACTTCATGCGCAAGGAAATCTACGAACAGCCGCAGGTGATTCAGGAGAACATCGAGCGCCGGTTCCGGGAGGGCAACATTGTTCTCGACCCGGAATTTTTGTTCTACCCGGACATGATTGAGAAGGTGGAGCGCATCGTGATTCAGGCGTGCGGCACCTCCTATCACGCCGGGCTTGTGGGCCGGGCCTACTTTGAGCGGCTGTGCCGGATTCCGGTCTCGGTGGAAATCAGCTCCGAGCTCAGGACTTCCGAGTTCATCTACAACGGAAATACCTTGATGGTTGCCATCAGCCAGTCGGGCGAGACCGCCGATACCCTGGCGGCATTACGGGAGGCGGCCATCCGGGAAATCAAGTCCCTGGCGGTCCTGAACGTCCGGCGCTCCTCGATTGACCGTGAGGCCGACTCGACGGTCTACATCCACGCCGGCCCGGAGATTGGGGTTGCCTCGACCAAGGCCTACACCGCGCAGATTTTCACCCTCCTGGTACTTGCGCTCTACTTTGCCCGCATCCGCCGGACCATGCCCGACGCGGTGTTCAATGACATCGTCGAAAACGTCCGGCGGCTACCCGAGCAGCTGCAGAAGGTGCTGGGGCTGGACCGGCGCATCCAGCAGACAGCCGCCCGACTGGCGTTCGCCCACGACTTCGTATTTCTGGGCCGGGGCATCAACTACCCGTCGGCGCTCGAAGGGGCATTGAAGCTCAAGGAGATTTCCTATGTTCATGCCACCGGCTATCCGGCGGGCGAGATGAAGCACGGCCCGATCTCGCTCATCAACGAAAACGTCCCGGTCATCGGGATTGCCCCGGCCGACTCGGTCTACGACAAGATGGTTGCCAACCTGGCTGAGGCCAAGGCGCGCAAGGGGAAAATCATCGCCATCGGCACCGAAGGGGACAAAGGACTGGCCGAGGTCGCAGACACGGTGTTCTATGTGCCCCGGACTCCGGAGTACCTTTCGCCGATGGTTGTTGCGCTGCCCCTGCAGCTTTTGGCCTATCACATTGCGGTGCTGCGCGGCTGCGATGTGGACAAGCCCCGCAACCTGGCCAAGAGCGTTACGGTCGAATAAACTGGACTCCTTTACAACCGTTGCCGGCGGCGATGTGGCCTACGACGACCGCTATGCCTATGCCGCCTGGGCGGTCTTCACCTTTCCCGGCCTGGAACTGTTAGCGGTCAGCGGTGCGCGGCACCCGGTCACGGCCGAATACCGTACCGGGTTTCTGGCCCAGCGCGAGCTGCCGGCACTACGGGCCGCGTTCGCCCAGCTCACAATCCGGCCGGATGTCATTATCTGTGACGGTGCGGGCATCGCCCATCCGCGCCGCCGGGGTCTGGCCCGGGAACTGGGGCAGGCGCTCGGCATCCCCACCATCGGTTGCGCCAAGACCAGGCTGGTCGGCCGGCGGCTTGAGCCGGGAAAGGAGCCGGGCAGCCACCGGGCGATTCGGGTCGGCAGGGAAACATTGGGAACCATCCTGCGCACCAAAGCCGGTGTGAAGCCGGTCTATGTCTCGCCCGGACAGCTCATCACCGTCGCGGCGGCCTGGAGAGTTGTCCTGGCCTGCTGCCGGGGCTATCGTCTGCCCGAGCCATTGCGCCGGGCACATTTCGAGGCGGGCCGGCTCAGGGCCGCTGCCAGCGCGGCAGAAACCGCCACGGCTCGGCGTCCGGCCGCACGAAGACATCCTTCTGCGTCCTCCGAAGAAAGGTAAATCGGCGCGGCTCTGCTGTTTGGTTTTCCCGAGCTTCGCACTCCCAGCCCGGTTCGTGCAGGACTTTGGGCCAGCGGTTGATGATGACGTGTCTGTCCCATTGTGAGCCACGCCCGGCCAGTACTTCAGGCAGCAATCGCTTAGTTAGGCCATTCTCAAAAAGAACGGACCGAAGTCAGACGGGTGGGCGGGAAAATGGTCGGATGGAGCCCCTATATATTAGAGCCAAAATGGGTTGGAAAAGTAACGGTCTGGGCCAAAGTCCGGTATACTGGACGGTCCCCCCCACCACCCCCTAGCCCCTTTTTTGGCCCAATCAGGCCAATGTTTTCTAAGACCCAAGGGTGGCTGGTGACTGGGGCATAAGGCCGGCGATTGTTCCGGAAACCAGGCCGGTGTTATTGACCAGAGGGGTGGTCAGGGCCGAGTAGTCGCTTCTGTAAAGCCCCTCCTCCTCGCCGGTGAAGCCGATGAACTTCACGGTCAGGTCCAGACGCTCGTGTGCCAGGACCCGTGCCGCCTCAATTGTCACGGCAGCACCAGAGCCGTTGTCCTCCATGCCCGGAGCCAGGTTCCAGGGGTCTTCGGAGATGGCGTCCAGGTGGCCGCAGACGATGAGAAGCTTTTCGGGATGGGTCCGGCCGACAATGGTGCCGATGGGATTGCGCCAAGTGTCGGCACCTACCGGGTAGCTGTCCAGCGCTACCGAATCAAGGCCGATGGACTGGAAGTAGTCACAGACGAACTGTTCGGCAGCGCGGCAGGAGTCGGTCAGCGAATAGCGGGTCCTAAACGCCTGCAAACGGGCCATCCGGGCATGAATCGAATCCGGGCTGACCTTGGCCAGCAGACGCTCGACAAAGGTGTCCCGCGGCATTATTCGGGGCAGGCGCGGCTCAGGAATGAGCTGGATCGAGAAAGGTTTGGCCGGTAGCCGGACCAGCTCGCCGCCGGCAATTGCCACTTGTAGCGCGGTCGCTTCAGTCAGCTGCGCGACAATTGTCCCGTTGTCCTGGATTAGCAGGGAGACCAGTTGCTGGACCTTGGGCCGGCGGTCGTCAGCGGGCAGGAAAACAAGATACAGCGGCACATCGGGCTGGACCGGAATTGTCGTCAGGGACAGGCCGGCCTGCATAATCGCCGCCGCCTGCGGGCCGGGCGCCACCAGACAGTAGTTATCGGTCTGGCCGAACTGCTTCACCCCCAGCTTGGCGAGCTGCGGGAGCGCCTCGGCCGGCGTGATGTCAACCAGCAGCAGGGTGGCTGGGCCAGCGCCGGCGCGTTCGGATGGCCCGGCCCAAGCCAGCGCCAGACTGATGGCCAGCGGCAGGAGTTGGAACTTCACACCTCAGTTTCCATCCCTGCCGGCCTGATGTCAAGTGAAGAGTGATGAGCCGCCCCCCAACCCCGGGTGCAGGCAATTACGAATCGGGAAGTACGAATGACAAAGTGCGCTCGTCCGACGGTGCCGAATCGAAGAGTCCCAGCCCTCGGGCACAAGTGCGCAGTTCTCTAGTGCACTAGGCCCCTTTCTGTTAGGCCCCCACTCTTTGCGGGTGAGGCTTGACTGCGGTAGGCCCGGGTCCATTGTTTTTTGAGTGGCCAACGACCGACCCCAAGAGCGCCTGGTTTCGGACCGAGGGAAAGCGGTGTCCAATGTGTCCAAGGAGATGGTGAACCGGCAGGCTGATGATCGTCAGCTTGTGGCCCGGGCCAAGAAGGGCGATTGGGCCGCATTTGAGGAGCTGGTCAAGGCCTATCAGCGGCCGCTGTTTGCCTATCTTTACCGGCTGTGCGGCAACACGGCTGAGGCTGAGGAAGTGGCGCAGCAGGCCTTTGTAAAGGCGTGGCAGGCGCTCGGGGGGGTTCAGGCAGGAGTCCAGTTTCAAGACCTGGCTTTACCGCATCGGCACGAACCTCTGCATCAACCGGCTCAAGCGCACTAGACCGACTGAGGAGCTGACCGAACTTCTGCCCGCGCCCAGTGCCAATGAGCCGGCGGAGGAACATAAGCGCCGGGTGCGAACCGAGCTGGTGCAGGCGGCCCTGGCACGTTTGCCGACCGACCAGCGGACCGCGCTGGTGCTCTTGGTTTATGACGGGCTGAGCTACCGCGAGATTGGCGCGGCGCTGGGGAAGACGGTCCGGGCGGTGGATTCGCTCCTGGTTCGGGCCAAGGCCAATGTCCGCAGGACACTGGCACCGGCACGAAAAAAGGGATTGCTATGAAGCGGGCAGGCGCAGGAAAACGACGGGTTCTGGGTCTAAGGAGGTGATGATGAATTGCTCCAAGGTGCGGCGACTGCTTTCCAGTTATGCTGACGGCGAGCTGGACAGTCGGGCACGGGATGCGGTTGAACTGCACCTGGCAGGCTGTGCCGAGTGCCGGAATGAGCTGGCCGAGTTGCAGGCCGACAGCAATCTGTTGCAGGCTGAGCCTGCGCCTGAGCCGTCGCCGTTCCTGGCGGGCCGGGTGCTGGCCGCGGTCAAAAGAGCGCCGGCGGTCAAGAGGCCGAGTGGGCTAGTGGCAGCCGTGCTGACCGGAGCGGTGGCGGCGGTGCTGGTTGCGGTCGGGCTGTGGTTGGGCACGACACTGGGCAAGGGGGTTATCAGCCAGCCCAGCGGTCTTGAAAGCCTGCTCACCGTGAACGCGGAGCCGACCCTGGGCAGTTATTACAGTTCGCTTCTCGGAGGTGAATGATGAAGAGTAAGTGGGTGCTGATTCTATTGATTGCCTCTTTGGCACTGAATGCCGGCGCGCTGGCCGCGTTCGGGTTCCTGACCGTGCGGCGCTGGCAGCATGGGCGGGATTTATTCCGGTTCGTGAACGACCGGGGTGCCCGGCAGCGGTTGACCGCCTTGGTCAGGGAGCATCAACCGAAGATGGACTCGTTGCGGAATGAGTACTGGCAGGCGCGGCAGCAGCTGGCCGAACTGGGGTTTCAGAACAGTCCGGACCCGAAACTGGTGGAAGCGGCCCTGGACCGGATTGCCCTTTTGCACAAAGAGATGAACCGGCTGGCCTTTGCGACCGAAACCCAGCTTTGGGAGCTGACACCACCGGACCGGCGCGGCCGGCTGCAAGAGCGCTGGCGGCACCTGATGGCTAGGCCGCACCGGCCGGGCCGGCACTTCTGGCGCCGGCACTGAGGCGGACAGTTCTTCTAGGGGCGGTATTTCAATTCCAGACTGAGGATGGTGGCGGCCAGGTTGTCGGTCTTGTCTGCATGCCACTCCGGCGCAATGCTCGCCATGGCATCCAGGCTGAGGCCGCCGATAATGGTCCAGTTGAGCATCAGGTCGAGCTCGTTGAACCGGTAGCTGGATTGAAAGATACTTTCGGCCGGGGCGTAGGTGCGGCGGCCCAGCCGGTCTTCGATTGAGAGCCAGATGCGGCCCGGATTCATAATGTCCAGTCCGGCGAGAAACGCAAGCTCGGTGTAGTCACCGGTTGCGGTGGTGTCCAGGCCGCGCCGGAATTGGTGCTCCGGACCGAAGCGGAATGAAAAGAGCGGGGTCGGGTTCAGCTCCAGGTTGAGATTCAGCCGGTTCTGGAGTTCGTTGGTGGACACCTCGGTTGGGGAGTCGAACCAGGTCCAGCGGATGTCATCTTCCAGGCTGAGCGTGGCGGCCAGACCGAAGTCGCGGCGGATGGAACCTTGCGGGTTTTCGTCCCAGTAGGAGCGTTTGGGGTCGGGATAGACGCGGCGGGTCAGGTTGTTGTCGAGCCGGAGCTCAAAGCCCGGGTCGAGGGACTGGCTCAGTCCGGTACGGAGGGCGTGGTCGGCGTAATTGTTGCTGTCGTTAGCGGCGGCCCAGCGGTTGGTCCAGTCGTAACCGGCATCGAGCGAGGTGGATAGGCCGGCCATAACTGAGAGGCTGGTGCGGATGCGGTTGCTGAGGTAGTTGTAGTTGAAGCTGTCGGGCTGGAAATAGCGCTGGGATTCGACCCCGTCACCAATTGACAGGGTGAGGTTGTCGGCCGGTTGGAGCTTGATGTCCAGATTGCCGGTGTTGTTCCAGTAGTTCTTGCGGTAGTTGGTGTCCGAGAGGTTGGGAAAGGCGTGGTGGTAAAGGCGCAACTCGGTCTCGTATCCGGTTTCCAGGCGCAGAGTTGAGGTAAGTTGATGACCGAGGTCCAGGTTGAGCTGATTGCGGAGGGAGCTGGTGGAGAGGTAGCAGGTGTTTTCTCCATTCAATTCGGTCGGGTTGGAGTCAAGGCTCAGGGAAAGCCCTAGGAAGCTGCGGCCCTCGGTCTCGATGGCGCTGGTGTCGTTGGGCAGGGTGTCGAGCGAGTAGGTGGCATAGCGCTGGCTGGAGTAGTCGGCACCCAGTCCGAATTCGGGTTGGAGTGAGAGCGCGCCGACAATCCAGAAAGCGAGTGCCGGGGTCATGACAGTCCGACCGACCCGCTGCTAATTTTCGGCCGGGCCTGGTGCTGGTGTACTTGGCGCCTCGGGTGACTGGATGAGGTCAATGGCGCGCTGGACCAGCCGGCGGCCGGTGTTGGTTTCGACAAGCGCCAGTCTGAACTTGCGACCGGCATGGAACTTGAGTGCCGACTGCTGGTGGAGCCGGGCCTGCTCCAGAAGGCCTTTGGCCTCGGGGTTGGCGCTGGCAGTGATCGCATCGGTCCAGTCCTCAAGCAACTGGTTGGTTTCCTTCAGCGCCTGGTCAACCAAAGATGGCACTGGAGCACCGGCGGCCTGTTCCCAGGCGCGCAGGGCCAGGTCCCGGGCCGAGAGGGTAAGTTTCAGCGCTTGACCCAGAAGCCGGTTGCGGTAGGAGACCTGGGCCTGCTCCTGCCAGGTGAGCGCTTTCTGGAGCATAAGCTGGGCCCGCTCTTTGCCGCTCGTCCTGACAACCTCTTGTGCCCGAACCGTGATTTCGGCGGTGCGCTGGATTTCGGCTTCGACCCGCTCCGGGCTGACGATGCGTTTCAAGAGACCCAGGGCGGTGCGGACATGGAGCCGGGCCGCAAAGGTGAGCTTCAACGCCAGCCAGTAGTGTCTCTGACCGAACTCATCTTTGGCCGACTGCTGCTCCGCCACCGCCATCCGCCACAGCTCCAGCGCTCTGGGTTCGGCAGCCCGTTTGATGAGCGGTCCGGCAAAGGCCAGCTGGTCATCGGTTCTGCGGATTTCCGCTTGGATGCGTTCCGGGTCAGCAACCACCAGCGCGGTGGCATCCCGCGCCTTGCGCCGGGCATCCATAGTGAGGTTGTATGCCCGCAGATAGCGCTTGCCATGGTAGTTGTCCCAGGCCTGGGACTGAAGCTGGACCGCCTGATTCAGCAGGTTTCTGGCTTCCTGGTTGCCGGATGGCTCAACCAACTTCTTGGCTGTGGCGATGACATCGTCGGTCTGCCGGAGTTCGTCCAGAACCTTCTGCCCCGACTGGGCAAAGGCCCCAGCCAGAGTAAGCATAAGGATAAAGATTGAGCGTTTCATGTCATCTCCTGATATAGCAACCGGCGTGCCACAGGTAACATGGCGGAAAGACGCAACTTACTGCAAAGTACCGGTTGGCTAGGTGTGTAGAACGGTGCAATTGTGGGAGAGTCTGACCAGGGCCAGAAGCGGTTCACGATTCTTCCTCAAAGGCGATACCGAACTTCGCCAGCTTGGTGTACAGCATCCGGCGGCTGATACCTAACAGTTTTGCCGCCTTGGACTTATTGCCGCCAGCCTTGCGCAGGGCAGCTTCAAGCATCTGCCGCTCCAGCTGGAGGAGTCCGACCTGTCCGACCGGGTCCAGAGCCGGCGGGAGCTTCGCGACCGCTTCACGAGCAGGCAGTTGGATGTGCTGGGGCAAAATCTCGGTGCCTGATGCCAGAATCATTGCCCGCTCCAGCACATTTTCCAGCTCCCGGACGTTACCCGGCCAGTCGTAGTCGGTCAGGAGTTTCAGGACAGCTGGCGCCAGATCGCGGCGGTAGCCGAGCCGGTTGAGGATGTGGTTCACCAGTAAAGGGACGTCAGTCTTTCGCTCCCGCAGGGGCGGAACCACAATCGGAAAGACCGCGAGCCGGTAGTAAAGGTCCTCGCGGAAGTTGCCCTGGCGCACCGCTTCAAGCAGGTTGCGGTTGGTGGCGGCGATGATGCGGGCGTCAACCTGGATGGTCTTTTGTCCGCCCAGCCGGACAAAGGTCTTTTCCTGCAGGAACCGAAGCAGCTTCACCTGAAAGGAGGGGGTTAGCTCGCCAATCTCGTCCAGGAAAAGGGTGCCACCGGCAGCCATCTCCAGCCGGCCGGGCTTGGAAGAGGTGGCACCGGTGAAGGCACCCTTCTCATAGCCGAAAAGCTCGCTTTCGAGCAACGTCTCAGGCAGGGCAGCCGCATGCATCACCACAAAGGGTCGAGAGCAACGGGGGCTGGAGCGGTGAATCAGCCGGGCAACCAGCTCCTTACCAACGCCCGATTCGCCCAGGATGAGCACCAACGTGTCGCTTTTAGCGACCTTGGCCACCAGCTCACGCACCGTTTTCAGGGCGGAACTGGTTCCGACCATCTCGGCAAACCGCTCCGACGATGCCAGCTCCTGGCGGAGCACGCGGTTTTCCTGTCGGAGACTGCGTCTTTCCTGGAGCCGCTCCAAAAGCAGCATAAGCTGGTCACGATGAACCGGTTTGGTAATGAAGTCGTAAGCCCCCTGCTTCATCGCCTGAACCGCCGTCGCGATTGTTCCGTAGCCGGTTATGATGACAACATCGGTGTCGGGATTGGCCTTCCGGGCAGCGGCCAGGACCGCCATGCCGTCAACCGGCACCATCTTCAGGTCGGTAAGCACGACATCAAATGTCCCGGCCGCGACCGCTTTGACCGCAGCGGCACCGCTGGTGAATGTGACCACCTCGTGGCCGGCCTCGCGGATGTCCTCGGCCCAGAGCTGGACCAGTTTCTCTTCGTCGTCAACCAGCAGGACTTTCATGTTGGCAGCCGTAATTCAAAGGTAGTGCCGGCAGTCCCGGTGTCAAGGATGGCCACCCGGCCGCCCAGTTCTTCAACCACCCGTTTCACCACAAAAAGCCCCAAGCCGCTGCCCTTTTCCTTGGTGGTGAAGAAGGATTGAAAGACCCGGGAACGGTCTGCGGGTTTGATCCCCGGGCCGTGGTCGGTGACCCTGACCACCACCAATTTTCGGGCACCACTCCGTTCGGTGGTGCCGGTGATGCGCAAAAGGCCGCCATTGGGCTGAGCCTGAATGGCGTTGAGCACAAGGTTGAGAAATGCCTGCCGCAAAGCAAGCCTGCTGGCGGGAACCGGCGGCAGGTTGTCGAGACCGGTCTCGACCGTGATGCCCAGGCGCTGGGTATCGTGCTCAACAGTCGCAAGGACACCGCTAATAAGCTCCTTCAGGTCAACCAGCTCAATCTGGTCCGGCCGGGTCGAGCCGAGGCTCAGATAGTTGGTTACCACCCGGTTCAGCCGGTCAACCTCTTCCCGGATGTAGCCGAAGGTCGGGTCTTCCTGAGCGCCGTAGCGGATTTGGAGCCTTTCGGTTGCCGCCAGGATGATGGCCAGGGGATTCTTGATTTCGTGGGCCACCGCTGCCGATAGCTGGCCCATCAGCGCCAGGGTGCTGGCGCGGGCTGCCGCCTGCTCCACCTGCAGGGTGTGGCGCACCAGGTTGAATGAGACGAGGACGATGGCGAAGATGGCGATGAAACTCAGGCCGCTGATGAGGAGCAGCGAGTTGCGGAATCGAGCCAGGACCGAGAAGTAGCGGGCATCGGCTTCGACGCCAATCACCGCTGAAGCGAGGCCCAACGAGTCTTCAATCGGGGCGTAGGCGGTCTTGAGATAGTAGCCGCCAGCAGCATAGAGCTTTGATTGGGTGGGGATCCCGGAAAAGGCGGCGAGGATTTCGGCCGCGTCCGGTTCGAGCGCCGGGTCGGTGAGGCCGGTTTGTTCCGGTGCCCGGACATTGGCAAGGTACCGCAGGCTTTCGTCGACGATGAAGATGTTGAACAGGTCGTTGCGGTCCATCACTTCGGTGATAAGCTGCTGGCGGCCGGATTCTGCGAATTTGCCGGCAAGAATCACCGCCAGGGTCGTCGCCTGACTCTGGAGTCTTGTGCCCAGCTCCTGTTCAAGGGTGCGGCTGGTCTGGCGCAGGATAAGCCAGCCCGAGAGGTTGAAGACGAGGATGATAAGAACGGTGAACGCAACCGCCCAGAAGGTGAAGCGGCGCATCATGACTGGAATGTAAGCAAAGTTTGGGCCTTAGTCAAAAAGTGCGGGCTTGGGGTTGTCCCCCCGACTCTGTCAGCCCGGGCGTCCTTTAGACAGACCAGGCTCCGGCGCCTGAGGTGCCGGAGCCTGGTAAGCCGAGCAGAGGTTATTGGGCGTCCACGGTGTGACGGTGCAGGAAGAAGTCAATGTGCTCCGTAACCTCACCGGGACGGACCGGCACCGCCCGGGGAAAGCGCTCAGGCTGGTAGCCCCGGGCCTGGGCAACAACCTGATACTCGCCGGGATTGAGTATCAGCCGATAGAAGCCGTGACGGTCGGTCCGGGTGCGGCCTGAGCCGTGCTCACCGTGAGCGATGACCACCGCCCCAGGAATCGGCTCATGGGTTCGGGCATCAACCACCCGGCCGGCAATTGCGCCCTTCGGGGGAATGGGGACGAGCGCGAAGTTGATTTCCCGGGTCACCTGGCCCGGCTCAACCAGCACCGGCCTGGGGAACCGTTCGCCCAAATACCCCCTGGCCTTGGCAGCAACTTCATAGCGGCCTGGCCTGACCCCTCGGATTAGGTAGTTACCCTGGGCATCGGTGCGGGCCCGGTAACGGCAGCCATTACCGGTGGCGACAACCAAGGCACCGCGAATCGGTTTATTGGTTCGCGCATCAACCACCCGGCCGGCAATTGCGCCCAGCTGGGGATGCTGAATTGGCCTCAGCTGGAAGTTGATGTTC
>Ga0068707_1003347_pt1 | contig 11186 bp, 3 predicted proteins | sample YNPNPMetaG_FD_66600 | JGI IMG/M metagenome (GOLD analysis project Ga0068707, IMG submission 66600) | Anoxygenic and chlorotrophic microbial mat microbial communities from Yellowstone National Park, USA - YNP NP MetaG | ecosystem: Environmental > Aquatic > Thermal springs > Hot (42-90C) >... | reverse complement strand
CCTCCCGCCGGTCACCTCTCCTGCCTGGCCATCCTTCGCCACCGGCAAGAATCCCGGCAAGCACGGCGTCTTCGACTTCATCAAGCCGGAGGGCGGCCAGTTCTCCCTGGTCAACAGCACTTCCATCCGCGCCCGCACGCTCTGGCAACTCCTCTCGGAGGCCGGGCGGCGGGTGGGGGTGATCAACGTGCCGGTCACCTACCCGCCCACGCCGGTCAACGGTTTCCTCATCAGCGGCCTGCTGGCTCCTCCTTCGGGCCACATCGCCTACCCCACCGGGCTGCTGGCGCGATACCGCGACGAATTGGGCCCGTACCGGCTGGGTCCCAATGTCCAGTACAAAGAGGGAAATGAGGAGCCGTTCATCGCCGACCTGCTCGACCTGGTGGAGCGGCGCGAGCGGTACACGTTGCGGCTGATGGCGGATCACCCCTGGGACTTCCTGATGGTCCACTTCCAGGCCACCGATGTCCTCCAGCATGCCTTCTGGAAGTTCGCCGACCCCGACCATCCCCGCCACGACCCGTCGTCGGCGGCCCGCTTCCTGCCGATGATGCAGTCAGTCTTCCGCCGGGTGGACCAGGCGATCGGCCGCTTCCTGGAGCGGCTGGACGAGGAGACCACGGTGCTGGTGATGAGCGACCACGGCTTCGGGCCGCTCCACTGGGTGGTCAACCTCAATCTGGTGCTGTTGGATGCGGGGCTACTGTGCCTCAAGCGCGACCCGCTGACCCGGCTGCGGTCGGGCCTGTTCCGCGCCGGTCTGACCCCAGCCTCGGTCTGGAGCCTCATCGAGCGGGTAGGGTTGCAGAACTACGTCTGGCTGGTCTCCAAGTCCACCCGCAACAAGGTGGTGAGCAAGTTCCTCTCGTTTGACAACGTGGACTGGAGCCGCACGCGGGCCTACGCCATCGGCCACGTGGGACAGGTGTATGTCAACCTGAAGGGGCGCGAGCCGCACGGCATCGTCGAGCCGGGGGCGGAGTACCAGGCGGTGCGGCGGGAGGTGACGGAAGCGCTGCGGGGTGTGTTGCACCCGACCACGGGTAAGCCGCTGTTGGAACGGGTCATCCCCGGCGAGGAGGCAGCCCACGGCCCCTACGCCGCTCAGGGAGCCGACCTCCATATCATCTTTGATGGCTATCGGGCTATTGCCTTCCCTCTTTTTGCCACCGACAGTCGGCTGGTCACCCGCCAGATCCGCGGCGACTCCGGCTGCCATCGGCTGCATGGCCTCCTGATCGCCTGGGGGGCCGGTGTGCGGCCTGGCCAGGTGGAGGGGGCGCGCATCGTGGACCTGGCGCCCACGATCCTGCACCTGCTCGGCCTGCCGGTGCCCGATGACATGGACGGGCGCGTCCTCACCTCGCTGCTGACGCTCACCCGGCCGGTGTGCACGACGCCAGCGGCGCCGCTGACCGCTGAGGAGAGCGGCCTCTCTGCCGAGGAGTCGGCTGAGGTGGAGGGCCGCCTGCGGGCGCTGGGGTATCTGGGATGACGGGACGGACCACGGACGGCGGACGAGGGACGACGGACGACGGACCACGCACCACGCACCACGCACAACACACCACGCGCATCTGCCTTCTTCTCCTTGTCACCCTCGCCTTCCTCGTGCGCCTGGCTCCGCTGGGCCGCTACGTGACCCCTGACGAGCCGATGTGGGTGCAGCGTTCGGTGCAGTTTGCCGACGCGTTGGCGGCAGGCGACTGGGCGAGTGTCCCGGTCACCGGTCACCCCGGCGTGACGACGATGTGGCTGGGCGCGGCGGGTGTGGCCTTGCAGCGGCTGCTGGCCCCGGCGGAGAGCGCGGCTCACCTGGATTGGCTGCACCGTCTGGCCTGGCTGACGCCGGAGAACGGCGAGGCCTTTCGCCATCTGGCTTTCTTCCTCCCCTTTGGCCGCGTCGCCGTGGCGCTGGTGACGACGCTGGGGTTGTTGCTGGCCTCCCTGCTAACTGCGCGCCGCTTCGGATGGACGGCGGCGTTATTGATGAGCGGTCTGCTGGCCTTCGACCCCCTGCTGGTGGGCCATTCGGGCCTGCTGCACACCGACGCGCTCCTCTCGACCTTCGTCCTGTTGGCGCTGCTGGCGGCGTTCAATGGGTTGGACGGGCCGCGGCCGGCGCTCTGGTGGGGGCTGGCCGGCCTCTTCTCCGCCCTGGCGACGCTGAGCAAGACGCCGGGGGTAATGGCGGCGGGCTTCCTCGTCGGGCTGCTGGCGGTCCGCGCCATCCCGGTCGTCGTGCGCCGCCAGCCGCAGCCTGCCCTCTGGTCGCTGGCGACCTGCGCGCTGGCCTTTCTCGTCGCATTCGTCCTGGCGCTCTTCGCGCTCTATCCGGCCCTGTGGGCTGACCCGGCGGGCGTGGTGCAGACGCTGGGAGCCTTCGCCGGGCGGCACGTCGAGATGACCCAGCGCCCCATCTTCTTCGCCGGGCGGTTGACCTACGATCCTGGCCCAGTGTTCTACCCGGCTGTGTTACTCTTCCGCGCTTCGCCGCTGCTCCTGGTGGGCCTGGTCATTGGCCTGGCGCGGCTGCGCCGCATCCCTGCCGACCGCCGCTTCGTCCTGCTGACGCTGCTGGCCTTCGCCGTGCTGTTTGTGACGATGATGAGCCTGGGGGCCAAGAAACACGACCGCTACGTCCTTCCAGCCATCCCTCCTCTCACCCTCGCCGTAGCCGTCGCCCTCTCTGCGTCTCCCCGTCTCCGCGTCTCCCGGTCGCCGTATCTCCTTGTCCCTCTCCTCTCCCTCGTCCTCCTGCTTCCCTTCGTCACCTGTCCGCTGGCCTATGCCAACCCCCTGCTGGGCGGACCGCCGGTGGCGGCGCGGGTGCTCTCGCTGGACTGGGGGGAAGGGATGGGAGCGGCGGCGCGCTGGCTGAACCGCCAGCCCGGCGCTGAGCAGATGACCGTGGCGGCAACCTCGGTCCCCTGCCTTGCCTCGCTCTTCGTCGGCCACGTTGTCCCGCTGGGCAGCCCTGTTGCTGGCTTGGCTGACTTCCTGGTGGATTCAGCCCCCTCCTACCCGTTTCCCGTGGCCTACACCGCGCGACTGGGTTTTCTCGACCACGCTGTCGTAATGACCCATACCGCGCCATTCGAGCAGGCGGCCTGGCTGGCCGCGCGGGCCGGCCCGGATGATCTGATCCTGTTGGACGCTGACGCGCCTCTTCTGCGCTACTACGAGGGCCCGGGGAGGATCGCCTCGGCGGCAGGGTTGCCCGATGAACCCACCCTGGCTGCCTGGCTGGGGGAGCAAGTCCCTGAGGATGGCAGCCTGTGGATGGTCCATCTACCCGGCGCCTCTCCTCTTACCACCGCTTACCTCCGCCGGCAGGCGGAGGCCATCGCCAGCCCGCTTACCTCTACCACCGTCGCCTCTGCCACCATCACACAATACGCCGTACGCAACGGGCAGCACATGACATCCAGCACACGACCTGTCTTCCTCGCCTCCTTCGGCGGCCAACTGGCTCTGGTAGACGGGGTGGCCCCGGAGACGGCTGCCTGGCCCGACACACTGCCGTTGACGATTCGTTGGCGGGCCGCCAACGTCCCGCCAGCCGACTACCGGGTGGTGGTCACCCTACGAGATGGCGGGGGGGACGATTGGAGTCAGACCGACGACTGGGTGCTGAGCAGTTCCTTTTTCCCCACCTCTGCCTGGAGCCCGGGCGAATGGGCCGACACGGTTCACGGACTTTCCCTGCCGCCCGGTATCCCGCCGGGCCGGTACACCGTAGAGGTGAGTCTGTACGACGGAGCAACCGGCGCGGGCGTTGGGTGCAGCCGGCCTGACGGCTCCTTCGCTGGCACACGGGTGGTGGTTGGGGAGGTGACCATTACCCCTCCCGTCACCCCGCCGGGCGTGGACGGGCTCCCAATCCCCCGGCGAACGGAGTTCCCTGCCGGCCCGCTGATCCTCCTGGGGATAGACCCACCCCCGGCTCAGGTCCTTTCCGGGGGCCAACTTGCCTTCGCCCTCTTCTGGCAGGCCGACGAAGCGCCGCAGGCCGACTATCGGGTTCGCCTGCGGCTGGTGGACGAGGCCGGGGAGGTCGTCTTGGAGACGGCTCCCCCGCTCAGCCCATACCCCACCTCCCGCTGGCAGGCCGGACAGCGCTTCCAGAGCCGCTACACCCTTCGCATCCCCCCTGATCTGCCGCCTGGCCCCTACCGGTTGGGCCTGAATGTCCTGGATGGGGCGGGGGGGAACCCGCTCTGGCAGGCCGATGAGGGCCTGGGCAATGTGGAGGTGTTGCCCCGCGAACGGCTCTTTACCCTGCCAGAGGAGATCCCCTATCCGCTGGCGTTCACCTTCGGCGATCTGGTCCATCTGCGCGGTTATCGGCTCGATTCGACCGCGACGTCGCCGGGTGGCGCGCTGACGCTGACTCTCTACTGGCAGGCGGAGGGGCCGGCGGAACGGGACTACACGCTCTTTGTCCATCTCATTGGACCGGATGGCCGCGCCTATGGCCAGGTGGACCGCGTCCCCGGGGCCGGCCAGTCACCGACCAGCAGTTGGGCTGCCGGGCAGGTGATCGTGGACGAGGTGGTCCTGCCCGTCGCCGCTGACGCGCCGCCGGGGACCTATCACATCGCCGTTGGCTTCTACGATGCTGCCTACGGTGACCGCCTCCCCGTTGCCGACCCTGCCGGCCAGCCCCTTCCTGGCGACCAGGCGACTCTCCCCAGCGAGGTCTCGATCGCTTCTCCCGGAGGCGCCGAATGACCCGCCCCTCCACCATTGGTCATTGGTCATTGGTCATTGCCACATTGGTCATTTTCCTGGCCGTCGCCCCGCTCCTGCGCACGGTCAGCCCCTGCACCCACGACGGCGACCTGCACGTCTACCGCGTGGTGGCGATCCGTCACGCGCTGGAAGAGGGGCTGCTCTACACCCGCTGGTTGCCCGACCTGGCCTTCGGCTACGGCTACCCGTTCTTCAACTACCGTGAGCCGCTTTCCTACTATCTGGCCTTGGGCCTGTACCTCCTCGGCCTGCCGCTGCCGCTGGCGCTGAACCTGGTCTACGTGCTGAGTATCCTGGGCTGCGCGGTGGGGGCCTACCTGCTGGCGCGGGACCTTTTCGGCCCGACGGCGGGGTTGGTGGCGGCGGCGGCCTACGCCTGCGCTCCCTACATGTTCCTCGACGCCCTGGTGCGCGGCAACGCGCCGGAGTCGCTGGCCCTGGCCTTCCTGCCGCTCATCCTGTGGAGTTTCCGCCGCCTGGCGTTGCAGGGCGGACGACGCTGGTTTGCGGCGGCCACGCTGCTGTTGACCGGCCTTTATCTGACGCACAATATCTCGGCGTTGTTGTTCACTCCTTTTCTGCTGCTCTACCTGGCCCTGCTCGTCTGGTCCTATCGCCGCCAGGCGGACTGGAGATGGGCGGTGCTGGCGCTGCTGCTGGCCCTGGCGCTGACCGCCTTCTTCTGGTTTCCGGCGCTGGCGGAGAAGGGCTACGCCCAGCTGCACATGTCCCGCGTCACCCGCAACAACGACTTCCACTACAACTTCCTGACCCTGGCCGAGGTCTTTGCTCCCCCGTCGCCGGTGGACACGTCGCTGATGAACCCGCCGATGGAGATCCACCTGGGACTGGTGCCGGCGGTGTTGGCGGGGGCGGGGCTGACGCTGGGGCTGCTCTGGGCGCGCCGATTGAGGGGGTCGGGAACGGGCAGTGCGGAGGGGGCAGCATTCCGCGAGCGGGTGGGCAGCCTGGTGCTGTTCGCCGCTTCTGCTGTCCTCTTCGTCTTTATGAGCCTGTCCGCGTCGTTGTGGCTGTGGGAGAATCTGCCGTTGCTGGAGTTCGTCCAGTTCCCGTGGCGGTTTATCGGGCGCGCCGCGCTGCCGGTGGCGCTGCTGGCCGGGGCCTGCTTCTCAGATGACGGCCCGTCTGTGGCCCGCCGGCTCGCGCCGCTCGCCCTTGTCGGGCTGTTGCTGGCAGCCTTCCCCGCTACCTACCCGCCTTCGGGCTACTGTCCGCACCCGGCGCGCCCCACCGTGGCGGACATCCATCGCTACGAGCGCGAGAGTGGCCTGGTGGGGGTGGACCCGGAGGGCTCCTACTTTCCGGTCTGGGTGGAGGAACGCCCCACGGGGTCGCCGCTGGAGGAGCAGTACATCTCTGGCGGCACCGTGACCCGCTTCGACGAGACGGCGCTGCCGGAGGGGGCGGCGCTGCTGGAGGCGGAGTACGGCCCCAACCGCGCCCGGCTGGTCGTGGAGTCGCCGCGTTTGTTCCGCGCCCGCTATCTGGCCTTCTACTTTCCCGGCTGGCGGGTGACAGTGGACGGCGAGGAGGTCCCTGTCGCGCCCAGCGACCCGGAGGGGCTGCTGACGTTCGACCTGCCCGCCGGCCGCCACGTGGTCGCCGTCCGCTTCACCGAAACCCCGCTCCGCCTGCTCGCTGATGTCCTTTCCTCGCTCTCTCTTATCCTGTTCGTCGCTCTCATCTTCGTGTCCCCGCGTCCCCGCGTCGCCGTGTCCCCGCATCCTCATGTCACCCTGTCTCCCCTTCTCCCCCTCTCCGCCCTTCTCCTCCTGCTCCTCAAACTCGCTGTCGTGGATCGCGTGGACACCCCCTTTCGTCGTCCGGCGTTGCGGGCCGACGGCACACTGCCGGGGGTGGCTCAGCCGCTTAACCGGCTCTATGCGGACGGCCTGGCCCTGCTGGGCGCCGACCTGAGCGCGACGACCCTGCCCGCCGATGGCAGTCTGCGCGTGGACCTCTACTGGACGGCTCGCCAGTCCCCTTCTCGCCCCTACCAGACGACGGTCTACCTGCTGGGAGCCGATGGCTTCCTTTGGAGCGCGCAGGACAGCGCCCGTCCGCGCGGCTACCATCGCCCTCCTCCTACCGACACCTGGATGCCGGGCCGGTGGGCGTTGGACAGCCACGAGGTGGAGCCGCTGCCCGGCACCCCGCCCGGCGTCTACCGGGTGGTGGTGACGGTCTTCGACCGCGAGACGCTGGCCCCGCTCTCGGTGCTGGACGAGGCCGGGCAGCCCGCCGCGCCGCAGTTGACGCTGGGGGAGATCGCCATCACTGCCCCTCGTCACCCGGTGGCGTTGCCGTCGCGCGGTCGGCTCGACCTGCCGCTGAGCGACCTCACCCTGCTAACCGCAGATTTCGACCGCGAGCGGGCGGCTCCGGGCGACGCGGTGCACCTGGACCTGCTGTGGCGGGCGGAGGCGGGTCTCGAAGCGCCTTCTGCGGACCTGGCGTTGCGGGCGTCGGATGAAACGGTGGCGGCTTCCTACCCCCTCTCCCTGCCGGTGACGACGTGGGCGGCGGGCGACGTCTGGCGCAGCCAGCACCGTCTGGTCTTGCCCGCTGACCTCCAGACCGGCGTCTACACCTGGACGGTTGCGCCGTCCTCTCTTCCGCTCGCGGTCATCTCCGTCACTGCGCCAACCCACACCTACACCCCGCCGCCCCTGCAGCGGGAGATCGGCGTCACCCTGGGCGATGTCGCTACCCTCCTTGGCTTCGACCTGCAACCTGCAACCCTGCAACCTGCAACCCTCCTGACCGTCACCCTGGTCTGGCGCGCCGAACGGACGCCTGCCGAATCCTACCGCGTCTTCCTTCACCTGCTCGATCCGCAGGGCCGGCTGGTGGCGCAGGCGGACGGCGAGCCAGCGGGCTGGACCCGGCCCACCACCGGCTGGCTGCCGGGGGAGATCATCACGGATCAGCGCGGTTTGACTGTGCCTGCCGACGCTCCGGTGGGCCGCTACACCCTCTCTGCCGGGCTGTACCTCCCTGGTTTTCCTCCGCTCAGCGCACCCGACGGCACCACTTCCGTTCTGTTGACCTCCCTGGAGGTGGTGGGACGATGAGCGGGCTGCTGTCTGCGGGGCGCCGGCTTTCGCGCGTCAGCGGCGGGCTTGTGGCGGCGGCCACGGTGCTGCTGTTCATCCCCGCCTTGCAGCCGCTGCTCACGGCGCGCTTCACCTGTGGCTACGACAACGTCTTCCATCTGTGGCGCGCAGTGGAGGTGGAGCATCTGCTGCGTCAGGGGGTGCTCTTCACCCGCTGGGCCCCCGATATGGCGCATGGTCTTGGTTTCCCCCTGTTTTTGTTTATGCCTTACCTTTCAGCGACCGTCGCTGCGCTGTTGCACCTGCTCGGCCTCTCCTGGCCGCTGGCGGTGAACGGCACCTTCATCCTGGGGGTTGTGCTGGGCGGGCTGTTCATGTTTCTGCTGGCGCGCGACCTGTTTGGCGGGTCTGCCGCGCCGTTGGCGGCCGTAGCCTACGTCTATGCCCCCTTTCAGGCGTATGACCTCTTCAACCGTGGCAGCCTGTCGGAGGCCTTCGCCTGGGCCTGGCCGCCGTTGGTGGTGTGGGCGCTGCAGCGGTGGACGGTCGGCGGCGAGCGGCGCTTCCTGTTCGTCGGCGCGCTGGGGTTGGCGGCGTTCGTCCTGAGCCATCATCTGTTCGCCTTTCTCTTCTTGCTCTTGCTGATGGGTTGGGCGTTGTTGAACGTCCTTTTGGCGCGGGATGGGGCTCAGGGCCGGACCCGGCTTTGGCGCGCCCTTGTGCTGGGGATGCTGGGTTTGGGGTTGAGCGCTTTCTTCTGGCTGCCGGCGTTGGCCGAACGAGGCTGGGTGCAGACCGATCGGCTGTTGGGGCTGTGGGTCTTCGACTATCACTACAACTTCCTGCGCCTGAGCGATCTCCTGGCTCTGCCGCGCAATGCCGACCCGGCCCTGGTCAATGACTGGCCGCCGAAGGCGCTGGGGTTTGTGCCGCTGCTGGTGGGGCTGCTGCCGCTGCTGCGCTGGTGGAGGTTGGAGCGGACGGCCCGCGCGCAGGTTGCGCTCCTCCTGGCGCTGGCAGTCCTCTTCGCTTTTCTCACCCTCTCGCCCTCCCTGCCGCTGTGGGAGCGGCTGCCGTTGCTGGCCTATGTCCAGTTCCCCTGGCGCTTCCTCGGCCCGGCGGCCTTCTGCCTGGCCCTGCTGGCCGGGGCGGCGGTCGCCCCAGCGGCGCGGGCAATGGACGGCCGACGACCTTCGACCGTACTTCTCGCTTCGCTCCGGGCTGCGCTCAGGCCGCCTTCGACCTTCGGCTGGCGATCGGCGTTGCTGCTCTCGTTGCTCTTCTTCTCCAACCTCGGCTGGTTCTACCCCGATCATTGTCCTGCCCCCGCCGATACCTCCCTGGCCGGGCTGATCGCCTGGGAGCGGGAAACCGACACGCTGGGGACGACGGCCAGGGGGGAGTACCTGCCGATCTGGGTAGAGCGGATGCCGCCGGGCGATGTGTTGCAGGCGGCCTACGAGATCGGCGGCCCCGTCGCCCGGCTCGACCCGACCGGCCTGCCGGACGGCGCGCGCGTCCTGCGCGCTGAATACGGGACCCTGAACGCCACCATCGAACTGGAAAGCCCGCAGCCCTTTCGTGCCCGCTACCTGGCCCTGTACTACCCCGGCTGGCAGGTGCGGGTGGATGGGGAGCCTGTGTCCGTGGCCCCCAGCAACCCCGAGGGTCTGCTCACTTTCGACGTGCCTGCTGGCGAGCACACGGTCAACGTTCGCTTCACCGAGACACCGCTCCGCCTCGTCGCTGATGCCATCTCCCTGCTCTCTCTCCTTGTGCTCCTCATCATCCTCTCCCTCTCCCCGCGTTCCCGTGTCCCTGCGTCTCCGCGTCTCCGCGTCTCCGCGACTCCCTGTTTCCCCCTCACCCTCACGGCCCTTCTGCTCGTCGCCCTGAAGTTGGGCGTCGTGGATCGTTTCGACTCTCCCCTCCGTCACACACGGCTGCAGGATGGTCATCTGGCGGGGGTGGAGGTTGCTTCCACGATGACCTTCGATGGGCAGTTTCGCCTGTTGGGATATGGCGCGCTGCCAGAGAGCATCGCTGCCGACGATGGCCTGGAAGTGCGCCTGTACTGGCAGGATACCCTCCCCGGTGGCCCCGACTACCGCGTTGGGCTGACGCTGGAGGATGAGGATGGACTCCGCTGGAGCGAGTCCGAACTGCGCGTACCGCGCTGGCACCGCGCGCCGCCATCATCTGCCACCTGGCCCGCCGACGGCTACGCCCTGACCGCCTTCGAGGTGCGCCCCCTGTCCGGCGCTCCGCCCGGCGTCTACACCGTCACCCTGGGCGTGTTCGACGGGGAGACGCTGGCTCCCTACGCGGCCTCTGGTGTCGGCGGCCAGCCGCTGGGGTTGTACGTTCCCCTCGGCCAGGTGGAACTGACCCGCCCCCGTCGTCCGCTGGCGCAGGGGGACGCCCAATATCCCGCCGACGCTGCCCTTGGGCCGCTGCGCCTGGTTGGTTACAACCTGGATCGCGCCGAGGCTGCCCCTGGCGACCCATTCCTCATGACGCTCTTCTGGCGAGCGGAGGAAGCACCAGGGGATGACCTTCGGCTCCACCTGACCCTGCGCCCTCAAACCTGGAACCTGGAACCTGAAACCTGGAACCTTGAACTCTCTTCCTTCCCCACTGTCCGGTGGCGCCAGGGCGACCTCTGGCGCGGTCAGTACGCCTTCCGCCTCCCCGCCAGCCTGGAGAGCGGGGCGTACCGCTGGGAGATCGCGCTCTACCGCGACGGGGAAACGCTGGGACAGCCGCTCACCCTGGGCATGCTCCAGGTTGATGCTCCAGAGCGCCGCTGGACTGCCCCGCCGTTGGATGTCGAGACCAACAGCCGCCTCGGCGACGTGGTCACCCTCCTCGGGGCCAACCTGCAACCTGAAACCCTGCGACCTGGAACCCCCCTGACCGTTACCCTCGTCTGGCGGGCCGAGGCGGAGATGGAGACCAGCTACCGGGTTTTCCTGCACCTGGTGGGACCGGACGGATTGCTGGTGGCCCAGTCGGATGGGGAGCCGGCCAACTGGACCCGCCCCACTACTGGCTGGCTGCCAGGGGAGGTGGTGTTGGACGAGCGGGTGCTGACCGTTCCGGAGGATGCACTGGCGGGGGAGCACCGTCTACAAGCAGGAGTCTATACTCTGGAGGCGGGCCGGTTGTACACCCCTCAGGGATTAGACGCTGTACCGGTGGCAGTGGTGGAAGTGCGATGATTTGTAACTGCCTACCCCCGCCAAGGAACTGCCTACCCTTTTACAGGAAATGCGCTAAACTATCGCCGTGGTCAATCGCCTGCCGGAAACAGAAGTCCTGCTCAAGCGATTGGCTGCTCTGGAAGCCGAG
>Ga0068707_1003344_pt1 | contig 11190 bp, 11 predicted proteins | sample YNPNPMetaG_FD_66600 | JGI IMG/M metagenome (GOLD analysis project Ga0068707, IMG submission 66600) | Anoxygenic and chlorotrophic microbial mat microbial communities from Yellowstone National Park, USA - YNP NP MetaG | ecosystem: Environmental > Aquatic > Thermal springs > Hot (42-90C) >... | reverse complement strand
AGCCCATATCCGGAGTTCATACAGGAGCTGATAAGGGCGGGGGGGCTTGTGGAATATACCCGCAAGAGGCTGTCAAAAGGGGATTTCCAGACAATCCGTGGAAAGCGGTGAAACATGATCGAGGCCCTGGTGGTCATTCTTCTTTTGCTTCTAATAGCCCTGGGAGTGGAAATATTCGTGGCCCTGGGTGCGTGCGGGGCCCTGGGGCTTTTACTGGCCCGGGGGCCTGACGCCCTGGCTTTGGCCGCAACCTCTCTATTCGGGCAGGTGACCACCTTCGAGCTTCTGGCCCTGCCTCTTTTTGTGCTCATGGGCCATGTGCTGGCCAAGACACCCATAGGCGGGGATCTCTTCCACCTGGCCTCCAGGTGGCTTTCCTGGCTTCCGGGCGGGCTGGCCATAGCCTCTGTGGGGGCCTGCACGGTCTTTGGGGCGGTAAGCGGGGTGAGCGTGGCAGGGGTCGCGGCCATAGGCTCCATGGCCGTGCCTGAAATGCTGAAGAGAGGCTACTCGGTGAGACTGGCTGCGGGGTCAGTGGTCTGTTCAGGAGCCCTGGCCATGCTCATCCCGCCGAGCGTGCCCTTCATCATCTACAGCGCCATAACAGGGGAGTCGGTGGCAAAGCTCTTCATCGGCGGAATAGTGCCGGGCCTTTTCATAGCCGCCGCTCTCAGCCTGTACATCGTTGTGAGGGTCATTCTTTCCCCTGGGTTGACGCCCAGCAGGCAACAGGTTTCGGCCACCTGGCGGGAGAGGTGGGAGAGTCTGGGCCGGGTCTGGCATGTGGGGGTTCTCATCTTCTTGGTCCTGGGATCCATCTATCTGGGGGTAGCCACCCCCACCGAGGCCTCGGCAGTGGGGGCCGCAGGGGCTTTTCTCATAGCAGGGGCCGTGTACCGCAACATGACCCCCCGGAGAATCCTCCAGATCCTGCTCGAGAGCATGCGCATAAGCGTGGCCATCTTGATCATCATGGGAAGCGCCAAGATCTTCGGGGATTTCTTAAACATGGTGAGGCTCCCCCAGCAGCTCACCGAGTTCATGCTTGGATGGCAGCTCCCCAGGGAGTTCATGATCCTTGCCGTGCAGGCACTGCTCATCCTGGGAGGCATGTTCGTGGATGCAGCCTCCCTCATTGTTGTCACCACGCCCATTTTGCTACCCCTGATCAAAGCCCTGGGGTACGACCCCCTTTGGTACGGGATCGTGCTGGTCATAAACCTGGAGCTGGCCGTTGTGACCCCACCTGTGGGGCTCAACCTGTACACGCTTAGAAGCTGTGTGCCCAGCCTGAAGCTGGAGGAGATAGTGCAGAGCAGCATCCCCTTTCTCCTGGTGGAGCTGGCCTGCCTGGTTTTTTTCACCCTTTATCCACCCCTTGGGCTTTGGCTTCCAAGCCTGATGAGGTAGTCCCGCGGCCGGAAGGCCTATGAGGAGGTATCCATGAAAAGAGCGAACAGAAGGGAGTTTCTGAAAGGAGCGGCCTTGGGCATGGGGGCTCTGGCCGTTGGAACAAGAGGCATGGGCCTGCCCAAGGCCTGGGCTGCACCGCCAACACTTACCACGGTCACGTACCTGACCCCGGCCTACGAGGACCTTTTCCCTCCCATCCAGGGCTTCGTGGACAGGCTCAAGCAGAAGCACTCAGGGGCCGTCCAGGTGGACTTCTTCCACTCGGGAACCCTGGTCAAGGCGGACGACCAGACAGCGGCCCTCAGGGCCGGCACCATCCATGTCATGTTCCACACAAGCTCTTACATCACAAGGACCTTCCCCATACTGGGAATCACCGGCCTGCCAGGCCTGGTGGATGAGCTTTACCGCCACGGGGAGAGGCTGGCCATGGAGGGCCCCCTCTGGAAGCTCATAAACGATGCCCTTGCCAAGGACAACACCTTCATGCTCACGGCTGGAGGTGCGGTCCTGGAGCCTGAGTACATCTGGAGCGGGGCCCAGAAGGTGGCCAGCCTTGCGGACCTCAAGGGCAAGAGATGCAGGATCGTGAGCTACGAGGCTGAAGAGGCCTTGAAGCCCTATGGGGCCGCGGCTGCAAGAATCCCCTCATCCGAGCTCTACCTGGCCGTGCAAAGGGGCACGGTGGATGCCACCTTGGCAAATATCGGAACTGTCATGGGCCGAAAGCTCTACGAGCAGGTCAAGCATTGCTACAAGCTGCCTGTGACAGGCTTCACCATCTCCATATTCCTGCTCAAGAGTTTCTGGGACAAGCTGCCTGAGAACGCCAAAGCTGCCCTTTGGGATGCAGGCAAGTGGTACGAGGAAAACAGCGCCCCCATGGTGAACAAGAAGTTCTACCCCGAGGTTTACTGGCCCAGGATAAAGCAGGCAGGGATCCAAGTATTCGAGCCCACCCAGCAGGAGATAGAGGATTTCAGGCAGAAGAGCCAGCCCGTGTGGGATTGGTGGAAGAAGCAGGTGGGGGAGCAAGTCGGACAAAGGGCGATAGATCTCACCATGGGCAAGGCGTAGACGGGGCCGTGCAAATGGGAGCGACAGAGACCATCCGGCGGAGCATATCCGGCCTTGGGTGGCTGGGGGCCTCTGCCATGGGCTTCATGGTCCTGAGCATAACCTACGATGTGGCCATGCGCTACATCTTCTCAAGGCCCACAAGCTGGGCCCTGGAGGTGAACACATTTCTCCTGGCCCTCCTCTCGGTGGTTCCTGCATGCGAGGTGCTCCAGGCAAGAAGCCATATCCGAGTTGGGTTTTTCCAGGAGCGCTTGCCCCAGGCCTTCAGACGGCCTGTAGCCCTGGTGAGGGGAGCGGCCGGGGCCTTTTTCTGCGGGGTCATGACCTGGAAAGGGGCGCTCCTGGCATGGCAGGCCTGGCAGCACAACGACCGCATGTCCACATCCCTTGGAACCCCCATGGTCGTCCCTTACCTGTTCCTGCCTGTGGGGTTCGGGCTCATGACCCTTTACTTTCTCTGGAGCATGGCCACTTCAGAGAAGCCACACGCAAGGGAGCCCTCGCAGGAGGCCGAGAGAGAGTCGGCAGCAGATAGTGAACAGCAGATCTAACAGGACGGTGGTGGAGACCCAAACACGAGGGAGATCTTCGGAAAACTAGGTTGGAGGATTCAGCATGAACTTGCCGAGCCGGGTGACCATCAGGGAGGTTGGCCCCAGGGACGGATTCCAGTCCTGGCCCGAGTTCGTACCCACGGAAAGGAAGCTGGAGGTGATCCAGGCGCTCATCGAGGCGGGGCTCAGGGAGATGGAGACCACCTCCTTCGTGAGCCCCAAGGCCATACCCCAGATGCGGGACGCCCAGGAGGTGATGCAGCGGGTGCCCAGGGGGAAGTGCCGTCACGCAGCCCTGGTGCCCAACCTGAAGGGCGCGGAGTTGGCCCTGGCCGCCGGAGCCGAGGAACTCGTGGTGGTGATATCGGCTTCAGAGGCGCACAACATGGCCAACATAAGGAGAACGGTTTCCCAGTCATTGGAGGAGCTGATCCCTCTGGTTTCGCTTTCCAGGAGCCACGGGGTGGGGGTCACCGGCGCCATCTCCGTGGCCTTTGGTTGCCCGTACCAGGGAGATGTGCCCGAAAAGGATGTGATGAGGGTGGCAGAGGGCTACCTGGCAGCAGGAGCCAGCCGTGTTCTCTTGGCTGACACCACGGGCATGGCCACGCCCTTGAGGGTCCAGGCTCTGGTAAATCGTTTCAGGGAAAGATTCGGGGGGGTAGAACTGGGGGTCCATCTCCACAACAACCGCGGCACTGCCATGGCCAACCTGTACGCCGCGCTTCAGGCCGGGGCCACCATATTCGACACGGCCCTGGGGGGCATAGGCGGCTGCCCCAATGTGCCCCAGGCAGCGGGCAACCTGGCCACAGAGGATGTGGTCTTCATGCTGGAAGACATGGGGGTGGACACAGGCGTGGATCTTGAAGCCTTGATCCGGGCCGCCCAGCTCCTGGAGAGGATCCTGGGCAAGGTGCTTCCCGGGCAGGTGATGAAAAGCGGGCCCAGGGATCCGGAGCTGGCTGAGAGGCTTTGTGGTATCAAGTGCCATCCCTGATGCGGGAGAGAGGCCTGGGCCTCCCCTTTGCGGAGAAAGGAGGACATTGGTGGTGGAAAGCGACCTTCCGTTGCGCGGTATTAAGGTCTTGGATCTGGGCCATGCCATCCTTGGGCCCACCTGCGGGCTCATCTTGGCCGACATGGGGGCCGATGTGATCAAGGTGGAAAGGGCCCCAGAAGGGGACGACACCCGCCGCCTCAAGGGCTTTGGGGTGGGATTCTTCCACTATTTCAACAGAAACAAGAGAAGCCTGGCACTGGACCTAAAGCAGGAAGAAGGCAAGCAGGTCCTAAGAAGACTCATCCAAAAGGCGGATGTGCTCCTGGAGAATTTCGGCCCTGGCACCATGGAGCGTCTCGGATTCCCGTACGAGAAATGCGCGGAGCTAAACCCAGGGCTGATCTACTGCACATTGAAGGGCTTCATGCCCGGGCCCTATGAAAAAAGGCCCAGCCTGGACAACCTCGTGCAGATGATGGGAGGGCTTGCCTACATGACAGGGCCCAAGGGCAGGCCCCTTAGGGCCGGCACCTCGGTCATAGACATAGTGGGGGGGATGTTCGGGGCCATGGGGATCATAACCGCCATTTACGAGCGCACCCGCACAGGCAAAGGGCAGCTTGTGAGGGCCACCCTCTTCGAGGCAACGGCCTTCCTGGTGGGCCAGCACATGGCCATGGCCGCCATGACCGGAGAGGTGCCTCCTCCCATGCCCGAAGGGCAGATGCCCTGGGGGATCTATGATCTCTTCAACACCCGGGAAGGGGAGATGATATTCCTGGGAATCACAAGCGACCAGCAGTGGGAGCGATTCTGTGAGATCTTCGGACTTGCGGATTTGGCCGGGGACCCGAGGCTTCGCACCAACAACGACAGGGTGAGGGAAAGAAGTTGGCTGATCCCCAGGCTCAAGGAGGAGGTCTCAAGGCTAAGCAGCTCCCAGATCGTGGAGAAAAGCGAGAAAGCCTCCATCCCTTACGCCCCCATAGTAAGGCCTGACCAGCTCCTGGAAGATCCTCAGCTCATGCAGGGAGGTGGGCTTGTGGAAACAGTGCTGCCTTCAGGAAAGAAGGCCAGGCTACCTAAGCTGCCTCTTCGCATGGACGATTACGATTTTGGCCTACGAAGAGAGCCCCCGGGGGTGGGGGAGCACTCTGTGGAGGTCTTGGAGGAGGCGGGCTTCCCCAGGGAGGAGATAGAGGAGCTTTTGCACAAAGGGGTAGTGGCCTCCCAGTAAGGATGGTTGGGGGAGCCGTTTAGAATGAGCACAAAGAAGAAAGGGGGGGAAGAGTCATGGCAAGCAAAAAAATTTGGCTCTCAGTGGGGTTCTGCCTGGCCGCCTGCCTGGTTCTGGGCCAGGGAAACGGCATGGCCGCGTATCCTGAAAAGCCAGTGGAGTTCATAGCCCCGGCCAACCCGGGTGGGGGCTGGGACATGACATGCCGCATGTCGGCCAAGGTGCTCCAGGAGACCGGCTTGGTGGCCAAACCCATCACAGTAGTGAACAAGCCCGGCGGCTTCGGGGTGGTGGCCATGACCGACATAGTGCGCAACCGCCGGGCTGACCAGCACGTGCTCATAGCCTTCTCGGCGGTCCTCACCACCCAGATGGCTATAAAGAAGAACCCTTTCACTTACAAGGACGTGACCCCTGTGGCGGCCCTTTTCGTGGATTACGGGGTCATAGCGGTACGCAAGGACTCCAAGTATGCCGGCTTCAAGGATCTGCTGGAAGACTGGAAAAAGCAGCCCGGGGTGCTCACCTTTGCGGGAAGCTCCCCGCCTGGGGGCCTGGATCACATGAGGGTGGCCATGCTGGCCAAGGCAGCCGGGATCCCGGTGGGTAAGGTGCGTTACGTGGCCTTCGGGGGAGGGGCTGATGCCCTCGGAGCACTCCTCGGCGGTCACACAACGGCCTTCGTGGGGGAGGCTGGAGAGATAGCCGGGCACGAGGAGTCAGGCACCATCCGCTCTTTGGCCCTTTTGGCCGACAGGAAGCTGGGGGGCATCTTCGAGAAGGTGCCTCTGGCCAAGGACATGGGATTGAACGTTGTCTCCCCCAACTGGAGAGGGTTTTACGCCCCCCCCGAGCTCAAGCCCGAGGTGCTCACATACTGGGAAAAGACCTTTGGAAAGATGGTCCAGAGCAAGCAGTGGAAGGATGTCCTGGAAAAACAGGCCTGGGTGGATTTCTTCCTGACCGGGGAGAAGCTCGGCAAGTTCCTGCAGGATGAGCTTGCCAGCTACGAGGCCCTGGCGCAGGAACTCGGGCTGGTGCAGAAGTGATGAGGGCGGAGAGAGCCGGGGCTGCCCTGGGAGTGGTCCTGGGGGCAGGATACCTTTGGGGGGCCCTGGCGATCCCCGAGATCTCCATAGGGGACCCACTGGGACCAAGGGCCTTTCCATTGCTTCTAGGGGGTCTAATGGCTTTGCTGGCGGCCTCCTTGCTGGTCTGGCCCGCGGGTGGACAGGTAGGCGGCATGGGGGTATCCCTTCACACAGTGGGGCTGGTGCTCTTGCTGGGGCTTTACGGATACGGGATCCCCAGACTTGGTTACCCTCTGGCAACCTTCCTCTTCCTGGGCATTGGATCCCGCCTCCTGGGAGAGCGCTCCCTTTGGGTGGGGCCTGTGGTGTCCGCCTGCTTGAGTGCTGCCATCTTCCTGCTCTTCACCAGGGTCCTGGACATCCCCCTCCCGCTGGGAGTCCTGGCGGGCCTTCAGGGGTGATACTATGGAAGGCGACACCTTAGGCCACCTGCTTTACGGTCTTCAGATAGCTCTTTCTCCCATCAACCTGCTCTACGCCTTCATCGGGTGTTTAGTGGGGACCCTCATAGGGGTGCTTCCGGGGATCGGTCCGGCTGGGGGTATGGCCCTCCTGATCCCCCTGACTTACGGAAAAGAGCCGGCCTCCGCCATCATCCTGCTGGGAGGCATCTACTACGGGGCCATGTATGGGGGCTCCACCACCTCAATACTTCTCAATGTGCCTGGGGAGGCTGCCTCGGTGGTGACCACCCTGGACGGTTATCAGATGGCCAGAAAGGGGTTGGCCGGACCTGCCCTCTCCATAGCCGCCATAGGCTCCTTCATTGCAGGGAGCATAGGGGTGGGTCTGCTCATGCTGGTGGGCCCGCCCTTGGCCAAGGCTGCCTTGAAGTTCGGCCCTGGAGAGACCTTCGCGCTCATGGTCTTCGGGCTCTCCATGGTCACCAGCCTCTCGGGGAAATCCCTCAGGAAGGGGTTTGTCTCCACGATCTTGGGCCTGATGCTGGCCACCGTTGGGACCGACCTGCCCACCGGCCTCATAAGATTCACCTTCGGGATCCCCAAGCTCATGGAGGGCTTCGATGTGGTGGTGGTGGCCATAGGGCTTTTCGCCGTGTCAGAGATCCTCACATGCGCCGAGGAGATGAGCGCGGGGAGCTACACCACAGCTCCTCTTACCAGGATCTGGCTTTCCCTCAAGGATTTTCTCCAGAGCCTGGGGGCCATACTGAGGGGCACCTTCCTGGGCTTCTTCATCGGGGTGCTCCCAGGGGCAGCCCATGTGACGGCCTCCTTTCTTTCCTACACCGTGGAGAAACGTTTTTCCAGGCATCCCGAGAGGTTCGGCCATGGTGAGATCCGCGGGGTGGCGGCCCCTGAGTCGGCCAACAACTCAGCTGCCTGCGGCGCCTTGATCCCGCTTCTCACCCTGGGGCTTCCGGCTTCAGCGGTCACAGCAGTGCTTTACGGCGCGCTTCTCATGGTGGGAGTGAGGCCCAGCCCCTTTTTGTTCCAGAAACACCCGGATGTGGCCTGGGGGCTCATAGGGAGCATGTATATAGGCAATGTGATGCTCTTGATCCTGAACCTCCCCCTGGTGGGGCTCTGGGTCCGCATTCTGAGAACTCCTGCCAGGTGGCTCTTCCCCATGGTGCTGGCAGTCTCTTTCGTGGGGGTGTACAGCGTGAACAACGCGCCCCTGGATCTGCTTCTGGCCACCATTTTGGGGGTTCTGGGTTATTTCATGAGGAAGCTGGATTATCCCCTGGCCCCTGTGATTTTGGGGTTGGTCCTGGGTGACTTGCTGGAGCAGGCCCTGAGGCAGACCCTAATGATATCAGGGGGCAGCCTCCTGCCCCTCCTCCAGAGCCCCATCTGCCTGGTTCTGTTTGGCCTGGCCGGGGTGGTGATGATAGCCCCCAAGCTCATGTACAGAAAAGCGGTGAGGTTAGAGACCGAGACCTAACCCGCATTATTCACGGTGAGTGAACAATGCGGGCTATCTAAGTGATATGTTTTTACAAACCGGTCTATGCCCAAGAGCACCCTGATTTTGGTTTCCAGAGTTGATCCTGCTCTGAGTCGGAATATGTCAAAGTGTACCGGGGCTTGGGGGTTTGAGCCCCCAAAGTTACGGACCTTGGAGAGTTATCCGGGCTAACCATGATGTTGTAAGCCGTCACCCCGTGAGCAACTAAATGGTTTTCGCCTGATGTTCCCCCCAAGCCCTCCAGGCTTCTTGTCCAAGAGCTGCCTGACCGCAGGCGCGCAGGGCCAGGGAGACAACTCCCTGCTTTCAGGTGATCTCGAGCCCGCTCAACACCCCGTGACAGCGGCAGGCCGTAAAAAGTATCCAGCGGCCAGGGCCCTGGCCCACCCTTTCCAGGACTGAGAGGAGCTCCTTGGCCAGAATGCCCCCCACCCCAGGGCCCAACTGGTGGCTTCTCATCCCCGTCACCTTGTAGCCCGGCACCCTCAGGGAGCCCAGCACCCGGTAAAGGGGGTCGGGCCTGGGAAGCCCTGTCACGGTGCAGACCTCCTTGGGCTCGGTGCAGTGCTCAGGGCAGCGAAAGGTGGCGTAGCTCGTGTAGAGCTCCCCATCTGGCCCCTGGAGGGGGTTTGGAACTGCAAGCCCTTGTGGCACTGGGATCTTCCCGGCCTTTCTTTTCCCCGAGACCCTGCGAAGCACCCAGGCATGGGCCAGGTGGAAGGGCACGGCCGGCACGATCCACTTGAGCGAGCCGGCCTGCAGGAGGCGATCCAACACCGCAACCCCATCCCCCACCAGGCCCTCCACCCCAAAATCTTTGAGACGAGCAACCTGCTCTGCCTCCAAGTCCACCAGGGCCAGGCGCCACGGCTTCTTCCTGGATGCCAGCAGCTTAACAGCCCGGCTGCCGAAGTGCCCGCCTCCCACCACCAGCACATCCGGGAGGCCCGCCTCCAGGAGCTCATCCATAGTATTTCTTGGCCAGGTGCTTGGAGACCCCTATGGGGTACACCGGGAAGGTCTCGAACTTGACCAGGTCTATCCAGTCGGAACGCGTGGCTATGAGCCCCTTCATGTCTGTCTTGATGACATTGAAGGAGCGGCCTCCCTGCAGGTCCGTGAACTCAAAGAGAACCTCAACGCCCGGGGGCCATTTCCACTTGCGCCACTTCTCCTCCACCTTCCTTTGGTTCTCGATGGGCCAAGTGCAGATGTTCATGAAAAGCATCTCACACCTCCTCATCCCGGGGCAGGCCCTGCTTAGGAAACCTCCTCCTGGCCGACCTGCTCCCTCACCAAGGTAAAGTAAGACACATCCCCTTTCCCTGCCCTGACTATCTCAGGCACCTCCCCTGTGAGGTCCACCACCGTGGAATGCTCGGCCACGATGACTCCACCGTCTATGACAAGCTCCACCCGGTTTTTGAGACGATCGTGGATTTCCTGCGGGTCGCTGTAAAGCTCCTGGTCGGATTTGGCCACGCTGGCCGTTATTATGGGGTGGCCCAGCTCCCTCACCAATGACAGGCATATGGGGTTATCGGGGATTCGGATTCCCACGGTCTTGCGTTTGGTGAGCATGATCTTGGGCACCAACCTTGTGGCCTCAAGGATGAAGGTGTAAGGCCCGGGCAGAAGCTTCTTCATGGTTTTGTAGGCGTAGTTAGAGACCTGGGCGTAGTGGCTTATGTCCTTTAGGTCCGAGCAGATGATGCTCAAGAGCCTGTTACGGCCCTTCCCCTTGATCTCATAAACGCGCTGGATGGCCCCCTTGTTCAGGATGCTGCACCCGATTCCGTACACCGTGTCCGTAGGGTAGGCTATGACCGCCCCTTTAACGAGCTCCTCGGCTACTTGCCTGATCTTTCTTTTTTCAGGGTTCTTGGGGTTGATGCTAAGGAGCATGGCGCCCTCCTGCAATGGTGGGTTTGGCTGGGCAGCGGGCTCCCCTGTGACCGCCTGCACCGATACCATCTGGGATCAGCCCCATCATGGCCCAAAGCTCGGGCCTTGACAACCCCAAAGGCTTGGCGTGTGATAGGTCCGCCCTTGGCTGAAGGAATCCGGGGCAAGGAGCCAAACACTCTTGGAGGTTCACCGGGGGGAGGCAATGGGGCGGAAAGGGGAGCTGGCCCTGGCCGGCCGCGCCCACGAAATTCAGGACGTGGTGGTAATAGCCCAGGCAGGCTTGCGCTTGGTGGAGATAAACCTGCTCCAGGGTGAGCAGGCCATGGCTCGGCTCGGGGACTTGAGGGACATGGCCCGCAGCTGGGGCCTGAGCTACCTGGTGCATGCCCCCAACGAGGGGGACCCACGGGATCTCAGGAATCTTGGAGGGCCTTTCCTGGACCGGATCCTGAGGCTCCTGGAGGGCTGCGCGGAGATAGGTGCAGGGCTTCTCACGGTCCACTTCTGGATGGACAGGAGGTTCATCCCAGAGCCGGTGGTGCACCAGAAGGCCAGGATCCTGGCCCGCATGGTCCAGGAGGGGGCAAGGCTTGGGGTGAGGGTCTCCCTGGAGAACCTGAGCGAGGAGAGCCAGGACCTCGTCCCAGCCCTGGAGGAGAGCCCCGGGCTGGGTCTCACCCTGGATGTGGGCCACGGCGAGCTCATGTGCTCCAGAAACAGGGCCCTGGAGATTCTGGAGCGCTTCCCGGACAGGGTCTGCCACGTGCACCTTCATGACAATCTGGGGGGAGACCTGGTGGGGGATGACCTTCACCTGCCGGTGGGGGAAGGAAGGATCGATTTCAGGGCCTTCCTGGAGGCTCTACTGGGAAGCGGTTACAAGGGAGCCGCCACGCTGGAGGTCCCACCGGGCGCCATCCGGATCTCCAGGGAAAGGATCCAGGAAATCCTCGAGGAAATTCACAGGGGGCG
>Ga0068707_1003337_pt1 | contig 11197 bp, 6 predicted proteins | sample YNPNPMetaG_FD_66600 | JGI IMG/M metagenome (GOLD analysis project Ga0068707, IMG submission 66600) | Anoxygenic and chlorotrophic microbial mat microbial communities from Yellowstone National Park, USA - YNP NP MetaG | ecosystem: Environmental > Aquatic > Thermal springs > Hot (42-90C) >... | reverse complement strand
TGGGTAAGCTCGGGCGCTCTGTCGCGAGCCGAGCACAGGCAGATGAAACAGTTCGAGGATTGGGACCAACTCTCCCGCGCGATCGATACGATCAAGGCGACCGCCTTCTACCGCATTTTCACGGCCGGACTCAGAAGCCTCTACTCGATCGATTTCGACGAACTCGACCAGAGGGCGTTCGGCGAACTATCCGACAGAATCGAACGAGCCTACGCCGACCCGGGCTGGTACCGCACCGTGATCAAAGAGAAGTCCGGCGTTGCCGTAACCTGCCAGGACAGCCGCGGGGAGATGGATCGCACACTTTTCACGCCCGTCGCGCGCTTCGACGGATACGTGTGGTTCGGCCGCGCACAGTGGCGCGCGTCGGTCGTAAACAAGCACGGGCCCGACAAGACGAGCTCGCTCAGGGGCTTGATCGAGTGCTTGGAGGCGGACTTCGACGAAGCCGTCCAGGGCGGCGCGTGCGCAATCAAGAACAACAGCACCTGGTGCCGCAGGCTCGACTTTGCCGATGTCTCCGAGTCCGAGGCCGAGCGCGCGCTGGCGGACGTTCTGGCGGCGGAGCATTCTCAGTCTTCGCTTGTGGAAAAGGCGGGCGGGGGAGCGGATATCGACCCGTTCGACATCCTCGGCAGTTTCATCATGAACCGCATCTGCGAGCTCTGTGCCCACTACGACATTCCCCTTCAGCTTCACACAGGCCCTGCAGGCGGCACCGACCACTGGATCGACTACGGCAACCCTCTTCATCTCAACGGCCTCATGCTGCGTCACCCGAACACCAAGTTCGTCCTGTTCCACGCGGGAGGGCCGTGGTCCAACGAGTGCCGCGAGCTGGCCGTACAATTCCCCAACTGTTACCTGGACATGTGCGGCGTCATGGCTGTCGAGGGAATCCGGACGATCCTCGACGATTGGATCGAGCGAGTGCCGCACACGAAGATCATGTGGGGCACGGACGCAAACACGGCGGAGGAAGTCTACGCGCTGGTCTGCAGCTTTCGAACGGTTGTGGCGCGGTTCCTTTCACAAAGGGTCGATTCCGGTTACCTAACCGCCGCGTCGGCTGTGCAGGTTGCAAGGGCGCTGCTGAGCGAAAACGCTGGGAGGATACTGAGGCTCTGAGATGCCGAAAGAAACGATGACGCCCCGCGAGCGGTGGCTAGCGGTATTGACGAGGCAGACTCCGGATCGCGTGCCGATGGACTATTGGGCCACGCCGGAGGCGGACAGGAAGCTGTGTGAATACCTCAACTGCGACCTGGACGAGGCGATGCGCCGGCTGCACATCGACAGGCCGTTCTCGGTCGCCGGCAGATATGTGGGCCCGCCGCCCAGGCCCGGCGAGAATATCTTCGGAATCCGTACTCGCCCGGTCGACTACGGCACCGGAGTCTACAACGAGGTCACAAACGCTCCGCTCGCGCATTACAAGTCGGTTGAGGAGATCCAAGCAAACTACACCTGGCCCTCCCCGGACTGGTGGGACTATTCCCACCTGCCGGAAGCGATCAGGGGCCACGAGCACGAGCCGATCCGCGGCGGCGGCTCCGAACCGTTCCTGCTCTATAAGCTGCTCCGAGGAGAGGAGCAGGCATTCATAGACCTGGTCGAAAACCCCGACATCGTCGATTACGTTCTCGACAAACTCTTCGAGCTCGCCTATCAGGACACGCTTCGCATCTTTGAAACCATTCCGGGCGCGGTCATCATCACCTACGTCGCCGAGGACCTGGGCGGCCAGGACCGCCTGATGTACTCACCCGAGCACATCCGCCGCTACCTCTTGCCGCGCATGAAACGGATGATGGAGCTTACCAAGCAGCACGGAAGCTTTGTGTTCCACCATTCCGACGGAGCTGTCCGCGAGATTCTGCCTGATCTCATCGAGACCGGCATACAGATTCTAAACCCGGTCCAATGGCGCTGCAAGGGGATGGACCGCGAGGGCCTGAAGCGTGACTTTGGAGACAAGCTCATATTCCACGGCGCAATGGACAACCAGTACACGATCCCGTTCGGGACGGTGGAAGAGGTCCGCCAGGAAGTCCTCGACAACTACCGAATCCTCGGCGCGGGCGGCGGGTACATACTCGCGCCGTGCCACAACATACAGTCGATCGGACCGGCGGAGAACGTGGTGGCGATGTACGAGGCGGGCTATGAGTTCGGATGGCGGTAGGAGGGGCTGGTGAGGCTTGTCGACAAGGCGCACCCGATTTCCCTAGCCGAGCTCGGCGCAATGGCCGAGCGTATGTTCGGCGGTCCGGTCAAGGCGGTAGTTGACGTCAAACGACGTAGCGATTGCGCAGCGAGATAACCGCAATTGTCAACGACCTGATGACGGGATGAGCTACAAACACAAACGACTCGCCGAAGGCGGATGGAGGGAGCTCAGCTTCTTCGAGCAGATGGCGAACATCGGCAGCGACGTGATTCGGGCCGTCAAGTGGCGCAACAAAGGCAGGTCCGATTACGCCTCCGCCGCGTCCGATCGCGCTCTGGAACTGCTCTGGCTCACCATAGATGACCCCCGTAACCGCCACCGGCTGCGGGAGCTCTGCAGGCTCTACGAATGCTTGGCCGATTTCTTCTACGGCGACAACGTCTACTCCACCGATCCCGACAAGCTGCAGAAGTACTTACCGGCATTCAACTACGCGGCTGGGCTGGGAAAATAAGTCCGATTTGCGCCGTCCGAGGCCGAAATGCCGGGCCATCGGGCCCGCCGCTCCACCCCTGCATAACCATCCGGGTCGGCACCGGCGCCGGGCTTGCCTGAGGCTGCAAATCGTAGTACGATTTGTTGAGGACGACCGTGGACGAGAGATACAAACCAAGGGACAAGCGTGCGGCTTTCCGGCGCCTGGTGGATTACCTGAAGCCGTATAAGGGCGCGGTGGCGCTCGGTGTCGTCTCCAATCTGTGGATCGGGCTGGCGGCGCTGGTGCCGCCGCTCGTCTACGGCAGGCTGATGACGGACCGCGTGATCCTGAACCGACTCCACGAGTCGGACGGCGCCAGGCTGAAGCTGATGGCGGTCTGCGTGGTCGCTCAGATGGCGGTCTACGGGTCGTCGGCGCTGATGCTTTGGGTCCGCAGCCTGACGATGCACGTGCTGGGAGAGAAGATCATCCTCGACCTGCGAAAGCAAATCTATGCCCGCCTGCAGACCCTGTCGGTCTCGTACTTCGACAACCGGCAGACCGGCGAGATAATGTCGAGGGTGACCAACGACACGGAGGTTGTAGAAGAGTTCATCAACCACGCCGCCGACACGCTCATTTCGGATGCCATCAGGCTCACCGCGATGTGCGTCGTGATGTTCTGGGTGTCGCGCACGCTGGCGTTGATTGCCGTCGTCCCCATACCGGTGCTGTTCATCCTGGCGTTCCGGTTTTCACGCAAGGTCCGGCCGGTGTATCGCAAGGTGCGCGAGCGTTTGGCGGAGATCAACGCCAAGGTCCAGGAGAACCTCAGCGGGATCCGCGTAATCAAGGCGTTCGCAAGGGAAGACTATGAGTACGCCAACTTCAAGCGCGACGCCGAGGAGTTCTACAATCAGCGCGTCAGGGCCATTCGAATGTGGACCAGCTTCTTCCCGTCTGTGGACATGCTCGTGAGGACGGTTTCGGTGGTCGTCTGGGTGGCCGGCGCGTATATGATAGTTAGGCAGGTTCCCGGCGTGACGATGGGCACGCTAGTCACGTTCAGCATGTACCTGGGTATGTTCTACGAGCCGGTCAGGAGCCTTGCCCAGATCAACGACACCATCCAGCGATCGCTCGCCGCCGCGGAGCGCATATTCGAGATTGTCGATGAGGAGCCTGCGATCAAGGACTCCCCCGACGCGATCGACATGCCGCGCATACAGGGTAGGGTCGAGTTCGACCACGTCGATTTTCGATACGACGAAGGCGACGAGGTCCTCAGGGACGTCTGCATCAAGGCTGAGCCCGGACAGATTGTGGCGCTGGTGGGCAAGTCCGGGGCGGGAAAGACCTCGATAGTGAACTTGATCCCTCGATTCTACGATCCGGTTGCCGGGCGCGTGCTCGTGGACGGATACGACGTGAAATACGTCAAGCAGGACTCGCTCAGAAAGCAGATAGCGATGGTCTTGCAGGACACGTTCCTCTTCAACGCAACCGTGCGTGAGAATATCCGATACGGCAGACTCGATGCCGGCGACGAAGAGATTGTCGAGGCGGCCAAAGCCGCGAACGCCCACGAGTTCATCGAGGCCCTGCCCAATGGTTACGATACCGAGATCGGCGAGCGCGGCGTCAAGCTTTCGGGCGGCCAGAAACAGCGGGTCGCAATCGCTCGCGCGATCCTGTCCGACCCTCGCATCCTGATCCTCGACGAGGCGACATCCTCGGTCGACTCGGAGAGCGAATACCTCATCCACCGCGCCATGGACCGCCTGATGGAGGGGCGCACGACGTTCGTCATCGCGCACCGGCTCTCGACCGTCAAGCACGCCGACCAGATCATCTGCCTGGAGTTCGGCCGCGTGACCGAAATCGGCGACCACAAGTCGCTGCTCGCCCGCAACGGGACTTACTCGCAGATGTACGAGATGCAGTTCCGGCTGGAGGAGGAATAGAAAGGCCCCGGTGCACTGATGGGCGCCGCATGCGTCTCGTCCTGAAGCATAGAGACATCTCGCCGCGGCGCCGGGACGAGACGCCCCAATCGACATCACGAAGCCGGGCCGCGGCGGTCCGCTCGGGATGACTAATATCGCCTTGCGGCTAGCCGCAAGCGCCGTCGACTATGGGCCGGCCGCGAACCTTGCCGCCACGTCCGGCCAGTTGACCAGATTCCACCACGCCTCTATCCAGTCCGCCCGCCTGTTCTGGTGCTTGAGGTAGTAGGCGTGCTCCCAGACGTCTAGAATCAACAGCGGCACGAGGCCCATCACAGTCTGTTTCTGGTGATTCTCGATGTTGACGATGTAGAGCTTCTTGAACTGGGGACTCCAGCCCAGAAGCGTCCATCCGCTGCCTTCGACCGCCGCTGCTGCGGCGCTGAACTGCTTCTTGAACGCCTCGAAACTGCCGAAATCGGCCTTGATCTGATCGGCGAGTCCGCCGGTCGGCTCGCCGCCCCCGTTCGGCGACATATTCTCCCAGAACATCGTGTGAAGCGCATTGCCCGACGCATGAAACGCGAGCTGCCGCTCCCAGTGTTGGATTAGGGCGAAATCGCCGGACGAGCGCGCGGCGGCCAGCATCTCCTCGGCCTTGTTCTGCCCGGCCACATACGCCGCGTGGTGCTTGTCGTGATGGAGCCGCACCGTTGCCTCGTCGTAGTGCGGTTCCAGGGCATTGTAGTCGTACGGAAGTGGAGGCAGTTCGTGAGCCATTCTTGCTTCTCCTCTCGATATGCGGATTCTCGCAGGGCGGTCGACCGCCGGAACACGCCGGCCGACGCGCTCGGCCCTGCTGGATCAACTTTACCCAAATGCGGCTCAGTCAAACCGCTGAGCTTCCTTGGGAGGAAATTTGCGCGCACGCAACTAACCTGATAGCACGGTTCCAAACGTCAAAGGAGAAAACACGCGGCCATGAAACGAATCTGTCTCATCGCGGTGCTCGTCGCGATCGTCTGTCCTGCGCGGGCGGCTACCACGCTCACCTATCTCGATCTCATCAAGCGGTTGACCGATCTGGAGGCCTTGGCTGTCCTACCGAAGCCGGGCGAGATGTGCGCGCAGTGGTCAAGTTACGACCGCGCGAGCGCCTACGACGTGGCGACGGGCAAGTATGTCCGTTGGGACGCCAACGGCGACGGTCACGGCATCATCCGCAGGGAGGGCAACCTGCAGGTCTTCGCCGAGATGGAGGGACCGGGCTGCATTTGGCGCATCTGGTCCGCCGCGCCCAAGGAAGGGCGTGTGATGATCTACCTTGACGGGTCGGACAAGCCCGCCGTCGATCTGCCGTTCAAGGGCTACTTCGACCGCAAGAACCGCCCGTTCACTCAGCCGTCACTCGTGCATTACGCGTCGTCGGGCGCGAACTGCTACGTGCCGATTCCGTATCAGAAGTCCTGCAAGATAGTAGCCGAGGACGGCTGGGGCTCCTACTTTCATTTTACCTACCAGACGTTCCCGAAGGACACCGTGGTGCCGACTTTCAAGCGTTCCCTTTCGGCTGAGGAGCTTGCCGCGCTCGACGCGGCCGACAAACTCCTCACCGCCGGTCTCGGGACGGACCCCGCTGGGCCGCGCCCGGGCGAGGCCGCCATCAAAGCGCGCCTCACGGTCCCGGCCGGAGGGTCGGTCACGGCGGCGAAGATCAAAGGGCCCAGAGCCATCACCGCGATCAAGGTCAAGTTCGATCCCAAGTGGGCTGAAAAAGCCTGGACCAGGCTGCGCGAGCTGGTCTTGAAGATCACCTGGGACGGCGACGCGAGCCCGAGCGTTTGGTGCCCGCTCGGGGACTTTTTCGGCACCGCGCCCGGTATCAACGAGTACAAATCGCTGCCGCTGGGCATGACCAAAGACGGCGCCTACAGCTTCTGGTATATGCCGTTCGCGAAGAGTGCCGTGGTCGAGTTGGCGAACGACGGCGCCGATCCCGCGCCCGTCGAAATCAGCATCACGCACGCGCCGCTCAAGGGCAACCTCGCCGAGATGGGTCGCTTCCACGCCAAGTGGCACCGCGACGCCTTTCTGCCGTCGGAGCCTGAGCGGTCCATCGACTGGCCCATGCTCAAGACCACCGGCCGCGGCCGCTACTGCGGCGTCGCGCTGCACGTTTGGAACCTCAGAGGCGGATGGTGGGGCGAAGGTGACGAGAAGTTCTTCGTGGACGGCGAAAAGTTTCCCTCCACCTTCGGCACCGGATCTGAAGACTACTTCGGCTATGCCTGGTGCAACCCGGGCCTCTTCCAGAACGCCTATCACAACCAGACCTACAACCAGCGCTCCAACGCCGGCAACGTGTCGGTGAACCGATGGCACATCACCGACAACGTGCCGTTCCAGACCTCGTTTGAGGCCGACATCGAAAAGTACTACCCCAACGACAGGCCGACGCTATACGCCGCCGTCGCCTATTGGTATCAGGCTGCCGGTCAGAGCGATCCCTACGGGCCGGTTCCGGTATCCGATCGTGTCGGCTATTACGACATCCCCCCTTTCTCCGTGCCGGGAGCGATCGAGGGCGAGGGCATGAAAGTGCTGGCGTGCTCGGCGGGCAAGACTCAGGTGCAGGAACTAGGTGAGTTCGAGGGACCCTGGAGCAACTACGCACACCTGTGGTGGACCGACGCGGCGCCGGGCGCGAAACTGGACCTGCAGTTCCGCACCAACAAAGCCGGTAAGTTCCAGATAAAGGCCCAGTTCACAAAGGCAGCCGACTACGGCATAGTGCAGCTTTACCTCGACGATCAGAAGCTCGGGAAGCCGATCGACCTTTACAACGACGGCGTGACCGCAACCGGCGAGCTCTCGCTGGGGACGATGGACCTGAACGAGGGCCGGCACAAACTGACGGTCGAGATCGTCGGCGCCAATGAAAAGGCGGTCAAAGCCTACATGTTCGGGCTCGATTACATCAAGCTGGACCCCGCCGGCGGGTAGCCAACCACCAAGACGGTTCGCTCCTGCGGGAATCTCGCCATGCTGAACCCGACTCAGCATCTGCCCGGCGGCTCGCCGTCGCCTGAGACCGCATCACTTTCCTACGCCGGGCGCATTCCAGCTTCCGTGATACTCCTGCAGGCTGCGGACCGTGGCTCCCTGGGTTCGGGCGACCTCCAGGCCCAGCAGAGTGGCGCGCGCGCCCGCGATGGTGGTGATGATGGGTATGCCGCGAGCCACAACGGTCGAGCGGATCAGCACTTCGTGCTTGCGCGCCTTCTTTCCACTGGGAGTATTGATGACGAGCGCGATCTCGTCGTTCTTGATCATGTCCGTCGCGTCCGGTCGGCCCTCGCCGATCTTGGGGACGGGCTGCGCGGGAACCCCCGCCGCCCTGAGGACATCGGCCGTGCCGTCGGTGGCGGCGATCTCGAAGCCGAGCTCACGCAGCTTCCGGCCGATCTCCGCCGCATCGCGCTTGTCTCGGTCGGCGAGGCTCAGGAAAACCTTGCCCTTCGAGGGCAGGTTCTGCCCGGCGGCGATTTGGGCCTTGATGAAGGCGTTCCCGAAGTTCAAGTCGATGCCCATCACCTCGCCGGTTGACTTCATCTCCGGCCCTAGAACCACGTCAACACCGGGGAAACGCACGAACGGGAACACGGCTTCTTTGACGGCGACGTGCTTCGGCGTCACTTCCTGCGTGATTCCCTGCTCCTTCAGGCTCTTTCCGAGCATTATTTTCGTTGCGACCCTGGCCCACGGCACGCCGGTCGCCTTGCCGACAAACGGCACGGTTCTCGACGCACGCGGGTTCACCTCGAGGATGTAAACTTCGCCGTCCTTGACCGCGTACTGCACGTTCATCAGGCCGCGCACTTCAAGCTCATCTGCCAACAGATAGGTCTGGCGCTTTATCTCGGCCACCACCTCGTCCGGCAGCGAGTACGGCGGCAGCGAGCAAGCCGAATCGCCCGAATGCACTCCAGCCTGCTCGATATGCTCCATAACACCGCAAACGAGAGTGGTCTCCCCGTCGGAGATCGCGTCAACGTCAACCTCGATTGCATCCTCGAGAAACTTGTCTATTAGGACAGGCCGCTCCGGGGAGGCCTCCGTGGCAAGCGTCATGAACGCCACAAGGTCGGTCTCGTCGTACACCAGCTCCATCGCCCTGCCTCCGAGCACGTAGCTCGGCCTCACAAGGACCGGATAGCCGATGCGCCTGGCCTTTTCCAAAGCCTCGCCCACCGATGTCGCGGTGTCGTTCACCGTCTGACGCAAACCGAGCTTGGTCACCAGCTCGCTGAAGAGCTTGCGGTCTTCGGCGCGATCGATCTGCTCCGGCGCGGTCCCGAGGATCGGGACGCCGGCCTTTTTTAGCGGCAGGCTAAGGTTAAGGGGGGTCTGGCCGCCGAGCTGAACGATCACGCCCATCGGTTTCTCTCGATCTACGATGCCCAGCACGTCCTCGCGCGTCAGCGGCTCGAAATAGAGCTTGTCGGAGGTGTCGAAGTCGGTGGACACCGTTTCCGGGTTGCAGTTGACGATGATCGCCTCGTAGCCCTCGTCGCGCAGGGCATACGCGGCGTGCACGCAGCAGTAGTCGAACTCGATTCCCTGTCCGATTCGGTTCGGTCCGCCTCCCAGAATGATCACTTTCTTCGGGTTCGAAGTTGCCCGGCTCTGGTCCACGGTTTCGTAGGTCGAGTAGAAGTAAGGGCGGTCCGCTTCGAACTCGCCCGCGCACGTATCGACAAGGTAGAACGTGCTCTCGATCCCGAGTATCTTGCGGCGAGTGCGAACTTGGTCCTCGTCGGTTTCAAGGAGCTTCGCAAGCTGAATGTCGGAGTAGCCGAGCCGCTTGGCTTCCAGGAGAGTCTCGGCAGGCACGCTGACGATCGACTTTCCGGCGAGCTTCTTCTCGAACTCAACCAGCTCCCGAACGTTCTCTATGAACCACGGGTCGATCTTGGACAGATCGTAAATCTCCCGGGTGGACATGCCGTTCTCTATTGCGTAGCGCATGAAGAAGAGTCGGTCGGCGTTGGGCTGGGCGAGTTTGCGGCGGATCAAGTCGAGGTCGCGCCGCTCTTTCTCCTGTAGGTCCTTGCCGTCGGAGCCGAGGCCGTAGCGGCCTATTTCGAGGGATCGAATCCCCTTTTGCAGCGCCTCCTTGAAATTGCGCCCGATGGCCATCGCCTCGCCCACCGCTTTCATCGATGTGTTGAGCGTCGCGTCGGCCTGAGGGAACTTCTCGAACGTGAACCGGCAGACTTTCATGACAACGTAGTCCACGGTCGGCTCGAAATCCGAGTAAGTTCGACCGGTGATGTCGTTCTTGATCTCGTCGAGCGTGAGCCCGACCGCCAACTTCGCCGCGACTCTTGCTATGGGGAACCCGGTTGCCTTGGAGGCAAGCGCCGAGCTCCGGCTGACCCTGGGGTTGATCTCGATGATGACGACTTCGCCGTTGTCCGGATTCACCGCATACTGGATGTTCGTGCCCCCACCGTTTATGCCCACCGCCCGAATGACCTTCTTAGACAGGTCCACCAGGTTTGCCATCTCGGGGGTGGTCAGGGTTTGAGCAGGTGCGACGACGATTGAGTCGCCGGTATGGACACCCATCGGATCCACGTTCTCCATCGAGGTGACGCAGATCACGTTGTCGGCGCAGTCACGGATGACCTCGAACTCGATCTCCTTCCAGCCCAATACCGACTCCTCGATCAGGGTTTGGTGGATGGGGCTGGTGTCGAGGGCGAAAGCCAGCATCCTCTCGAACTCTTCCATGTTGTATGCCGTCGCTCCGCCGGCGCCGCCCATCGTGTAAGCAGGGCGCAGGATGGCCGGAAAGCCGACGTGCTTGATGACTCGCATGCCCTCCTCCACGGAGGTGGCGATTCCGCTTCGAGGCACGCGGATGCCGATCGACTGCATGGTCTCCTTGAACAGTTCGCGGTCTTCCGCGCGGGCGATCGCTCGTTCGTCGGCGCCTATGAGCTCGCAGCCGAACTTCTTGAGAATGCCTTCCCGCTCCAAGAACGTGCCCAGGTTAAGGCCCATTTGGCCTCCCAGGGTCGGCAGTAGCGCGTCGGGTCTTTCGCGCTCGATGATCTTGGCGACCGATTCCAGCGTCAGCGGCTCGATGTAGGTGTGGTCGGCCATTCCGGGGTCGGTCATAATCGTGGCGGGGTTCGAATTGACCAAGACCGTTTCATACCCCTCTTCTCGAAACGCCTTACACGCCTGCGATCCCGAGTAGTCGAACTCGCAGGCCTGGCCGATCACGATCGGCCCGCTCCCGATGATAAGAATCTTCTTGATGTCGGTCCGCTTCGGCATCTCAGGCTACCCCCACTTCGCTTAGAATCGCCTGCAGCCAGGCCTCGGGCGGCAGGAAATTGGCTCCCGCAACGCCGCACGACTTGCAGACGAAGCCCTCGCAGGTTCCGTCGTGGAGGTTTGCAAAAAGGCCCTTCACCTCGCTTCCCGGAACGACTACGTAGTTGTGGTTCTGGACGGTAATCTCGTTGCGCCCGCCTCCGACGAACTTGACCGGGATGTTCACCCCGTGATCCCCGAACGGCAGCCGCTCGA
>Ga0068707_1003335_pt1 | contig 11199 bp, 5 predicted proteins | sample YNPNPMetaG_FD_66600 | JGI IMG/M metagenome (GOLD analysis project Ga0068707, IMG submission 66600) | Anoxygenic and chlorotrophic microbial mat microbial communities from Yellowstone National Park, USA - YNP NP MetaG | ecosystem: Environmental > Aquatic > Thermal springs > Hot (42-90C) >... | reverse complement strand
TACCGGCTGCTGCCGGTGAGCGACCTGCCCAACGTGGACTTCCCCACCATTTCGGTGTCGGCATCGCTGCCCGGCGCCAACCCCGACACCATGGCCACCTCCGTGGCGCTCCCCCTGGAGAAGGAGTTCTCCACCATCGCTGGGGTGGACTCCATGTCCTCCTCCAGCTCCCTCGGCAACACGAACATCGTCCTGCAGTTCAGCCTCGACCGCAACATCGACGCGGCGGCTCAGGACGTGCAGGCTGCCATCGCCCGCGCCAGCCGCCAGCTCCCCCCGGACATGCCGTCGCCACCCACCTACCAGAAGGTGAACCCGGCAGACCAGCCGATCCTCTACATTGCCCTAACCTCGCCTAGCCTGCCGCTGTACCAGCTCGACGAGTACGGCCAGACGATGATGGCCCAGCGCATCTCCACCGTCTCGGGCGTGGCGCAGGTGCAGGTGTACGGCTCCCAGAAGTACGCCGTGCGCATCCAGCTCGACCCGCGGGCCCTGGCGAGCCGCGGCATCGGCATCAACGACGTGGCGCGGGCGGTGCAGACGGGGAACGTGAACCTGCCCAGCGGCACCCTCTGGGGGCCGGAGAAGGCGTACACCATCCAGACCAAGGGGCAGCTCACCCGGGCGGCCGAGTACCGCCCCCTGGTGGTGGCCTACCGCAACGGCAAGCCGGTGCGCCTGGAGGAGCTGGGGCGGGTCCTGGACAGTGTGGAGAACGACAAGACGGCGGCGTGGTTCGTGGACCAGCGCGCCGTGGTGCTGGCGGTGCAACGCCAGCCGGGGACGAATACCGTGGCAGTGGCACGGGCGGTGCGGGAGCTGCTCCCCACCTTCGAGCGACAGCTCCCCGCCAGTGTGTCGCTCAAGGTGCTGTTCGACCGCTCCCAGTCCATCCACGAGTCGGTCAACGACGTGAAGCTCACCCTGGTCGTCACCCTGATCCTGGTGGTGTTGGTGATCTTCCTGTTCCTGCGCAACCTCTCGGCCACCGCCATCCCCTCCCTCGCCATGCCCATGTCCATCGTCGGCACCTTTGCTGTGATGTACCTGCTCGGCTACTCCCTGGACAACTTGTCGCTCATGGCCTTGACGCTCTCCGTGGGGTTCGTGGTGGACGACGCCATCGTCATGCTGGAAAACATCGTCCGCCACATGGAAATGGGCAAGAGGCCGCTGGTCGCTGCGCTGGATGGTGCCCGGGAGATTGGCTTCACCATCGTGTCCATGACCCTGTCACTGTCGGCGGTGTTCATCCCGGTGCTGTTCCTGGGCGGCATCGTCGGGCGGCTGTTCCGGGAGTTTTCCGTGGTCATTGGCGTAGCGGTGCTCATCTCGGGGTTCGTGGCCCTGACCCTCACGCCCATGATGTCGTCGCGCTTCCTCGTGCCGCCCCGGGAAGGGCAGCACAGCCGCCTCTACAACCTCTTCGAGGAGGCGTTCCAGGCTACCCTGGAGGCGTACAAGCGGGGACTGGCCTGGGCCCTGTCCCACCGACGCACGATGGTGGGTGCCACGGTGGCCATCACCATCCTCACCGGCGTGCTCTTCGTGCTCGTGCCCAAGGGGTTCATCCCCCCCCAGGACATCGACCAGATCTTCGGGCAGGTGGAAGCGGTGGAGGGGATCTCCTTCGAGGCCATGGCCCGCCACCAGCGGGAGGTGGCCGCCGTGCTGCGGGCCGACCCCAACATCGACAGCTTCATGTCTTCGGCCGGTGGCCGGGGCGGGATGGGCGCCAGCAATACCGGCTTCTTCTTTGCCCGCTTAAAGCCGCGCCGCGAGCGCGCGCTCTCGGCCGAGGAGGTGGTGGCGGCGCTGCGCCCCAAGATGGCGCAGGTACCGGGCGTGCGCGTGTTCGCCCAGAGCCCGCCGGCCATCCAGGTGGGAGGGCGGCGCACCCGCAGCGAGTACCAGCTCACCCTCACTGGGCCGGACACGGCAGAGCTATATGCGGCGGCACCGCGGCTGGAGGCGGCGCTGCGCGGCAGCCCGCTGCTGGTGGACGTATCCACCGACCTGTTGTTGAAGAACCCGCAGATCGATATTGCCATCGACCGCGACAAGGCGGCTTCCCTGGGTGTCACCGCCCATGACATCGAGGATGCGCTCTACACCGCCTACGGCAGCCGGCAGATCTCCACGATCTTTGCGCCGAACAACCAGTACCGGGTGATCATGGAAACGCTGCCGGAGTTCCAGAAGGACCTCCCCGACCTGTCCCTGCTCTACGTCCCGGCAGCGGGGGGCAAGTTCGTCCCCCTGGATTCCGTGGTGACCATGAAGCCGGGGCTGGGGCCCATGACCGTCAACCACTCGGGGCAGGTGCCGTCGGTGACACTGTCCTTCAACCTGGCGCCGGGGGCCTCCCTGGGCCCGGCCACGGCGGAGGTGGAGCGGTTGGCGCGCGCCACGCTGCCGGCCACGATCACTGCCAGCTTCCAGGGGACCGCCCAGGCGTTCCGCTCGTCCATGCAGGGGCTGGGGCTGCTGCTGGTACTGGCGGTGGTGGTCATCTACATGGTGCTGGGCATCCTCTACGAGAGCTTCATCCACCCCTTCACCATCCTCTCGGCCTTGCCGCTGGCGGGTGCGGGGGCGCTGGCGACCCTTCTCCTCTTCCGTCAGGACCTCAACATCTACGCCTTCGTGGGCATCATCATGCTGGTGGGGCTGGTGAAGAAGAACGGCATCATCATGATCGACTTTGCTTTGGAGGCGCAGCGCGGCGAGGGGAAGCGGCCGGCGGAGGCCATCTTCGCGGCCTGCGTGGTGCGGTTCCGGCCAATCCTCATGACCAGCCTGGCAGCGTTCTTCGGTACCCTCCCCATCGCCCTGGGGGTGGGCGCGGGCGCCGAGGCGCGCCGCCCGTTGGGGCTGGCGGTGGTGGGGGGACTCGTGGTGTCCCAGGCGCTCACCCTCTTCATCACGCCCGTGGTGTACACCTACATGGAGTCGTTCCAGGCCAAGCTGGGCCGTGCCCTGTGGTTCCTGGGCGGGCGCGAGCGGCAGGCCGACGCTGCAACCTGAGGCCTGGCGCCCGCGCCAAGGATCTCGGCAGTGGTGGCAGGTTGCCGCCCGAGTGCCGGCCCTCCACACCCGATTGCCGGCCCTCCAGCAATGACGGGATCCTTCGGCCGCTGCGCGGCCTCAGGATGACTGCCTTTCCCCCACCGTCACCCTGAGCCGCTTCAGCGGCGAAGGGTCTCGGCAGTGGTGGCACGGCTGCCGAACCGCCGCCACAGGAAGTAAGCCGGGGCGCCGGAGAGGACGATGGCCAGCCCTGGCCAGGTGGTCTGGGTCTTGTAGAGCAGGAGCGCCACGGCAATGGCGGTGGCGGCCAGCACGTACAGGCCGGGGAGGAGGGGGTAGCCGAAGGCCCGGTAGGGGCGAGGGGTGTGAGGTCGAGTCCGCCGCAGCACGAAGAGGGCCACGATGGTGAGGGCGTAGAAGAGCAGCACGGAGAAGATTACGTAATCCAGGAGGTTGGAGTAGACGTTGCCGTAGCGGGGTTGGCCGGTGGCCGGGTCGAGGAGGAGCGCGCCGCTGGCATCGCGCAGGCGGGTGCGCGGCAGGATCAAGAGGGAGGTCCACACCCCCTGCAACCACAGGGCGATTCCGGGGACGCGGTGGCGGTTGAGGATCCCCGCCGCTGGCAGGAACAACCCGTCCCGGGCCATGGCGTAGGTGACCCGCGCCCCGGCGAGGATGAGGCCGTTGTTGCAGCCAAAGGTGGAGACGACGATGGCCACAGCCATGATGGCCGCACCCCCCGACCCGAAGATCCGCGCCAGCACCGCCGTGGCCACCCGATCGTCGGGGGCGCTTTGGATCTCGGCCAGGGGGAGGGTGAGGAGGTAGCCCACGTTGACGAGGAGGTACAGCACCACCACCGAGCCGGTGCCGAGGAGCAGGGCCAGGGGCAGGGTGCGACGCGGCTCCTTCACCTCGGCGGCGGTGAAGGTTACGTTGTTCCAGGCGTCGGCGGAGAAGAGCGAGCCCACCTGGGCCACGGCAAAGGCCACGAGCAGGCCGAAGAGTCCAGCCGTGGCGCTGGTGGTGGCCACGAAGGCGAGATCGGAACCGATGGTGGCAGCGTTCACCGCTTGCCAGGGGTGGGCAAAGTTGGCCTGGATGGCTTCCCGATTGCTGCCGACGAGGATGGCAATGCCGGCCAGCGCCAGGAGCGTGGCCACCTTGGTGGCCGTGAAGGTGTTCTGCAGCCACTTGCCAAGTTCGAGCCCGCGGGTGTTGGTCCAGGTGAGGCAGACGACCAGGGCGATCCCCACCGCCTGTTGCGTGGAGAGACTGATGGCGTAGCCGGGGGAGAGGTCGATGGGTGGCACGATCCAGGCGGTGGGGGAGATGGCCGGCACCAGCACTCCCAGGTAGCGGGCAAAGGCCACGGCCACCGCAGCAATGGTGCCACTCTGGATGACGAGGAACAGGGTCCACCCGTAGAGGAACCCCCAGAAGGGCGAGTAGGCCTCGCGCAGGAACACGTACTGTCCGCCCGCCTCCGGCATCATGGCCGCCAGCTCGCCGTAGGAGAGGGCGCCCACCACCGTGAGCACACCCGTGGCTACCCAGGCCAGGAGCAGCCAGCCGGCCGCACCCAGGGTACGGCTCATGTCGGCGGAAACGATGAAGATGCCCGAGCCGATCATGGACCCGGCCACCACCATGGTGGCGTCCCACAGCCCGAGGCCCCGCACGAATCGATGCCCTGGATCGCTCTTGCCGCTGTCCTGCATGCTCCCCCCTCGCGGGTGTGCTGCTCCTGCGGCCGCTACTGTAGCGCGGACCGGCAAGGGCGAGGAGGTGGGTGCCGCGCCGCTAGTCGCCAGCCTCGATGCGCCGGCCGCGGGTTTCGGGCAGCCTCCACACCCACGCGCCGGTGAACAGTGCAAAGAACGCCGCGAGGCTGATGCCGCCCCCCAACCCCCAGTGGCGCGCCACCTGTGTGATCACGAGGGGGGTGAAGAACTGCACGCCGCGGGCCAGGTTGAAGGCGGTACCCATGGCCGTGTTCCGGACGCGGGTGGGGAAGATCTCGGAGAAGATCGGGCCGTAGCCGGAAAAGTTGCCGGTGCCGAAGCCCACCAGGAACATGAACAGCAGCGACAGCCCAGGCACCGCGGTGAGGCTACCCCAGAACCAGGTGATGGCTAGAAGGCCTAGCGCCCACAGTACGGAAAAGCTCGTGTACGCCACCCGCCGCCCGCGCCAGTCGGCCACGACACCAAAGGAGAGGTAGCCCAAGAACCCCCCCGCCTGGGTGACGAGCATCCAGATGCCCGACCGGGCCATGGAGAAGCCCAGCTGGTCGTACAGGTACTTGGGCAACCAGGAGTAGGTGAACCAGTAGGCCGACATGTCGGTGAGGGCCAGCACCAGCCCCAGGAGGAACAGGCGCCGCAAGGCCGGCAGCGTCACGAGCTCGCGCAGCTGCCCGCGCTCTGGGCGTTCCTGGCGGGAGCGTCGGGCAAGCCAAATGTCCGACTCGGGCATCGCCCTCCGGATCACCACCACCAGGAGCGCCGGCAGCAGCGACAGGAAGAAGCACCCCCGCCACCCCCACACCTCGCCGTAAGCCCGCGCCAGTGCCGGCTCCACGAACCCCCCCACCAGCGCCGCCACGGCAATGCCCAGGGGGGCGCCGGTCTGCATCACCGCGGCAAAGCGTGCCCGCATGGTGGGGGGGAAGGTCTCGGCCACGAGGGTCTGCCCCGTGGCCCACTCCCCGCCCACGCCAAGCCCCGTCACCACCCGGAAGGTCAAGAGCCACCACACGCTGTCGGCAAACCCGCACAGGAACGTCCCCACGGAGTAGACGAGGATGGTCCAGGAGAGCACCGTCTTGCGGCCGAAGCGGTCAGCCAGGTTACCAAAGAGGATGCCGCCCAGAGCGGTGGCGGCGAGGGAAGCCCCCAGGAGCAGCGACAGGGAGGCGTCGGGAAGCTGCAAGGTGCGCTTGATGGGCACCAGGAGGAAGGAGAACAGCATTAGGTCGTAGAAGTCGAACAGCCACCCCGCCCAGGACATGCCGAGCACCACGTAGTGGGCGCGGGTGGGGCGCTCGCTCTCGTTGAGGAGGCGGGGCCGCTGTCGTGTGGGGGGTTCGGGAAGGCTCATGGGGGAAGGATACGCCCGCCCGAGGGCACCTCACCAGCTGGAGGAGGCGCCGCCGCCGCCAAAGCTGCCGCCGCCGCCGGAGAAGCTAGAGCCCCCGGAGCTCCACCCCCCCGAGCCCGAACCGCCCGAGGTGGTGGCGAAGTTCACAAGATCCGGATGGGTGACGAGGAAGCGCTTGCCCACTGCTGTCGTGCCAAAGACGTACTTGAGGATGGGGAAGCCCACGACCCAGAGGACGAAGAGGACCAGCCCTGCCACCCCCAGGAAGGCAAAGGGGAAGGCGAGGTAGAAGGGCATCAGGAAGACGTACAGGAACCAGCTCTGGCACCCCTTGCCAAACACGGCGAGGAGGGAGAACAGGCCGACCACCACGGAAAAGATGAGCATGCCGCCCAGGCGAGCCCAAAGCGGCATGTCCGCCATGGGGCGTCCCTCCGGTCCGGTCTCGGCTGGGATGGCGGCGGTGTTCCCCTCCACGGCCGCCGCGATCGCGTTCACGGTGGCCTCGATGCCACCGCCAAAGTCCCCGGCGCGGAAGCGCGGGCGGGTGATGCCGTCGAGGATGCGCTTGGACAGCGCATCGGTGAGGGTCGCCTCGAGGCCGTACCCCACCTCGATGCGCATCTTCCGGTCCTCCTTTGCCACCAGGAAGAGAACGCCGTTGTCCTTGTCCTTCTCGCCCAGCTTCCAGGTCTCGGCCACCCGCAGGGAAAAGTCCTCGATGGGGTCCCCCTCCAGGCTCTCCACGGTGAGCACCACCACCTGCGCGCCGGTCCGCTCCTCGAGCTCGCGCAGCTGCTGCTCCAGTCGGGTGGCCGTATCGGCGGGCAGCATGCGGGCGTAGTCGTTCACGTGGCCGGCCAGGTACGGCACGTCCAGCGCCGCCACCGGGGCCGCCGCCAGGGCCAGGAGGAGGAGGGCGCAGTGCACGGGGCGGGGGCGCACGGCTACGGCTCCCCGGTGCGCAGCTGGTTGGGGAGCTCGTCGGTGTCGTCGGCCCGCCGCTCCATGCCGGGGCGCTCGAGCAGCGCGCCGCAGGCGCGGATGCCGTCCGCCAGCGCCTTGCCCGGGGTTCCAGCGCGGATGCCCGCGACGATGCCGGCCACGATGTGGTCCCATTCGTGCTGCTGGACCCTGGCGTTGATGCCCGCATCGCCGAGCACCACCACGCGTCGCTCGAAGAGCGCCACGAGGATGAGGATGCCGGTGCGGTCGCGGGTGGCGAACACCTCCGCCTCCAGGAAGGCGGCAGCCGCCCGCTGGGCCACGCGACGCTCCAGGAGTTCCGGGCCGGCAAGGGTGCGGCGCAGCCAGGGGCAAGCTTGGACGGCGAGGTACCCAAAGGCGGCCCCCGCCACCGGTGGGACGGCAATCCACAGGTCCAACAGCTCGCCCCAGTAGCCGCCCAGGGCGTGGACCAGGGCGGCAGCAAGGCTCCCCAGCAGCGCTGCCAGGGTGGTGCCGCGCCAGCGGGCCTCCTGGTAGTCGTCGCAGGCGCTCACGGCGTAGGGGACGATCTCGCCAGCACTGCGACCCTCCGCTTCCGCCACGGCCGCCTGGATCTCGGCCCGGTCCGCCTCGGTGAAGAACCGCATCACGTGACTCCGTGCCATGGTGGTGTCCGCTCTCCCGTCGTCTCGACCGTGAGGGTAGCACAGGCGGCGGGCGGGCGCGGCAGGGGTATACTGCCCGCGCCGTGTCGCAGGCGCGCTGCCCCTCTCCAGCGCAGCGCCGCCCGGAGGGAGGTCACCATGGCAACCATCGAGAGCACCCCCGAAATGGTCGCGGCCGTTTACCAGCGCAGTCGAGAACGGCTCGCCACCGTGCGGTCGCGGCTCGGACGACCGCTCACCCTGGCCGAGAAGATCCTCTTCGGTCACCTGGCGGATCCCGAACACGCCCAGCTGGAACCGGGCGTTGCCTACCTAGAGCTGCGGCCCGATCGGGTGGCGCTCCAGGACGCCACGGCGCAAATGGCGCTGCTCCAGTTCATGCTGGCGGGCATGGACCGGGCGGCGGTGCCCACGACGGTGCACTGCGACCACCTCATCGTGGCCCGTTCGGGGGCGGCGGCCGACGTGGCTCGGGCCATCGAGATGAACAAGGAGGTGTACGCCTTCCTCCAGTCGTGCTCGGCGCGCTACGGGCTGGGTTTCTGGAAGCCGGGCTCGGGCATCATCCACCAGGTGGTGCTGGAGAACTACGCCTTCCCCGGCGGGATGATGATCGGCACCGACTCGCACACCCCCAACGCGGGCGGCCTTGGCATGTTCGCCTCGGGCGTGGGCGGCGCCGACGCGGTGGACGTGATGGCCGGCTTCCCCTGGGAAGTGCTGCAGCCCAAGCTCATTGGCGTGCGGCTCACCGGCGCCCTGTCGGGGTGGACCGCCCCCAAGGACGTGATCTTGAAGCTCCTGGACATCCTCACGGTGAAAGGCGGCACCAACGCGGTGGTGGAGTTCTTCGGACCCGGGTGCGCCTCCATCTCCTGCACCGGCAAGGCCACCATCACCAACATGGGGGCCGAGCACGGGGCCACCACCTCCATCTTCCCCTACGACGAGCGGATGGAACGGTACCTGCGCGCCACCCGTCGCGGGGCCATTGCCGACCTGGCCAACGCCAACCGCGATCTCTTGGTGGCCGACCCGGAAGTGGCAGCGGCACCGGAGCGCTTCTACCACCGGGTGGTGGAGATCGATCTGTCGCAGCTGGAGCCCCACCTGGTGGGCCCGCACACCCCCGATCTGGCCCGGCCACTCTCCGCCGTGCCGGCCGCTGCCAAGGAGAACGGCTACCCCCTCACCATCTCGGCAGCCCTGGTGGGCTCCTGCACCAACTCGTCGTACGAGGACATCTGCCGCGCTGCTGCCGTGGCCAAGGCAGCACTGGCGGCAGGGGTCAAGGCCCAGGTGCCGCTGCTGATCACCCCCGGTTCCGAGCAGGTGTACGCCACCATCCAGCGTGACGGCTTGCTCTCGGTGCTCGAGGAGTTCGGCGCCACGGTCCTGGCCAACGCCTGTGGGCCGTGCATCGGCCAGTGGCAGCGTGACGACATGCCCAAGGGCACGCCCAACACCATCATTTCCTCCTTCAACCGCAACTTCCCGGCGCGCAACGACGCCAACCCCGCCACCCTCTCCTTCATCGGGTCGCCCGAGACGGTGGTGGCCTACGCCATTGCCGGGAGTCTCGCAGTGAACCCGGTGGCCGACGAGATCCAGGTCAACGGTCGCACGCTGAAACTGTCCCCGCCTCCCCCCGCCCCGGAGGTGCCGGAGCAGGGGTTCGTGTTCAAGGCCGAGGGGTACGTGGCACCCCCTGAGCAGCCGCAAGGGATCACGGTGGAGGTGGCCCCCGGTTCCGAGCGGCTGCAGTTGCTGGAACCGTTCCCCGCCTGGGACGGCAAGGACTTCATCGAGCTGCCGGTGATCATGAAGGCGCGCGGCAAGTGCACCACCGACCACATCTCCCCAGCCGGCCAGTGGCTGCGCTTCCGCGGCCATTTGGACAACATTGCCAACAACTTGTTCCTGGGGGCGGTCAACGCCTTTTCCGGCGAGGCCGGCAAGGGCAAGCACCCCTTGACGGGGGAGGTGATGGAGTTCACCAAGATCGCCCGCGACTTGAAGCAGCGCGGGATGCGCTGGGTGGCGGTGGGGGACGAGAACTACGGTGAGGGGTCCTCGCGCGAGCACGCCGCCATGGAGCCGCGGCATCTCGGCGGGGCGGCCATCATTGCCCGCTCGTTTGCGCGCATCCACGAGACGAACCTGAAGAAGCAGGGGCTCCTGCCGCTGCACCTCTCCGACCCCAGCGACTACGAGAAGTTCCGCGAGGGGGACCGCGTTTCCATCCTGGGTCTGGCGCAGCTCGCGCCGGGCCAGCCGGTGCGGGTGGTGCTGCACCACACCGACGGGACCACGGAGGAGATTGCCTGCCGCCACACCTTGAGCGCCGAACAGATCCAGTGGTTCCGCGCCGGATCCGCCCTCAACGTGCTGCGGCAGAAAGCCTGAGCTGGCCCTGGGAGGGAGCGGCGCCGCGGAGGGGATACAATCCGCCCGCGCCGCTGGAGCCGCGAGCAGGGGCTTCGGGCGCGTCCGGGGGCCTCGTCGATGGGTCGTGACGCAGGGCAGTGGCGGGAGGCGGCCGAGTTCCTCGTGGCTGCCGCCGCGGCCGATTCCCGCTGTGGGCTGGTGACCATCCCGGCGCCGGTGGCGCCCCTGGCCGCGCTGTGGTCGGAGGATGGAGAGGGCGCAGTGCTGTGGGCGAGCCCCAGCGGGCGGGCGCTGGCGGGGGTGGGCGAGGCGTTGGTGGTGGCGGCGCGCGGGGGGGAGCGGTTCGAGCGGATCGGGAGAGCTGCCGCCGAGCTGGGGCCGTGGGGAACGATCGCTCACCCCGCGGCCGAGCCAGCCGTGCCCGCTCTCGTGGGGGGGTTCTCCTTTGCGGAGGGGGCGCTGGGGGCGGACTGGGAGGCGTTTGGCGAGGCGCGGTTCGTGCTGCCCCGCTGGAGCTACGAGCACCGCGCCGACGGGCGCGCCACTCTGACCCTGGCGCTGGGTCCCCACTCCGAGCGGCGCCGCGACCACCTGGCGGGGGAGGTGGCAGCCCTCCTGACTCGGCTCGAGCGGCCACGCCCCGCTCCTCGGCGCCCGCGGGTGCGCACCACCTCCATGGGGTACGAGAGCTGGCGTTCTCTCGTGGAGGCGGCCCTCGCCGAGCTAGGCTCCGGTCGGCTGCGCAAGGTGGTGCTAGCCCGCTGCTTCGAGGTGGTGGCAGGAGCCCCCTTGCCGGTGGGCGCCCTCCTGGCCCAACAGCAGCGGGAGCGGGAAGGCACGCACTGGTTTGCCTTTCGGGTCGGTGGGCGCACCTTCCTGGGCGCCTCGCCGGAACTCCTGGTGGCACGCCGCGGCCAGCAGGTGGAGAGCGAGGCGCTGGCCGGTTCCACCACCGACCCCTCCCCCGCCGCGCTGGTGTTGGATCCCAAGCAGCGGGAGGAGCATGCCATCGTCGTGCAGGCGATCGAGAGGACCTTGGCCCCACTGTGCGAGACGCTCTCCC
>Ga0068707_1003334_pt1 | contig 11201 bp, 15 predicted proteins | sample YNPNPMetaG_FD_66600 | JGI IMG/M metagenome (GOLD analysis project Ga0068707, IMG submission 66600) | Anoxygenic and chlorotrophic microbial mat microbial communities from Yellowstone National Park, USA - YNP NP MetaG | ecosystem: Environmental > Aquatic > Thermal springs > Hot (42-90C) >... | reverse complement strand
TCGAATGCGGCGATAAACTCAGGGCGGCAATCGGGATACCCGCTGTAATCGATTGCATTGGCACCGATAAAGATATCCCAGGCCCCACGCGACTCGGCATACGCCAGGGCCAGCGAGAGCAACACCGTATTTCGGGCCGGGACATACGTGACGGGAATAACGGGCGTCAATGGATCGATCGGGCGAATTTTGGGAACATCAAGGGAGTCGGTCAGTGCACTTTTTCCAAAGGCCGTGAAATCGACCTTCAAAACCAAATGCTCCACAGCCCCAACCTTGTCCGCGATTCGCCTGGCCGCTTCCAACTCGCAGCGATGCCGTTGTCCATAATCAACTGTCAGGGCATAGAGGGCGTACCCCTCCCGGCGGGCGATGGCCGCTGCTGTGGATGAGTCCATCCCACCCGAAAGAAGAATAACCGCTCTTGGCTTATTCGCCTCGGACCGAAACTCGCCCATGTCCTGGGCCATTGTCCTCATCTCCGGTTACGTTCCCTTGCCCCGATTTGATCGATGAACGAAATGAACCGTGGGCAACCGCTGGCCCTTCCTATATGATGGACATAAAAAGGCCTTCGTTTAAGGAGGACTGCCGTGAGTCATGACTTCCGCGGTATTCTAGAGACATTCGAAAATCAGTACCAGGATCGGGATTACACTATCGAAATCCAGTGTCCTGAGTTTACCTCAGTGTGTCCCAAGACCGGACAACCGGATTTTGGCACTATCACCATTCTTTATTGTCCGAATCAACTGTGCGTGGAATTAAAAAGCTTGAAGTTTTACCTTCAGGCGTACCGCAATCAGGGCATCTTTTATGAGAACGTGACAAACCGGATCCTGGATGACCTTGTGGCGGTTCTCCAACCCCGATGGATGAAAATTATCGCGGATTTCCGCCCCCGTGGGGGGATTACGACCCGCGTGACCGCTCAATATCGCGTTGAGCAAACGTAATCTTTTTCCGTCGGTGGCGCCAAACCACTTCGCGGTAAAGAAGGATATCCTCTCTGACCCCGAAAGGAGGTTGGAATATGAGTAAGGATGCGTATCGCGGACCACTGGAACGAATCGACGAAACAACCTGGAGGATTCCCAAAGAGTACAAGGCCGGAATGCTGGTGGACGGCCTGATTTTCGCCGATGATCGCCTGATCGAGCAGATCCGCTCCGATCAGGCCCCAGAACAGGTAGCCAATGTGGCTTTTCTACCAGGGATTCAGTCTGCAAGTATGGCCATGCCGGATATCCACTGGGGTTACGGATTTTGCATCGGCGGGGTAGCGGCCACCGATCCGGAAGCTGGTGGTGTCATCTCACCCGGCGGCGTGGGATATGACATCAACTGCGGAGTGCGGCTGATTCGCACCAACCTGCATGCCGATGAGGTTAAACCAAAACTTGGCGGCTTGATGAATGTATTGTTCCAAAAGGTCCCGGCGGGCGTGGGCAAAGGTGGTCCTTATCTCTTTTCCGGCAAACAGATGGATCAGCTTCTTGAGGAAGGATGCCGGTTTCTGAAGAAGATTGGATTGGCCACTGAGCAGGACCTTCAGCATACGGAGGAGTCAGGTTGTATCGATGGCGCGGATGCTTCCTGTGTCAGTCAGCAGGCCAAGGCCCGGGGCAGCGACCAGTGCGGCACTTTGGGTGCGGGCAATCACTTCCTGGAGGTCCAGCGCGTCGAGCAAATCTTTGACCCGGAGGCCGCTCAATTGATGGGACTCGAAGAAGGTGGGATTTGCGTGATGATCCACTCGGGCTCCCGTGGCCTTGGATACCAGGTCTGTGACGATGCATTGAAGGAGATGCGGCGCTGTCCGGAAAAGTACCACATTGAGCTGCCTGATCGCCAACTGGCCTGTGCCCCGATTGACAGCCCTGAGGGGCAGCGCTATCTGGCGGGGATGCGGGCGGCTGCCAATTACGCCTGGGCAAACCGGCAACTCTTGATGTGGCAAACGCGGGAGGCTTTCAGCGAGTTCTTCGGTAAACCGTGGGAAGAACTTCAAATGAACCTGGTCTGCGATGTAGCCCATAATATTGCCAAGATGGAACGGCACCTCGTCGATGGTAAGCCAAGACTTGTTTGTGTGCATCGGAAAGGGGCTACCCGAGCCTTTCCGGCGGGGCATCCCGAGGTCCCTGAGCGATATCGTTCCGTTGGTCAACCGGTCATCATCCCGGGTGATATGGGGCGAGAAAGCTACGTCCTCATCGGATTGCCCTTAGCAATGGAGAAGACCTTCGGCACCACCTGTCACGGGGCAGGCCGCGTGATGAGTCGCAACGCGGCGGTCCAGCATGCCCGCGGACGACAAATCGACAAAGAACTCGCCGCCAAAGGGATTATTGCCCGGGCGCACAGCCGGGCGGGACTCGCCGAAGAACACTCCGATGCGTATAAAGATGTCAGCATAGTTGTTGATATCGTGGAACGCGCAGGTTTGGCCAGAAAGGTGGCCCTGCTGCGTCCGTTGGGTGTCGTCAAAGGATGAACTTGCCTTCATTGGCCGATCCCCTGGGAGGATTCCGGCATGCGATTGCGAGATACTTTTGGGCAACCGACAATGTCAGCAGGTCTTTGCCTCGGTTTTCTGACGATTGTCTTCTGTATTGGCTGTGGCAAGTCGCCTGAGGACAGAAGCACGTCCCAGCGGTTCGAGGTCATCGGCGAGGGACCCGCTTGCTGTCAGAAAGAAAACCAGCAGACATCAGAACTATCGCAGGGTCAACCCGAAACTCCTCAATCGACAGGATCTGCGACGTCAGGTAATCGTCAAACTGAACCTTTGGGCGAACCGTCGGAGAAAAAGGAAGGAGATGACGCCATGCAATTGAAACTCACCAGTCCAGCCTTTCAGCCAGGCCAACCCATCCCGAAGAAGTACACCGGAGAAGGCGAGGACCTTTCGCCGCCCCTGGAGTGGTCAAACGTCCCGGAAGGAACCCAGGAATTCGCTTTGATTTGCGATGATCCGGACGCTCCGGTTTCAGAACCGTGGGTCCACTGGGTAATTTACAAGATTCCGGGTAATGTGACCAAACTTCCAGAGGGAATTGCCAAGGCCGCCAAACTCTCGAATCCGCCGGGGGCTCTGCAAGGTAAGAACTCCTGGCCAAGTGGTCAGACCATCGGTTACCGTGGACCGATGCCACCCCCAGGCCACGGTCGGCATCGCTATTATTTCCGTCTCTATGCCCTCGCTAAACCGCTCGATCTCCCGGCAGGGGCAACAAAGAAGGAGTTGCTCGAGGCCATGAAAGGCCACGTGCTTGGCCAGGCAGAATTGATGGGGACCTACGAACGGCGTTAATCACTGATCCATTGTTAACACTTGAGAAACAAAGCCGCTACAATTTGCCATTGCGTTAAGGCTATTTTTGGGTTGTATTGGGGCTCCTTCATAGGGAACAGGTGAACCGTGCCGGACCGCCGACAACATCGTGGTCCCCATCCCGAGGATCGGCACCTCTTTGACGCTGTCGCCCATCCGCGTCTTCTGGCCGCTTTCAGCGACCTTTGCTGGTTACTGGATCGGGGCTATGCCATGACATCGTCTTTGAAATTGGTTGGCGACAGGTACGAACTGGCAGCGCGGCAACGTCTGGCCCTTGAACGCTGTGCGTGCAGTGGCGAAGCAGCCCATTCGCGGCAGTTGCGGTTGTGTTCACCTGGAGAACTCGCCGGTCGTGCAGTTTATTTGGACGGATACAATGTTTTGACGACCGTTGAGGCGGCCCTGGCAGGCGGCGTCCTCCTGGGAGGACGCGATGGAACCTTACGAGACATGGCCAGTATGCATGGCTCGTACCGCAAGGTGGCCGAAACGTCACAGGCCGTCGTGCTGATCGGCAGAACTCTGGCCAGCTTGGGTGTCTCTGAGGTCCTCTGGTATCTGGACAAGCCGGTGTCGAACAGTGGTCGTTTGGCGCAATTACTGCGAACACTCGCCGCCGAGCATCAATGGAATTGGGTTGTCAGGATTGTGCCCAGCCCCGATCATGAATTACAGCAAAGCGACGCGCCCGTGGCGACGGCGGACCATGTGATCCTCGATCATTGTCAACGCTGGTTTAATCTGGCACGTTGGGTTGTCGAGGCTCACATCACGACCGCCTGGATCTTGGATTTTACAAAACTTGAGCAACGCCATTTGTCCCAGCGGCGTTAGCAAGAATTGCTTCCAGAGGCTGTTAACAGTGGTCGCAATGATGAAAGGTACCATTTTGTTATTTCAGACCTGTTAAATTGAACCTTAGACTAACGAGGACGCAATCATGACTCACTCACGGCGTGAGGAGCTTTGGGTAGGGCAGTGCCGGACACCGGGTTATCCCACCACACGACTCCGTCGCCTGCGTTATCATCCTGCTGTCAGGCGATTGGTGCAGGTTACACGATTGGAGCCGAGTCGCTGGATCCTCCCCCTGTTTGTGCACGCTAAGAGCGATGAAAAGATCCCAATCAATTCGATGCCGGGCCATTACCAACTGTCCCTGTCGGCCCTCCGCGAGGAGGTGAAGGAAATTGCCCAATTGGGTTTGGGAGGAGTGCTACTCTTTGGAATCCCCGCCCACAAGGACGCGATGGGAAGCGACGCCACAAGTGAGAATGGTATCATTTGCCGGGCAATTCGAGTGATTAAAGACACGGCCCCGAATCTTCTTGTGATCACCGATGAGTGTTTTTGCGAATACACGGATCACGGACACTGCGGGCCGTTGTGCCGCGCTGCTGACCAAGTCACCGTGGATAACGACAAGACGCTGCGGATGCTCGGCTGGCAGGCAGTGGCCCACGCGCGGGCTGGGGCCGATATGGTGGCTCCCAGCGGGATGATGGACGGGATGGTTTTCGCTATCCGCAGCGCCCTGGACGAAGCCGGCTTCAACCATCTCCCCATTATGAGTTACAGCGCTAAATACGCGAGTTCGTTTTACGGCCCATTTCGCGAGGCAGCTGAAAGTGCCCCGCAATTTGGCGATCGCCGCAGTTACCAAATGGATCCGGCATCCGCCGCCGAGCAAGCACTCCGCGAGGTTGAACTCGATGTGGCCGAAGGCGCCGATATCATCATGGTAAAACCCGCCTTGGCCTACCTGGATGTAATACGCCTTGTAAAAGAAAGATTTCCTGGTTTACCCCTGGCTGCATACAACGTGTCAGGAGAATACAGCATGGTCCATGCCGCAGCCGAAAAGGGATGGCTTGATCTGAAGAGAATCGCTTGCGAAATGCTCACCGCCATTCATCGCGCTGGGGCCGACATCATCATTACCTATTGGGCCAAGCAGGCATGCCAGTGGCTTGAAACACAACACTGACGTGATCCCTTTTAACATTTGCCGATCAAAGGAAGTGTGCACCCGATTTGGATACAAGGCCATCGTGATGGGCAACGTCGGAGGGACAAACATGTCATGCCCGTTCGGAGGGGCACGCTTGTCGTGCCCGATGAATTGCGATGGATTGTCCAACATTACGCAACGGACGCGACAAGCGCGTCCCTCCGAAAGATGAATCGGAGGGGCATGCTTGTCATGCCCGCCGAAGTGCGATGGATCATCCAACGTTGTGCAGCGGACCTGACAAGCAGGTCCCTCCGAAAAGCGGACGCGATAAGCGCGTCCCTCCGACCCGAAAAGCGGGTCCCTCCAACAATCGAAGGCGTGGCTGTCACGCCCGCCGAAACTCACACAGACACAGCGGCCGGCTCTGTAGCCGCCTTCAATGCCTGTTGACGCGCATGCCACGCCGCCACGATCATCTCGGCCGTTTTTTCGACTCCCCAGCGCTCGACATTGATCACAACGTCATACCATTCTGGATTGTCCACATCCTTGTGGAAAAACCTCTGGACGAACTGTCGCCGCGTCTGCTCCAGTTCGTGAACGAACCGACGAGCCGCAGACTCAGACAGCCCCTTCTCCCGCTGGATCCTCTCCACCCGATATTTTTCCGAAGCCACCAACCGCACAGCGAGTCCGAATTCATCAGGAAGCAGGAAACGAACGCCACGACCCACGAACACGACATTTCCCTTGCGGGCAGCCATCCATACCACCCGTTCCAGGCAGGTCAGAAACTTGTCGGCCGAGATGATGTGCGGATCCAGCCAAAGCCCGAACGTATCGCGGACCCAATTTCCAGAAGATTCATCCAGATTTTCGAGTTGGCTCCGCTCCAGGCAAAAGCACTTGGCGATCGCATCAAGCACATTCTTGTCAACGACTTCCCAGCCGAGTTGCTCCCCGACTCTGCGGGCGACGTCCTCGGCCCCTGCCCCGGCTTGCCGAGAAATCGTGATATAAGGGCCAAGCGTCTTCTCCTGCCGATGGGCCGCATCAAAGCGAATGATGCGATCAGCGATTTCCTGGGCGGTGGCCCATTTCTGCATTTCTTTCTCCGCCGCCGCTGCTATTCTGGGCTCCCGGATCTCTGTCATGGCACCCTCCAGTTCTTCCGAAAAGGTCGAGAAGAGAAGTTTCATCATGCCGACAAGTCCATCCCTGAGCGGCATCTTCGCGGCGTCCAATCTGGAACTTGTCCAACTTGATTATACCCAGCGTCAAGCAATCGGCCAATAAAAAACGACATCCCCCATGTGAGGGAGACGCCCCGGCTCACAGGCCACTCACGCAAAAAGGGAGAGAAAATGAGCCTTAAAAAATCCCCCCAAGGCAGCGGATGCATCAGGTTTGTTATCGAAGCGACCGTGACAAGAACAATTCAAAGGCGCGCTTGCCACGCCCAAAGCAGCGAGATGGACGGGCAAACGGCATCCCGCGGACCCGACGAGCGGGGCCCTCCAGGTGTCGGAGGGGCACGCTTGTCGTGCCCGATGAATCGGGATCGATTATCAAACGTGATTCAGCGGACGTGACAAGCACGTCCCTCCGAGACTGATCAAGACATCGACCTACACACAAGACGCAAACACAACGCACGGTTTGTGCCGATCGCCGATGCCCTCAGATCAGGCTTTGAGAGCCTCCTCAATGAGCTGCAGTGTCTCGTCGATCTGTTCGATACTGACGAATCCGATCGTAAAGCAATCGACGCAGCCCAATCCGAGAACGTAGGACAACGACTGCAGTCTCTCCTCACGAGAGTTCAGGCCGGTTTCGCCGTAGATCTTCATTCCAATAATCCCCCGGCCAGCATCGTGCATCTTCTTCAGCACGGCCGCCACGTCTTTCGGTTCCCCGTCCATTTTTGCCCCGAAGGGATTGATCCGAGCCAACTGGACATCGCACCAATCCACATCCACCGACGCCACCAGCGGCTCCCACCCGTGGCAGGAAACGCCAATCGCTTTGACCCGCCCCTTTTGTTTTTCCTCGTACAGAGCATCCATCACCGGGCGCATATCTGTAGGCCACGAGCCGGTCGTCATGCAGTGCATCAGCACAGAGTCAATGTAGTCCACCCGCAATTCACGACGGAATCGCTCAATATCGGCATGAAGAACTTCAGCGCTCCTCGCCCGTGTCTTGGTCTGAATGAAATATTTTTCACGAGGAACCCGCGGCGTGGCCTGAAGGGCCAGACGAACGAAGATGTGCGTGTTATAGTTGTCCGCAGTGTCGATGTAATGGACCCCGCGTTCCAGGGCATACCGCACCATCTTACCGAAACTGTCACTGCCCATGGCCAATTGCTGGCTTCCACCGACCGTCCCCGTTCCAATCCCGAGCACAGACGTTTTCAGCCCTGTGCGTCCAAGCGTGACCATATCGACCCCACTTTTCAGCGTGGGTTTATGGGGATCTGCGATCCCGAGTTTTCCGGTGAGCGCTACACCACCGATAGCCGCCAGACTCGTCAAGAATGCACGACGTGATACGTCCACCATTGGAAATCCTCCCAAAAATGTCATCTCACCCTAAGTCTTGGAGCATAACACCGGTTTCGGCCAAGGAAGGCACTGATCTGGAGCCGTGTCCTTATTCTATTGGCCGTTTTGCCCAAATTCTATCAACCCTGCCTGTCACAATCCAGCAATTGTAACAGTTATTTTACGCAATTTTCGGAGAATTGGTCACCCCTGCTCTTTATGGGTATAGAACCACCGATTAGTTACTGGAAAACTCGAAAATACAGCTCAACTTTTTCCGATTTTCCTCCGATTGTTGGGATTGCCGCAAAGCCGAAGATGGCACCGTGGACTGGTCCACCACCGCTCTCTTCGTGTTTTGCAACACTCATGAGCAACGTGGCGACAAGTGTAAGTGACCTGATTCGTATGGGACCTGGTTATGCTGCTTACCAGCGTAAAAAAGACTCTCAAAACCGCGCTTCAGCGGATGGACATTGACATTCGTCGCCTCCCGCGGGGAAATTCTGACGGAAGCCCCTACGAGCTTATCATTCCCTCCGCCGATTACGCGCCCTGGAACGCCGATGAAGATTTTCTCCGCATTTATCGGTTGATTCGCAGCCATACGCTCGTCGACATTTACCGCTGCTGGGAATTGTGGATGCTTGTTGCGCAGGCTGCCAAGGTCCCTGGCGTCCTTTTGGAAGTGGGGGTCTGGCGCGGGGGAACCGGAGTGCTCATCGCCTACCGTGCCTCCATGTGCGGGATAACCGAGCCTGTCTATCTGTGCGATACCTTTGCCGGAGTTACCAAAGCCAGCGACAAGGATACCCACTATCGTGGCGGTGAACACGCCGACACATCGGTTGCCACGGTTGAATCGTTGGCAAGAAGTGCGGGTGTCGATAACATCCGAATTCTTCAGGGCATCTTTCCAGAAGAAACAGGTCCCTTGGTGGAGGCTGCCTCGTTTTGTTTCTGCCACATTGATGTGGATACCCACAACTCGGCACGCGACACGTTGCAGTGGATCTGGCCGCGTCTCTCATGCCATGGATTGGTTGTGTACGATGACTTCGGGTTCCGCGCGTGTTCAGGCATCACCCGACACGTCGAAGAGCAAATCCCCCTTCCCGACCGCCTGGTGTTTCATAACCTGAATGGCCACGGGATTGTCGTCAAGATTCAACCTGGACCAAACCCTGAAACCAGCACAACTTGAAACAAAAAACTTCCGCTGTCGCCGGGCGTTTAATACGGTCCGAAATGCCTGCCGACCGTCGATCACCATCACCAGAGTGGTGACCCGGCCTGTTGAAGAGCGGCCTTCGCCTTTTCGACGACCTGATCAAAGGCCGCGGGATCGGCCACGGCCATTTCCGCCAAGGTCTTTCGATCCATCTTGATACCAGCCTTGTTTAGGCCGTCAATAAACCGGCTGTATAGCATGCCCCGCTGGCGGACAGCAGCGCTGATTCGCGTGATCCAAAGGCGACGGAATTCACGTTTTCGGACGCGGCGATCTCGATAGGCGTAAACACCGGCACGAACCAGCGTCTCTTTGACGGTTCGGAGGAGACGTCGCCGTCCCCCGACAAACCCTTTCGCCCGCCGGAATAACCGCTTAACCCGACGACGTCGTGTTGCACTTGTCTTTGTACGCATAATGGATGATCTCCTCGAATTCCGGGATCAAGGCCTCTCCTGCCGAAGCTGAAGACGTTACCTGCCCGTCCCGTCTCTGTTTACCACAATTTCCCGTCCACCAGCCGCTGCTGCGAGATCAGGCCACCCCGTCAACGGGAGGCAAAGAATCCGCATCCACCGATCAGTTCTACGATTTGATCAGGGGAATAACGCGTTTGGCCTCGACCGCAGACAGGACGTCCGTACCTCGCAACTGGCGGCGTCGCTTCTTGGACCTGCGCGATGCCAAGTGGCTCGTCCCTGCACTGCGATGCTTGACCTTACCAGTCCCCGTGATTTTAAATCTTTTAGCGGCGGATTTTTTTGTCTTCTGCTTTGACATTTTGCAAATCCAGATGGAACCGTCTTGATCTGTTAGCCGGTCAGCGGCAACAGCTTTCCCCAAACCCATTGAGACTTTCAGGAAAGCCGAAAAGCTTGATTTTACCCGTTCCTTGCCGGGTGCGGAAGCCCCGTGGTCTGGCAAACTCGCAAATAGCGAACACACCCGCGACATTCCCCTGCCCCGCCCTATCACGTTGGCGGCTCAAGTTCTCAACTGTGCGGCGAACGTTCTCCTGAAAGCCGCACCTGACAAAAGGCCCCAACCGCCGGCTCCCATTCAAGCTGAGAACTACATACGATGACCGCTCTGGCGGGCCGAATGCACCGAAGGCGGAGCAAAACTCACTTCGTGGCAGGAACGAGCGTACAAAGGATCCGCTTAGGCTGACGACTTATGCTCCCTTCGACTTTTCCCACATCAGCCAAGCGCTCGATAATCTGGTTGAGGACCTTTTCGCCCTCTTCCATGTGTGCGGCCTCCCGCCCCCGAAATATAATGGAAACCAAGACCTTGTCCTTCTTGGTTAAGAATTCCCGGGCACGGTTGATTTTCACATTGAGATCGGCATCTCCGGTCCCAGGTCGCACACGGATTTCTTTGATTTTTATCTGAGCCGTTTGCGATTTTTGCTGTTTTTTCTTCTGCAAGTATTTGAATTTGCCGAAGTCCAGAATTCTGCAAACGGGCGGAGTTTCATTCGGAGCGACTTCCACCAAATCCAGCCCCGCCTCCCGGGCGGCCGCCAGAGCTTGTTCGCGACTCACAACCCCTAACTGCTGACCTTCGGGACCGATCAACCGTACTGACGGACTGCGGATCCGCTCATTGACGCGATAATTCTTCTCCTCGATTGTTAGACTCCTCTCTTTCTAGATACAACTCGCATACGACCCAACACAACGTGATTTCAAGGAACCCGACGGCCTGGTTCCTTTGATCTTTTTGTATGAGTATGACCAGAGGAAGCATTCAAGTCAACACCTTTGAAGGGTCTCTGCCATTCCCGAAACCGTTCGTAATTTCCTTCCGCCTCCTGTCCCCAAAACAGGATCATCCCTTCTTCGTTTCGTCAGATCGCCGGATGAGCTTCAACTGAATCTCCCGGAGCAATCGGGTGATGACTTCCTCCACCGGGAAAGCACCGAGATCTCCTTCCACGCGATCACGGAGTGCCACGGTGCCTTGTTCCTGTTCTCGACTGCCCACGATGGCCATATAGGGAATCATCTCCAGTTGCGCATCCCGGATTTTGGCACCGACTTTCTCGGCGCGATAATCGCCCGAGACGCGAAGCCCCGCCTCCCGGAAACGTTTTTCCACCTGCTGAGCGTACTCGTCGAACTTTTC
>Ga0068707_1003331_pt1 | contig 11205 bp, 7 predicted proteins | sample YNPNPMetaG_FD_66600 | JGI IMG/M metagenome (GOLD analysis project Ga0068707, IMG submission 66600) | Anoxygenic and chlorotrophic microbial mat microbial communities from Yellowstone National Park, USA - YNP NP MetaG | ecosystem: Environmental > Aquatic > Thermal springs > Hot (42-90C) >... | reverse complement strand
GACGCCGGTGCAGCGCTGGCCGTAGATGGCCGCCTGGTCTTCGCGGCCAATGAGGAGCGGTATACCCGCGAGAAAAATGCCGGCGGATTTCCGCGACACACCCTGGAAGCCCTGTGGGCACAGACAGGTGTGGATCCCGCCCAGGTGGATGTGGTGTGTATGGCCGGAATTCGGACGCCGCCTGTGCTGGTTCGGGTGTTTCCACGGATTCATGATTTTTCCCGACGGCTGAAACGGGAACGCAGGAATCAGCCAATTCGTTTTCTGCTGGATTATGCCGCCCTGTTGAACGCGGAACGCAGTTACCGGCGGGAAATAACTAGAAGGGGACTGGTCACGCAAAATCCTTTGTTGGCGGGACTGACCCGTCTCCGCGTCGGCGGTGTCCTGAGCAGGAAGGCCGGAGTTCATGTTGTGGAACATCATCATGCCCATGCGGCAGGGGCCGCTGTTCTTTCCGGCCTCGAAAGTGCCCTGTGTCTGACAGCCGACGGCATGGGGGACGGATTGTCCCTAACCGTATCCCTGTACCGGAAAGGCAGCGTGCCGGAACGGCTTTGGGCCATTCCGGCGCGGGATTCTTTCGGTCTGTTTTTCGAGGCGCTGACCGAGGCGTTCGGTTTTGTGCCCTGTCGCGATGAAGGCAAGCTGACAGGTCTTGCCGCCTACGGTAACGCGGACCGCGTGGCGGAGCCCCTGCCTTTTCGCACGGATCCGGAGGGGGGTGTTCATTACGACGGTCCGGTCGGATTTCGGGCGGTTGCCTGGATTCAGGAACGTTTGCTGGGGCGCTATGCCCGGGAAGATGTTGCCGCGTGGGCGCAGCAGGCCCTCGAAACCTTTATTACGGGTATGGCGAGACTGTGGCTGCGGCGTACCGGACAGGACCGGCTTTGCGTAGCGGGCGGGGTCTTCGCCAATGTCAAATTGAACCAGCGACTGCATGAACTGCCGGAAGTCTCCGGTTTGTTCGTGTTGCCGAATATGGGTGATGGAGGGCTTTCAGTTGGCTCGCTGGCGGCTTTGGGCAGGATTGATCCTGGCCCGCTGGAGCATGTTTTTTTGGGGGATCGCTTTGACGTGGCGGCCTGTCGCGCGGCCCTGGAACGGGCAGGTCTGGCGTATACCGTCTGTGACGATCCCGACCGTCTTGCCGAGCGGATCGCCGGACTGATTGCCGACGGTTTCTGCGTGGCCAGATTTTCCGGGGCCATGGAGTGGGGCCCCCGTGCCCTGGGTAACCGCAGCATACTCGCGCCGGCAGACCGGCCGGAAATCCCTGACCGCCTGAACCGCCAGTTGCGCCGCAGCGATTTCATGCCCTTCGCGCCGGTGATGCTGGATGAGGATGCGGGGTTATGGCTTCGGAATTATGAGACGGCCCGGCACGCGGCGGAATTCATGACCGTGTGTTTCAACTGCGCGCCGGCCATGCGGGAGCGGTTCCCCGCGGTAGTTCATGTGGATGGAACCGCCCGGGCTCAACTGACGCGTCGGGAGACCAATCCAGGTCTGTATGCCATTCTGGAAGCGCTGAAGCGGCGGACAGGCGCGTCCGTCGCGCTGAATACCTCTTTCAACATGCATGAAGAACCGATTGTGCGGACCCCGGAGGAGGCAGTGGCCGCGTTCCGGCAGGCAGGCCTGGACGCCCTGGCGCTGGGACCGTTTCTGGTGGACTGTTCCCAGTAGTACCCGGGTATCCATGGGATGCGGCTATATCCGCGAAGGGACGGGGTGATACACTTTTAGTGGCGATTACCCTATCCGAATAAAAAGGAAAATTTATGCCAAGGCGAGGTAATGAACAGGTATCCCGGGCGGTCCGCCCTGCGGCACTGACCATTAAGTGGTCGTACAGCCGGCGATGTTTTACGGTTGACCTGCCGCCGTGGCGTGAGTTTTTCCGGTGGGAAACCCTGGAATCGGCCGTTGAGCATCATCTGGCCGTCAGGGATAACTGGATGCTGCCGGCTCTAGAATCTCTGGAAAACGGTGCGGCGATCACTTCGCTGAAACTGGATCTCGCGGCTTCCATGGCGTATCAGTTTATGTTCGATGTGACCGTTGGGTATGCCAACCGCCGTGTTCATAAAGTGACGCTGTGCGTGGCCCGCAATGACCGGGAGCATGCCGCGCCTTTCCGTGACGGCTGGAACGGTCTGGTACGGCTTCATGGGATTCTGCCCGAGTACTGTGCGAAACCGCTGCGTTCGGGAAAGATTTTTCTGCCTGACCGGTACAATCGGAACGCCTTTCACCGGGATTTGCCGGCTGCTCTGATTCAACTGCCAGTGGCCTTGTGGGGGCCGATCACCCCGGTCACGCCGGTTCAGTTGGGCATCCGGGAGAAAGCAGGCAAGGCTCCCACGCTGATGAGCGCTGCGGAAACAGTCCATCTGCAACAGAAACTGACCGCGTGTTTCCTGCGGTTGTATGATCCGGACCGCCAGATGGGCCCTGTCCTGGATGCGAATCCCCCATGGGAGTGGGTGACATGGCGGGAAAAAGGGACTAAGCATCCCGGCCTGTGTCTGGTTTCCGCGGTACTGAAATGGACCCACTGCGTGCCCGCCAAATATCTCATCCGGTTGCTGGCCGCCGAACTGCGTGGTTCGAAGGTTTCCTTGCCGGTGTTGCCGGACGACCCTGGGGCCGCCTGGGCCTGTCTCCGGGAGAGCGGTTTTCTCAGGCTCGTGCCTGCCTTGGGTGAAACGTCCTTGCTGCCGGAGAAGCCGCCGGCCTTTTTGTCAAGGGCTTCGTGGTCTCGGGTGATCCGGAAATATAGACTGCTGATGGAGAACCGGCCGGAACGGGTTCCGGCGAAGCAGGAGTGACGGATTATGAAGATTATCGTGCGGCACATTTTTTCTATGATTGCGGGCGTGATGCTGGCGGCGGCAGGGAAGTCCGATGACGTGGCCCGGCAGGAAAACGGAGCGGAAGCACCCGTGTATACGGTGTATGTTTCGCCGGATGGTTCCGATGCCTGGAGTGGCAGGCTGAAAGACCCCGCGTCCGACAGGCAGGATGGCCCCGTGAAAACGCTTACCCGCGCGCGGGACGTGGTCCGGCAATTGCCCCGCGACAAGGCAGTGATGATTTATCTCCGCGGGGGCACCTATTTCATGGATTCACCTTTGATACTGTCCGCGGAGGATGCCGGAACCGAGTCGGCTCCGGTGGTATGGCAGAACTACCCCGGTGAAACCGTGATTCTGACTGCCGGCCTGGAACTGCGCGGCTGGCAGGAAGCCGGCGGCGGCGTACTGGAAACTTCGGTATCCGCGCTGCCTCCGGCTGAAGCACCCCTGCAGTTGTTCTGGAACGGTCAGCGTCTGGAGCCCGCGCGCTGGCCTGACCGGGACAAGGGACTGCTGCCGGGGGGATGGGCCATCGTGGCAGCCCGGGACGAACAGGCTCCAAAAACATCTTTCCACTACGCGGGGGATCGCCCGCGCAAATGGGCCTCTTGGGAGGGCATCCGGGTATCCCTCTGGCCGAATTACAACTGGTGGCATACCATCGCCGCTGTGGCCGAATTGAATCCTGATACCCGCACGGTCCGGCTGGCCGTGGAGACCCCCTATGGCATTGAGCCCGGCCGCCGTTTTTATTTTCTCAACGTGCCTGAGGAACTGAACGCGCCCGGGGAGTGGTATTTCGACCGGAAACGTTCGGTGATGCGTCTGATTCCGCCCGGTTCGATGGACAATGCCCGGGTGGTATTTCCGGTGGGTGAGTCGCTGGTGACGTGCCGGAATACTCGTCATGTCGCCCTGCTGGGCCTGGTGCTGGAAGCCGCTACGGGGGATGCGGTGGTTCTGTCCGACTGTGAGTCGGTCCTCGTGGGCCGGTGTGTGATTCGGAACACAGGAGGAACCGGCGTAAAGGTGGCCGGCGGCAGGCAGTGCGCGGTAACCGGATGTGATATTGAGGACACCGGGCTTGCGGGGATTTCTCTGGAGGGCGGTGACCGGGCCACGCTGACCCCGGGCGGTCATCAGGCCGTGAATAATCTCATCCGCCGCGCGGGACAGATTCAGCGGACCTACCAGGCCGCAGTACAGGGGAAAGGCGTCGGTCACCGGATCGCCCACAATTACATCCGCGATCTGCCGCACATCGCGATCTGGCTGAACGGCAATGATCACGTGGTGGAATACAATGACATCGGCCGGGTCTGTCAGGAGTCTTCCGATACCGGGGCCTTTTACATGGGTCGGAACTGGACGGAACGGGGTGTTATCCTGCGCTGCAACCGGATTCATGATGTCGCGGGGTTCGGTCTTACCGGCGAGGCAGGAACGGACACGTGGCGCTATGAGACGCCTTATCAGGCATGGGGTGTTTACCTGGATGACTGTACCAGCGGTGTGCTGGTCCAGGGTAATCTGATCTACCGCGTGCCGCTGTGCGGTGTCATGATCGGCGGTGGACGGGACAATGTTGTCGACAACAATGTGTTCTTCGGCTGTATCCCCGCGCTGCATATCGACGCGCGGTGGGACAGTTACTGCTGGGACCTCATGCGGGAGCGGTTCAAAGAGGTCAAAGCGGATCAGCCGCCTTACAGCGAGCGGTATCCCGAACTGGCCACGATCCTGACGGAAGATCCCCGCTGTCCCGCCAGAAACCGGTTTACGAGTAATATCATTTGGTATGACCGTGAGGACTACCGGGGACTTTCATCGGCCAGGCCTGGTTCCGCCGAGGCCGTGGTTTATGACCTGGTTCCCTTCGATCCGGCCACCTGCGTGTTTGACCGGAATCTCATCAGAGCACCGGGAGAACCGAAGGTATTGCGGTCGGATTACGGTAAAAGTGGGGAACAGATGGTGTCCTGGGCGGACTGGCAGAAAGCCGGATTTGATGCCGGGAGCCAGACAGGTGATCCGCAGTTCGTGGATCCGGCCAGCGGTCAGTTTGACTTGAAGCCCGGCTCACCCGCCCTTAAACTGGGTTTTGAGCCGATACCCTGGGAGCGCATCGGGCTGTACCGGGATGTACTTCGGGCGTCCTGGCCGGCACCGTCGGATCCCGCTGAGGATGTTACGGCCCACCATGAGTGGACCGTACAGGCCGGTCCCACCGAAAACACGGAATGAAGATATGACTGCAGGCGGAGGGGAATCGTGCCGGTTCCATGCTCCGGGACATATCCTGGGCGGGATGACCGGCGGGTACCTGACCTTGGATACCCGGGGATACTGGAGACCCCGTCAGCGCAATAGCACATCGCCGGGATGGTCTGGTCCTCCTTTGGATCGGGTTTGTGCTTTTCTGGCTGTTCAGTTGGAAGGGCGTGTGTACCTTGGCCGTTTTCAGACTGAGCGGAATCCATCTGATTCATCATGGGAAACCGTGGTTCCACCTTTGTCCTGTCATGTCACCCAGGACGTGAACGGAATCACTTTTCAAGCGGAGAATCTGTCTTATTTCCGCGGCGCGGAATTTCGGGCGGCATCTCATGCGGTCCCATTTGACTACGATCTGTCCTCACTGTCTGTGATCACCCTTCAGGGCGTGCTGGAACCCCTTCCGGAACATCCCTGTGCGGCATGGGCTTTTGGATTTGTAATTACTCCCGTTCTCTTTGGACAGCATTTCCAAAATCTGGCCTGTCAGGAACTGCAGGTGCGAACAGTGGGGATTCCAGGCCAGCCCCGGTCTCTTTCCCTGAAGCAGCCCCAGCATCCCAATGGTCTCGTACTGTTCTGGCAGGAGGGTGCCGAGTTGTCCGCCTCAGCCCGGGAAGTTGTCGCATTCTTTCCGGAAGGTGTTACGCAAGGGGTGATTCCGGTGATCCGGTATTGGCCCGGAGATCCGGCAACTTTTTTTAAACGGTTGGCCGCGGCAGAGTCACTGGTCGATGTGCCGGTTTGGCCGGAGGATACTGAACCTGATGCGGAACACAGCCCATTCTGGATCGTGATGGGACGGGTTTGTGGGCATTCAGATGCTAACTTGCCGGTTTCACTGACCCTGGCGTGGCGGGAGATTCAGGCCGGTCCGGGCGGATCTCGGGGGGAAGAACCCATTGAATCCCTTAAATTTTTGCGGCCAGTGCTGGCCCCGGGGACCCAGGAATACCTGATCCGTGAACGCGAAAGGTTGCGGACTTTTTGTGCCGGCGCCCGTCCGGCGTATGTCCGGAAGTTCCTGGCCCGCAGTTTCATGGAAATGCCTTCCCGGGTTGGCGTGACGGCTGACGGTGTGCTGTACCCACCAGCGGGGCGGGTTTTCTCTTATCAGGAGCTGCTTCAGTGGCATCTGCTGTTTCCCCGGTGGTCACGCAATACCCTGGTGGAAAAATGGCGTGAAGTATCCGGGGAACCGGCCTACCCTGAAGCCTTGGCGTGGATTTTTCGGGTCGCCTTGGACAGTTTTTCTGGCCCGGGTCCTCATATCCCGGAGTTTTTTAAGCGGGTTCGGGAATGGCGGATTTGGCAGCAGTTGGTGACAGGATCCGGTCCGCCGGATCTGGAGCAGGCTACGGCTCTGCGAGCCCTCGCGTCGGTTGCCGCCTGTGCAGGGTGGGAACCCCTCGCGGGGCAGTTGCGTAAGCGGGCAAGGCATACGGCCCGCGCGTGGGAACTGTCGATGGATCCGGTCTTGGTGTCGGCGCGGGGAGGGCTCTCCTTCGAAGATCATTCCTTCGCCCGAACGGTTCATTTCATAGCATTGTCTCTTCTGTTCTGGTATGACGATCTGCTGGACTGGAACATGGTGGAGACCCTTCTGTCCCAGGTGCCATGCCGGCCGGATATGCATCCGGAATGGCTGGTCCGTATGGGAGTGATCTCGCTCGCCTTGTCCGACAATGCGTTGGCGGCCTGGCAGACGGCACTTCGGAATGTCTTTGACCGGTTTTCGGATCAGGACAGGGAACCTTATCCGGGATTTATGGCATGGGTCTGGCCGTTGGTGATGGTCGGCGGGAAATGCTGGCCTGATCTCGGTACCAGCCGGCTGAACCTGGCCATACCCGATCGGATAGATCGGCAGGGCGCGGAAAGGTGGCAGGCCATGACGCCGCTGGGGATCTGTGATCTGGAATGGACGGGGAATACGGATGGCGGGAGGCTCGCCGCACGATTTCCGGCACCAGTGGAATTAAGTTCTATTGCAGTGAGGATACCACGCGAAATCGCGTTGCGGCATCTCGAACTGATAACTGACGGGGAATGTGTTCCGGATAAATGGATCACGGTGGAATCTGCCGAACGCCAATTGCTGCTGACCTTTGCCAGACGATTGCGTGCCGGCGAGCGGCTGGTGTTAACCCTCTGATCGGTTTGTCCGATAAACTAAGAAAGGTGACCTGAAGAGGAGATGTAAAAGCCCTCGAGTGAAGTACAGGAGAGACGATTGAAGGTATACGGTTTGACAGGCGGTATTGCCAGCGGGAAATCCCTCGCGGCGCGGTACTTTGCTGAAGCGGGCATACCGGTGATTGACGCGGATACCCTGGCCCGGAACCTTCTGGAGCCGGGAACTGACGTGTTTCGTGAAGTAGTTGGTGTTTTTGGGGACGCCATACTTTCAGCGGGAAAAATTGACCGGGAAAAACTGGCGGAAATCATTTTTCACGATGATGTGGCCCGGTCCCGGCTGAATGCCATTGTGCATCCCCGGGTGTTTGCCGAGGTATCGGACCGGTTGCGGCAGTTGGCCGCGGAGGGTCATCACGTCGCGATGGTGGAAGCCGCGTTGCTGGGGGAAAACGGGCAGATGCCTCCCGGTTTTGACGGGTTGATCCTGGTATCTGCCCCCCTGGAGATGCGGCTGGAACGGCTGGTGACGCTCAGGGGCATGACGCCGGAGACTGCCCGGGCGCGTGCGGCTGCCCAGGCGGATCCTGAGTCCAAACGGACTTTGGCCCAGGTTGTCATCGATAATACCGGAACGCCTGAACAGTTGCGGGATGCGGTCCGGCGCGTGGTACCTCTTTTACTAAGTGAAGATCGGGAAGGCTGATGCATGGAAAAAAGCGGTTTTGCGGTTATTCCCTGTTTGGAGTGCGGAAAGTTGTTCAGACCCGTTCGGTCTGGGCAGGAACGCTGCAGACACTGTGAAAATGTACCGGAGCCGACCGAACCCCGTGGAGCCGAATCCTTGCCGCCCATAGCGATTCCTTTCTTCGATCAGGAAGAGACACCAGTCAGGGAACCAGATCCGGGCAATCCATGCAGGCGGTGCGGTTCGCCTTCGCCTGTTGGTGACCGATTGTGTCCGGTTTGTCGCGAAGCGTTGCGGCTTTCCCTCAGCCGGGCCGCCTTGGAGATGTCCAGGAAAATGCTTGACCAGCGCCGCCATCGGGCCAAGGCATCACTGGATATCCGCCCCCTGCTTGAGGAAAAAATGGAACGCGCCGCCCGCACAGCGATTTCGACTGATTATCTGCCGGTGAAGCGGTTTTGAACGGGTCTCGCCCGCTTCGTATGCTGAGTGCGGACCAGGAGCACATTCCGCATGGGAACTTCCGCCGGCATACGGTTCCTCCGCGCGTCAACGCGTTCCCTGTTGCTCATTGTGGCCGCCCTGTTGCTGTTGGCGGTCCGGTGGGTGCTGAGCGCGCTTGTTTTACGTCGGGAACAGCTTGACCGGACGCTTCGCCGGGTGCTGTTACGGGCGTGGGCCAGGTTTTTCGCCCGCGTGGCGGGGATTCGGGTGGAAGTGCAGGGGACGCTGCCGAAACCGCCTTTTTTTCTGGTGGCGAATCACCTGTCTTATCTGGACATGCTGGTGCTGAATCTGCTGACAGGATGTCTGTTTGTCTCCCGGGGGGATGTGAAGGACTGGCCGGTGATCGGTCCGATCGCCCGAAGCCTGCATATCGTTTTTGTGGATCGTCTCAACATCCGGGATACCCACCGGGCGAATCAGGAGATCGCGGATACCCTGCGCAAAGGGGATGGGATCGTGGTGTTTCCGGAAGGACGGATCTCCGTGGGACTGGCGGTGGCGCCTTTCAAGTCTTCCCTCATCGAACCGGCGGTGGTGTTGGGGGTACCGGTTCATTGTGCGGTGTTGACCTACAGGACGCGGCCGGGCATGCCCCCGGCCGGACAATTGGTTTCATGGTGGCGGCCTGAACCCTTTTTATATCATCTTTTCCGGCTTCTGGGATATCCCGGTGTGAACGTCATGGTGCGGTTCGCTGAAGAACCAATATCCGGCGGAGACCGGAAAGATCTTGCATTCAGGCTGCACACCGTGATAGCGGGGATGTATACCAGCCCGGTAACTTCGCCGGTGCCCACCATTACGCGAGTGCCGACCGCCAGAACGGAATGACCTCCTCTGGTCAGGCGGATACCATCATGTCCAGCAGAACTTCCTGATGGAGCAGCCGCGTGAAGTCAGCGGGGGTCTCGCCGGTTCCGTACGTGGCGGCATGCCAGGGATCCGCACCGGCCTGCACCAGCAGAACGGCTATATCTTCCCTGCCCAGCAGGCAGGCCCAGTGCAGGGGCGTAAGACCATCTTTGGCCACCGGCTCGGGATCTGCCCCCTGCAACAGGAGCCGTACACCTGAGGTGTCTCCAGCACGGACGCTCTTGTGCAGCGGCGTTTCCCCCAGGATATCCCGCGTTTCCGGATTAGCGCCAAGCCGCAGCAGCATGGCCATTACGTCTGCCATTCCCAGAATGGCCGCCCGGTGGAGGGGGGTAATGGCCCGCTGAGAGGCTTTCTGGTCCTGCTGTTCGCGTTCGATCATCAGGGTGGCAAGATCAGAACGTCCGGCCTGCAATACGCGATCCAGGGGGGTGAGCCCAAAACTGTCTGCCGTCAGCAGCCAGGATTGGAACTGCGGCTGCCGCCACAGGCCGATCATGGCGGTTTCCGTCAGGTTCTGGGCCATGCTGGACATCAGGTCCCGTGTTTTTTCCCACCTTTGGGTTTTCATGTTGTGCTCCTCTGATTCGGGTTCCTTTCGGTTGACTGTTGGGCGTCACGGATGTTTCCGCAAGTTCTGGGCCATTAAATACGAGGTCAAATTAAAGTTTTTTACTGAGAAAATGATAAAAATTTGGCATATTGACAATTTTCATCGGTATATCTTTCAAAAGCTGGTTGACAATACAGATTTTGAAGTCTATAATATTGGCTAAAACAAGAATACAGGTTATGCAGAATTTACGGAAGAAGATCGCCATGAAATGGTTTGCCGCCCAGTCCTTCAAGGTACAGGTCCTTTTTCTGGCGCTGGTGCCGCCGGCTATCCTCATGGCATTGTTCCTCTGGGCACATGCTGTGGCCATGCGGCAGGAAGTAATTGACAGTTTCGTGACCACCGCCCGGGACATCTGCCTGATGACCGAGTCAGTACGGGAGGGGATGGACCAGAAATGGGCGAAAGGGGTGTTTTCCGTGGAAATGCTCCGCCAAAAGATTGCCGCCGGAGAGAAAGACCTGGCGCTGAATATGGTTCCTGTCGCGACAGCCTGGCAGGCGGCCATGGCCAGGGCGGAAGAAGGCGGATATACCTTCAAAGTACCCAAATTTTATCCCAGGAACCCCAAAAATGAGCCGGATCCGTTGGAAGCCGAAGTGCTCCGGATGCTGGAAAAAGGAGATGTGGCCGAGCATTACGTGATTGATCAAGAACTGAATGCCGTGCGTTATTTCCGGCCTATCCGGCTGACGGAATCCTGTCTGGTCTGCCATGGCGATCCGGCGACTTCTCAGGCCCTGTGGGGAAACGATCAGGGTCTTGATCCCACGGGCGGAAAGATGGAGGGATGGAAAGCAGGAGAGATTCATGGGGCATTTGAAGTGATTCAGTCTCTGGATGAGGCGGATCGGGAAATCGCCGCAAGTATCCGAAAAGCGCTGCTGGCCATGACCGGTGGAATTGTGGTGCTCACCCTGGTGACTTTGCTGATCATGCGCATTATCCGGCACAAGGTGGAAGGCCCCATCGCAACCCTGGTATATCAGTTGCGGGAAGGGGCAGTACAGGTGGCCGGGGCGGCCGGTCAGGTCGCCGATGCCAGTAACGCAATGGCCGACGGCGCCACGGAATCAGCCGCGTCTATTGAGGAGACCAGCGCCTCGCTGAGCGAAATGGCCTCGGTGACCCGCCGGAGTGCGGAGAGCGCGGCAGAGGCGGACCGGCTGGCTGAACAGGCCCGGCAGGACGCGGAACGGGGTCAGGCGGCCATGGAACGGATGGGGAACGCAATGGCAGAGCTGAAA
>Ga0068707_1003328_pt1 | contig 11206 bp, 3 predicted proteins | sample YNPNPMetaG_FD_66600 | JGI IMG/M metagenome (GOLD analysis project Ga0068707, IMG submission 66600) | Anoxygenic and chlorotrophic microbial mat microbial communities from Yellowstone National Park, USA - YNP NP MetaG | ecosystem: Environmental > Aquatic > Thermal springs > Hot (42-90C) >... | reverse complement strand
TGACCCCTTACGATGGAACGGCGATCGACGCGGGGATTGAAGTAGGACGTCAGGCACTAGCCCGACGGCGTTCGGAGGCTGTGCCGGTCATCGTCTTGCTTTCCGACGGGGGCAGTAGTGAAAGTGCTGCGATGCGTGCTGCAGACAAAGCCAAGCAGGAAAACATTCGCCTCGTGACGATCGGTTTGGGCGCCGACGCCAATCAAAATCTTTTGCGCAATATCGCTTCCAATCCCAAGGATTATTACTATGCGCCCGATGCGAATGCTCTGGCAGACATTTATAAAGCCATCGCCGAATCCATCAAACAATTCGTTGCCGCCACGAATCTGACCTTGAAGCATACCTTTGATGCCACTGCCTTCCAGTTGGTTCCTAACTCAATTACACCTACTCCTAGTGCCCTAGTAGGGAACACGCTAACATGGAAACTGGACACCCTCGGTGATACGTCGCAAACATTTTCCTATCGTCTCAAACCAATGGTGCCGGGCAAGTTGAATGTGGATCAGGGTGACACGTTGAGTTTTATCGAATGCGAAAAGAATGCCAGGACACTCACCGAGCAAGCCGGCTTGCCGGTGGTTATCCAAGCGCCTACACCTACACCCACGCGTCCTCCCACGCCAACTCCTTTTCCTACTCCTACCCCTACACCACCGCCGACAATGGGAGAGATCGTGCAGCGGACCATCTGTGATGCCCTTGTGCTGCCCTGGTGGTTGCTTTGTCTCCTGCCTCTGTTATTGCTTTTCCTGCTCTGGTTTATCCGGCAACTATGGCAGGAACTGCACAAACCACCCAAAGAGCAAAATCCTTGTCCTCTCATCTGGTGGCTCTTGTTGCCGCTGGGTCTCCTTTTGCTCTATCAAATCCTTTCTACCCTTCTGGCGGTCAATTGTCTGGCAGGTGAGTCGGTCTATTTTTGGCGCATTGATTCAGGCGGTAGCTCGGGTATCTTTGTCACGAGCAAAGAGGGTACCCGCCCAGCCCAGGCGTTCAATGAAATCAATCAAGGCGGCCGCTGTGTGGCCTGCCACGCTGTCTCTTCGGCAAGCCATCGTATTGCGGCTATCCGGGATAACGGTGTTGGACCGGTCGTCGTATATAGCCTGGATGGTAAACCCATCAAGATTCCCAGCATTACCGCTTCCTTTCTCAGTTGGTCACCAGACGGGAAGAAACTGGCTATCTCAACGAGTGACAGAAAGATTGTCATTTTGGATGTGGAGACCGGTAATCTCACTCCACTGGCTGGTGCCAGTGAAGATGGCGTAGCCCAGTTGATGCCCGCGTGGTCTCCGGACGGTGCGATCATTGCCTTTGTTCGTTCAAGTGATCCGATGGGTATCTACCGTCTTGACGCGCCTAGCGACATTTATACCGTGCCGGCAACAGGTGGAGTGGCGCAACCTCTGCCCGGCGCCAGTGGTAAGGGCTTTAACTACTATCCGGCTTATTCCCCCGATGGAAAATGGCTTGCCTTTACTCATCACATCAGTGGGACAACGACGTACTCTGACCCGTATGCCGAAATCTTCCTGGTTCCGGCAAACGGTGGTACGCCGATTCGATTGGCAGCCAACGATGCCGCTGATGGTAAACCGTTGAGCCGGGTGAGCAACTCGTGGCCCACCTGGTCACGCGATGGACAGTTCCTGGCTTTTAACAGCAAACGCAATAACAATCAGTACGATATTTTCTTGACAAGAATCAACCCCGACGGCACCTCAGGTCCAGCATTTCCGCTTTCCAGCGCAGCTGACCTCAATGCTTTTGAGCACCTTCCATTCTGGGGCGAACCGCCTCGGGTAGACCTGCTTGCCCGTCTCCTGGATCTCTGGCCCTGGCTCTTGCCTTTCCTGCTGGTTCCATTCCTCTATGTGTTGTGCCGCTGGTTACACCGGCCGTCGATAGATGAGATTGTTGAGATTCCGCCGCCGACGCCGATCCGTCAACCGCCTGGTCCCTTACCGCCTCTACAACTCAACCCGACCTGGCAAGTCGCACCGACGTTGATCATCGGTATAGGGGGCACCGGGCGTTGGGTTCTCACCCACCTCAAGAAATCGCTTTTGGACGGTGGCATCGGTAAACTGCCGGCGGGAGTGCGCTTTGTTTTGCTGGACACTTCTGAAGAGGAAGTACAGGCTTTGAAGGATGCCACAGGCAAACCTCAGACGGTCGAGTTTGCCGGAGTACGTCTGGCTCCTGAAGAAGTATTCTTGTTCCAGGACAATCTCGAAAGTGTTGTGCGTGCCCTCCGTGCCAATGCAGCTGCTGAACCCGCCTTGCGTGGCTGGTTCCCTGCCGAGACGTACGCTCAACTCCCGGCGGGGCAACTGAATCTTGCCAACGGCACGCGTGGACGGCGCCCGCTGGCGCGCGCAGGGCTGATCAAGAAACTGCACGCCGAAGCCGACCGTGCCCACGCGCTGGCGGATGCCACGTCCTCCTCTCAAGCCGCCCATACAGCACTCCTGTGGGATATGCTCAAACAGAACGCCCGGCAGGTACTCGACAATCGCCAGGTGCGTATCATTTTGGTCGGCTCGCTAGCAGGCGGTATGAGTGGTATCTTGTTTGACCTCGCCCACCTAGCACGGCTGGCGGGACAAAGTGTGATTCCGGCCGGTGGAACGGTGACCGTCGAAGGATACCTGGCCACAGCCGGCGTCTTCCGTACGAGCGGTAATCTGCCCCAACGTCAGGTGAACACCTTTGCCGCGGTACGCGAACTGCAACGCTTTCAGTTGTCACAGGGCTGGCCCTACCCTATGCGTTATCGAGCCGATGACCACACACCGCTCAAAGCCGTCCTCGAAAGTATTTGCGACCGCCAGCTTTTTGAGGATGTTTACCTCTTTGGGATAGGCGGACAGCCAGAAACTGGTCCGGGCAAAGAGAACCAGCCCTGGGCGACTGTCTTCGCTTCTATGGCGGATGTTATTGCGTTTCGTCTGGATCGTGGTGTCCGCGCGGAGACTAAGGATTTCCGCGAAGACATCCGTCAACAAGCCGCTACGCGGCAACAGCAATCGAATATCGCTTTCGTTAGTGGTGCCGGGAGCTTTGTTTACCGGCTACCTATGTATGACATTGTCGAGCAGATCAAGACACGTTGGGCGCGTCAACTATTGCACGAGTTCATTCACGGTACCGAGAACGCGCCCGAGTCGCCGGACAAAGTTCAAACTGATGTTGCCAAATTTATGCAGGGTGAGTATGGTTGTGGAACACCGCCCCAGGGAATGCATGTCATTGACTTACTCAGTGCTGGCGTAGGGGGCAGCGTTCCACGGGCTGAACTCCACAACGTACCTGAAACAACGGTAGCCAGCGCTCCCTATCGGCGATACTTGCAACATGCCTTGGGCTTGATTCTGAACGGTGCCAAAGCCGCCAAGACGATTCCTCGCGGCCGGGTCAATTATGCGGTGCAATTCCTGGAGACCCTGTCTGCCCGGCTCAAACATGCGGAACGCATCGCCGGCGAAGCCGCAGAAACGGCTAAACCCGACCTGCAGTCCGACTATACACGCGTCAAGAATCTGGCGGCCCAGTGGCGTCAAGATACTCAGGCTGTGCTGGACCAACTCCGTCAGCAACGCGTTTTGCTGGAAGGCGGCACGCTTGCCCCGGGCCAACCCCCGCTCAGGGGAGCGTATCAGGAGATTGCGCGCCGCGAAACTGAAGTGAGGAATCGCCGTGCCCAAATGGATCGTGTTGCCGTACGCGAGTATCTCTGGTGGCGGGTACGCGATCCGCAGCAAGCGCTTGATGAGCCGCAGAATCGCGTTGACCTTGCTGACGAGTGGTACTATCTCAAAGCCGATCAGCATGTTCAAGAGTACCTGGAACGGTTCTACTGGGAATTCACACCAACGGGTGTGCCACAGTTATCCTGTGTGACCTATGAAGGTCAGTCGCTCACTCTCACCCCGGATTCAGTAGAGGCATTTGTGAATGAACTTTTGCGACTCGGCGATCACATTGTCCGGGACATTTGGGAAAGCGTTTCTCTAGTCCAAGTGATGCAAGGACGCCAAATGCTCGAAAGTCGCGAACAGGCGGCTCAGACGGTTAGACGGATGTGGGGCACTGCCACACCGCATCTCCAATCTAAACAGAGTACTCTGGCGTGGCATGCCGTCGCCGGCTTACCGCCGGCTCTCCGTGAACAAGCCCACGAACTGGTCAATGTCTTGGCTAAGCTGGGTGGAGTTGAACAACAGATTCCTACTACCATGAACCCTTGTCCCACAACGATTGTACCCTTCACCGATCAATACGCGATGGCTCTGGTACGCACGCTCGATCTCGTCAGCATAGCCGATATCCCCGAAATGGAAGAGGCCAAGCGGAGCTACGAGCAATCGTTACGGAGTGCGATCCCGGGAGTGGAAGGGGCAGAACTGCAAGCCGTCTTTCTAGCAGAGCGGCGAGGCCTGGCATACGAAAAGCGTTTGCCGGATCCCAACCTGTATCGTTTGCCTATCCGCCAACTCCACCCTCTGATTGTGATGGCACTGGAGTACGAAGACCGCGCGCGTTGGTTTGCTTTAGCCTATGCGGCGCGTTGGCTTGGCGTACCCGACCAGGAAGGAGACATTACGTTGACAGTGCCTGGGAGCACGCCAGAAAAGATTGCCGAAAAGCATTCGGACGTGAAACTCGCTGGTGAAGTCATCGGCTTGCTGAATTTCTGTCAACGTGCCGAGACACGTCTGGTAGAGGCGGTGCGTCAAGCAATATCCCAACCGACGGAGGCAACGGTGGATGCTTGGCGGGCGTACTATGTGCGCTGGAAAGAATGGCAGGGCAAGCCACCGCTGGCAGATCAACCCCAGGAACTTCAGGACCTGGCGACTCTGGCGGCACTCGTTGTGTACGATACGCTCAAAGTGCGAGCAGGAAGCTAAAATTAGTGAGGAATGACCGATGATCCCTGAACTCGTAATTGACCAAGTAACCCAAGCCCAATATACAATCCAGCGTGATAACAATGGTCGTCCGATCGAACTAGGACGTGGCGCAACTGCCGTTGTTTATCGCGCAAAACTCCAGTCTGGCTCAACCAACCAACCGGAGATTGCTGACGTCGTCGCGATCAAGGTAGCCTATCCCAACCTGTTGGCTTCTACGCTCGAAGATTTTCGAGCAGAGCAAAAAAAACTGGCACAATTGCGAGAAAAAACTCGCTATGTTCCCTGGGCACACCCGGGTCAAGATCCTCAGCATCCTGATCTGGAGATCATCATTCTCGAATTGGTGCAAGAGGAATGGCGAATTTCAAAAATCGCCAGTCAGGCGGGCGGGCGATTACCAGAAGCACTCGCCCTCGAGGTCGGTTGTCAGTATGCTCAGTTGCTTGCCGCTATGCACCACCTGGGTTTAACCTTGCGCGGCGATCGAAAAGAAGGAGACATCCACTGGGACGCCCAAACCCAGCGCCTGGTCGTTCTGGACTGGAACCGTGCCCAGTTACTGCCAGAGGACAAAAAAGAGCGTGAGACCTCTATTCGTCAGGACATCCGCATTTTCGGACGTCTCTGGGCACAGTCCATGCTTGGACGTGTTGTGGAAACCCTGGAACCTGACGATGTTTCCGATGAACATTGGTGCCAACTAACCTTTGGTACGCGCTTGATCTTTGCCCAAGCCCTGGGTTGTAGCGAGGGAGAATATGCCGAAGCTGAACAACTCAAGAAAGATCTGGATCAGCACTGGCAGGATTTCCAGGATGCACAGACTAAACCCGCTACGCTTTTAACAAGGGCGCGCAATCTGGCAAAGCAAATGAGCTCGGCTTCAACAACTCACGAACGCATCGCACACGCCAGAGACGTTCGCAGGCTGGGTGATCTGGTTTACCGTTCAGAAGCTTCTATCCAAGAACAGAAGCAAGAGGCATCCGATCTGGGACAACAAGCACTTCGGTTTGTCCAGGACGAACGCACCCAAGTTGTCCGGATTACCGAAACATTGCAAAGCGATCTGTTGTTGCAACAGTACGAGCAAGCTAAAAAGTCAGCACAAGAAGCACTTGCCAGATTCCAGGGCAATAAACATGAAGAATTACTCGCGCGCTTGACTCTAAGACGGTGGTATATTGCAGCCTCCATTGCGGTTGCCGGAAAAGAACGTCGTATTGCAATGCAACCTGCAATCCGGATCCTTTCTACTTATCTGCCCAAGCTGCAATCACTATCCATCCCTTTAAGTGATCTTCAACAGGCTCAACGCGAGATTCGAGCGCAAATCCCTGACCAGGTTTTAGACACGGCGCAGCCGCTCCTCTTGGAACTGGCAATTCGGATGAACCTCGCCGAGGCTCAACAAGCCGAAGAAGAGAAACGCAGTGAGGATGCACGCGTGGCGTCGGAACGAGCACTGCAACAATGGAAAGAATTGCGTCAGATAGACAAAGACTATGCCAATGAATTAGAGGTACAGTTCGTCCAATTGCACCAGATGATCGTGGACGATGCCGCACGTCAGTCATTCCAGTGGCTGACCGATAGCCGTGCCTTTATCGAAAAAGCCAATCGCATTTTCGATGCAATACTCCAGGTACAAGCCATAGAATCTATTCAACCAATGATTGAAGAGGGATTGCGTTTTTATGAAGAACGATTGGCTGGGCGAGAGGAATTGCGCTCTCCACGTATCAAGGCAGACGAGGAAGAGGTACGCCAGAGTATTGTAGGTGGCACTGGTGAGATGGGCGATTTAGGACTCGTTCAGGAGATTTCTCATTGGAGCAAAGAGATGCAGGGGGCTCCTGAGCAGCGTAATGAACATCTTATTCTCCAGCGCCTGTACAATCTTCAGGTACGTCCTGAACAGGGTCAGGTGAAAGAGGCTCTGATACGCCGGACCACACAGTCCGCTCTGGAACATATTCAATACTTGATGAAAGAAGGCCGCTGGCCCGATGAGTTGGAGCTGGGCAAGGATTTACAGAATGCTGTTTTAAAGTGGGGAAAGTCAGAAAAAGATGATGTGCTTATCCAGGCAAAAGCGTATTTTAGCACCTGGGAGCAAGGCTTTAAGAACATACGCAAACAACTTTTGGAACTGTGGCGCACTCAAGAGCCGGTTCAGGAGCAGGATGACGATTATCTCTGGCGTCAGATGTTTGCGAAATTGCGCGACGACCTGGATGATTCGCGATTTGACGATCTACTCAGGCAAGCAGAAGAATTCAATCAGGGTAAGGGTATTGAACTCTTCGAGCGCCGGGGATTATCAGAACATGACATCAATCAACGGCGTGTCACGGTGTTGAGACGTACCCGCGAGGCGCGGCATTTGAAACAGCAACTCGATACGCTGGTCAATTCATTGAACGAACTAACCCAGAACTTGTCACAGCAACAGCAGGATCTGGCTAATCAATTCCAGCAGATACAGGCAGCATATACGCAGACCCAACAGGCAGTCGAAAATTACAGGCGTGCCATTGTTCAGCAAGAGTCTTTGGAACGACAGCTTGAAAAAAGCAAGGAGATTATCGGTGAATTCAACAACGTGGCAGACCGACTCAAGCAGTTGGAAAAAGAATTGCCACAATACGAGCAAATCGCCAAAGACATCCAAGAGAAAATGGGAGGCTGGCAAAACCTTGACCAAGCCACCCAAGAGGCAGTTGGGAGAGTAAAGGAGGCGGTCGAAAAACTCACCCAGCTTCCTGACATTGAAAAGGCGCGTGAAGAGGCGCGCACTGCATTGCCCAAACTGGATGAAATTATTCAAGCCATCTATATAACGGCTGGTCTGACAGCCCTGCGCCAGTTGAGGTTAGAGGATGCTAAAAAGATGCTGCAAAACTTGACGCCATCTCCCTCTGCGAACCCGAAATACACTCTTCTGGATGAGGCGATCCAGTGGTTAGAACGAAATCAAGCAGCAGAAGAGCAACTAACTGCCTGGCAACGCGGGCTTGGTGAAGCCGAAAAGGATCCTAGTAAGCTTGCCACTGTTACCCAGGCTCGGCTAGAACCGCCTCTGCCTCCAGCCGTTGCCTGGCTGGTTGGGGAACTGTACGAACGCCACGCGGCGTTGCGGCATCAATGGCTTGCTCAACAGGCACCTCAAAGCGCTGAATCCGCCCTTACAATAGAGCGGTGGGTTGAACAGGCAACGGAGGCGTTACAGAAGTGTCCTGAGGATGGAGGCACAGAGCTAGAAAGGATCATTCAAAAGTGGAGTGATTCCTTCAAGCAACGCGCGCCCGAACTATTTGAACGCGAGCTTTTTGCCGCTTGGACCAGGCGTCTCAGCGAGGCACAAAGAATTGCCAAAGAACTCAAAAAGCAAGGACAACTTGTGTCCAAGGCTGTGAGCCAAAAACTCGTACAAGAAAATCTGGTCAACATTCTAGATACCTCAAGCGACGAAGTCTTTGCCGTATTTGAGAAACGGTGGACTCGGGTGCTTGAACAGATACAGGGGGATCAGATTGAAGACCTCAAACAAAGAGCGAAGGACAAAGCAGAACGAGGAAGGACCATATTGTCAGTCAAGACCGAGGTAACACACGGTTAATCCTGGGCAGCGGGCTACCGTCATAATTTCCAAGAGAAGGAGAGAGCCAGATGACTACCGAACCACAACTCACACAGGACGATGAACTTTTAGCACTATTAGACGCGGAAGGCGATGCTAAAACAAAGATTCTTACCGAGGTAATCCGCAGTCTCAAAAATTCGCAGAGCGATCTTGAAACAGAGGTGAAAAAATTTGCAGGCAGGACCAGATGGATTACCTTATTTACTGCCTTTACTTTTGTAATGTTCCTGTTACTCACCCTGGCAGGAGGAGGGGGGTACGTTCTGCTTTCACAAGCCAAGGAGGACAAAAGCACGATCGAGTCCAGGCTTGCAAACTTGCAGCAAACTATTGCTGTTGTACAGGCAACCCAGATTGCAATGTCCGCACCGGTTATAACGCCGTCTCCGGCGTTTGCGCCTGTTTCTAGTCCTACGCCTACTTCAACAGCAACCTCTACTCCTATGCCCACTTCAACAGCAACATCTACGCCTCCTACGCCTATTTCGACAGAAATGACCTCCATTGTCACGCCTACTTTAAGCCCAACGGCGGAAAAATCACCATCACCAACATTGTTCCCTCCCTATCAACTGCGACACCGACTCCTAATCCGCTTGCCTTTTGGGTAGAAAAATTAGAATGCCAAATAGGGCAAATACAGCAAGATAATACCTTCCGTTCCTCATCTGCCCCTACGCCGTGTATTAAGCAAGTTAGCATCAAGGAAAACGAGGCATTGCAGATAACCTTCAGCATCATCACACAACGGGCGATTACGTTCGACAAAGTCTCTCTGGCAATTTTCCGGGATCAAACAAAAAAAACAGATGAGCCGTGCCAATCCAGCCCCCAGAAAAACAACTCCCCTTCTCGGGAATATAGCTGTACCTGGAAGGCGAGTTTGTCTCCAGGAAGGTATATAATCCAAATTTGGGCGGGTATTAGTGACAAGCTCAAAGACGACAAAGGCAAGGATATCGAGATTTCGCTAGAAATAACCCAACGACAATGACCTGAAACTTTTTGCTCCTTGCCAAGATAGCGGAGGTTGGGTGCTTTGTAAGGAGTGGCAAGCCTGATAACAATACTCGGTACACCAAGCGACGAACATTTTTAGACTGCGCAACTCTTAGAGGAATTATGCGTTACAAATGGTGTCTCGGTTGGATTCTCCTCACGCTTGTCTTGAGCGTGGCAGGATGCGGCACTAATGTAGTGTCCTCTTCCCCCACGATTCCCTTTGCGGTGACTCCCCCTTACCTTGCCGGTCATTTGACGCGCGCTGCTGCCACCCGGGTGTTCACTACCGTGTTGCCCAGGGCGACTATGGAAACCCCCAGTGTGTCGCCACGCTCTACTGTTGTTCAAGAAACACCACTACCAGTCACAGAAATGTACGGCTACCAAAACAAGGTGGGTGGCTATGCCTTCAACTATCCCAAAACGTGGCACGGCATAGAAACCCAGAGCAACGTTATTTTTTTCCTGCCCAGCGGTGGAACTGTATCTGTGCATACGGAACCTGCGTTGGCTGGACAAACGCTGGAGGAATTTGCGGCTGAAGTACGTCAATTTCCACCTCAGGATGTTTTAGAGATACAAGAAGTAACCTTTGGGGGCGTAAGAGCGCTTTGCCAAAAAGTTGCTCATCCCGGCGAATCTCGTTTGCTCGCTTTTACTTGTCTGGTAATCCATCGTGATCAGCGCTATTCCATCTCACTGGCAGGCTTGGATAGCTTGACCGATGATCAGGTGACTAGAAACCTGAATGATATGGAGCACGTGCTCAATTCGTTCCTATGGGAGAATTAGGAGGTTGTGCCATGCGGATTCAAGTGGCGTACATCATCATAGTTCTCCTGCTCAGTGGATTCCTCGGTACCACAGAGGTTTCTGCAATCCCCGTGGGGATAAGTGAACCGTCGGAATGGAAATTTCCAGTTCCAGCAGGTGAGTGGTTTATCTCCCAAGGCCCCAACCAGGGTACTCACACCAGTGGGATCTGGAACAAGTGTGCCATTGATATTGTTAAAGAACTGGGAAAGCAAGCTCCCAACGAAAACCAGCCAGTCCTTAGCGTAGCCGATGGGAAAATCATCAAGGCTGGGACTGACCCCACTGCTCTGGGAAACGGAAATTTTATTATGATTGAGCATGGTGACGGCGGTCGCGTTTCATTGTACCTGCATTTGAACAACCCTCTCTACGATGCCGCTAAACTAGCCCAGTACAAGCAGACTCATGGTGGCGAGTTACCTAGGATCCAGCAAGGGGATGTCATTGGTTATATGGGTTGGGGAGGCAATGCTACCAGCGGTGGCTACCATCTGCACTTTGCAGTACTGGCAGACAAGAGCCAGCGGAACTGCATAAGTATGGCAGGGATCGATGGAGAGATCAACTTGGCGACAGGACGAAAAATCATCTCAACCAATCGACAGTTGGGTACGGTGAACTCTCCGCTCCCTGCCAAGACGGTCACACCACAGCCACCAGTGCCGCCGCCTCCCCCACCTCCGCCTGCACGCCTGGACAAGCCCACGCTGTCCAGCCCCGCCAACGGCGCCAGGCTACCGCACAATACAGACGTAACGCTCACCTGGAACGCTGTCGCGAACGCCACCCAATACAAAGTCGAACTGTGGGGCGG
>Ga0068707_1003321_pt1 | contig 11215 bp, 14 predicted proteins | sample YNPNPMetaG_FD_66600 | JGI IMG/M metagenome (GOLD analysis project Ga0068707, IMG submission 66600) | Anoxygenic and chlorotrophic microbial mat microbial communities from Yellowstone National Park, USA - YNP NP MetaG | ecosystem: Environmental > Aquatic > Thermal springs > Hot (42-90C) >... | reverse complement strand
TCATCCTGATCCTGGGCTCCTTGCTGGCCATAGCCAATCGGATGTCCTCCGGAGACGATGCTGGCAAGGCGACGTATTTTGACTGGCTGTTCCTCCTGGTAGTCCTGGCCACGGGGATCTCCGGACTCCTCACGGAGCTCCTTCGCCTGGCCGATGTGGCCACTGTGGCTTATCCGGTGTACTTCGTTCATCTGGTCTTCGTTTGGTTCTTGTTCGCCTATCTGCCGTTCTCCAAGTTCGGCCATCTCCTTTACCGGACCACCGCCATGATCTATGCGCGGTGGATCGGAAGGGGTCTGGGCAGGGGGAGCGGGATTTCGCCGCCGAGGCTTGGAGGGGGCCAGCCGGCACACTGAGCCCATAGACCCGGATTCGCCCCTGTGGGACACGGGTGAGTGATCACATGGTGACGGCGTTTCTCGGAGCGGCTTGGCGGAGGCGCTTCGATTTTGCAGTATTTGGACCTGGGGGAAGCCCTCTCGGCCGAAGCTGAGCTGGGGCCGACCGAGGCAGGGGGCAAGCATCTGCCAGAGGTCAAATCCTTTGGAAAATCGAGCGCCGAAGACTTCAAGCGGAGAGAGATGCCGCCACCCCCGTGACCAGTTGCGGACACGGTTCCTGCGGAGCTGGAGGAACCCATGAAGGAGTTGGTCGTACGGCTCTTGAAGGCTGTTTACCGATACGAGAAGGAGCTCGATGATCTGAAACGGCAAGAGGGCGTTGGAATCGGCCACAGCACCTTGGTGGAGAAGATCGCCCGCAAGTACGGGCGTTCGCCGGAAGAGAAGCTACTCATCATGGAAACCCTGGCGAGATATCGCGGGGAGGATTAGCGACGGATGACCTGCTGAGGTGGAAGTGAACAGCAAGAGCGGTTTCCGATTCCGATGTCATCCTGGGCTCCCCTGCTTCACCAAGTGCTGCCGGGACGTGAACATATTCCTTTCCCCCTACGACATCCTGAGGCTGAAAAAAAGGCTTGGGATCTCTTCAGGGGAGTTTCTGGAGAGGTACACCATCTCCCTCATTGCGGGCAGATCGGGTCTTCCGGTGGTCGTCCTGAAGATGGCGGACGACAAGGACAAGAGGTGCCCTTTCGTCGGGTCGGATGGTTGCATGGTCTACGATTCGAGGCCTTGGTCCTGCCGCATGTATCCCCTCGATCGCAAGGAGGCTGACGATTCGTTTGCCATCATAGCCGACCCAGGGATATGCCTCGGCTTGAGGGAAGAGTCGGAGCAGAGCGTGGCCGACTACTTGGTCGCGCAGGGGGTGCCGCCTTACGAGGAGATGGAGGGATTGCTCTCCAGGATCTCGGGGGCCCCGGCGCTCTGCGCGGAGAGGATCCAGAACCCGAAGCTGCAAGAGATGTGTCGCGTGGCCCTCTACGACCTCGATCGCTTCAGGAGGTTCGTCATGGAGAGCAGGTTTCTGGAGATCTTCTACGTGGAGAAGGAGGTCGCAGAGAAGATCCCTTACGACGACCTGGAGCTCATGAAGCTGGCCTTTCGATGGCTGGAGTTCGGGCTTGTCTCGGGGGAGACCATGAGGATTCGGGAGGATATGCTATCAGGGGTGGGAAATGGAAAATAGGCGAGGGGAGGACGGGCTGCGCTCGTCTCGAGCGGTCGGTGGCTCCAGGGGGTGCGGTGCGTGACTGAGATGGCCTTGTCGAGGAGTGCCGGGAGCAGGGAAGAGGGCTTCCGGCCGATATCCGGTGGGAAACTCCGATTTCTCTGTCACAAGGACATCAGTTGCTTCAACCGATGCTGCGCCGATCTCCGGCTCATACTGACCCCGTATGACATCCTGCGCATCAAGAGAAGACTCGGGCTCCGTTCCGATCGGTTCCTCGAGGAATACACGGTGCCCGATCTGAGCGGCGGATCCATCTTTCCCATGGTCAGACTCAAGATGAGGCAGGAGGGCGAGAGGCCGTGTCCGTTCGTGAGCCGGGAAGGGTGCACCATTTACGATGATCGCCCTGGCGCCTGTAGGCTCTATCCCCTGGGCAGGGCCTCTTCGGGAGGGCCTGCCGGCATGCGAGGCGTGGAGTTCTATTTCATCGTGGATGAGTCGCACTGTCTGGGGTTCGGCGAGTCCAGGGAGTGGACCGTGGAGGAGTGGCTGATAGACCAGGGTGCGGCGCATTACAACGAGATGGACCGGGAGTGGATGGAGCTTGTGACGAGTCGGAGTCCCAGACTCAACCAGCTGACCGAGGACAAGCTCAAGATGTTCTTCATGACGAGCTACAACCTGGACCGATTCCGGGAGTTTGTCTTCCAGAGCAGGTTCCTCAAGGCCTTCGAGATCCGAGGGGAAGAGATAGAAAGGATCTCGGAGGACGACCTCCGACTGATGCAGCTGGGGATGAGGTGGCTCAAGTTCGCCATCCTGGGCGATGATACCTTGAGTCTTAGATCTACCGGTTCCTGAAATAGAGTTCGGCGAATTCCCTGGCCGTCTTCTTCATGATCTCCTTGGGATCCGCCACGTGTGCCTCGAACAGGCGGGCGATCTCCTGGTAATCCGGTTCCCTGCTACCCTTGTCGTAACGCGATACAAACTCAGATCTCAGCCCCTCCGGAAGGGCCGCCACCATGTTTCTTCCGAGCATGTTCTCGAAGAGCCTGTACAATGAATCGACCAGTCGTTCCAAGGCGTCCTCCTCCAGCCTTTCGCCCTTCTTCGCTATCAAAGCGCGGCAGAAGTTCTCTATATAAGGGTTCTTCTCGCACTCCACGGTCTGCATCTCCTCACTCCTTCTCTACCTCAACAATCTTCGGCCCGATCCTCCACACCAGAGTCTCTCCCGCCAGGGTTTTTGTCAAGCCCGCTGCCGGGTGCGTCCGATGACTATCATCCTGGGGCTTTCTAGGTCATAGTCCCCTCCTTTCCTGTCTCCCAAGGCCCGGGTCATCTCCATGCCGGCCTCCCTGAAGAGCCTGGCCATCCGCTCCACGCAGTGGTAGCGGACCACGCCGAAACTCCCCCCCTGTCCCAAGGGGAGATCGAAGTGGCTCACCCGGGCCATCTCCTCCACGGTGGACTGCGGATGTCTCACCCTCCAGAACCGCAGGGGATTGGGGTTGTCGATGAGGAGGATGCCCCCTGGCAACAGCACAGTGGCGAACGTTCGTAGCAGGGCGATGTTTTCCCCGTCCTCGAGACAATGCGAGAAGGAACCGCCCAGGATCAGGACGGCGTGGAAGGACGTGCGAAGCGGAAGCGACCTGGCGTCGGCCACGAGAAAGGCGGCTCCGGGTGCCTCGTCTCTTGCCCAGCGGCTGGCGAAGGCTATGCGCGAGCGGGAGATGTCGATGCCAACCACCTGGAGACCCCTCTGCGCCAGTTCGACGGCGTGCCTTCCATTGCCGCAGTATAGGTCCAGTACGCGCGATCCTGCATTCAAACCGAGAAGGCAGCGGATCTCCTCGGCCTCCGCACGGGTTAATGCCCTCTGGCTCTCCCGGTAGGCCAGTTCCTCTTGTTCGTCCTGGAATGTCTCTCTGCCCAGATAGAGCCTGTGAAACCACTCCATGTCGACCGTCGAACCCTCAGGACCGAACATGACCCCCGCCCGGTCGAATCCGAGACATGGCAGGGACCAAGAAGGGGTTCAATCGATGATACCGTTCTTGAGGGCATCCCGGGACCATACCGGCAGTGGTCCTTTTTCCCCGGTGAACGGATCGTACTTGTGTCGATAGGAACAGCAGACCTCGTATTTTTCCAGCATCCACTTCCACCCCCTCACGAAGTAGCAGCAGTCGTCGTTGAAGCAGACCCAGAAGTATTCCGACTCCCAGGTACTCATAGATGGTGTGGCCCATCTACTCATGGTTGCCCCGCAGTGCGGGCACTTGGGCCTCTCTTCGCTCATTGCATTTCCTCCGGGTATGGCTAGTCGTGCGGCGCTGCGCCAAGGGATCGCACGCAAATGTCACGTATAGCATACGACACCACGGCGCACAGTCAAGCGACGTCACCATCTTGCTCAGCACAGATCTCTTGACACCGAGTCATGTCGTCGTATCCTGAGACAGATGGATCCGGGACGCGGTGACATTAGAGGAGATATAATGGGCGACGATCGCAAGGAGGGCCAAATTTCTTCCCAAGGCATCGCGTGCGAGGCCCTTGCAGCAGGAGCGGGGCCCGCGGGCTGCACGAGGGCGAGGGATTACGTCAGCCAGGAGGAGGAAGAGATCCTACGCGCACTGCGGGGTCTCAAGGAGCAGGCGAGGTCCCTCACGGCGAGGATCAAGGATCCCAGGTCCGCCGACTGGATCGATAATGCCGAAACGCAAAACGGCGCCTCGAGGCCCGGCGCGGTCACGGCCGGGATGGCCGAGATCAGAAAAGCCTGGTTGGAGCTGGAGGCCCGTCTCAAGAAGGCCAATGCCCGCAAGCTGGCCCTTCTCGGACACGGCCCTTGGCAGGACGCAATGCCTGAGGGGAAGTGAGCCCCCTATCGCAACAGGACGTGAGGGGGGTGCCTCACGAATGCAGGACGCAGGTCACGCCCTCTCTTGCCCCTCCAGCTCTTCCAGGGCCCAAAGGATGTAGGGCTGTTGGCCTACTCTCTCCATGGCCCTCTTGATATGAGGCAGGGCAGACCTGTGTGACTTCCTGCCCAGTATGCCTGCTGTCCAATTCACGATCACGGGCAACGGATGCTCCAGCATTTCCGTAAGCCACTCCATGGCCTCAGGGGTCCCTATCTCCCCCGCCACCGACAGGAGCCCCGTCTTCAACGGGTCCATCTCGGGTTCCTTCTGGAAGGCCTCCCGGAGATAGGGGAGGGATTTCCCCCCGAGCTCCTCCAGCCCCTTGAGACAACTCTCCGAGAGGTACGGGTAACGAAACATGGCTACCTCCACCAAGGCCCTGATGGACTCCGGATCGGCCCAGTGGATCAGGAGCTCCGGCACCATGAGTGCGCACCAGCCGTATCTGGGACAAAGGGGAAGTAGATAGGGCAAGGCCCTGGGACCGGCCGCCTTGAGCTCCTCCAGCACATGGGCCACTTCCCTTTTTCGGAGCTTCAACCCTTCCTCACGGCCCTCAGGGTATCGATCGGGGGCGTCCGTTTTCTGCAGCTCTTTGACCAGTTGCAGCAGGCGCGGGTCGGGATCCTGGGGAAAGGCCTGCGCATAGGCCACCGCCTTTCTCGCTACCCAAAGCCTCTCCAGCCATGCCTCCGGCGCATAGGCGTGCCCCGGCCCTGCCTGCCCCGGTCCTTCCCAAGAGTGACACCCCGCCGCAAGGAAGTGCTCCTTCTCGGTCAGGGCTTCCATGTACCCCTGCTCAGCCGCCTCCAAGGCGTTTCCCGGGTCGCCCAGATGGATGAAGGCGGTCACCAGGATGTCCCTGAAACGGTCATCCTTGGGGAATGTCCTGGCCCATCTCCGTGCGAAAGAGCAGGCCTTCTGGAACTGGCGTCGGCCCAGGAGCTGGTAACCTTCCCTCACCCGCTTATCGCACTCGGCCTTGGCCCTCTGGGAATTGCTCAGGGCAGAGATCTGCGCCGGGCCCATCGTGGAGAAGAGCTTTTTGTGCCTTTCCAGACAGCACCTCTTGTATTTCTTTCCGGACCCGCAGGGACAGGGATCGTTCCTTCCGACCTTGTCCCTGAGGGCCTCCTGTGCCTGGGCCCTCAAGGCCTCCTCCACCAGGACTTCCCGATCCCGACCAGGACCTTCCGAACCGGTACGCTGGCCCGGCATCGAGGTGTGGGGCGTGCTAGGCGGAAACTCTCGATCCTCCGGCATCGGTTCGTCTTCCTCCACAATTACAGGCGGAGTCCGCCTGTGACTGGTCACGGGGGGTGGCGGCATTTCTCTCCGCTTCAAGTCTTCGGCGCTCGATTTTCCAAAGGATTTGGCCTCCGGGGGGATGCTTGCCCCCTCCCTCGGTCGGCCTCAGCTTCGCTTCGGCCGAGAGGGCTTCCCCCAGGTCCAAACCCTGGAAAATCGAAGCGCCTCCGCCAAGCCGCTCCGAGAAACGCCGCCACCCTGTGATCACTTACGTCCGCCTGATAGCGCTTCACACCCTTTCAGCTTGAGCACAGAGGTCTTCTCGTTGCCGCCTTTCGCCGACCATCCAATCAGGCACGGCCATAACTGCACGAAGTGACGTCTCCCACCTCCCGTCTCCTGACACGCCTGACTCCGTGGGTGATCGGGCGGCGGCGTTTTGAACTTGCAGTATTTGGACCCGGGGGAAACCGTTGCGCCAGAGTCTCTTTGCGAGGGCGACAAGGGAGGGGGCAGGGATCCCCCGGGGGCCGAATCCATCGGAAATCGGGCACAGACGGGACGGACGAGATGGACCAGATAGACGGAATGGACCAATGCCCTCACCCCCGGTGATCGATCGTTCGACTCCAATGGTAAGCGCAGCCGGAGACAGGGTCAAGCTGGAGAGGGACGGTCCGATCCGCCCCGTCCGGGCTTCGCCTCGATAGAGGTGCGCATTGACAGTGAGCACCGTCTTTCCTATGATCGATGGCCCGGGTTGAGAGGCGGGAGAAAGCGACGGCATTGCGAAGGCGACGGTACAGATTGATGGCCCTTTGGCCTCTGGTCTCGGTCCTGCTTTTTTCTTCGGCCGCGGCTCAGCAGCCCCGGGGGCCTGTCCGCATGGTGGTGGACCCAGGCCACGGGGGAAGGGATTCGGGGGTCAGGGTGAAAGGAGCGCCATTGGAAAAGGAGCTCGCCCTTACGCTCGCGCGAGAGCTCAGGGATGAGGCCCGGAGCATGGGGGGGTTCCAGGTACGCCTCACCCGCGAGGAGGACGAAACGTTCCCTTGGGCCAGGAGGCGCGGGGCCGCCGAGGGGGCGGAGATATGGATCGCTCTGCACGTCAACGCCGACATGGAGGGCAAGGCTCGGGGTTCTCGTGTCTTCTACCCGCGGGAGCCCTCCCCTGAGGTCATCCGAGGTCCACAAAAGACGGCGGACCCCAACGCGGGGGCCATACTCGATGACATGGCCAGGATAAAGAGGGGGAACGAGAACGTCCTCCTGGCCGAGCACCTCCAGCGGGCCTTGGACGCGTTCTGGGCGGTGGGATCTCGTTCTTCCAAGCCGGCGCTCCTCCCGGGGCTAGGGGAGCTGGACTGCCCGGCGGTCCTGGTGGAGGTGGGGTTCCTCACGCACGCGGCGGACCAGAAGACCCTGCTTGACCCGGCTCGGCGGAGGCTGGCGGTCAAGGCGATCCTGAGGGGGATCCGCTCCTTTGTCGAGGACCCGAGGAGGGTCGAATGAGGGAGATCCTTTCGGCGGCGAGATCCCCTGCGCCTGGAGCCCGAGGGTCTCGGACATGGGAGGTTGAATTAGGATGAGCTCGAGGTCGGACGGGCGCAGGCCCGACCAGATCAGGAGGCTCACGTTCCAAGGAGGCGTGCAGAGACACGCCTTGGGCTCGGTCCTGGTGGGAATGGGGGATACCAAGGTCCTCTGTGCGGCCAGCCTGGAGGAGAGCGTGCCCCACTTCCTGAAGGGTAGAGGGCAGGGTTGGGTCACGGCCGAATACGGGATGCTGCCTGCCTCCACCGAGGTGCGCACCCCCAGAGAGGGCAACCGCGGTCGCACTATGGAGATCCAGCGCCTGGTCGGCCGCTCCCTCAGGGCAGTGACCGACCTCCGTGGCTTCGGCGAGAGGACCATCAGGTTGGACTGCGATGTGATACAGGCAGACGGGGGGACCAGGACGGCGTCCATCACCGGGGGATTCCTGGCCCTCGTCGAAGGGTTTCGAAAGATGAAGGAGGCCGGCCTGATCCACCGGCTTCCCGTGAAGGATCAGGTGGCGGCCGTTAGCGTGGGGATCGTCAGAGGCGAGCTTCTCTTGGACCTCAACTACGCGGAAGACGCCGCGGCCGAGGTGGACACTAACGTGGTGATGACGGGCTCGGGGGATCTGGTGGAGGTCCAATGCACCGGAGAAGAGGGGGCCTTCAGTAGGGAGCAGCTCGAGAGGATGCTGGATCTGGCGTGGAAAGGGATCCAGGAGATCCACGAGCTCCAGCTCCGTTTTCTGGGGATGGGACAAGGCCAGTGAGGCACCGGTTGGAGATCCTTCTCGCCACCAGGAACCCGGGGAAGGCCAGGGAGGTCGAAGAGATCCTGGCCGGTCTGCCCGTTCGGCTCAGGACATTGATCGAGTTTCCCGGGGCCCCGGACGTGGAGGAGGATGGCGAGAGCTTCGAGGGAAATGCCTTGAAGAAGGCGCGAGCCCTTTGCCGTTGGTTCGGGGGCATGGCCCTGGCTGATGATTCTGGGCTCGAGGTGGAGGCACTGAAAGGGGCTCCCGGTGTACGTTCCGCGAGGTACGCCGGACCCGGCGCAACGGATGAGGACAACAACCGCAAGCTGCTCTCCGCCATGGCCGAGGTGCCACCGGCCCAGCGCCAGGCGCGATTCCGGTGCGTGCTGGCCCTGGTCCATCCGGATGGGAGGGAATGGGTCTTCGAGGGGTCCTGCGAAGGGACGATCGCCTTGGAGATGAGGGGGAGTCAGGGATTCGGCTATGACCCGCTCTTCCTTCTGCCCCAGGAGGGCAAGACCTTCGGCGAGCTCGGACCGGAGGTCAAGAACAGGGTGAGCCATCGTGCGAAGGCCTTGGCCAAGCTGAGGGAGGTCCTGGAGGAGGTATTGGCGCGAAGTTGAACGGCTTGGGGCTCCGTGATAACATTGTCCGTGGCGGGGTGTAGCTCAGTCTGGTTCAGAGCGCTAGCTTTGGGAGCTAGATGTCGGGGGTTCAAATCCCTTCACCCCGACCAAACGCGGGCCCCTTGAGGAGAGATCCACTTCGGTTCTTCCCCGTCCGCTTTTCGCTTCGGGGCCCAGCCCCCTTTATCGAGCTACGGTCCCCATGAGCGTTCTCCACTGGGCAGGAACGAATCTTGGGTCAGCGAGGGGGCGAGGTTCTGGTATGATTGAGCCGGAAAGGAGGTGATGAACCGACCCAGGATGTCACGGTTTAATCGTCTCTCATCCACAAGACACCCGTGAAAAAAAAGGAGGCGGTCATGTATATCCAGCAAAGCGAGCTTTTCAAGGGCCTCGACAAGTCCATCATCGACGAGATAGGCAAGATAGGGGTCGAGACTCGGTGCCGGAAAGGGGAATTCGCACTGAAGGCAGGCCAGCCGGCGGACTTCCTGTTCATCCTCCAGGAAGGCCGAGCCAGGGTGATCATCGGCGAAAAGGGCCACATCGATTTCGTGGCCTGCGATCCAGGCGACATCTTCGGATGGCCCAGCCTGGTGGATCGCCCGGTGTATACCGCTTCGGTGGAGTGCCTCGAGGAGTGCAAGCTTATAAAGATCCCGAAGGACAGGCTCTCAGAGATCCTGGCCAAGGACCCATCCAGCGCCGCGCTCTTCTTCAAGAGGCTTGCGGGCATAATCGGCCAGCGTCTGATCAACTCCTACAACGTGATCCTCTCCGCCTATCAGGCGCAAGGGCCCCCTTCGTACGGCTAGGAGCCCTCCTGGCCAGGCAGGACCCGAGGGGGCATGCCTACCGGCAACTGATCCAAATCCGAGCCGGGGTCGGTTGCCGGTCGTTTGTCGTCAGTTGGAAGAACCATGGATCGCCCCCGGCTTGAAAAATCCAATCCAACCAGCTTGGGCCCCGCTTCCCCTGTCTGGCTTCGATGGGTACCTATCGACACGGTGATTCTTTCCTTTTGCCTAAGGACCGGCCGCGCACGCCTCTGCCAGGACCTAGAGTGGCCGCCCTGAACCGATGAAACCATGTGTCTGATTCATTCCGATGATCATGAGATGCGCCATCCAGTGGCGAGTGTGGGGAAAAACAACACTGACGGCAAACGAAAGATGTGTCATTAGTACGTCAAGATGTCCGGTTTTTGTGGTAAGTGATATGTCCGGTAGTTGATTTGGTCATGTGTCTCTCCGGGGGTCAGGAGGGGTCCCCTGGATCGGTCCGATCCAGGGGACCGGCTCCTCGTAGGTTGCCTCAGGCCGCCTTTTGGGATGGAGACAAGAGGTGGCCTTGGCTGTCATATCGGCCCAGGGTGTGTGGGCCGTAACCGATGCTTATGGTGCCATCGAGGTGTCGGTAGACCGTGACCTGGCATTTGGCGAAGCTGTAACGCCATTGGCACGGTGGTATCTGGAGTTTGAGGTTAGCGAACTGGATGCAGTTGTCGTTGCCCACCACTCGGGTGTGGTGAAGGGCAAAGATCCTGTCTAGGTCCTGGCCGTTTAGGGGGACGAAGGCGCTTTCGGGGCACTGTGGGGCAACGCTCCAGGTCCTGTTATGAAAGGGCAGCCAGGTTGTGGTGAGGAACTCATTGGCTGCATCCCAGGTGTTGATGCCCTTTAGGCGTAGCTCCATGGGGAGGCGTCCCTGCCAGGTTTCCCAGAGGCGCTCCATCCTGCCTCTGGCCTGGGGCGAATGGGCCTCGATCAACTCGATGCCGAGCTGCCCCAGGGCCCTTTGGATCTGTGTGGGGCCGGCAGGTTTTTGGCTCCTATGGGGGGCATTTGCAGTTCTGGTGGTCACAAAATGGCTTGCCATGTCCGTATAGAGGGCGCAGAACACCCCCCTTTGCTCCACCACGGCCCTTAGGGCCTGCATTGTTGTCAGGGTGTTTTCCTGGGGCACCAGGCGGGCGTAGTAGACCTCTGTGGTTGCATCATCCAAGACCACGATGAGGTCCTGCATGCCATCTAAGGATGGGATCCATCTGTGGGTGCTGGCATCCACAAAGAGCAACATCCCCCTCAAAGGCCTCCTGGGCCTGGCCTTTCGGTGAGGAGACTTTCGTTTGCCTTTGGCCACAAGCCCCGCTGTCTGCAGGAGGTTCTTCACCCAGCTGTAAGAGAGCTCGATCCCGTGGTCCTCTTTGAGCTTCTGGTGGAAGTGAAGCACGTTGAAGTCAAAATAGCGCTCCCTATAAAGGGTCATTACCTCCTTTACCACCTCCACGGGAACCCTTCTGGGCGAAGGCCTCTTGCGCCTCCTGTCAATGAGCCCGTCATAGCCCCAATGCTGATACCTGAGCTTCCACCTGCGCATCTGACGATCAGAGATCCCCAAGATCTCAGCCGCCTGATACCACTTGAGCCTACCGTCCATAGCCCTCAAAATCACCTCCTGAATCTTCATGGCCCGCTCCACCGCGGCATAAGGGTAATGGTAGCTCTCCATCGCAAGGCCCTCCTTTCCGAGGA
>Ga0068707_1003316_pt1 | contig 11230 bp, 6 predicted proteins | sample YNPNPMetaG_FD_66600 | JGI IMG/M metagenome (GOLD analysis project Ga0068707, IMG submission 66600) | Anoxygenic and chlorotrophic microbial mat microbial communities from Yellowstone National Park, USA - YNP NP MetaG | ecosystem: Environmental > Aquatic > Thermal springs > Hot (42-90C) >... | reverse complement strand
CGATAGGCAAGAAGGCATTTTTCAGGGCATGGGCAAACAGGACGGCCCTTTCGCGCAGCCCCTTAGCCCTGGCCGTACGGATGTAATCCTGCCCCAGCACCTCCAGGAGGCTGGAGCGGGTCATGCGGGCGATCATGGCCATGGGGATGGAGCCCAGGGCCAGGGAGGGGAGGATCAGATGGCTCAGGGCATCCAGCAGGGCTTTGCCATTGCCTGTGAGGATGCTGGTCAGGATGTAGAACTCAGAAAGAAAGTCCGTGACGGCAAGGGCCTTGGCTCCCCATGGCCCGGTAAGAATCCCATCCAGGTTGTAGGCCTCCCGCAGGGTCTGCAGCTCAACACCCACCGTCAGCCGGCCGGAAGGGGGCAGCCACTTGAGTTTGAAGCCGAAGAGGTACATCAAGAGGAGACCCAGCCAGAAGATGGGCATGGAGACCCCCACCAACGCGCCCACCATGGTGAGGAGGTCAAAAAAGGAATTGTGGTAGTAAGCAGCGATCACCCCGGCTGTAAGCCCCACCAGACAGGCGACGAACATGGCCCCCAGGGTGAGTTCAATGGTGGCCGGCAACCTCTGCATCAGCTCCTTGGCCACCTGCTCGTTGGTCAGGATGGCCCGCCCCAGATCTCCCCGCATGATGTTTTGCAGGTAGCGCAGATACTGGATGTGGATGGGGTCATCCAGGCCCATCCTCTCCTTGAAGGCCTGGATTTGTTCGGCAGTGGCGTGCTCGCCCAACATCACCCGCGCCGGGTCGCCGGGGATCAGGCGTAGCATGGCAAAGGTGACGAGGGAAATGCCCAGGAGGACGGGAACGAGCAGGAGCAATCTGCGCGCGGTATACCGGATCACGTAGACCTCTCGTGGAGAAACCTACAGTGCAGGAGGCGGCAACCCCCTGCACTGTAGGCAGATTTCATGCTGGCCGGAAAGGGTTATTCTCCCTTGAAGCCGCCGAAGAAGTAGCCGAAGTAGAAGAAATCACCCGTGTGGCCCACATGCAGCGGATCCCCCTTGTCCCACCAGCGCACCCAGTTCCGCACTACCGCGTCGGCGTTGAAGTCGGTGCCGTCGTGGAACTTGACCCCCTTGCGCAGATGGAAGGTCCACACCTTGCCGTCCTCGGAGACCTCCCAGCTCTCGGCCAGGCTGGGCACGACGTTGGTGGTGCCCGGCTCGAACTCAACCAGGGAGTCGAAAACCTGCTTGCAGACCCAGAACGACTCCCCGTCGGTCTCGTCAATGCAGTCCAGGCCCACCGAATCGCCGTTGCGAGCGTAGATCAGGGTGTCCTTGCCCGGGGCTTCGACTAACCAGAGGGCTTCGTTGCTGAAGGGGTCGGGCTTGATGCCAGTCCACTCCTTGAGATAGGCAGTGGCGGAGCTGTTGTGGACGATGGGTATGGCGATGGCGTTCTCGTAGATGAACTGGTTGGCCTGATCGTAGATAGGCTGGCGTTGGGCCGGGTCCACCGTGGAACCGCCCTTAGTAAGGAGGTCCAGGAGCGCCGGGAAGTCCTTGGGGTCACCGAAGCTCATGTCGGCCCCGGTGCCGAAGAAGACATCCAGGAAGTTGGTGGCATCGGCGTAGTCGGCCATCCAGCCCAACATGAAGAGATCAGCCTCGCCCGCCGCCACCTTGTCCAGGTAGGTGCCCCAGTCATAGGTGACGACCTCGGCCTTGATACCCACCGCCGCCAGGTCAGCCTGGATGGCCTCGCCCACCTTGCTCGGCGTTGGATAGTAGCCGCGCGATACGGGCATTACCCACAAGGTCGTGGAGAAGCCGTCTGGGTAGCCAGCTTCGGCCAGGAGGGCCTTCGCCTTGGCGGGGTCGTACTGGTAGTAGGCCTGCCCTTCGGTATGGCCGAAGATGCCCGGCGGGATGAACTGGGTGGCTACCTCGGCTGTGGGCGGATAGAGGGCCTTCACGATGGCCTCTTTATTGATGGCATACCCCACTGCCTGGCGCACCCTGACGTCGTCGAAGGGCTTGTGGGCCCGGTTGATGCCCAGGTAGCCGATGTTGAATTTGGGCCGTGCATAGACCGTGATGTTGGGGTCGGCCTCCAGGGTGGGGATGTCATCGGGGGCCACGTTGTCAATGCCGTCCACGGTGCCCGCCTGCAGCTCCAGGGCGCGGGCAGCCGGCTCGGCGATCACCCGGAAGACTATCTTCTGCGTCTTGGCTGGCTCACCCCAGTAGCCATCGAACCGCTCCAGGGTAATGGTCTGGTCGGGCACCCACTCCACGAACTTGTAGGGGCCCGTGCCCACAGGGTTCTTGAAGAGGTCCCCGCCGCCCTTGTACTTCTCCAGGTTGGCCGGGCTCTGGATGCCAAAGGCATCGAAAGCGATCTTCTGGAGGAAGGCCACGTCGGGCCTGTTGAGGACGATCTTCACCGTATAGTCGTCTACCTTCTCGATGGCCTCGATCTCACAGGCCGGCGGGGCTGCTGCGGCCGGGGCTGCCGGCACGCCAAACCACTTGTTGTAGATCTCGTCGTACTTGCCGCTGGCCTTGACAGCAGCCAGCCCCTTGTTGATGGCCGCCAGCACCTCGGGGCGGTCCTTGCGCACGGCGATGCCGTACTGCTCCTCCGTGTAGACGCCCGGCAGCACCTTGAGTTTCATCTCCGGGTTGGCCTGGATGATGGCGATGACGGTCGGGCCATCGGCCACGGCCGCGTCCACATCGCCGGCAGCCAGGGCCTGGAAGGCCAGGGTGTTCTCATCGTAGCGCACCACTTCGGCCTTAGTCTTCTCCGTCAGCCAGATATCGCCGGTGGTGCCCAACTGCACGCCCACCTTCTTGCCTGCCAGGTCATCGGGGCCGGTGATCCCGGTCTCGTCGGCACGCACGGCGATCATCTGCCCGGCATTGAAGTAGGGGTCGCTGAAGTCCACCATCTGCTTCCGTTCGTCGGTGATGGTGGCTGCCGACATCACCGCATCGAACTCGCCGGAGGCCAGGGCCACGAAGATGCCATCCCAGCGAGTATTGATGAACTCATACTCGAAGCCGGCCGCTTCGGCGATGGCTGCCAGCAGGTCGGGGTCAAAACCGACGATGTTGCCCGCCTCATCCACGAACTCGAAGGGTGGATACTCAGCATTGATGCCGATCTTCAACTTGCCCAGGGCGGGGGTGGGCTTGGGTGCTTCTGTCGGGATTTCCGTCGGGGCTTCTGTCGGGACCTGTGTGGGGACAGGTCTGGCAGCCGGCTGGGCACACCCTGCCACCAGCATAACCAACATGGACACAATAGCCAGGACCGCGAACAACCTGAACTGTCTCATGGGGTACCTCCTCCTAAATCAGATGCAAAGCAGGGAAGCCAATTGGAAGGGAACTGGCCTCCGTCCAGGGACTGCTGCCAGCGACAAGGGTAGCCACCCCGACGCGGGCTTGAGGAAGATAGATGACGAGTGGCTTCCACCATCCTTGCCTGTGGCCTGTAGCGCAGAGCAGGGAAAAGGGCCACACAGTCCATGTACGGCTTGCGCCTCCTTGGTCATCTATGCCGACACAGCACGATACTGATGCGGTGAGGATACCGGAAGGTAACTATTCAGCGGTGACTGGAAGTCACCCTTTTTGGGCCTGCGGCCAGTGGTCGGCCTTCGCCGACCTCTCTCATAATGCATACATGAAGAGTGTCGGCGGAGGCCGACACCCGGCACGAAGTGCCCAGGAGGGGCGATTTCAATCGGCCTGAATAGTTACACCGGAAGCAGGATTTTTTACAGGAGTTACGCACTTTAGGGCGTATCGTCCCATCCCCCTACCCCCTTCCCCGCCTTGCGGGGAAGGGGGTCGAGATTGAGGGTATTCTGGGCGGCTTCGCCGCCCAGAATACCCATTTCAAAGGATTCCCCCGCCCCCGATTGGGGGCGGGGGCCAGGAGGTGGGGGTACAGCATAGTGGCAACTGCGTAACTCCTGTTTATTATAACTTGCCCTGGGGGTTTGTCAAACAGGGCAATCTTGAGACGATCAGGCAACCGCTCAGCGCCGGCCGACGGGCACGATGTAGAGGGGTTGCTCCGCGGCAGGGATGCCCAGCGCCTGCCTGACCTGCTCATCATAGAAGGCGCCGATTACCACCGCGCCCAGGTCCAGTGCAACCGCCTGCAGCAAGATGTTCTGGCCGGCATGGCCGGCCTCCATGTGCACGTAGCGGATGCCCCGTTCGCCGTATTTTCCCGTGGTGCGGCTATAAACGGCTGTCAGGACGATCACGGCGGGCGCGGTGCGAACAGCTTCCTGAAAGAGCGCGGCCTGGTAAAGGGCCAGGCGCTTATCGCCGGCCACCACAGCCTCCAGCCCGTGGCTGGCCGGCCGATACCGGTATACCCCGCTCTCTATCCCCTCTACCTGGCCGGCCACCAGGTAGACCTCCAATGGGTAGAGCGCGCCGGCCGAAGGCGCGGTGCGGAAGCCGCGCGGATCGGTGATCCCTTGCGCCGCCCAGAAGAGTTGCGACACCTCGGCCAGGGTCAGCGGTTGCGCCTGATAGCTGCGCACAGAGCGTCGGCGTAGCAGCGCCTCCTCAAGCGAGATTTCGCTCTTCAGACGTGGTGAGGGCAAGGGGATGAGGCTGGCCTGCTTATGGCCGGCAGGTGTGGCAGGAGGGGTGGGCGAGGCCACCGGCACGCAACCGGCCAGGGTGGCGCAGGCCAGGATCACAAGCGCCCACAACCCATATCCGCCTGTCCAGCCCATGGGGCACCTCCCTCGTAAACATGTTCGTAGTGAGGCACGCAACGGAGTGGGGTGCCGCGCGACGCCACTCCGCTACGCTGCGTGTCTTACTACGAACGGGACATCACAAATCTTGCTGAAGGGTGATGGTGAGCTGCCCGGCGACTACAGTCGCCAGGCAACTCACCATCGAACACGGACTCGCCCTACATACCTTGCCGCACTATGTGACGCTAATGCTATGCTGCCAGAGGCAGGGTCTCAGGGATCTGAACCACAAACGGTTCTTCATCGTGTGGGTTCAGCCGTCGGTGGATCTCGTCGAAGCCCTCTGGCTTGATGAAGTGGCGCTGGCCGGCGAGCAGGCCGGCAACGCCTTCCTGTCCACCTTCATCTTCCACCCTGGGCTGCTCGGGCCGGGCAGTGCTCTGCCCGGTGTAGTCGGTGGGTTCGTAGTAGGTGGTGATGAAGCCTTCGAAGTTGCGCAATACCACCTTGCCCGGAGCCTGGCTGATCAGGTACTGAGGCATGATGGGGATCTTGCCGCCACCGCCAGGCGCGTCCACGACATAGGTGGGGATGGCATAGCCGCTGGTGTGCCCACGCAACCCCTCGATGATTTCGATCCCTTTGCTGATGGTGGTGCGGAAGTGGCCGGCACCTTCTACCAGGTCACACTGGTAGAGGTAATACGGCCGCACCCGGTTGCGGACGAGCTTGTGCACCAGCTCCTTCATCACCGCCAGCGAATCGTTCACTCCCGCCAGCAGCACCGTCTGCGAGCCAAGGGGAATGCCGGCATCGGCCAGCCGTGCCAGGGCCACCGACACCTCGGGAGTGATCTCCCGCGCGTGGTTGAAGTGGATGTTCATCCACAGGGGGTGGAACTGGCGCAGCATGGCCACCAGGTCGGGCGTGATGCGCTGAGGCAGGAACACTGGCACCCGGGTGCCGATGCGGATGATCTCCACGTGCTCGATGGCCCGCAGCCGACGCAGCAGGTCCTCCAGGAGGCGTTGAGGCAGGATCAGGGGGTCGCCGCCGCTCAGCAGCACATCGCGCACCTGGGGGGTGCGGGCGATGTAATTGATCTGGGCATCGTAGTCGCTGCGGCTGAACTGGGCAGCGGGGTTGCCCACGATACGGCTGCGCGTGCAGTAACGGCAGTAGCTGGCGCACTGGGTGGTGACGAGCATCAGCACGCGGTCGGGATAGCGATGCACCAGGCCAGGCACAGGGCTGTGGGCATCTTCGTTGAGCGAGTCTTCGAACATGCCGGTGAAAGGCACAAGCTCCTTGCTGGTCGGGATCACCTGGCGGCGAAGCGGACAGTTAGGGTCGTTGGGGTCAAGCAGGGATGCGAAGTAGGGGGTGATGTCCACCCGGAAGTGGGGATGACGGCATCCTTCCACCTCCTCCGGGGTCAGGTTGATGATCTGGCTGAGCTCCTCCACGCTGTTCAGCCGGTGGCTGAGCTGCCAGCGCCAATCCTCCCACTGCTGGTCAGGCACGTTGGCCCAAACCGGTGCGCGTCGAGATACCCTCCGGTGGGGAGGTTCTTCGGCGGCCTCATTAGAGGGAGGCTCCTCGCTTAACGACGTCAGTTCACTTGTCTCGCTCATTCTGATCACCTCTCCGTATGGTTTAGAACTCCATTACAAAGCAAACCCCCGCAACCTCAGGCAACGACACCTGCGACACGCGGGCTTGCCCTTCGTCATGGAAGCTGGCTTCCCATGACGAAGGGCAAACAAAACCGCCTGTCGCCAAGGAAGGCTGCAGGGGCCAGACAAAGTTATGCCTGCCGGCTTGTCCCAAGGCGCGGTTTGGGATCGGAAGGCAAGCCGGTGTGCTATAGCTCAGTTATCTTTCGTCTTCCTCTTCTTCGTAATCCTCGTAATCTTCGAGTTCCTCGTAGTCTTCGTCCTCGTAATCGGGTTCGTACTCAAGTTTCTCGCGGTCCCACTCGTCCTCCTCGTAGGAGAAGAACTCCAGCGCGCTGGCCGGCGCATTGCACTCCGGGCATTTCGACGGGGGACGCAACTCGTTCCCCTCTTCGATGTAGCCGCACTCCATGCACTCCCATTCGCCGGTGATAGGTAGGACCTTGCCGAACTGCGCCATGTGAGCGATATCCTCCTCAGGAGGAGAAGCCCGTTGCGGTTGATTTGCTCTCCTCCAGCACATCTGGACCTGAGCAGACGCGGCCAAGTGACCCGTCAGCTCATGGGTAGGCAAATGAACCGATGCAACAACACGTCAGATAACACTGAGGCAACAGACGGAAGCGCGTGCCCCCGGAGGAAACCACAGAGTGCACCTGTGGTCCAGAAGGGAGGTCGGCATTGACTTTTATTTTAACCGGTTGCTGGCAGTTGTCAATTTCAAAGAAGGGGTTTGCGATAGTTCGAAAGAGGGGGTTCTTGCGGCGGCGGCCTCAGGCCGCCGCCGCAAGAACCCCCTTATCCCCTCCGCTCCCCTGCTTGCGGGAGACGGGAGGGCTGAACCGTTACCGAATGCCGGCGAACAGCCTCACGGTCTTCACTTCATAAGGAGCAAACGATAGATGGATTACACCGTTTGCCTGAGAGAGCACCCGGGCTGGCTCCCCTGGCGCGAGCTCTTGCTCGATCAGGTTTACCTCCTCGGCCCGGGCCACCGGCCAGGCAGGGTGCAGGGCAGCCTCGGCCGGCCGGCCATGGGCCTCATACAGGCGCACGATCACAGCCTGCCCACCCGCCGGCTGATCCTCCGCCAGTTTAACGGCTGAGATCAGCACGCTGGCTGATGCGCAGCTCAGCCACGGCTGGCCCGGACGGAGTGGGCCCCCATGCAGATCGCTGACGGTTACCAGGGGCGGTTGGTTCAGTTGGGCTGCCTGTTGAGGCGTGCCGGCCTCTCGCCAGTCGCCCGGATGCGGGTAGAGGGCATAGGTGAAACGGTGGAGCCCTTCATCTGGGTTGACGTCCGGCTCATAGGAGGCGCGTAGCAGCGTCAGCCCCAGGGTGTTGCCGTGGGCCTGGTGGCCATATTTGCAGTCGTTGAGCAGGGACAGGCCATAGCCCTCCTCCGAGAGGTCTGCCCAGCGCAGGGCCGGTACTTCGTTGCCATCGGCTGGCCGCTCCAGGCCGGCGAAGGGAACCTCGAAGGTGGCCCGCGTGTAGCCCAGGGCCGGCGTAAAGGTGGCGCGCAGCATGGGGGCATCGCTGTGGGCGCTGCCGCGCTCATGCCACTCCAGCTCTGTCTCGAAGTCCACCCGGCGCAGCCGGCGATAGAGGCAGATGCGCTGGGTCAGGGTCGAGTTCAGGAACGCCCGCTTGACCTCGATCACGCCCCGCACCGGCCCCACCTCGGCAACCCGCACCTGAGCACCGGTGATCAGGTTGTCCACCCTGGTGATGTCGCCGATATTCCAGGCCGACATGGGATGGGGTTGCTCCCACAGGACCTGCAGGCGGTTGAGCATCCCTGCGGTAACGCGCGCCTCTGGCCCCCAGCCAGGCTGAGGGCCGGCCAGGTCGCGGCCGGCCGCATGGTCAATGAGTTGGTCCAATGCGCCCGAGGCAGGATGCACGCGCAGGCGCAGGATGCCGTTGTCGAGGGTCATGGCCTGGGTGTCAGCTACCAGGGGAGTGGCATCGGCCTTATCCCCGGAAGGCAGGCCATTGGCTGCCGGGTAGTAGACCCGCACGCCCAGCGCAGGCAGCTTCTCGGCCACAAACAGCAGCTCATCCCCGCTGACCTGGGCCGGCAGCCAGCGGCCACTGTCGTCCACCACCCACGCCGGCTTGAGGCCGCCGAGCTGCTGCACCGGGACGCGCACCAGGTCATCCCGTTCCCAGGCCAGGGGGTTGAAGACGACCAGGCAGGGTCCGGCGCTCTCGATCCCAGCCGCCGGGTTGGGCCGGGTGTCCACGGCCGCAGCCAGGGCCTGAAGGGCCTGGCCGCTGATCCTGGCTGCAGTGGCCACCACTTCGGCCATCCGCGGGCGCGCCTCGCGATAGGTCACGCCCACCGCGCAACCGCAGAGGATGTCGTGGAACTGGTGGAAGCAGGTGGTGCGCCAGGCCTCGGCCAGGTCGGAGAGGGGATAAGGGGCGTCGGCCAGGGCCGTGGCCAGCGCTGCGGTCGCCTCGGCTGTCAGCAGGCTGTTTTCGGCCTGGCGGTTCAGGCGCTTGATGTCGCCGTGGCTGGTGTAGCACCCCTCGAACACCGTGTTCAGCTCGCCCCGGACCACAGGCAGCGCCTGTCGAGCACGGGGCCGCGCCTGGAGGTCTTCCAGTACCCCCTGATAGAAAGCTGCTGTGGGACCCAGCTCAACCCGGGGCAGGTACCTTGCGGCGTTGATGCGCCGTGCTGCCTCGATGTCGCGCGCCGTACCTCCGCCGCCATGATCCCCCACGCCGTAGACATAGAGGCCACGGCGGAGGCCGGCGCGGCGTGCCCCCTGCGCGGCCACGAAGTTGACCACGCTGGCCACTACCTGGTCTGGCATGACCTTCCCGCCATAGCCGGTGGGGTCCTGTACGGCCAGGACGCGCGATCCATCCAGCCCTTCCCACCAGAAGAGGGGATGGCGCTTGCCCGCCCGGCAGAAGTAGTAGTAGCGGATGCCGCTCCTGGCCAGCAGTTGGGGCCAGGAGGCATTGTGGCCGAAGGTATCGGGTTCCCAGCAGATCGGGGGCGCGACCCCAAAGCATTCAGCGACGTAACGCCGGGCGTGCAGGAGCTGGCGCGCCAGCGCCTCGCCGCCGGCCATGTTGAGGTCACCCTCCACCCAGGTGCTGGCCGTGACGTCCCAGCGGCCTTCGGCCACGCGCGCCTGGATGCGCTCGAAGAGGGCCGGCGCATCCGCCTCTATCGCACGGTAGGTGGCGGCCTGGCTCTGGGAGAAGTGGAACTCCGGGTAGGCGGCCATCAGCCGGTCGGCGGCGGCGAAGTCGCGGCGGCAGACCTCGATGGTCTCCTGCAGGGGCCAGAGCCAGTTCATGTCAATGTGGCTGTGGGCCACCAGATGGGCCGTATAGCCCTTGGCCTCTTCGGCGAAGGGGGCCAGGGCCGCGCGGGCGCGCTCTACGCTGGCCCACCACGCCTCCCAGTCGTTGGCGGCCAGGGCATCCAGGTCGAGCGCGCTTGCAGCCTGGTCCCAGGCCCACACACGATCTTTGCCCCCACGCCGGCGCTCGAGCAGGAAGCGGGTGAAGGTCATCTCGGCCCGCACCAGGTCGAGCTCGAAGATGACCTCGGCCAGCGCGCTGCAGCGCAAAGTGGCTTCCAGGAACAGGCCAAAGCCATCTCCCTGGTTGCAGCGCACGGCCAGTGCCAGAGGGCTGTCGGGCTGATAGGCTTCAGCCAGCAGCAACGGCACCGCACGCGTGTCGGCCCAAGAGGGCTCGCTGTAGGCCGCGCGGCCGTTGATGTAGATGGTCGCGCCCAGGGGCAGGAGGACGTCCAGTTCCAGCCGTGAGCCCGCCAGCGGGATCCCTTCCACCTGGGATGGAAGCTCTGTCCGGGTGCGGAACCAGGCTTCGCCGTCCTGGGACGACCAGGTGTGGGGCAGGGCTACCCAATCCCACCCGGCCTGGCTGGCCTGTTCTTGCGCCAGGGCTTCGGCCTCTGCCTGGGCGGTACCGGCGGTCGGGTAGAGGCGGAACTGCCACCGCTTGAGGGTGAGCGGCGCCTGCAGAGCCTCGATCTTGGCGCCAATGGCGCTGCGGATATGGTCATTCGTGCGATTTTCAGATGCCATGCTAAGCGCTCCTGCTGGCCCACAGCATGCCACGCACCACGATCTCGCGCGCCTCGGGCACGTCGAAGTCCTTAGCTACGTGGCCCAGGGAGCAGTAGAACACCCTGCCCTTCCCCCACATCCGCTTCCAGGCCACAGGCATCACACACCCCTCCACCCACGGCGCGCTGGGGGAGTGGAAAGTTGTCGTCGCCAGCACGTGGTTAGAAGGGTCCACATGCATGTAGTACTGCTCGGAGTGCATCTTGAAATCGGGGATGCCGCGGGTGATCGGGTCATCGTGGTCAACGATGTTGACCTCGTAGTCCACGATGCCATCCGGGTGGGCCACCCACTGGCCCCCCACCATCCACTGGTATTCGGTATTGGTCCGGAAAGAGTCTCCCATGCCGCCGTGCCAGCCGGCAATCCCCACCCCGCTTTTGACCGCCTCCAGCAGCCCCTTCTCCTGCTCGGGGGTGATGGTGCTCATGGTCCAGATGGGGACGATGAGGCTGAGGAAGTGCATTTTGTCCCGGTCGAGATAGACATCCAGGGTGTTGACGACCTCTACGGTGAAGCCGTGAGCTTCCAGAATGGGTGCGAACAGCTCGGCGCATTGTTTGGGCTCGTGGCCCTCCCAACCGCCCCAGGTGATCAGAGCATGTTTGGTCATGTTTTTTTTCCTCTCATTTGTCGAGTTTGCCCGGTTCAAGGCCCAGGGGCAGAGGTGCCGGCCGGGCACAGGCGCTGGCGATGGTAACATGACAGCCGCTGCGCGAGGCATCCTCGAAGGCG
>Ga0068707_1003314_pt1 | contig 11234 bp, 12 predicted proteins | sample YNPNPMetaG_FD_66600 | JGI IMG/M metagenome (GOLD analysis project Ga0068707, IMG submission 66600) | Anoxygenic and chlorotrophic microbial mat microbial communities from Yellowstone National Park, USA - YNP NP MetaG | ecosystem: Environmental > Aquatic > Thermal springs > Hot (42-90C) >... | reverse complement strand
CTTCAAGGCCATGGTGTAGTCGGGGACCGGCACCGGGGCCGAGGTGGAGTCCCTGGTGTCGTGCCCGGCGATGGAGTTCATCATCAAGGCGCAATCCTCCACATCCTTGGTCATGGGCCCTATCTGATCCAGCGAGGAGGCGAAGGCCACCAGGCCAAAGCGCGACACCCGCCCGTAAGTGGGCTTCAGGCCCACTATCCCGCAACACGCGGCGGGTTGCCGAATGGAGCCGCCCGTATCCGAGCCCAAGGCCCCGAGGCACTCACAGGCGGCCACGGCAGCGGCCGATCCGCCGCTGGATCCTCCCGGGATGCGCCCCAGGTCCCAGGGGTTCTTGGTGGGGCCGAATGCGCTGTGTTCCGTCGAGGAACCCATGGCGAACTCGTCCATGTTCGTCTTGCCGACCACGACCGCTCCCTGCGCGAGGAGCCTCTCCACCACCGTGGCATCGTAGGGAGGCACGAACCCCTTCAGGATGCGCGAGCCGCAGGTGGTCTCGATACCCCTGGTGCAAAGGAGGTCCTTGAGGGCGATGGGAATCCCCAGCATGGCGCTGCGCTCCCCCCTTCTCAGCCGCAGGTCAGCCTCCCGGGCGAGCTCCATGGCCCGCTGCGGGGTCACGGTCACGAAGGCATGGACGCTGGGGTCCACCTCCTCGATCCTTCGCAAGACCGCCTCGGTCAGCTCTGCCGAGCTGATCTCCCCTCGGTCCAGGAGACGCCTCGCCTCGTGGATGGTGAGCTCCCAGAGGGTCATTCGATCACCCTGGGGACCTGGAATGCGCTACCCAGGCGCTGGGGGGCATTGCGCAGGGCCTCCTCCACCTCGAGGGATGCAACCACCCTATCCTCCCTGAAGACGTTGAAGAGGTCCATTGCGTGAGTCGTTGGCTCCACCGTGGAGGTGTCCAGTTCGTTTAGCTGATCCATGTAAGTCAGGATCGCGTCCAACTGGTGGGCGAAGCGTTCGATCTCCTCCTCTTCGAAGCTCAGCCTGGCCAGTTGGGCCACATGCTCGACGTCCTCTTTGCTGATCTTCATGTCAGGGCCCCCTTCCACCGTTCCCCATGGGCCTGCATCACCCGCTGGACCAGGGCATCCACCCTGTCCCTGCCCGGGCGCTCCACCTCGAGGGGATCCAGATCCGAGGAGGGCCGCCCGGTGAGCTCCTTGAGCACGGCCTTTCCCCCCATGCGAAGCCCCTGGAGGTCGTAGCCTCCTTCCAACGATACCAGCACCCTGCCCTCGCACGTCTCCTCTGCCATCTGGAGGAGGGTCCTGGCCAAGAGGCCGAAGCCCGCCGGGGTGACACCCATGCCGCCCAGGGGATCCCCCTGGTAGATGTCGAAGCCTGCCGAGATGATCAGGAGCTGCGGGCGAAAGGCCCTGCCGACCCCGGCGATGATCCTCCGGTAGATGCCGACGTATTCCGAATCGCCGTGTCCCACGGACAGCGGGATGTTCAAGGTGTATCCCTCCCCCTTTCCACGCCCGATCTCCTGAAAGGCCCCGCTCCCGGGGTAATAGGGGGACTGATGCGTGGAGGCATAAAGGACGGTGGGGTCCTCGTAGAAGGTCCATTGGGTCCCGTTGCCGTGGTGGAGGTCCCAGTCCACGATCATCACCCTGGAGATGCCGTGCCTGGCCTGGGCATAGCGCGCTGCCACGGCCACGTTGTTGAACAGGCAGAAGCCCATGGCGCGGGATGCCTCGGCGTGGTGCCCCGGCGGGCGGATCATGGCGAAGGCGTTCTGGATGTCTCCCGAGAAGATCCGGTCCACCGCCTCGAGACACCCTCCCGCCGCGAGCAGCGCAGCCTCATAGGACCTCGGAGAGGTCTGCGTGTCGGGGTCCAGGGAAACCCTCTGCCTGCCGGCGGTGGCCGCGACCCTTTCTATGTACCGGCCCTCGTGGACCCGCTCCAGATCCGCGCGCTCGCAGGGCCTGGGCGAAATAAGATGAAAGGTCCCCTTGATATCCGGGTCATCGAGCATCTCGTAGAGTACCTCCAGCCGCTGAGGGCTCTCGGGATGGTAATCACCTGGACGATGTTCCATGAAGATGCTGTCCTTTATCACGCCGGTCTTCCGCCCCATCTCCGGGCCCTCCTTTCGCCACTGCTGGCTCGCCTGGCTGAGACGATTTTTTTCTAGCATACCCCAAGGCACAAATCAAAGGTGCCGCAACCGGGCTGCGGGCCTTCTGGCCTGTCGGGGCATCTCGCCTGGGGCGGCCCCCAAAGGGTGAAGATGGAGATGGGACGGCGAGCCGGCCCTGGGATCCGTGCCCTGGTGGGTGCGGGGGGCATTTTCGGGGAAACCGTCCCGTGGGCCCGAACCGTCGCACGCGGAGGGATTCCGCCGGTGTCTCTTGATTCGTCGGCCTTTCAGCTTGCCAGAAAGGCCAATGTGGCGTGGGCCAGGCTGCTCAGAAGAAGCGCTAATGCGCCCCGCCTATGCATGGCCAAGCGCACCTTGATCCACCTCAGACCGGTGCAGATCTGAAAGAGGATCAAGATCAAGTTCACGATACCTAGGATCAGGATGACGGATACGCCCAAGAGGGTCATGGCATCTCCTCACGACCTCGATCATGTGCGATAGACATCCCCACCATCTCTTGCCTCCAGGGCGATGTAGCGGCCAGGCTATCGCGCAATGATCTTGACGGCTTGCGGCCCCTTGCTCCCGTGGATGTTGCAGCTAGCCTCGGCCTTGATCTCGGTGTCCTCTGCTATCTTGGTCTTGATCTCCTTGACGAAGGTTGGTCCTTCGGGCAATTGGTCAGCGCTATAAGTGAAGCTGGCCACCTCCTTGCCGTTGGCCCACACCTTGAGCCACTGGGTGTAGTGCCGCGATGAGTTGGCGCTATGGGTCACCGTGATCCTGACCATTACCTCCTCCCCCTTGGCAGCGGCTGCAGGCGCTGATATCGAGACAGCTGCCTTGTCGGCAAAGGCGAGGTGGGCGGTCCCCAGAAGGATCAAGAGACATGAGATGACAGCGAGTCCCCATGATCTCATCATACGCCCTCCTTCCAAGTGTGTCGCTGGGGCAGCGACCATCCATGAGCCATTCTAACACGGAAGCGCGCCCTGCGGGAGCTGCTCCGAAAGGCAGCTTGACTCCGCCTCTACCGCTCATACATGATGACAAGGTAAAGAAGTGGCAGGGATCCGTGTTGTCCAGATTTTTCGAAGCCTTCGAGGTGGAGCGGAGGTGCGAGATGAGGGTGCATCAGTGCCCTGCGCGTGCCGGGTGTGCGGCCTTGGCTAGATGGAGGGTTCTCAGGGGCCTTGCCAAGGCGTGGGAGGGATTCAAGGAGTCTTATGCGGGGCTCACGCAGTGCGAGTTGATGGGGCCACGGGTAACGGGCGATTGGTCTGTGAGAGACCTCATAGCGCACGTCACCTGGTGGGAAGAGGAGGCCATCAAGTATCTGCCGCTCATCCTTCAAGGCCTCAAGCCACCTAGGTATTCCGAAATCTACGGCGGCATCGATGCCTTCAACGCCATGATGACCGAGAAGAAGAGGGGGCTTTCGCTCGGCGAGGTGCTTGGCGAACAAGAGGTGACACATAGGCGGCTTGTGGAATTCCTCCAGGGTGTGCCAGAGGATCGATTCTGCAGGGAGACGCCCTTTCGCCGCAGGCTCAGGCTCGACACTTACGGGCATTACAGGATACACGGGGAGCAGATACGGCAGTGGCGGCAGAGCCGGCTCCACGGGCGCCAGTTTCTTTCGCCCGGGGATGTGGGCGAGACAACGGGGGGGCCTCCTGGAGCTTGACAATGGCGGGGGATCATAGGCATATAACGGGGGGTCTTGGAGTCCCTGAGAGGCAGGTGACAGAGACCGAGCAGACTGGACCTGATGGCGCTGGATGCCGCACACAGGAAAGGGAGTCAAGGGACAATGGAATACGAGACCATCCGATTTCAGGAGCCGGAGGCCGGCATCGGCCTCCTCGTCCTCAATCGTCCCGATCGCCTCAATGCCCTGAGCCTTGCTATGTTGGAGGAGCTTCAAAGTCTCTTCGGGGAGCTGAAGGAGACCGAGAGGGTGCGCGTCCTGGTCGTGACGGGGGAGGGCAGGGGCTTCTGCTCCGGGGCGGATCTGAAGGACGCAAGGATCCGTAGAGAGGCGGCCGTGTCCTTTGCCACCGCCGCTTCTCATTTGATAGCCGTGCAGAAGAAGTACGCCAACGTGATCCTGGAGATGAGACGCCTGCCTCAGCCCATCGTCGCCGCGGTCAACGGTCCTGCGGCCGGCGGCGGGATGTGCCTGGCCCTGGCCTCTGACGTGATCGTCGCCTCGCCCCAGGCCTCCTTCACCCCATCCTTCATAAACATCGGGCTCACCGGTGGGGACATGGGCAGCAGCTATCTCCTTCCCCGGGCCGTGGGCACTGCCAGGGCCTCCGAGATCCTCATGACGGGCCGCACGGTGAGCGCCGAGGAGGCCGAGAGGATAGGGCTCGTGAGCCGGCTGGTTCGGGATGGAAGCAGGCTGATGGAGGAGGCCATGCAGGTGGCCAGGGCCATGCTGGGCAAGAGCCCCGTAGGACTTCGGCTTACCAAAGAGACGCTGAATCTGAACCTGAACGCCCCATCGCTGGAGGCTGCCATGGAGCTGGAGAACCGCAACCAGAGCATCACCGCCACAATGCCCGAGCTGCTCAAGGCGCTGGAGAGATTCACGAAGGGGAGATGAGAGATGGGACCGCTGAAAGGCTACAGGATCATCGAGATGGCCGGGATCGGGCCCGGGCCCATGTGCGCGATGCTACTCTCGGACATGGGGGCCGAGGTGCTGCGCATCGACCGGCTGGCCCCCAGTGGGCTCGGGGTGGCCATGCCGCACAAGTTCGAGCTCCTCAACCGTGGGCGCCGCTCTGCGGCCGTCGACGTCAGCAAAAAGCAGGGAGCCGAGGTCGTCCTGAGGCTGGTGGAGAAGGCCGATGCCTTGATCGAGGGCTTCAGGCCGGGCGTGATGGAGAGGCTCGGGCTGGGTCCGGAGGATTGCTGGAGACGTAACCCCAGACTGGTCTACGGACGCATGACCGGGTGGGGCCAGGAGGGTCCCCTCGCCAAGGCCGCCGGCCATGACATCAACTACATCTCCCTTGCCGGGGCCCTGCATGCCATAGGCAGGGCGGGGGGACCGCCGGTTCCCCCGCTCAACTTGGTAGGGGATTTCGGTGGGGGGGCCCTTTACCTGGCCTTCGGTCTCGTGTGCGGACTGCTGGAGGCGTCCAAGTCCGGGAAGGGGCAGGTGGTGGATGCGGCCATGGTGGATGGGGCGGCCTCCCTGATGACCCTGTTCTTCGGCATGAAGGCCATGGGCATCTGGAGCGAGGAGCGGGGGACCAACGTCCTGGACACGGGGGCCCACTTCTACGACGTCTACGAGACGGCTGACGGCAAGTACGTCTCCATAGGTTCCATCGAGGCCAAGTTCTATGCCGAGCTCCTTCGTCTGACAGGGCTGGAGGCAGAGGCCTTGCCGGATCAGATGGACCGTGAGAAGTGGCAGGGGATGAAGGAGCGGCTCCGAGCGGTCTTCAGGCAGAAGACCCGCGATGAGTGGTGCGCCATAATGGAGGGCTCGGATGTCTGTTTCGCGCCGGTGCTCTCCATGGAAGAGGCGCCGAACCACCCGCACAACAAGGCCAGGGGGACCTTCGTGGAGATCGACGGGGTGGTTCAGCCGGGTCCGGCCCCGAGATTCAGCCGGACAAGGCCGCAGATCCAGGGGCCGCCTGCCGCACCAGGGCAACACACCGAGGAGGCGCTTCTGGACTGGGGTTTCACGAAGGATGAGATAGAAACGCTCCGAAAGGCCAAGGTCGTGGCTTGAGGGGAGGGCCGGCTGGGGATTCCTTGACACAATATGAGGATTCGTCACAATATGAGGCACTCAGTGCTGGCTGACCCATGACAAAGCCTGTGGGGCCAACGAAGCAGAGGAAGGAGGAAGGCTATGGATGGGATGCTCAAGGACAAGGTGGCGGTTGTGACCGGGGCCGGAAGGGGCATTGGAAGGGGGATCGCCCTCCTCATGGCCAAGGAGGGGGCCAAGGTGGTGGTGAACGATATGGGGGGGCACTTCGACGGGACCGGCCTGCATCACGGCCCCGCGGACGAGGTCGTCAAGGAGATCAAGGATATGGGTGGCGAGGCTGCCCCCAATTACGAGAGCGTTACGGACTTCCAAGGGGCCGCCAGGATCATCGACACGGCCATAGGTGCGTTCGGGAGACTGGACATCCTGGTGAACAACGCGGGAATCCTCAGGGACAGGATGGTCTTCAACATGACGGATGAGGACTGGAACGCGGTGCTCGCTGTCCACCTCAACGGCACCTTCAACTGCCTCAGACATGCATGCGCCTATTGGAGGGAGCAGGAGAAGGCGGGAAAGGCGATCCCAGGCAGGATCATCAACGTGACCTCGGATGCGGGGATGCTCTACAACCCCGGCCAGACGAACTACGGGGCTGCCAAGGCCGGTATCATAGCCCTTTCCCTCATAGCCGCCAAGGAGATGGCCAAATACGGTGTGACCTGCAATGTCATCGCCCCCATAGCCCGGACCAGGCTCACCGTGGAGGCCACGCCCCAGACCGCGGGCGTGATGGGAAAGCCAGAGGAGATGGTGCAGAAGTTCGGCTACGACCCCTTCGATCCCGACAACATCGCCCCGATGGTGGTTTTTCTCGGCTCTGACGAGGCCAAGGACATAACGGGTCAGGTATTCAGGGTCGGAGGGGGTGTGATCTGGCTGATGCAGAGCTGGCAGTCCGTGGACAACGTCAAGAAGAAGGGCAGGTGGGAGGCCAAGGAGCTGGGGCCGAAGGTCAGAGAGCTCCTGGGAAAGGCCCCCAAGAGGGAGGATTTCATAAAGGTCTTCCAGGAGATGCTGAGCTGATCCCTCGGGGCGGGTCAGGATGGGGACGGGGCCCTTTCCCTACCGATCGATACTGTTCGTGTGCGACGTCAACACGTGCAGGAGCCCCATGGCCGAGGCCATGCTGAAGAGGCTCCTTGCATCAAAAGGGGTGGGAGACCGGTACATCCACGTCGCCTCGGGCGGCATCGCCCGCTACGCGCGGGAGGGGGGCGCGGTTTCTCTGGATGCCAGGCTCCTAGTGAAGGAGGAGGGGGCCGACCGCTTCCTGGAGGGATTCCGCTCGAGGGACCTCAACAGACACCCCGACATGCTCAGAGGGGCGGAGTTGATCCTCACCATGACCCGGCTCCAGAAAGAGAGGGTCCGGGATTTGCGGGAGGCCAAGGGGAAAGAGATCTACACGTTGAAGGAGTTCGCGGGTGAAAGCGGGGACATAGAAGACCCCGCGGGCAGAGGCGAGGAGGCCTATCTTTTTTGCAAGGAAGAGATAAAGCGATGCCTCGAAAAGGCCCTGGAGAGATTTACGGGCCCGGGGACAGGAGGCTGTAAGTGAGGCCGCTCGGGAGGGAGGTCCTTCTTTGACAGGCAGGGGCGGCCCAAGGCCACTTCCTCGGCCCCGGCCCGTCATGGCCAGAGGAAAAAACCCAGATTCTTGGCCGAGAACTCGTCCAGGTTGCAGAACTTGATCCCGATCTTGAAGCTCTCTTCGCCCTCCTTCTTGATGATCCTCATCACCTCCCCTTGGACCTTCAAGAGGGTCTGCCTGGGGGGCAACGAGAAGAAGAGCTGGAAGATGTTCCCCTCTTTGTGAAAACCCGGGGAGTAAGAACGCGCACGGCCCTCTATGCACAGCCCTTCTCTGGAGATGTCTACGATGGTCCCCTCCTGCATCTTTTGAACCGGGCGATCCGCGTCGAAAAGGGCGTATTTGACTGGAATGGCGACCTCTTTCCTATAGAACTTCCTTACGTTTATCTTGACCAGGAAGGTCTCCTTGCACTTGGGGCAGAAGACCGGAAAGTCCTTTTCCGGTGGTCTCTCCTTCTTCACGGTCCCCTCGGCCTTGCAGTTGGGACACGCGATCTTCATGATCGCGGCGGGATACACTGTCTGGATCTTCATGCTCCCTCACCTTTCGCCTTGGGTCTCTTTCCTGGATCCCTGCGGGACAAAGATCCTGGAAGGGGTGACCCTGTACCCGTAAGGGGCATCCGCGTCGTGTTCCAGTCGGGCGAACTCGTTGTTGCAGTGGGGACAGGTGACCACCATGAGGTAGTTGGCCTCGTCCACGACCCGCCAACTCCATACATCCGGCAGCTCCCGATTGCATGACTGACATCGATATCTCATGGTCCTTTCCCTCGCGATAGGAGAAGGGTACCTCTGACGAGCTCGCCATGTTCCCCATCGGTGGGTGAAATATAGGGGAAGCGTCCTGCTGCGTCAAGGCCAAACCGGGCCGCGGGTGATGAAGGGCGGCGCGCCTCTGAGGCCGTTGTCCCTGGCTCCTCACAGGGATCGGCCCGACAGTGCCCGCTCAGCCAGCGGGCCCATCAGACAGAGGGTCAGCCATCCCACAGGATGGAGGTATCTGACGATGGGGTAGTTGGACAGGGCCGTGGCCACGAAGATGCAGCAGCAGAGCGAGACCCAAAGCAGAAGCGCCGTTGCCGCGGCATGACCACGGGCCAAGACCAAGGCCAGAGCGGTCAATGCCGGCGAAAGGAGCAGAAACCAGTACCAAGGGAGCGCCTTCTCGTAGTACCTCCTGGTGAGGGTCCACGGCTGCACCTCCGCCCGGGCTATGGAGAACCTCTCCGCGTGCACATCCAGGAAGTCCTGATACTTCGAGGTCTGCTCCACCGCCAGGTCATCCCTGATTTTATCCTCTAGCAGGCCCGGCCTGAAGTAATCCCCGAAGCCGTTCAGCCACAGGAGAGCGATCCCCAGCGGGTCGCGTTTCAGGGCGTTGAGGGCAGTGGCCTGGGCGGCGCGGTTGCCCTCGGGACCTGGCAGGGCGTTGCGGATCCTGTCGACGAGGCCGCCGTATTCGAATAGCTGGTGGTTGCGCAGGGAGCGATCTTCGATGTCATAGGGGAGCCCGTCGAAGATCTGCGCCCTGATCCGCGGCTCTGGGAAGTCCTCGGGCTTGACCACCGGGGCCCAGGCCGCCAAGAGGAAGTAACCGCCTGCGGCGTTGTAGCCGGGGGGGTTACCGGAGATGGCGGAGAAGCATCTCTTGTACCCGGCGTGCATGGAGAGCACTAGGACCAGGGAGACCATCAGATGAACCGAGCAGGCCAAAGTCCACCCGGGGCGTCGGCCAGGAGGGCTCTGCAAGGTCGGCCGGGCCTCTGAGAGGAGACCCAGAGGCCCTCCCTGCATGTGAAACGCGAGGATGGGCGCCAGGATGGCGTTGACCAAGGTGATCGGAAGGAAACTGATCCGCAGGCTGATGAGCGCTGTGCCGAGCAGGTGCGCGAGAAACAGGGCGAGCAGGTTTCGTCCCCTCAAGTACCGAAGGATCGCCAGGAGGTGCAGCGCGAAGAAGGAGAGCGAGAGGGTCTCGGTCATGACGTACCGCTCGTAGAGGAGCTGTATCGGCTCCAAGGCGCACAGAAAGCCCAGGGAGTACGCAACGGATGGACGAACAGAGAGGTGTCTCCTGAGGATCTGCGCGGCAACGGCGCAGGAAAGGAGGCTGGCCAAGATCTGGCACGCCATCAAGGGCCAAAGGGAGGCCGAAAGCCACGTGGTCGCCTTTATGAAGAGGCCGTACGTGAAGGAACGATCCGGCGGGATCCAGCCGTAGGCAGCCGTCTCCAGGTAACACCAGGAATCGCCGAAGAAGAACTTCGGGACCGGGTCCAACGCCAGGATTGCGAGCTTCAGGAAGACCAAAACGAGGATGAAGGAGGCAAACGGCCTCTCGAGCCTCATGCTCATCCCTCCGCATGCCTCGTGCGAATCCGATCACCCACCGAGCCCCTATAAGCTCGGGGCGAGGACAGCCTAGGTCGAACCTGGGGCCTCATTTGACCCTCAGGCCGAAGAGGCCCAAGAGGAAGCTGGAGAATATGACCTGCAGCCCGAGCATGATCAGCGTCACGCTGGGTATGGTCACCCTAAGGCTGTCCGGATAGGAGAGGTCTCCGAAAGCGTGTTCTTTCCACATGAGCACTGCCGAGATGAGCAGGGCCAGGCCCAGCGCGAGGATCCCCAGGCCGACCAGCAATCCGATCTCCAGCCTGGCGGCCTTGAGAAACCTCTCCGTACCTTCGTCAGCGGGGAGCAGCCTTTCGCGCACCGCGAAGGCCTTGGCGAAGACGCTGAAGGAGATGAGCTGGAAGCCCACGAGGGTGCACATGGCGCAAACCAACAAGGTATTGGTATCGAAGACCACACCCCCTATGCGGACCGGGGTAAAGGTGAGGAGCGCCCCCAAGGCTCCTCCTGCTACGAAAAGGGCCAGTCCAGGGATCGTGAAGAGCCATCGCGGGCTGTAGAGAAGGAGGAAGCGCAGGTGTCTCCACCCGTCTCTCCAGGAGCGCAGGTGGGAAGGGCGTCCACGGCCGTCCGGGACCAGGGTGGTGGGGACCTCGGCGATCCGCATGCGGAGCAGGGATGCCTTTACCACGATCTCGCTGGCGAATTCCATGCCCGCGGTGTGGGGATCCATCCTCTGGTAGGCATGCTTGCTGAAGCCTCGGAGTCCGCAGTGGAAGTCCCCGCAAGGGCTTCCGAAGAAGAGGCGGCCGATGGCTGTGAGCACCGGGTTGCCCAGGTACCTGTGCAAGGCGGGCATGGCCCCGGGGGCGATGCCTCCCTTGAAACGGTTACCCATGACGAGGTCATAGCCCTCCCGCAATCTCTCCACAAAGGGGCGCAGGTTCGCGAAGTCTTAGCTGTCATCCGAATCCCCCATGATGATGTACCTGCCGCGGGCAGCGGCGATGCCTCCCCTGATGGCGTTGCCATAACCCTTCTGCTCGACAGAGACGACGCGTGCCCCAGCCCTGGCGGCGATCTCCTGGGAGCCGTCGGTGCTTCCGTTGTCCGCCACCACCACCTCTCCCGAGATCCCCTCCTCGAGAAGAAAGCGCATGGCCTTCGAAACACAGATCCCCACAGTCCGAGCTTCGTTCAAACATGGCATGACTATGCTCAGTTCGCACTCCGCCTCGCGATCATGGAGATGCTCTGGGGACACGCCCTGCGACTCCCTCGTGAAGATCCCGTGTGCGCCATCGTATCAAAACGCGCCTGCCTGGGACAAGGGGATCCCCCGGGTCGGATCGCCCGCGCCATGCGCAAGGCTTTTTT
>Ga0068707_1003309_pt1 | contig 11252 bp, 10 predicted proteins | sample YNPNPMetaG_FD_66600 | JGI IMG/M metagenome (GOLD analysis project Ga0068707, IMG submission 66600) | Anoxygenic and chlorotrophic microbial mat microbial communities from Yellowstone National Park, USA - YNP NP MetaG | ecosystem: Environmental > Aquatic > Thermal springs > Hot (42-90C) >... | reverse complement strand
CAACATGGATACAATTTTTTCAGCCAGGTCCATAGAAGCTGTAAAGGCTGGTGAAATCGGATTCAAAACATGAAGGGAACGACCGTCCTGAATCACAAGGAAATCCATAACAAGTTTTTTTTGATGAAGATCGACAAGCTGAGGTCGTATCCCCACTTTGGATGACGGCACAAGAGCATCATGCGAAAGTCCTTTAACAAGTCGTTCAGCGTCTCTGTAGAAAAAAGGGCGAAAATATTTCAGCGGTTCTCGCAAAGCCATTTTTCTGAAAGACCGATCTTCCATAAAAAGCATGGCGTTTCTGGCTAAAATAAGCGGAGCTTCTCCGTCAATGCCTCGAAGCTTTCCATAGTGTTCTCTTCCAAAAGCCGGTATAGCCGTTGGTCCTACAAACACTTCCCCAGAGACGTTTTTTGAAAAATGAACGCCCAAAAAGGGGTATCGAAGATCTGGTGCCGGATAAATGTGACCTTTAATAGCTCTGGCAAGGGGATGATCGGCTTTAACTTTCCAGTAGATACCTTTGAAAGGCACCAGCCTATAATTTGAGGCCAGATCGAAGATGTGAGCTACCTTATCGGAAAAAGCTCCAGCAGCATTGATGAATCTTTCAAATCGAATTTCTCCCTGAGATGTCACCGCGGTTGATGATCCTTTGAGTTTTTTGAAAGCACATCCCAGAAGAACCTTAACTTTTTTCGAACTTTCGAGATCCTCACATAACGCATTGAGAACCTTCTTTGGATCTACCGAAGACGTTTCTCGAACGTAGATTGCCTTGTCGGTCGTTTTTGCCGCCGGCTCTATTTCGCTTAACTCACGCTCACTTACCCACTCAACGCTTGCTCCATTTGCTACTGCTCTCTTGAATAGCTCATCAAGGCACTCCAGATCCCGTTCGTTAGCCGCTACAATTACTTTGCCGGTTTCTTTAATCTGGATACCTTGAGAACGGCAGTATTCCTTCATGAGCTGGTTGCCTCTGAGGCAGGAGCGGGCTTTTAGGCTTTCCGGTGTGTAGTAAACCCCCGCATGAAGCACTCCACTGTTACGTCCTGAGGCATGAGCGCCCAGAGTTTTTTCTTTTTCTATGACAACAATTTCTTCGTAACCGCGATTTAGCAATTCCCTGGCTATAGTTAAGCCTACGATGCCTCCACCAACAATGAGCACTTCTGCTTTCATTTTGTTACCCTTCTGGATAATACTGAATTTTCTCCAAGCAAGGAGAAGGCGAGCCATCTTAAACCGAATTCAAGAAGAGAGCGATCATCGCCTTCTAAAACCTGATCAACTTCAAAGGTTGATCGGAACTTTGGTGAAGAAACCATTTTGCGAAACATATCAAGCTCGTATGTTGCCATGTAGAAAAGTTCCTGCTGATGTCCTGTAAGCCCCTTTTTGAGCCTGGGGTTCATTAGAATTCTTGTCCATTCATCGTTAAATCTGTGGTATTCCTCAAGTCCCTGATCCTTCAGCCAGTCCCTAACGCTCCACTCTACATTTTCTTCAAATCCTCGGCAATGAGCCTCTTTCACCAGAAAGAATGATTCCAGTAAAACTCCATGAACTCCATGATAACGCGTTGCTCGAGCAACAGGATAGATTCTGCATGCGGAGGGACGATAACTATAAACAGAGCATCCTTCGGGGGATAAAAATGGACAGGTTTGGTCGCCCTGCTCTGACATTTTTAGAAAAAGTATCGGTGCGTAGGATGGAGACCGAAACTCCATCGTTGTAAATCGGTCTATGAAGTCTTTCGAGGAAAGCCCGAGTTTTTCCCTGAGTTTTACAACATCGTAGGGTGTAAGCATGAGTCGAAGCTTCCGGCAACATTCTCCGAAGCAGGAAATTCCCGGATGGCATGAGAAAGAAAACTTCTCGTTTTCTTCTATCGGCACCAAATGTTCAGGAAGAACAGTATCTATTGCGTGTGTCAATTTTCCCCTTTCTTTATAAGCTATCGCATAACGCTAAACAGCTCTTCAAGCTGGCTTCTGATATAAGAAAACGCCAGTTTAAGAAGTTCTTCTTCATCTTCCATGGCCAGCCGATAGGTTTCTTCGTCTATTTCGTGAAATTTCCTGAAAGACGGTTGTTGAATCATTTCTTTGAAGACGTCGAGATCGTAAGCAAGAAAAAGAAGTTTTCCAAAGCCAGCATCCATCCTGGATCCGGGTGAAAACTGAGGTGGCATAACAGACTGGTAAAGATCTTCTATTTCTCTGTAATGATCAACTCCCTGAGATGTAAGCCATTCTGACACAGTCCATTCTGTATTTTCCTTAAGTCCTAGACATTTTTCTGAAGCCTGTATCAGACGATAACAGCCGGGGTGTTTAGGATCGAGATCCAGAGGATACATTCGGCATGCCCAGGGACGATCGTTGTAAACCTTGCATCCTGCCGGAGTAACAAAGGGGCATGTGAGAGTTTGTGGATCCATGATAAGCTGAACGACGGGGATGTTAGTTATTTTCGCAAGAAAAGAGTGAGTGTAACGATTGATGAAATCCGATGATCCCATGCCCAAAGCTTTTCTTAACCTCAAAACGTCGTAGGGGGTTAAGTAAATATTTACATCTCGGCAGCATTGAGTAAAACACGGAAGGTTTTCATGACAGGCAAAATGGATGCGGCTTTCTCCTGTCAATACTTCGGCGTTATTGACTGTCTCTTTCATAGACTTCCTCTCAAAAGATACAACTTGAAATGGCGAAACTCCGGGTTACCTCTTATTAGCTTTTCTACGACAGAAGCAACATCTGGCGTCCTGCATACGAAGCAAGCAATATCGCGAGCCATTCCGCATTTGATGCAGACAAAATTTTCTTCCAGCACTTCCCCGCAGGAGCACCTTGGTTCCATTACCAACTCTTCATTTTCCCAAAATACAAGGAAAAAGGGTTCATCAAGACTTTTTAGTTCTTCTAAATCCACATAAACCGCCAATTTTTTTGTCCTCCTTGCTCGTGTTCTTTACCGCCGTTTCCTCAAAAGAAACGGCGGTAAAATGCGAAGGTTTTATAGAGCTTCAGCAAGAACTTCGGAAAGCTCGGTAATTTCCAGACCTTCCTGCTTATTCAGGCTGGTGCAGGCGTCAGTTAGCATGTTCATACAGTAGGGGCAGGCTGTTGTGAGCATTTCGGCATTCTTTTCAGATGCATCAATGATCCTGAGTTCGCCGAAGCGTTCTCCCATAGGAACTTCCGCCCAGATTCGGCCTCCTCCTCCGGCACAGCAAAGGCTGAGTTCCCTAGCTCGGTCAAGTTCGATCAGTTCAACACCCGGAACAGAAGCCAGCAGCTTCCTGGGGTCATCGTAGATATTGCTATGGCGTCCCAGATAGCACGGGTCATGGTAAGCGATTTTTTTCTTTGGAACTTCCTTGGAAAATTTCAGCTTTCCTTCTTCAAGAAGCTTTGCAAGAAGCTGAGTATAGTGGATTACTTCCCATTCACCACCAAGAGCCGGATACTCCTGAGTAAAGGTCCAGTAGCAGTGCGGCGATGTGGTGATGATTTTCTTTACGCCCTTTTGGTTGAAAAGCTCGATGTTTGACTGAGCGAGCTTTTGGAAGAGTTCTTCATCGCCGAGCTTTCTCATACTTTCGCCACAGCAGGATTCTTCTTCACCGATAACACCAAAGCTTACTCCAGCAGCTTTTAGAAGCTTTACAATGCTTTTTGCTATTTTGATGCTTCTCGGGTCGTAGCAGGAATGACAGCACACGAAGAGGAAATATTCCGTATCGGGACCAAATTTCGGCACATCTAGTCCTTCCTGCCATGCAGTGCGTTTTTCTCGAGGTCCCGCCCATGGATTACCGTTAGCGTGAGCGCTGCCAAAGATTGGTCTGAGATTTGCCGGAACAGCTCCACCACCAACAATACTTGCTCGCATAGCTCTTACGTTGTCGATGATTTTTACTCCTCGAGGGCAGTTTTTCACGCACATCCCGCAGGTTGAGCAGGCGAAAAGCACAGTTTCATCCTCGAAGCCTTCCATACCCATCTGTCCCAGGCGAAGCATGTGGCGAATGCTGAATTTCTCACTGGTTTCGCCCGGAACAAGCCGCCAGGGGCAGAGCGCCGTGCAAAGACCACACTGCATACACCAGGTGATCGTTTCAGCGCCCATCTCGATGATGTAATCTCTCATCTCTCGAGAAACATATTTCGGTTCCATCGTTCTCATCTCCTTCCTGCTTGCTAGAAGCCTTTGTATGGATTGGGTCCAAGTTCGGCAAGCCGTTCGGCAAAGCTGTCGAGAATTTGAGGAAGTCGATGGTAGTCCGTGATGGAAACTTCCTCAACCCTTACTCGGTCAGATTCCAAAGCGAGTCGATCCAGGGTTTCCTTGATTTTGGACATGCGGATATTAGCAAGCTCGCTTCCCTTAATGAAATGGCACTGATAATCATCGCCATGACGGCATCCAAGCAGGATAATACCGTCAATGCCTTTGGAGAGAGCATCTGCGATCCAGACGATGTTCATCGAACCAAGACATCTGAGAGGGATAATTCGCACCCAGGCGTTATACTGAAGCCGCCGAAGTCCTGCCATGTCCAGAGCAGGGTAAGCGTCGTTTTCGCAGGCAAGCACAAGAATACGGGGCTTTTCTTCATATTCGTCCGGAACGTTGATAGCCTTAATCATGTTGCCGATCATTCCAACAGAGTAATTCTTAAAGGAGATGATACGTTCAGGACAGGCACCCATGCAGACACCGCAGCGACGGCATCTAGTTGGATTGGGAAGAGGATTTGCCTTTTCATCTTCGTTGATAGCTCCAAAGGGACATTCTTCCGTGCATCGCTTACACTGAGTACACCTTTGCATAAAGAACTGTGGATAGCTCATGTCTCCAGCTCTCGGATGTACAGCCATTCCCTTGGAAGTAAGCTCCATACATTGAATGGCTTTTAGTGCCGCACCTGTGGCGTCGTCCACAGTTCGAGCATAATCCATGGGGGCTCTTACCGAACCGGCAGGATAAATACCGGTTCTTCGGGATTCATAGGGGAAGCAGATAAAATGAGAGTCAGGGAAGCCGTATTTCAATGCAGGCACTTCTGGTCCCTGACGATATTGCAGATTCAGAATGTTGGATACAAGAATGGCATCAGCAGGGATTTCTACTTCGCATTCCTGCCCAGGCTGAGGTGTCCGGTAAGGTTCTCCAAAAGCTGTCGTTGGCACCATACCTGTTGCCAGTACCACAAGATCAACGCTTTCGGAAACGATAGGCGCTCTGGTCAGAACATCCTCTGCCGATACTACCAAATTGCCTGAACCGTCATCATCAACAGAAGTTACATTGCCTCGAACGAAGAACACACCATCCTTTTGTAGTTTTTTGTAGAAAAGTTCGTAGTTTCCAGGTGCTCGCATGTCTTTGTAGAAGATGTAAACCGTGGTGTCGGGATTTGCTTCTTTGAAGTAGGCTGCCTGCTTGAGCGCTTCTACGCAGCATGAAGATGAGCAATAGGGAAGGTGATTGGGATCTCGTGATCCTGCACAAAGAATAAAAGCAACACTTGTTACAGGCCCGCCGTTGGATGGCCGCTTTGCTTCGCCGGCTTTGAACATTTCTTCAACCTGGGCCATGGTTACCACATCGGCGTACTTGCCATAGCCGAGATTATCAAGCTTGGTAGCATCGTAAGGAACAGCGCCGGTGGCAAGCACAATAGCGCCGACTCGTTCAGTTACTTCCGCCCCGTTTTGAGAAATTTTCACATCGAAAAGACAGGGACCTCCTGCAATGGATGCCACGTTGCTTGAAGTATAAACCTTGATAAGTTTTTCCTGGGTTACTTCCTGAACAAGCTTATCTATGGGGGTTTCCTCGGGAGTTTCGTAAGGTGGATTTTCAGGAGGAAGTTTATAGACGGTTTTAAGATATCCGCCAAGAGATGGCTCTTTTTCCACCAGCACCACTTCATAACCGGCTTTGGCGGCTTCTTTTGCTGCCGTCATACCAGCAAGTCCACCGCCAACAACGAGAATTCTGGTGCTCATGTTGTCGGCTGTGAATGGATCGGGAGGCTCTGCTTCCTTGGCTTTTGTGATACCCATGCGAACCTGATCTTCTGCCATCATTTGAGTGTCTTCATCACCGGCGGGATGAGTCCACACCACCTGTTCTCTCAGGTTGACTCGCTCAACTACCTTATCTATGCCGAAGTCAAAGACGTCATACATGACTCGAGGAGAACATGCTGCTACGACGATGGTATTTACGCCTTCCTTTTCGATATCAGCCTTTATGGTATCAATTCCCCCAGGCTGGCAAAGACATTCATGACTGCGGCATATCTCCACCTGAAATTCGCTCTTTGCCAGCTCTGCGAGAGCATTAACGTCGATCGCTTCGCCTATACCGCAACCAGAACAAACGTAAAAACCGATTTTCTTCTCCATTGGACTACCTCCTCACCGTAAACTGAAGAGCCTTTAAGGCGGCCGCCGTGGCATCCTGCACCGATGTGGCTACATCGGCAGGTTGCTTCACGCATCCAGCAGGGATTATACCGTTTGTGTCGGTGTCCAGCATGAAACCGCTGGTATCTCGTGGCACATCCACTGGTAAAGGCTCATCGGCTGTAGATGGCACCATACCGGTAGCCAGCACCACCAGGTCAAATTCCTCTTTCATTATTGTGCCACTTGCCTGATCTTCAGCCTGGACCATAGTTTTGCCCGACGGTAGCCTTCTTATTTCCCCGGCTTTGCCTTTAATGAGCGTGACTCGTGGGTCGGACTGAACTTTGACGAAGAAATCTTCATATCGCCCAAGAGCTCGAATGTCGATGTAATAAATAAAAACCTTCGCTTCCTGATTTTGTTCCAGTACGTAAGTGGCCTGTTTCAGGGATGCCAGACAGCAGATGCCCGAACAATAAGGAAGGTGGTTTTCATCCCGGGAGCCGGCGCACTGTATGAAAGCAACCTTTTCTACCGGTTTCCCGTCAGATGGACGAACGATTTGACCATTGGTGGGGCCTTCTGGAGATGCGTAACGCTCCATCATGACGTTCGTAATAACGTCCGGATTTTTCCCGAAGCCGTAGTAAAGAATTTTTTCTGCGTCGTAGGGTTTCCATCCCGTAGCCCAGATTATGGCGCTTACGTTCAGATCGAATTCCTGAGGAGTCATTGAAAGATCGACGGCGTTGTAAGGACAGGCGGCTTTGATTTTTTCTGCTTCTTCGGTGCCGATAATTCTGGGATCTAGCACATAGCGCAGAGGAAAACAGAAGTTATTAGGCAAATAAACTGATTTTACCGTATCAATTCCGTAATTGAAGGGATTGGGGAATGTAGTTGTTGCGGCTTCTTCGCACTTGCCGCAGGCTGTGCAACGTTCATTTATGTATCGGGGATGAATTTTAATGGACACATCAAAATTTCCAGGAGTTCCGGAAATCTTTGTTACTTCCGCCATGGTGAAGAAGCGCACTCTGGGATTGTTTTTTATACGGCGGAAGTTAATTTCAAGACCACAATTTGGAGGGCAGAGTTTGGGAAAGTATTTGTTCATTCTTGCAACCCGCCCACCAAGGTAGGGCTCCTTTTCAACGAGATACACCTGACAACCGGCCTCAGCGGCTTCTATCGCAGCACTAATTCCGCTGATACCTCCTCCTACAACAAGAATACTCCGATTGGTCGATCCACTCATGCTACGTTCCTCCATTATTTCTTTTTACTTCAGCTTTATCAGGTGAGCCTGCCATTCTGGTAGATTAAGTACGGGCGACGCCTAACCCCCTCCTCCAGAATGACAAATGCGGCATTTCAATAACATACAAAAAGCCTAAGAGTAAATTCAATTTACCTCAAAAAAAACCCCGGAAGCTTCTTAAGCCTCCGGGGTGATTATTCGAACTAAGCGGTCACGGTACTAATTAGACGGGTAGATTCACCACTGGGACCTTCTTGAGAGTCCATTCGCCTGTTGCAGGATTCCATACGGAATTTACGAAGACTCTCCAGTTCTTTTCATCCATATCGGGATAGTCAGCTCTGAAGTAGTAACCAGGCCATCTGGATTCTTCGCGGAACAGGATGTGGCGTACATGGCTTTCAGCAATCCACATACGATGTACATTTTCCCATGCTCTCATGAGCTCATGGAGATCGCGAGCAGCGAGCTTTTCAGAGTCTTCCTTGAGGAAGGCAAGCAACTCAAGGGCTCTTTCGAGCATAGCCTTGTTGGTTGTGAACTGAGCGGTTACGCCGCCAGCATATTCATCCATGATCTTCTGGAGACGGAACATGAACATCTTGGGCATGATGTAGTTGGGGTTGATTTCTGGATCGCTGGAGAGAGAGCTGTATTGTTCGAAGAGCTCAAGAGGCTTAAGGATGCGCTTTTTGAGTTCTTCAACCTTGGCCATATCAACTTCGGGAGCCTTGTTGTGATCGAGGATGTAAGCGATAGCGCCCTTAGCGGCGATACGACCTTCAGCATGGGAGCCTGAAGAGAACTTGTGGCTCGATGCACCAGCAGCATCACCAGCGCAGAACAGAGCCTTAACGGTGCTCATACGGTTGTAGAGCCCTTTATCTTTCCACATAGCCTTGTATTCTTCAGGCATAAGATCTTCAGGACCGCATACCCAAGCACCGGAAGCACCGGAGTGAGAACCGATGAAGTATGGCTCAGCAGCGGCGATTTCAGATGGCTTCTCTTCTGGCTTGACGTTTGTTGCAGCCCAGAGGAAGGACTGAGTAATGGTCATGTCAAGGAAGTCTTCCCAAGCTTCGGCTTCAAGTTCTTTCATTTTCTTCTTGAAGGCTTTGGGATCGTCTTTGTAAGCAGCAGCGAGGTTAGCGATAGCTTCTTCTGTCCTCATGTAGATGGGACCCTTACCGGCCATGATGTCTTCCATGCCGAGCCAGTTACGGAGGTTGGCTGGGATGGGCTTGCCTGTTCCGTAAGGTGCCCACTTGGGAAGCTCACCAGCTCGCTCAACCATGTATTCACCGCCAAAGGCGTTAGTTGCACGAGACTTGAAAAGGAGGAACCATGCACCGACAGGACCATAACCATCTTTGAAACGGACAGGGATGAATCTCACTTCCTGGCAGGTCATTTCGGCACCAGCCTTGATGGTGAAGTATGCGGAAGAACCGCAGTTCCAAGGCGGATACCATGCACGACCGAGACCTTCACCCACGGATCGAGGACGGAACACGTGGACTGCACCACCCATACCAACAATGGTTGCCTTGGCTTTGAACACGTAAAACTTGGGTTCACGTACGCTAAATCCAACAGCACCTACGCAGGTGTCGCCGTTTACAAGAGGTTCAACGATGAATACACGCTCGAGAATCTGGCCTTTGTCGCCAAGAGTTGCCATAGCGTTCTTTGCAGCTTCGGCGATGATCACCTTGTAGGATTCACCGTTGATCATTATCTGCCAACGACCTTCATGGACATACTCGCCCTTTTCGTCTTTCCAGATGGGAAGTCCCCATTTCTCGAAAAGATGAACGGATGAATCCACGTGACGAGCAATGTCGTAAACCAGGTCTTCACGGGAAATGCCCATGAGGTCCTGACGGACGTAGCGGACATAATCTTCACAGGTGTTGTGGCCTTTGCCGTAACCAATATATTCGTTGATGGCCGAAAGACCCATTGCTACGGCACCAGAACGATCAACTGCTGCCTTGTCAACGAGCGTTACCTTGAGGCCATGTTTCTTTGCCCAATAAGCCGCCTCAAAGGCAGCTCCACAGGCGGACATACCACCGCCCAGAATCAAAAGATCAGTATCGACTACTACAGTTTCAAAAGGCTGCATATCTCCACCTCCTTAAGGTGTTTCGCAGGTTCATACAATATTTCTTACTTCTTCAAAGTCGGTAATGCTGATGCCAAAGTAGAACCCGGCTCAGTGCTAAGAAGCGGGCTCTTAATGTCATCTGTTCCAGTTGCCCATTCATCCGGCCAGGGTTTCGCCTGACCTTCAGGAGTTGTACGAATGGGGAATTTGAATCGCTTCATTTCACCATTACGGAACTTGACAGTCCACATAATGTCCTGAGAACCACGGAGCGGAACAACGGACGCTCCAAGCGGCACAAAGTCTGCGTAGCTTCGAATGTCAATAGCTTGCTGAGGACAAATCTTTACGCAGTTATAGCATTCCCAGCACAGCTCAGGCTCACGGTTGTAAGCCTTCATCCGCTCTTTGTCGAGCACCATCAGGTCGTTGGGGCAGATGTACATACAGGCTGTCTTGTCCTGCCCCTTGCAGCCATCGCATTTTTCCAGAATTACATAGCTCGGCATCTCTCCACCTCCTAAACGGTTAACCACTCTTAAACACCTACCACTCACCAAATCCCCTGCAACATTGTGCTGCCGGGAATTAATGCCTATTGTGCTTTTTCGCTCAAGATAAATATCCTGTTCTCAAAGTCGAGTCAAGAAAAAAATGATGTTTTTCACAAATTGTCACAGAAAATTTTTTTACTCTTCATGACCTAAAAGTCTCATACGTTCCTTGGCCGCTTCAACTCGAAGCTTTTCCAGTTCTTCACGACGAGCCCGTAGAGATTCAAGTTTAGATTCAATAGCGAGACGTTCCGAATCCTCAAGAGATGCGGTGAGCCGATTTTTCAAATGTTCATATTCCTCTCGAACCTGCCTAATCTCGCCAAGAATCTCTTCTTCTCTGGGCGTCATAACACGCCCATCTCGAGCCCAACATATACAAACTTCTTCTTTATCATCACTTTTTGGCGGCTTTTCTTTTTCCATTTCCTGTCACCTTCAATTTAAAAACAACAGTTTCCTCTCTTAAAAGACCAGAAAAAACCACCAACAAATTTTTTCCTGGTCTTTAAGCCTTAACTTCCTTTCGCTTTATCTAACATTTGCCTCAGTCTATCACGTTCAGCTTTCGCTTCTTTTAGCTCGCTTTCTATAGCTTGCCTCTGATTTTCACTAAGAGCCTCAGAAAGCTTCTTTTCTAGCTCTTCCACTTTTTTGGTAACCTGGTAAAGTTCTGCAGCAAGTTGCCTGATGCTCACGATTGTTTACCTTTTTAGGAGTTTATTGGTAATGAGCTCTACCGTAACCGGTTGCCGTATTTATAATAGCATTATTTCGCTTCAAGAGGAATAGTTACATACGTTCCCTTCTTAATCATTGCAGATGGAGAAATAAATGATGGGTTCATCTTCATTAGAACATGTACAGGAGTTTCTGTAAGTTCAGCAAGT
>Ga0068707_1003306_pt1 | contig 11253 bp, 4 predicted proteins | sample YNPNPMetaG_FD_66600 | JGI IMG/M metagenome (GOLD analysis project Ga0068707, IMG submission 66600) | Anoxygenic and chlorotrophic microbial mat microbial communities from Yellowstone National Park, USA - YNP NP MetaG | ecosystem: Environmental > Aquatic > Thermal springs > Hot (42-90C) >... | reverse complement strand
TTGCCTTCCGCACCCATGTTATCGAAGCGGAGCCCGCTCACCCACCTGCCCCGAGATGCCCCCCACATGTTGACGCTTCCCGTCAGTCCTGTCACGGTCAGAAGATCAAGTCTACTGGATGCGGCGGGAAGATATCCAATTTATCCCCTGGCCCAGGTGCTGGCGGAATAAAGTGGAGAAATCCTTTTCACCGATTGGCCATATAACCTCGTAACTCCGCGACCTCGTGTTTGCAAAACGATGGATTCTCACCCTGGTTGGGAGCCAAGGGGGTGCACGTCAGCTTTTGTGTGTCAGGTTTGGTTGGCAAAATTGCAGTAGGAGGATTTGCTGCTGGGATGGTAAACTGGCGGCATAGTGAGGTGTGGTTCAGTGGGAACCAGAGGGGAGAGGCTTGGAGGACAGTCGAGCCAGGGAGAAAGGAGTGCCATCATGGACGAGAGGGTGACGGCATTGCGGAAGAGGAAGGAGGCGTTGGTGCGGGAGCTGGCGGATGTGGATGTGGGGTTGGCGCTAGCGGAGGGGACGCTGCAAGGGGTGCCGCACTATTCGAAGATCGAGGAGGCGGCCCATGCCCTGGGGCAGGAGGTGAGCTGCCGGGTGCAGGAGCGGCGGATGGCGGAGGTGGTGGGGCGGCAGGGGCAGCAGGTGCGATGTCCGGGGTGTGGGAAGTGGGTGGAGGGGACGGTGGCGGGGCGGGTGGTGAAGTCCGTGGATGGGCCAGTCAAGCTGGCGGAGTTGAAGGGTTATTGCCCGTCGTGTCGACGGGCTTTTTTTCCCTCTGCGTGAGGGATTGGGGCTGGATAGGGGTTGGGGTTCACCCAGTTATGACCTGTTCGGAACCGTGGATATACAAGAAGTTGGCCTCATTTGCCGTATTCATTATTGTTGCCAAGTCTGCTAGCCGTTTCCCGGGTGGGTTAAATGCCATTGTGATCAGTACGAATTGATCAATCTCCTTATAACGTTTTTGGTAACCATTTAGGATTCGACGAACAGTCGGTGAACTCCCCCAAAGCCTCTTCTCTAAGGTGATCAATAGTTTTAAACGCGGGTTTTCTAAGGGGTGTTGAGAGATTTGGCCCCACCTGCCACAGTCCGTGCATGGGGTTCAACTGCGATTGCGAGGCTCGAAATGGCCTCAGTAAGATAAAGAGCATCCCACATTTGTAAAGCCGTTTGCTATAAAAGACCGACCCGGAAGTTGAACAGGAATTCCCGAGATGAATCCAGGATCTATCGTCCGCTGTCGAAACCGGGAATGGGTGCTCCTACCGAGCGACCAGCCCGAGCTTTGCCTTTTGCGGCCACTTACCGGCATAACCGAGGAGTGCGTTGCGGTCCATAAGCGTCTTGCTGATTTGATCAGTTTCCAACTCCCCGGGGAAAGACTCCAGAGCGCCACCTTTCCTGAGCCCACTGTGGAAGATTTGGCAGATGCGGCGAGCGCGCATCTTTTGTGGCAAGCGGCACGACTAACCCTGCGTGAAGGAGCTACGCCGTTCCGGTCCCTGGGCCGCATTTCGATCCGGCCTCGCATTTATCAGTTCGTGCCGCTGTTGATGTCATTGCGATTGGACCCGGTACGGATTCTCATTGCCGACGACGTCGGCGTGGGAAAGACGATCGAGGCGCTGCTCATTGCCAGGGAACTTTACGACCGTGGGGAAATCAAGCGGCTGTGTGTTCTTTGCCCCCCCTACCTATGCGAACAGTGGCAAAGGGAACTGTCGGAAAAGTTCAACATGGATGCGGTCGTGATTCGTTCTGGCACAATTGGCCAACTCGAACGGCGAAAGACCAGCCAGGAGAGTATCTACCGCTACTATCCCATTCAAGTGGGCAGTATCGATTTTCTGAAAAGCGACCGCAATAAACATCTGTTCTTGCTGGACTGTCCTGAGTTGGTGATCGTAGATGAAGCTCACGGTGCGGCAACACCAGCAGATCGTAATGGCGCACAACACCAGCGATATGAGCTGGTCAAGGAAATTGCTCAGAAGGAAGACCGGCATCTGATTTTACTGACGGCTACGCCACACAGCGGGATCGAGGCTTCCTTCCGCTGTCTGCTTTCCCTGCTGCGCCCCCATTTTGGCGATTGGGATACGTCGAACCTGACCGAACAGCAGCGGACCGAACTGGCGAGACACTTTGTTCAGCGAACGCGTCGAGATATCGTTCGCGATTGGGAGGGTGAACATTGTTTTCCCCAGCGGGAGTCGGAGGACGTGACGTATCGTCTTTCTCCGGACTACCGAAAGCTTTTTGATGCGACTTATCACTTCTGCACGGAAATCGTTCGTTCAGGACAAATGCTCGACGAGCGGCGTCGGCGGGTGCGGTACTGGGGGGCATTGGCCTTGCTGCGGTGCGTGATGTCCAGTCCAGCGGCAGCTGTGGCTGCTTTGGAATCACGTCAACTGGCCCTGGAGACGGAAGATGGGGAGCCCGATTATAAACCCTTTGTCTTCGAATCGAGCGAGGACCTCACCGACGATGGCCAGCCGACACCGCCGGTGGAAGCTACGGAGGCAACGTTATCAACTTCCGACCGGCGTCGCTTGCGTGACCTGGCGGATTTAGCTGAGGCTTTGCGGCAATCGCCAAACGACACGAAATTAAGTGGATGTATTGAAGTGGTGAAGCGGCTGCTCCGTGAGGGCTTTCATCCTATTGTGTGGTGCCGCTACATCGCCACAGCCGATTATGTGGCTCAAGGCCTGGACAAGGCCTTGCGATCAACCTTTCCGAATATCCGCGTGGTTTCGATCACCGGGCAAATGGGGGATGAGGAACGCCGAGCCAAGGTTGACGAGCTCGCTACGGAGCCTTGCCGTGTACTCGTCGCCACCGATTGTCTGAGCGAAGGCATTAACCTCCAGCAAGCGTTCAATGCCGTCATCCATTACGATCTACCCTGGAATCCCAACCGACTGGAACAGCGGGAGGGCCGCGTGGATCGCTATGGCCAGCCAGCCAAACTGGTCAAGGCCATCCGCTATTTCAGCCCCGAAAGTCCCGTCGATGGAGTGGTGCTCGATGTGCTCCTCAACAAAGCCCGCGAGATCCATCGCACTTTAGGCACCTACGTTCCTGTGCCTGAAGAGGGCGAAAGTGTGACCGAGGCCTTACTTAACGCCCTTTTCCTTCGCGGGGGCGGGGCCAGGACCGGCGGGGCCAGGCAATTGACCCTCGATTTCGGGGATGATGTTGTTGCCACGTTCCATCGGCGATGGGAGATAGACGCGGAGCGGGAGCGGATCAATCGCACGCGCTTCGCCCAGCGGGCGATCAAGGCCCATGAAGTCCACAAGGAACTGGAAGCCACGGACGCCGTGTTAGGTGATCCGGATGCGGTACGCGAGTTTGTTTTAAGCGCTGCCCAACGTATCGGTTTGCAGATGACGCCCGACCGCAAGCGGGTCGATGTGTTTCGGATAGCGGTCGGTCCCACGGTGAGTGCCACACTTCCACCGGCCATATCCGCGGCATTACCCACGACGAAGACGGGCCACTGGGTGGTGAGTTTCACGTCGCCGACTCCGGAGGGGGCCGAGTACATTGGGCGGAATCACCGGTTCGTGTCGGCCCTGGCCCGTTTTCTGCTGGAAGAAGCCCTGACAAAACATGGCCGTGCTACGGTGGCTCGGTGTGGTGTGATTCGGACTCGTGCCGTATCGCGGCTCTCGACGATCTTGCTTCTGCGGGTCCGGTATCTCGTGGATCAACCCAGCCTGCCGACGTTGCTATCGGAGGAAATTCTGGTGGCTGGATTCGCCGAAGGCCCCGCAAACGGGCAAAGGGAGTGGTTGACCGAGGCTGAGGCCCTGCGGCTGCTTGCCGCTCAGCCTGATGCGAACCTTCCCATGTCCGAAAAACGCGAATTAATCGGACGGGCACTTACAGCCTGGCCGTCGTTGAATAGCGATCTTCAGCGCCGGATTGAAGCTCGCGCAGCCGAATTGGAGAAAAGTCACAAGCGGGTCCGTCAGGCCGCTGCGATGAGAGGCGGGCAATTAACTGTGACTCCACAGTTTCCTCCGGACCTGCTCGGGATCCTCGTTTTGCAGCCAGTGGTGGAATCATGACGATTCGTTCCATTCGCATTGAAGGTGGTCTTCTAGGGCCGGATGTTCTCGATCAGCTCCTCACGGGAGAGCTGCTGGGCCAGCGGCCAGCTGACTTCGGTTTGGACGCCAGGCGGAATCTGACCGATGAGATTGCCGCCACATTTGCTGATGCCCGGGCCCTGTGGGGCGTCTTCCAGAATCGCTTGCAGCGTGTTCCGGATAACGAGCTGGCAACCTCAGAAACACGGGAGTTCTGGGTCATTCCCTTCCTGAAGCTCCTCGGTTACACCTTGCAGTTGAACCGTCGGGCTTATAAGATTGACAACCTGACATTTGCCATTTCTCACCAGGCGGGAGAAACCGAAGACGCTCCACCTGTCCACATCGTCGGTGCCCGTCAGGAGTTGGGGCGATTGCCCCCTTCAGGTCGACCGAGGTTATCGCCGCACGCCCTGGTCCAGGAATACCTCAATCGAACCGAACACCTCTGGGGCATCGTGACCAACGGCCTGGTCCTCCGCTTGCTGCGTGATTCGACATTTGTTCGCCGACAGGCCTATGTGGAGTTTGATCTGGCCGCCATTTTCGACCAGCAACTCTTTCACGACTTCGCCGCGCTTTATCGTTTGCTGCACCGGACCCGACTACCGCGGGGCACCGCCGATGCCCAGGAGTGCCTGCTCGAGCACTACTATCAGCATTCCATTGAGCAAGGAGGCCGGGTCCGCGACCGTTTGCGCGACGGCGTGGAGCAGTGCCTCAAGTTACTCGCCAATGGATTTCTGCGGCATCCGGCCAACGCGGAGCTGCGCCGTTGTTTCTCGGCGGATTGCAAAGGTAATGAACGGATCACCCCGGAAGAGTTTTACCGCCAACTTTTAGTGCTGGTGTATCGTTTTCTCTTCCTTCTGGTCTCAGAAGATCGGGGGCTTCTGAGCGGTGATCCTCTGTACCGGGAGCATTACAGCATCGGCCGCCTGCGACGTCTGGTGGACCAGCGGTCGGCCCACACCGAGCATGACGACCTCTGGCACTCGCTCCGTGTCTTGTGGCTGGTCCTGGTGAAGGATGAACCTCAGGCAGCCCTGAACAATCAACCTCTGGCCAGCGTTCTGGGCCTACCCGTGCTCAATGGTCAGCTCTTTGAGCCACTGATCCTGGATACCTACTCCATTTCCAATCGCGATTTGCTGGAGGCCTTCTGGCACCTGGCCTACTATCAGGAATCTCCCTCTGCTCCCCCCCGGCGCGTCAATTATGCGGCGCTGGATGTTGAGGAACTTGGCTCGGTTTACGAAAGCCTCCTCGATTACCATCCGGTGATCGAGGTTAATGGTGATTGGCGAATCCCAAGTCATCTTCGCTTTGACTTGATCTTTGGATCGGAACGCAAGAGCACGGGATCCTATTACACCCCGCCGGAACTGGTCGCTGAACTCATCCGCTCGGCGCTTGAACCGGTGATCGCGGAACGACTGGCCGCCGCTCACACACCGCAGCAAAAGGAACAAGCGATCCTTTCCATTCGCGTACTCGATCCGGCTTGTGGCTCGGGGCACTTTTTGCTGGCCGCGGCTCGGCGTCTGGGCAAAGAACTTGCCCGCATCCGCACCGGCGAGGATGAACCGGCCCCGGAACGCGTCCGTGAGGCCATCCGCGATGTCGTCGCCCATTGCATTTACGGCGTGGACCGCAATCCCCTGGCCGTCGAACTTTGCCGCGTGGCCTTGTGGCTGGACAGCCACACTGAGGGTAAGCCGCTGACCTTCCTTGATCACCGCATCCGCTGTGGCGATTCCCTGGTCGGCGTGGTGGACCTTGCCGTACTCGAAAATGGCATTCCTGATGAGGCCTTTGAACCAGTGTCAGGCGACGACAAACAGATTGCCCGATCGATCAAACGTCACAATGCCGACGAGCGCCGCGGCCAGCTAATCATCCAGTTCGATGCCCCTTCCTTGCCCGATCAAGCGGCAACGGCGTTTCGCTCATTGTTGGACACCCCGGACGACACGCCCGCGCAGATCCGCGCCAAGAAACAGGCCCTCGAGCAATGGGCGCACCAGACTCAAAGGCAACGCATGGCCTGCGACCTGTGGACGGCCGCCTTCTTCCAGCCGTTCCAGGCCACCGGCTCATCCGGACAAGATGACGCCGAGTCTTCGTCACCCTTTATCACGACCCAGACGCTACGGGGCCACCTGCAAACAGGCACCGGTCCCGCTCGGGTCCTTGCCCTCGCAAAGACATTGGCGATTCGCCACCGCTTCTTCCACTGGCCGCTGGAGTTCCCCGACGTCATGGAGCACGGCGGCTTCGACGTCATCCTCTGCAACCCGCCCTGGGAACGCATTAAGCTGCAGGAGGAAGAATTCTTTGCCACTCGCGATCCCCAGATCGCCAATGCCCCTAACAAGGCGACTCGTCAGCGGGCAATTGCCGAACTCGCTAATCGCAACCCTGAACTTTGGGAAGAGTATCGGCGCGCTTTGCACGATGCCGACGCATTGAGCAAGTTCCTGCGCGCTTCAGGACGCTATCCCCTTACCGCCCGCGGCGATATCAATACCTACTCGGTCTTTGCCGAACTTTTTGTGGAACTGCTCAAGCCGGGAGGACGGGCCGGAGTGATCGTCCCAACCGGCATTGCCACCGATGCCACCAACCAGCACTTCTTCCGCAATCTGGTCGAGGGCGGCCTGCTGGTTTCGCTTTACGATTTCGAGAACCGGAAGGGAATTTTCCCCGGTGTACACCGCAGCTATAAGTTCTCCCTGCTGACGTTAGCCGATTCGCCTCAGGCCACCCCTGCAGAGTTCGCCTTCTTCTGTCACCAGGCGGCCGACCTGAAAGACCCCGAGCGCCGGTTTACCCTGACTGCCGACGACTTCCGTCTGTTGAATCCCAACACCGGCACGGCGCCCATTTTCCGCACCCGCCGCGATGCCGAACTCACGAAACACATCTATCGCCGCGTGCCGGTGCTGATGACCAAATCCAACCCCTGGGGAGTGGAATTCCTGAGCATGTTCCACATGGCCAACGATTCACACCTCTTCCGCACGCGCGAAGAGTTGGAAAGGGAGGCCTTTGAGCTTCAGGGCAACATCTTCGTCAAGACCGAGTCCCGCCCGCCTTCCACTATACGCTATTTGCCGCTCTACGAGGCCAAGATGATCCACCAGTTCAATCATCGCTTTGGGGACTATCGCGATCACCCTCCGGGTTCAAAGAACACGCAACTGCCCGACGTACCACCGGAGCGCCTGGCCGATCCGAACTACCAGGTGTTGCCCCGCTACTGGGTCCCCGCGGAAGAGGTGGAAGCCCGATTGGCTGCCAAAGGATGGGACCGCGGCTGGCTGTTGGGCTGGCGCGACATCACCAATGTGACGAATGAACGCACCGTCATCGCCGCCGTCATACCAAGGGTGGGCGTGGGCCACACTTTGCCGCTTTTTCTGGGGAAGGAGTTTCGGTTGATTTGTGCGTTGTGTGCGTGCCTGACTGGTTGCGTTCTTGACTTTGTTGCTCGTCAGAAGGTTGGCGGAACTCACCTGAGCTATAACTACATCGAGCAGCTTCCCGTTCTTCCGCCTTCGGCATTCGACGAGCCTTGCCCGTGGTCGCCTGGAGAGACGCTTGCCGATTGGATTCGTCCCCGGGTGCTGGAGTTGACGTACACGGCGTGGGACCTGCAGCCGTTTGCCCGCGACCTGGGCTACGACGGTCCGCCGTTTACCTGGGACGAAGAGCGGCGTTTCCGACTTCGATGCGAACTAGACGCGGCCTTTTTCATCCTTTATCTTGGGACACCCGAACAGTGGCAACGGGAGGCGACGCCCGAACTGAAGGCCCTCTTCCCCACGCCGCGGGAGGCGGTTGAATACATTCTTGAACAGTTCCCCATCGTCCGCCGCAACGACGAGAAACGCTACGGCGAGTATCGAACGAAGGAGACGATTCTCCACTACTACGATATACTCTCGAAGTGATATATTTCGGGAGTGCGTAGGCTTGCCTACGCTTTCATAAAGCGACAGCAAGCTGTCGCACTCCGAAGAAGGAAAGCCTTGGAGTGCGTAGGCTTGCCTACGCTTTCATAAAGCGACAGCAAGCTGTCGCACTCCGAAGAGGGAAAGCGACGGCAAGCCGTCGCACTCCGAAGAAGGGAGTTAGTCATGGGGGAATTGCCGAAAAAAGATTGGCCTCACGCACCGGTGCATCGCATCGATGAGCACGGTATCTACATGGTGACCGCTGCCACACTTTATAAACAAGCACTATTCCGCACACCAGAAGCACTAGACCTCCTGCAGGAACTCCTTTTGGAATTGACCAAACGTTCCGGCTGGGCACTGGAGGCGTGGGCTGTGTTTGCGAACCATTACCATTTTGTCGCGCGCAGCGAGATGCACGCCGTACCACTGAACCAACTCATTCGAGAACTGCACTCACGGTCCGCGATAGCACTCAACAAGCTCATGGCAACCCCTGGACAGCGCGTGTGGTACAATTATTGGGACACGTTGCTGACCTATGAGCGGTCCTATCTGGCGAGACTTAACTACGTCCATCAGAACGCGGTGAAACATGGTCTGGTCGCGGTGGCCAACCAGTATCGTTGGTGCTCGGCTGCCTGGTTCGAGCAGGTGGCCTCGCCCGCTCAGGTGAAGACCATTTACAGTTTTAAGACAGATCGGGTAAACGTCATCGACGATTTTTGAGCTTCGGAGTGCGTAGGCTTGCCTACGCTTTGACAAAGCGACGGCAAGCCGTCGCAGTCCAAAGGGAGAGAGGGACAATGACGATTTTCGAGCTGCACCAGCAGGTGATAGCCGATTACCGTGACTTTGTGCGGTCGTTTCTTTTGATCGCTGATAAGCGGGCCCAGGAATTTGTCGATCGTGCCCTGGAGGAAGAAATGCGACTTTGGCCGGACTTTCTGCTTCAGCTGAGTCCGGCCTATGCCCGGGGACCTACAGTGGCTGAGATGGCGGATAAGGGGCTGATTGATCCGGTAACGGCTGAGATCTTCTGCACACCTCGAGGGGAGCCGTACCGTTTGTACCGGCACCAGGAGGAGGCCATCGAACTGGCCCAAAGCGGCAAGAGCTTCGTCGTCACCAGCGGGACGGGTTCGGGCAAGACGCTGTGCTATTTCTTGCCGATCATGGACAGTCTTGTACGGCGACCAGCAACACGTGACCGGGTGGCGGCCCTGATCGTCTATCCGATGAACGCCCTGGTTAACTCGCAGTACCTGTCGCTGGAGAACCTCAAGCAGAACTACGAACGACGTACGGGCCGACCCTTCCCGATAACCTTTGCCAGGTATACTGGCGATACCGCAGAGGAAGTAAGGGAAAAGCTTCGCCAACATCCGCCACAGATCATGCTGACCAACTACGTGATGGCGGAACTGCTGCTGGTGCGGCCGGAAGATCAGCGATTTCTGGACCGAGTGGGGGGAGGACTGCGGTTTTTGGTCTTTGACGAATTGCACAGCTATCGCGGGCGTCAGGGTGCCGATGTGGCCATGCTCATCCGCCGGCTGAAAGAACGATGTGCGGCAGGAAACCTGGTCCATATTGGTACCAGCGCTACCATGGTCGGCAGTCGGAACGCGACAGCTGCCGAGCGACGAGCTGCCGTGGCAAGGTTCGCACAGTTGCTCTTCGGCCATCCCTTTGACGACAGTCAGGTCGTTGAAGAGACACTTGAGCCGTTCACCGAAGGTGGCGTGCCAAGTCGGGAAGAATTGCTCGCAGCCATGGAATCGCCCCTGCCGACTGAGCTTGCCCAGCTTCGCCGCAATGCCCTCGCGCGTTGGGCTGAGTTCGAGTTCGGGCTTGAGCCGGAAGAAGGGAAACGACTAAAACGTCGCATACCACGGACGCTGGGCGAAGCCGCTCGACAGCTTTCTGATCTCACAGGTGTCGATCAACAGATATGTCAACAGCGGTTGCGCGATCTGCTTATCCACGGCGGGGGTCTGGTGCGGGAAGACGGTGGTCGGGTCTTCGCCTTTAAGCTGCATCAGTTTATTGGCCAGGGTCGTGTGCTCTTTGCTACGCTGGAACCAGCCAGCCAGCGTGAATTTTCACTGGAGGGGCAGGTCCAGGCTGGTGGCGGGCGGATTTTCGTCCCCATTAAGTTTTGCCGCCAGTGCGGTCAGGAGTACTATCACGTCCTGCGAACGGAGGATCGGTTCTTACCACATCCCATCGGATCAGAGGGCAATGGCGACGAGGATACCGGTAGTCCAGGTTACTTGATGTTACCCCCAGAGCGGCAGGATTGGAGCGAGGATCGCATTCCCGAAGAATGGTACGATGCTTCAGGCCGCCTGAGCCGGAGATGGCGTGATCGGGTGCCAGCGCCTGTCTGGGTTTTTCCCGACGGGCGGTACTCGAACGGGCCCCAAACCGGTGCGATCAAGATGTGGTGGCAAGTTGCACCGTTCTCTTTGTGTCTGGGCTGCGGCGAGTACTATACGGCGAAAGATCGCGATTTCGCGAAGCTAGCGTCCCTTTCGAGCGAAGGTCGGAGCAGTGCTACGACGATCCTCGCGACCTCTCTGCTGCGACATGCGGCAGGAGGGAATGGCCCCCGCGACAAGTTACTGACGTTCACGGACAATCGGCAGGATGCTTCCCTTCAGGCGGGCCATTTCAACGATTTCGTTCATGTATCGGTGATCCGCTGTGCGCTGTATGCAGCACTCAAGGAGACTTCACATTTAACCTTTGACAAAGTGGCACACCGAGTTGTGAAGTGTTCGGGACTTCGTTTGCGCGATATCGCCAAGCAGCCGGATCTGGATGAGGATTCTGCCACCGCTAAGCAAGTTTGGGAGGCGTTTACAGAGCTCACGGAATATCGCCTTTATGAAGACCTGCGTCGCGGCTGGCGGGTCGTCCAACCGAACCTTGAGAATGTGGGCTTGCTGCGGATTGGGTATCGCGGGTTGGAAGAGCTTTGTGCGGATAACAGGTACTGGCAATTTCACCCCAGGATAGCGGCCATGTCTGCGGAGGAACGTGAAGAAGTCATCCGGGCCGTGCTTGATCAGTTTCGCCGTAAACTGGCGATTTCGTGCCGGTGTCTCCGTGAGACCGAACAACAGCAAATCCGCCGCCGGGCGGAGCAATATCTCAACGAGTTCTGGGGCCTTGAC
>Ga0068707_1003299_pt1 | contig 11263 bp, 13 predicted proteins | sample YNPNPMetaG_FD_66600 | JGI IMG/M metagenome (GOLD analysis project Ga0068707, IMG submission 66600) | Anoxygenic and chlorotrophic microbial mat microbial communities from Yellowstone National Park, USA - YNP NP MetaG | ecosystem: Environmental > Aquatic > Thermal springs > Hot (42-90C) >... | reverse complement strand
AGTCATAGGCTCCGAGTTTCATGCCTTCGATGGCGGTTTCCACGGTAGCATGGCCGGTGAGCATGATGACTTCGGTAAGGGGTTTTAACTGTTTAAATTCCCGGAGGGTGTCGATGCCGGACTTACCGGGCATGAGGACATCCAAGATCACGACGTCCACGTCTTTGCCGCGGGTCAGTTGCAAGGCCTCGTCCCCGCTCAAGGCGGTAGAGACGGCGAAGCCGCGGGTTTGGAGGCGTTCGGCCAGGGTGTGGACAAACTGTTCTTCATCATCCACCAGCAGGACCCTAATTTTCATATTTTCGCCTCCTATCGGCAAGGCAGAGTGAATGACCAAGGGCATTTAAGACGGTCAGAGTAGTAGCCCTTATGGAGGGCAAACTACTACAATAATTATTATAGGTTGTAAGTTGGGTGATTGTCAAGTTATCCTGCTGGAGAGGGATGGGTTTTTAAGGGGTTAAGCTATTTGAGGTTGACTTTTGCGGGAGACTTCATTAAATCACGAAGGAGCGTCCGGTTAGGTAGTGAGTGGGACATAAAGCCAACCTGGACCTCGTATTATAAAACCTCATTAGATCCGGTGGAAAAGGAGCAGCATATGCCATATAAAAGAAAGGTCCGGGAGGTTATGATCCCTCTGAAGGATTATCCTCATATACCGCATTGGTTTTCCTTGCGCCAGGCGGTGGCCATAGTGCGGGAGTCGGCCATCAAGTTCGCCGGCGCCTTTGAACCACGGACGGTGTTGGTATTCAACGAGAAATATCAGATTGTGGGCATTTTGACATTGCGGGATATTCTCAAGGGACTGGAACCAGGGTTTCTCAGGGAAAGCGAGGTCATCAAGGCCGACCCGGCGTTGGCGGTAATGATGGGAGACTTATTCGGGCCAGGAATGAAGCATCAGGCGGAGCGGCCGGTGAGTGATGTTATGGGGCCGATCAAAGTGACAGTGAATGCGGAGGATTCTCTGGCCAAGGCCTTGTTTTTGATGGTGCAGGAAGGCGTAGGGATGATGCCGGTGCTGGACAACCAGCGGGTGGTGGGGATGGTGCGGCTGACGGATCTGTTTTTGGAGATCTCGCAGTTTCTGTTAGGTGGCGAGACCCAGGAATAAATCAAGGAGCGGCTGCTGATTTCCGGGCCTAACGCCAGAAAAGCGATGACTTAGGTGGACAAGGTTATTTTTATTGCGAGGGTTAAGTATTAGAGGGCGACCCCATGGCGTGGCTGGAAAATCTGCGTATGCCGGAATTTCAAGAACTGCGGCAGAAGTGCCGAAGCATAATTATCCCCTGCGGTTCGGTGGAGGAGCATGGTCCGCACCTGCCGTTGGGCACGGACACTTTTCACGCCTTGGAGGTGGCCAGGAGGGTGGCGCAACAGCGGCAGGTGTTGGTGGCGCCGCCGCTTTTTTATGGTATATGTCGTTCCACCCGGGAACATCCCGGCACCATCAGTATCTCCGGCGATACTTTGCGGGCCTTGATCCTGGAGGTGGGGCGGGAATTTTATCGCCAAGGCATGAGGAACCTGGTGTATCTGAGCGGTCATGCCGGCGCCAGCCACATGGCGGCTATTCTTGAGGCGGCTGAAGGTTTACTGGAAGACTGTGCCGAGATCAAGGTGGCGGTGGTGAATATCCTGGAGTTGCTGCGGGAGGTGCTTGCCTCCCAACCGCAATTGGTGAGCACCAGGGGTGACTCACATGCGGGGGAAGTGGAAACAGCCCTGATGCTGGCGGTCTATCCGCATCTGGTGTCGGGGCGGGCGCCGGCCGAATGGCCGAAATTCCCAAAATATCAGTTGGTTCGCCAAAAAATCCGCTACTGGCCCGGGGGGGTGTGGGGGGATCCAGGGGCGGCTACGGCGGAGCAAGGTGAAAAAATTTTACAGGCGGAAACCCAGGTGTTATCTGAGATCATCGACCGCATGGAAAAAGAGAGCGATTCTTTTGCTTGACAAGGTTAATTTTTTGTCACATGATAGAAAAGTTATGAGAAAAAAGAAGGGATAACTATATAATATGATTGCCAAAGAACTGGAAAATATCGCTGAGGAAGTATTGGCTATAGACGAAAGCAAACTTAGTACCCTTCTTGAACATTATAAAACCTTGATAGCCCAGGGCGAGCCCAATCGCTCCTGGGAGCGGGCGGTAGTAGCGTATTTTCTTATCAATGCAGTCAGGGTCAAAAATGTGTTAAAAAAGAGGAAGCGCCCGCGTCCCCAGGCATCCCCAGGCCAGGTTCCTCATCTCCGGCTGGTCAAAGCTTAAACCTGCCCCAGGCTGTCAATTTTCCGTTTTCAGCCCACCGACGGTGGTTAAACACCGCCAGGGTGTTTTTTTTCTAAAAAAAATGCCCCCCTAGACCAGCCTCATGATTTCTCCGGACCCTCCATAAGTGAAATCTGGTTCTTTCCGCAAGAAAAACAATTATTCGGCTGATCTGAGGTAGTTTTATGACTATGACGAATGAGGAGTGCACCTTTTTGGCAAGGTTGTCCAGGGAATCGGCAGGGCAGGGGCTGACGCGTCTTTTGGGTCTGGAAGTGGAAGAGGTGAGCCCCGGGAAGGCCAAGGTGAGTATGGTCTGCCGGCCGGAGATGATAAATGTTTTGGGGCTGATTCACGGCACAGCTCTGTTTGCTCTGATTGACGAGGCGTTCCAGATGGCGGCCAATTCTCATGGCACGGTGGCGGTGGCATTGAATGTCAACGTCACTTTTCATCAGGCGCCGCAGGTGGGTGAGCGCCTCACGGCGGAGGCCCGAGAACGTCATGCCGGGCGGCGCACGGCCAGTTACGACATTGAAGTGCGCAATGAAGCTGGCCATCTCATGGCCAGTTGTCAGGCGTTGGCCTACCGCAAAGGGCAGGCCATTACTTTTGAGAAAGAGAAATAGGGTGTTGGGGAGCAGGCCTGTATCCAGTTGCTGGACACGGAAGTGGAAGCCGAAGACGGGATTAAGATCCCCGGCCTTTTAACGAAGCACAGGAGAGATTAAGAAATTTGTTTAAGCCGGGCCGTTGTTTTTTTCCATTCTTTGCAGTTCGTCCACTTTGTTGCGCAAGCGTTTCACCAGTTCCGGGTAGGAGGATTCGCTGATGACACGGCTGAATTGGGCCCGGTAATTGCTCACCAGACTGACGCCTTCCACCACCACGTCATAGACCATCCAGGGGGTTTTGTTAAGGAGGCGGTAATTCATGGGAATTTTGTCGTTGCGTCGGATCAGCATGGTCCGCACTTCGGCATAATCGCCCTCCAGATGTTCGCCGAGATAAACGACTTTTTCATCCTGGTATTTTTCGATCTTGTCGGCGTAGGAAGCTTCCAGGAGTTCGCCGAAAAGATTGACGAATTCCTGGCGTTGGGCGCGGTTCAGTCGGCCCCAGGTGACGCCCAATGTGCGTTTGGCCATTTCTTCATAGTCGAAGCGGCGGTCCACGACATTCTTGATCAGGCGGCGGCGTTCTTGTTTTTTGGCCGGTCCCATAAGGGCCGGGTCCTTGAGCAGCCGTATCACTTCATCCACCACCCCTTTGACTTCTTCCAAGGGGGAAGCAGCCCAAAGGGTGGAGCTTCCCAACGCCAGGTGGCAGGTTAACACCAAGACGGCTGTTTTAGCAAGGAATGTAGACATCGCAGCATCCTCTTGTAAAATATATAATTATATCAGGATGTTATGTCATTACTAAGACATATGAGGTCAAGATCCAGGGGCAAGATTTCGGTATCCAAGCCCCAGTTTAGACCTTGCCATGAATATATTTGGCGATAAGCTCCTCCCATTCCACGGCGGATTCGGTGTCTCGGATTTTACCACCGGGGGTGATGGTGGTGCCGGAGGCGCCGGGGGACAACTTGACGAATTTATCGCCGATGATGCCTTTGGTGCGGATGGAGGCGATGGCATCGTCATAGATGGTCAATCCTGCCTGCAGGCGCAACACCACTCGGGCTTGGTGGCCGGAAGTGACCCGGATGTCCTCCACCCGTCCCACTTCGACGCCGGCGATTTCCACGGCGGCGCCGATCTTGAGTCCGGAGATGTTGTCAAAATCCGCGATGACACGGTAGCCTTTGCCGAAGATTTCCAATTCTCCCAGGTGTACCGCCAGATAAACCAGACAGGCCAAACCGGCCAGCACGAAGAGGCCGACGCCCAGTTCCAGATGGGTTTTTTTCATCATATCGTTTTAAGCCTCCAAAAAGTTTACTTCGCCCTGCAAAAATCCTTGCACTACCGGGTCGGGGTGGGCCTGGAATTCTGGGACAGTCCCCCAGGCGATGATTTTGCCTCGGTGTAGCATGGCCACATAGTCGGCCACCTGGAAGACGGCGGGGATGTCATGGCTCACCACCACGCCGGTATAGCCCAGCTGTTGATGGGTTTTGGCGATCAGGTGGAAGACGGTATTGGTCATGGGAGGGTCCAAACCACTGACAGGTTCGTCAAACAAGAGAATTTCGGGTTCCTGGATGAGGGCTCGGGCCAGGGCGACGCGTTTTTTCATGCCGCCGCTCAGTTCATCGGGAAATTTATGTTCCATATCCTGAGTGAGATTGACTTGGGCGAGACGTTCCCGGGTGCGTCGGATGATTTCGGCTTCCGGCAAGCGGGTTTTTTCCCGCAGGGGGAAGGCGACGTTTTCGAAGACGGTGAGGGAATCAAAGAGAGCACCGCCTTGGAAGAGGACGCCGAATTTTTGGCGGAAGTCCTGCAAGGCGCGGCCCGTTAGCCGGGTGAGGTCAACGCCGTCAATGATAATCTGCCCCTGATCGGGTTTGAGGAGGCCCACCAGGTGTTTGAGCAAGACGCTTTTGCCTACGCCGCTTTTACCGATGATGACGGTAATTTTGCCGCGGGGAATGGTGAGATTGATGCCGTCCAAGACCCGCTGGCCATCAAAGGAGCGCACGACATTGATTAATTGTATCATAATTACATGAAGAAGGAGGTAAGGACGTAATCCCAGGCCAACACCAGAATGGCGGAGAGGACCACGGTCTCGGTGGTGGCGCGGCTGACCCCTTCGGCCCCGCGGCCGGTGTAGTAACCTTTGTAACAGGCTACCAGGATGACGGTGAGGCCGAAGACCAGGGATTTGACGAAGCCGCCGTTGATATCCAGGGAGACCACGCTTTGGACGATGCCGGAGAAGTAGGCTCCGGAGCTGACGCCTAAAAGGACCACGCCGATGAGGTAGCCGCCGAGGATGCCCACCACGTCGAAGATGGCGGTAAGGAGGGGCACGGAGATAAGGCTGGCCAGGAGCTTGGGCATGACCACGTATTGCAGGGGATTGATGGCCATGGTGTCCAGGGCGTCCAGCTGTTCGGTGATGCGCATGATGCCGATTTCGGCGGTGATGGCGGAGCCGGCCCTGCCGGAGACCATAAGGGCGGTGAGGACGGGTCCCAGTTCGCGGATGAGGCTCAGGGCCACGGCGGAGCCCAGGGCTCCCTCAGAGCCGTATTTCCTGAGAGTGTAGTAACCCTGGAGGCCCAGCACCATGCCGGTGAAGGAGGCGGTGAGCAGGATGATGAGGCTGGATTTGAGGCCGATGAAATGTATTTCCTGCAGGAGTCGGCGGAAGCGGAAGGGTGGGCGGCAGGCCTGGAGTAAGGCTTCGAGGAGAAAAAGGGTCATGCGGCCGGCCTCCTGAACGATGTTCAGGGTGCCGCGGCCCAGGGCGCAGACAAGGTTTTTCATAATTTAGGTTATTTTTTAAGAAGTCTTTTTATATAAATGAATGGGAAAAAGCAAGGTGGAAGGGGTGGTGAGTTAAGGTGGTTTAGTGTATTTTCTTTACATGGTCATCTTGGGATTGGAGACCTCTTGTGATGAGACGGCGGCCGCGGTGGTGGCGGGGGGGCGGCGGATTTTATCCAGTTTGGTGGCCACTCAGTTTGAGCTGCATGCCGAGTATGGCGGGGTGGTGCCGGAACTGGCCGCCCGGCGCCATTTAGAGAATATTTTGCCCATCAGCCAGGCGGCTTTGGCCCAAGCCCAGGTATCGTTGCGGGAGTTGGAGGGGGTGGCCGTGACCCAGGGGCCGGGGTTGATCGGGGCTTTGGTTATCGGCATGGCGGTGGCCAAATCCCTGGCGTTTGTTTTACGAGTGCCGCTGGTGGGGGTGCACCACCTGGAGGCGCACATTGCCGCCATTTTTCTCACCGAGAGGGCGCCGGATTTTCCCTTTGTGGCCCTGGTGGTGTCAGGAGGGCATACCAATCTTTATCGGGTGGAGTCTTTTGAGCAGATGGTGTTGTTATCCCGCAGCCGGGATGACGCCGCCGGTGAGGCCTTTGACAAGGTGGCTAAGATCTTGGGGTTGAGTTATCCGGGTGGCATAGCTATTGAGCGGCTGGCGGAGGAAGGACGGAGAGATGCTGTTCCTTTGCCGCGGCCTAAGGTGGCCGGGGAGCCATTGACCTTCAGTTTCAGCGGCCTGAAGACGGCGGTGGCTTATCTGGTGAAAAAACACCCGGAGATTTTGCAGGAAGAAAGCCGACGGGCTGATGTGGCCGCCAGTTTTCAGGAGGTGGTGGTGGAGAGCCTGGTAAGCCGGGCCTGGCAGGCAATGGCGTTGGTGGGGTGCCGACGGCTGGTGGTGTGCGGCGGGGTGGCGGCCAACCGGCGGCTGCGTGAGGTGCTGGCCGAAAGGGCGGCGGAGGACGGCACCGAGTTATTTCTGCCGCCGCCGTCTTTGTGCACCGACAACGCCGCCATGGTGGCCGCTTTGGGGTTTGAGCATCTGCGGGCCGGCCGGCGGTTGCCATGGAATGGGGATGTCTTTTCCCGGGGCTGAGCGGCGGGTGGAAGCTGGCATAATTAATGCATAATTCATGGTCTGGTTCGGGTTTGTGTGGAGCAATAAGAAAATTAAAGAATTTTCCTTAGGTTCTATCAAACAGGTCTTTCGTTTCGAAGCCTTAGGCCAAGGTTCGGGTGGCGCCAGCCTTTCAGCCAGGGGCACCGGTGGAGGTTAATTCTTTTCTGGTCAGCAGGTTCCGTTTAAGGGTAAAATTCACCATCACCATGAGCGGCTAAGCGGGAGCCAGGGATGGAACAGAGGCCATTGGGAGAGAGACTGGCACTGTTGACTGATCTGTATCAGTTGACCATGGCGGCCTGTTATTTTGACCAGGGGATGGAAGAGGAGGCCACTTTCAGTCTGTTCATCCGCAAATATCCACCGGACCGGGGTTATTTCGTGGCGGCTGGTCTGGCGGAGGCGTTGGAGTTTTTGGAGAGTTTCCGGTTTACAGAAGACGATCTGGCTTATCTGGAGTCCACCGGGCTGTTTCAGGCCAGGTTTTTGGATTATTTAAAGGGGGTGCGCTTCACCGGGGAGGTTTATGCTCTGCCGGAAGGGAGTATTTTTTTTAAGGATGAGCCGCTGTTGGAAGTGAGTGCGCCCATCATGGAAGCGCAGCTGGTGGAGACTTTTATTATCAATGCTGTCAGCCTGCAGACCCTGATTGCCAGTAAGGCGGCCCGATCCATATATGCGGCGGGGGGGCGGCCGATAATAGATTTTTCCCTGCGCCGCACCCAGGGGACGGACGCCGGCCTGAAAGTGGCCCGGGCCAGCTATCTGGTGGGTTTTCTGGGCACCAGCAATGTTTTGGCCGGGAAACTTTACGGCATCCCGATTTTCGGCACCATGGCCCATTCCTATATCACCAGTTTTGTCCATGAGATTGACGCTTTCCGGGTCTTTGCCAAGAACTTTCCTAAGATTACCACTTTGCTCATCGATACGTACGACAATTTAGCAGGGGCGAGGAAGGCGGTGCAGGTGGCCAGGGAGATGGCGGCCAGGGGAGAGAAGCTGCGGGCGGTGCGCCTGGATAGCGGCGACATTGCCGCCATCAGCAAAGAGGTCCGGCGGATTTTGCGGGAGGAGGGTCTGGCCGAGGTGAGAATATTGGCCAGCGGCGGTTTTGATGAATTTAAGATCGCCCAGGTTTTGGCTGATGGGGGGGAAGTGGACATCTTTGCGGTGGGCACCAAGATGGGGGTATCAGCCGATGCGCCCTATTTTGACATTGCTTACAAAATGGTGAAATACGGCGGGCGGCCAGTGATGAAGCTCTCCACCGGCAAGGTGACCCTGGTGGACAAGAAACAGATCTATCGGCGGTATGATGACCACGGGCGGATGCAGCGGGATATCATAGCCTTGAGGGACGAAGGGCTGGTGGGGGAGCCGTTACTAAAGGAGGTTATGCGGGGGGGGCGGCCGGTGGGTTCATTGCCTACCCTCGAAGAGAGCCGAGAATATTTTCGGTCTGAATTTGCCAAGTTGCCCGAGTGTTACAAAGCCCTAAATAAACCGCCGGCTTATCCGGTGGAGCTGAGTCTGGGGTTACAGGAACTTCAGGAACGGGTGTCACGAGAGGTAGGGGGGCGGGAAGCGGGGTAGCGTTGGGGGTTTTCAGTTTCCAAAGGCGCGATAACACGGAGCGCAAAGTCGGAAGGTAAGATATGGGAGTTACTGAGCTTTTATGTCATTATAATACGCAGTTGATCCATTCCTGCAGTTATTTCGGGGTGTTTGTCCTCATGGCCCTGGAGAGTATGATTGCCCCGGTGCCCAGCGAGTTGGTGATGCCCTTTGCGGGGTTCCTGATCTTCAGTGGGCATTTTGATCCTTGGTGGGTACTGGTGGCCAGCAGTCTGGGTTCCCTGGTGGGGTCCATGTTGTCCTATGGTATGGGGAGGCTGGGAGAGCCGGTGGTTTTGCGGTATGGGCGGTATTTTCTTCTCAACCGTCATCATCTGGAGTGGACCAAGAATTTCTTTAACCGCCATGGGGGGAAGACGATTTTTATCGCCCGCTTTATTCCGGTGGTCCGCCACCTGATTTCCATTCCGGCAGGATTGGCCAGCATGTCATTGTCGCCTTTTTTATTGTACACCCTGGTGGGGGCCAGCCTGTGGAATATGTTTCTGGTCTATTTGGGGGTGCGGCTGAAGGAGAATTGGCGACTGATCCAGCAATATACGCACATTCTGGACTATCTGGTCATTGCTGGTCTGGTGGCTGGGGTGGGGTATCTGGTTTTAAAGGTGAAGGCGGCGAGGGCGGAAAGCAGTGAGGCGTAAGGCGAGACCGGGAGCAGGATTTGCCCTGGAAAACCCGGAGCCGGGAACCAGATACAGTTATAGCGAGGCGCTGATAAATCCTGCACGGGGTAAGGGTGCGGCGCCGGTGCAGCCCCGGGTTATTTTTGCCCTGACACGGCCGGATTACGAGTTGCTCTGCCATCTGGCCCGGGCCCGGGGGCGTCCGGCGTACCTGTGGGATTGCGCCTATCGGGACGGGGAATGGCGGGGCAGGGAGATGACGCTGGTGGCTCCGGCCATGGGAGGTCCTTATGCCGCCATGGTGCTGGAAAAGCTAATAGTTTTGGGGGCGGAGATGGTTTTGAGTTTGGGCTGGTGCGGTTCCCTGGACCCCCGGGTGCGGATCGGCTCACATATAAGACCCACCCGGGTTCAGGGCGCGGACGGCACCTCCCCCCATTATCGCCGGGAGGGGATGGAGATCTGCCCGGACCAAAGACTGGCGAGTCTGCTGGACGGATACCTGGCCCGGAGGGGGGTTTCTTGGCATCGCGGGGCGGTGGTCAGCCTGGACGCTTACTTTCGGCAGACTCCGGCGCTGGTGGCGGGCTATCGGGAGCAGGGGTGTTTGGGGGTGGACCTGGAGACAGCGGCGCTGTTGTCGGTGGGGAGTTTTCGCGGCCTGGCGGTGGCGGCGCTGTTGGTGGTGTCCGACGAGCTGTTTGATGGCCAGTGGCGTCCAGGGTTCAACACCCCGGCCTTTCGGCGGGGTCGAGAGGTGGCGGCTCAGGTGGCTCTGGAGACGGCGGCCGGGTGGCAGGAAGCCCATGAATGAAGGGCTAATTTTTGCCTTGGATGTGGGGGGTGGCACCCAGGACCTGTTCCTCTGGAACCCGGGACAGCCGGTGGAAAATGCAGTCAAAATGGTGTTGCCGGCCCCGACCCAGATGGTGGCCCGCAAGGTAAGCCGGGTGACGGCGGCGCAGCAGGCGTTGTTTTTAAGCGGGCGGGTGATGGGGGGTGGAGCGGTGACACAGGCAATACGCCGCCATCTCAAGATGGGCTTGCCGGTGTATGCCACGGCGGCGGCGGCCCTGACCCTGCATGATAATCCGGCAGTGGCGAGGGGGTGGGGAGTGCAGTTGACAGCGGTGGCGCCGGAGGACGCGGTGGAGGTGGTGTTGGGGGATGTGGATTTGGAGTTCTGGCATCGCCTGTTTACTTTTTTGGAGGTGCCCTTTCCCAGCCATTTCGCCGTGGCGGTGCAGGACCATGGCTTCAGTCCTCACCTCAGTAACCGGGTGTTCCGCTTTCAGCACTGGCAGAAATTTTTGGCCGGGGGAGGCCTGCTGGATGAGTTATGTTATCGTGAGCCTCCTGATTACCTTACCCGCATGCGGGCGGTGGCGGAGAGTGTGCCAGGGGTGGTACTCATGGACACCGGGGCGGCGGCGGTGTGGGGGGCGCTGTTGGATGCCCGGGCCCGGCCGCAGCGGGAGAAAGGCCTGATGGTGGTGAATGTGGGCAATGCCCACACTTTGGCGGCCCTGGTCCAGGGAGAGCGTCTTTGGGGCATCTATGAACATCATACCGGGTTGCTGGACCGGAGCAAATTGTTTGACCAGTTGCGGCGCTTTCAGGCCGGTACTTTGAGCCATGAGGAGGTTTTCGCCGACCAGGGTCACGGCTGTGCCATCAGTCCGGGCTATCCCCCTGAGGAGCCTTTTGGCTTCACGGTGATCACCGGGCCGCGGCGACAGTTAGCCCAGGGGTGGCCGGGGGCTGTTTTTGCCGCTCCTTTTGGGGACATGATGCTCACCGGCGCCTTCGGGCTGGCGGCGGCGTTAATTAAAGTGTGTCAGTTACCGATAACACTGACAGAGCCCTTGTAACCTTTTGGTCGGCCGCCAAAAAACATGATGGTAAGGGAGCCCACCATGCCAACCGGGGAATTTAACAAAAATTTGTTCCCCCCTATCATTTTACCCTTCTCTTTCTGGGCGCGGTTAGAGTAGGAGTGCGGAATAAGCTGGCTTAACGTTACGGGAGAGTATGGCTTATGGAGATACGCTTCTGGGGCGTGAGGGGTTCTATACCGGCACCCGGGCCACTGACGCTGGAGTTCGGAGGCAACACAACCTGTGTGGAGGTGAGGTTATCTACCGGCCAGCAGGTT
>Ga0068707_1003297_pt1 | contig 11265 bp, 8 predicted proteins | sample YNPNPMetaG_FD_66600 | JGI IMG/M metagenome (GOLD analysis project Ga0068707, IMG submission 66600) | Anoxygenic and chlorotrophic microbial mat microbial communities from Yellowstone National Park, USA - YNP NP MetaG | ecosystem: Environmental > Aquatic > Thermal springs > Hot (42-90C) >... | reverse complement strand
ACACTAATTTTTAATTCCATGGATGTGCCTCCTTCTTTTAATTTTTGTCATTAATATTTTACAGGAGGTACATCCTTCTTTACCCTATAAAAATTTACACAAAATATTTTACACTACCAAGAAAACAGTTATAGCACTTGGCGGATATGATGTACGAGATATGGGAAAAATAATTTATGAAAATTAATCTTGCTGATTTTTTATTTCTTCAATAGCTTTTTCAAGGGATTGCTTGTCAATTCCAAGTATGCGTTTTGCACCAATGAATCTGCTAATATAATAAGGTGCCTCCAGGCTGTCAATTGTGACTTTTTTTGACCTTGATGATGCGTGAATGAAAAGATTGTCACCAAGATATATACCTACATGAGAGGGGAATTTAGCATAAGTTCTAAAGAAGACAAGGTCACCGGGTTTAAGTTCATCTTTTGATATAGGCATTCCAACTTCAAATTGTTCTCTGGCGCTTCTTGGTAAATCTACTCCAACCATTGAGTAGACCTTTTTAACGAAAAAGGAACAATCAAGTCCGTTAAAATTATTACCTCCAAATTTATAAGGAAGATGGAGCATTTTTTTTGCGAATAATAGTAATCTTTCAGTTATGCTCATCTGAGACAAATCTTCTGATGATTTAAGTTCTTCAAGTTCATCCAACTTGATATCATTATCAATTTTTGCTGTAGATATTGTAGGTACTTTTTCATCTTGCCTTATTGATATATTCTCATGAGTTTTTAAAGGAGTTTTTACAAGAAGTTTTTGCCCTATGCTTACTTTATTGTTATTTAAATTGTTCAGTCTTTTAAGTTCATCAACTGATAAATTGTATTTTTTCGCTATTCTGAAAAGATTTTCACCTTTTTTTACAGTATGATATTGCGGCTCAATTTCCTTGTTTTTAATAACTTTCGAATTTTTTGTCGTTTTATTGGTTTCAACAGGTATCTGCAAGTTCATGCCGACCTGCAATTTATTGTTTTGTAATTTATTTGCTTTTTTTATTTCATCAACTGAAACACTGAATCTTTTTGAAATCTGCCAGATATTATCTCCCTTTTTTACAGTATATGTTTGTGCAAAAACAAAACATGGAAGAAGAATAAGAGAGAATATTAAGATATATATTTTTTTACTCATAAATCACCTCCTCATGCAGCATTAATTTTTTGAAACTCACTAAGCCCTGGTAATTCATTCAGGCTTGATATACCGAAAAGTCTTAAAAATTCCTTTGTTGTACCATAAATAAAAGGTCTCCCAGGAACTTCTTTTTTACCTACAATTTTTATTAATCTTTTTTCAATGAGAGTTTTTATGGCATATTCAGAGTTTACCCCTCTGATTTTGTCTATTTCTGCTTTTGTAATGGGTTGTTTATAAGCTATAATTGCCAGTGTTTCAAGTGCTTGTTCTGAAAGTTTATTATTTGTATTTAAATTTTGGAATATTTTTATCCACTCTGAGCATTCAGGGTTGGTAATCATTTGATATGAGTCATCAATCTTAATAATCAAAAGTCCACTGTTTTTCCTTTTATAATCATCCATAAGTTCATTAATTGTCTCAATGATTTGATTTTCTGGAATATTGAAAATTGAATTAAAAATTTTAATTGAAATAGGTTTTTCAGAAACAAATAAAAGAGCTTCTATTATTGATTTAAGTTTATTGGCATTGATGAATAAGTTCATCAAGCAAAATTATACAGGATTTATAATGTAAAAATCAACTTTTTATTTAAAAAAATTTTGTTTTTATTTTTTCGTTGTGATAAAATTATTGAAGCTTATGATTGATGCTATATTTAATCCTAAAGCAATAGCTGTAATCGGCGCTTCTGCAGAGGAAAAAAAAGTAGGACATGCTGTTCTCAAAAATCTTATACAACAGGGTTATACAGGTAAATTATACCCTGTAAATCCTGCTAAGGAAGAAATACTATCTCTTAAATGTTATTCTTCAGTTTCAGAAATACCAGACAAGATTGACCTTGCAGTTATTGTAATTCCTGCAAAAGCAGTTGCTGAGGCACTTAAAGACTGTGGAAAAGCTGGAGTAAAGGGGGTAATTATAATTTCAGCCGGATTTAAAGAAGTAGGAGGAGAAGGAGTTTTACGCGAAAAAGAACTTGTTGAGATAGTTAGAAGTTATGGAATGAAAATGGTGGGACCTAACTGTCTTGGTGTAATTAATACAAGGAATAAAATGAATGCGTCTTTTGCTGCTGATATGCTTCCTCCCGGCAGAGTTTCAATGTTTTCACAGTCTGGAGCTCTGGGAGTTGCAATTATAGACTGGGCACTTGATAATAATTTCGGTTTTTCAAAGTTTGTAAGTTTCGGAAACAAAGCTGATCTTAATGAAACAGACTTTTTAGAATATTTTGCTAAAGATACTGAAACAGATGTTATTCTTGGTTATATTGAAGATGTTGTTAATGGAAGAAGATTTCTTGATGTTGCAAGTGAAGTTACTAAAATTAAGCCTGTGATAATAATTAAATCTGGAAGTACCGAGGCAGGTGCGAGGGCAGCATCTTCCCATACAGGAGCACTTGCAGGTTCAGATAGAGCTTTTCATGAAGCCTTCAGGAAAGCAGGAATAATAAGAGCGTATGGAATTCAGGATTTGTTTGACACCGCTGAAATGTTTATATCAAAAAGATTGCCAAAAGGGAAAAGACTCTTGATTGTTACAAACGCAGGCGGACCAGGCATTATTGCTGCTGATACTTCTGATAAACTTGGAATAAAACTTGACCCTATGACCAGGGAATCTATTGACGCAATTGCTGATAAATTACCTTCAAGTGCATCTCTTTATAATCCCGTAGATATTATTGGAGATGCAACTTCTGAGAGATATAAAGTTGTTCTTGAACAGGCAATTAAGGATAAAGCTGTGGAAGGAATTTGCGTTATTCTTACTCCTCAGGCTATGACAGATGTTGAAGATATAGCTCATGTAGTAATATCTTCCTCCAAAAATACTGATAAGCCTGTATTTTCAGCTTTTATAGGTGGTAAAAGAGTTAAAAAAGCTATAAACAAACTCAAAGAAGAAAGAATACCCTGTTTTACTGATCCCTCTGTTGCAATAAATGCATATAGTAAGTTAATTAATTTTGTTGAATTAAAAAAGAGGGAATACAAAAATACTTACAGGATTGAAATATCGCAGGAGAGTATTGAGAGAGTTGTTAAGATTCTTGATAAAATTAAATCTGCTCATATTTCTGAGATTGGCGGAGATGAAGCATTTGAAATTCTTTCTATGTATGGATTTACTTTTCCTGAAAAAGGACTTGCTAAGACCCCTATGGAAGCAGTAGCAATTGCTGAAAGAATCGGTTATCCTGTTGTTATGAAAATATCTTCACCTCATATACTTCATAAAACAGATGTTGGAGGAGTAAAATTAAATCTTACAAATGAAAAAGCAGTTTATAATGCATTTGTGGAAATCACAACCAATGTTAAAAGAATCATGCCAGAGGCTTATATAGAAGGAGTTATGGTTTATGAAATGGTTACAGGAGGCAAAGAAGTTATAATGGGTGTAAGTTATGACAGAACATTTGGGCATTTGATTATGTTTGGTCTTGGAGGAATTTATGTTGAGGTTCTTAAAGATGTTTCTTTCAGAATTGCTCCTGTAAATGAAGAGGAAGCTTTTGATATGATAAATGAGGTTAAAGCAAGCAGGATTCTTGATGGAGTTAGAGGTGAAAAACCTTATGATAAAGAAGAAATTGCTAAGTGCATAATGAGACTTTCAAAACTTGTAAATGATTTTCCTGAAATTAAAGAGGTTGATGTTAATCCATATCTCGTTATGAATAATGGTGGTATAGGATTGGATGCAAGAATAATAATTTAAAAGTTTAGTTTGGAGGGATTCAATGATACCAGTTTTTATAATATCAAATAGGGCATTTACAGGTAAAAACTTTTTTGCTTTAGGACTTGCCAGTGTATTAAAAGAAAAGGGATATAAAGTTGGATATATAAGACCACTCGGAAGAGTTCCCTTTAAAAAAGGTGATGAAATTTATGATGAAGAAGCATTTTTCATAAAAGATATACTTGAACTTGATGATCCGTTAAACGTTATCTCACCTTTTGTTTTTACATATGAAACCCAGTATAAACTTCTTGATAATGTAGATTTAAAAATAAAAGAAAAAGTTATGGAAGCGTTTTTAAAACAAAATAATAAAGACTTTTTGATTGTTGTTGGACCAAATAATATATTTGAGGGTTATACTCTCGGAATTGATTCAATAAAACTTGTTAAAGAAACAAATGGAAAGGTTATAGCCATTCAACTATGGGATGGGGAACTTGCAATGGATGATATTTTTGGGATAAAAGAATTAACAGGGAAGCATTTTATTGGTGCAATTCTTAACAAAGTTTCGATAGAACAGTATCATCATATAAAAGAAAAAGTTGTTCCCTATATGGAAGAAAAGGGCATTAAGGTATTCGGTGTTTTAAAAAAGGACAAGTTTCTTGAAGCTGTTACAGTGAGAAGACTTATGGAAGCTATAAATGGTGGACTTGTATGCTGTGAAGATAAGCTTGATGATTTTGTTGAGAATCTTTCTATTGGAGCAATGGATCCAGAAACAGCTCTTGGATATTTTTTAAGGATTCCAAATAAAGCAGTTATTACAGGAATACATAGAACAGACATACAGATAGTTGCGATGGAAACATCAACAAAATGCCTCATTCTCACTGGTGGTATGCATGTCAATGAGACAGTTATTGGAATCGCAAAATCAAAAGGAATACCAATTATTGTTACAGGAATGGATACTTTTACTGCAGTTGATAGAATGGAAAAACTTATGGGTAAAGCTATGATTAGAGAGAAAGAGAAAATTTTTAGAGCTAAAGACATGATAATTAAAGAGTTTGATATTGATGAATTTATAAGAAGGGCGAAAAATGAATAGCTTCACACAGGAACTTATTGACAAAGCAAATATTCTTGTTGAGGCACTTCCATATATTAGAAACTTTTATGGAAAAACTTTTGTTATTAAGTACGGAGGTGCGGCACAAAAAGAGCCTGAGTTAAAAGAAACATTTGCCCAGGATATTGTTTTGCTTAATTTTATAGGTATAAAACCGATAGTAGTTCACGGAGGAGGTCCTCAGATTTCAGAATTAATGAAAAAATTTGGTAAAGAACCTCAATTTATTCATGGACACAGAGTTACAGACAAAGAAACGATGAGAATAGTAGAGATGGTTCTTGGAGGTATAATAAATAAAGAAATAGTTCAACTGATAAACTCTCATGGGGGTAAAGCAGTTGGGTTGACTGGAAAAGATGGATATCTTCTTAGGTCAAAGAAAAAACAATTAATAATTGACAATCAGGAGATTGATATAGGGTATGTAGGAGAGGTGGAAGAAGTCTCAGTTTCAGTTCTTGAAAGCCTTCAGGAAAATGGGTTTATACCTGTCATAGCACCAATAGGCTTTGATAGAAAAGGAAATACCTATAATATTAATGCAGACAGCGTTGCTTCTTCCATAGCTATAGCAGTAAATGCTGAAAAGCTCATAGTTCTAACAGATGTTCAGGGAATTAAAGATGAGAACAACAATCATATATCAACTCTTAATTCTTTAGATGCATTAAAGTTGATTGAAGAATCTGTAATAAGTTCGGGTATGATTCCAAAAGTATATGCCTGTTTGAATGCTTTAAGGGGTGGAGTTAAAAAAACGCATATAATTGACGGAAGAATACCTCATAGTTTATTACTTGAGATTTTTACCAGAGAAGGAATTGGTTCCGAGATTATTCTTAGTTGACAAAAGTTGTTAATTTTAGTTAATTTTAATATTGTTGATGGGCCTATAGCTCAGCTCGGTTAGAGCGCACCCCTGATAAGGGTGAGGTGGTTGGTTCGATTCCAACTAGGCCCATGTAGAAATGGGGGCGTAGCTCAGTTGGGAGAGCGCCTGCTTTGCACGCAGGAGGTCGTGGGTTCGAATCCCTTCGCCTCCATTGGTTTTCAATAAAAGAACTGCTAAAAAGCTTAGTCAAGCAAAACTATCAAAAAATCTTGTTATAATAAGAATATGAAGGGTAGGGCAGTTTATATAAAAACTTTTGGATGTCAGATGAATGAACATGACACAGAGAGAATGCTTGGGATTCTTGCATCTAAAGGTTTTATTGATGTTGATGATCCCAAAAAAGCGGATATTATTATATTTAACACATGTGCAATAAGAGAAAAGGCAGAACAGAAATTTTACAGTAGTATTGGAAGAGTTAAATATTTAAAGAATAGGAATCCTAAATTAAGAATTATAGTATCAGGATGTTCTGCAAAGATTCAGGGAGAAAAATTAATACACAGGATGCCATATATAGATTATATAGTAGGTCCAGACAACATAGATAAACTAGAATTTATCGTAGATGATAATTGCGAAAGTAAAGTATTTGTTGAAGAAAATCCATTCATTTCTCAAAAAGATTTGCCTGCGTTAAGAAAAGACACTTTAAAAGCATGGGTTAATATAATTTACGGTTGCAATAACTACTGTGCATACTGTGTTGTTCCTTATACAAGAGGAAGAGAAAGAAGCAGAGCTTCAGAAAGTATTATTAAAGAAATAAAATCTATTGCTGAAGCTGGATACAAAGAAGTTACATTACTTGGACAGAATGTTAATTCTTACAGGGATAAAGATATTGATTTCCCCAAATTACTTATAAAAATAAATGAAATTGAAGGAATTGAAAGAATTCGATTTGTCACCTCTCATCCAAAGGATTTGTCTAAAGAGCTTGTTGATGTAATGAGAGACTGCGACAAGGTCTGTGAACATATTCATCTTCCTTTACAAGCTGGTTCAGATAAGATTTTAAAGCTTATGAATAGAAAGTATTGTTATGAAGAATATAAAGAAAAAGTTAATATTCTCCGTGAAAATATTCCTGAAATATCAATTACTTCAGATATAATAGTTGGTTTTCCTCAAGAAACAGATGAAGATTTTGAAAAAACTCTTCATGCATTAGAAGAAATTCAGTTTGATGGTATTTTTGCTTTCAAATTCTCGCCAAGACCAATGACATCTGCTCAAAAACTTGAAGGGCATATCTCTGATAAGATTAAATCACAGAGACTTGATGAGGTACTGAAGCTTCAGAATGAGATAACAGAAAGAAAAAACAAAATTTATGAAGGAACAATTCAAGAAGTTCTTGTTGAAGGAAAAGATGAAAATGGCCTTACAATTGGAAGAACAAGAACAAATAAAATAGTAAAAATTAATTGCAATATCAGTTCTGGTAGCATTATTAAAGTAAAAATTTCAAAAGCTTATCGTCACTCCTTAGAAGGAGAAGTTATTCAATAATGAAAATATGCTTTATCACCTATGGATGTAAGGTAAATCAGGCAGAGGCTCAGAAATGGGAAAAATATTTAAAAAAAGTAGGATATGAAGTTACTAATGTCAAGGAAGAAGCTGATTGCTGGATTATAAATACCTGTGCAGTTACTCATAAAGCTGAAATACAGTCAAGACAAATTATAAATAAAGCAAAAAAGCTTGGCATTAAAGCTATTGTTACAGGTTGCTATGTTGAACTTAATAAAAATTTAAACGAGGACAGTATAAAGTTTATACCAAATTTTGAAAAAGACAATTTAATCAAATACTTTAAATCATTAACTAAAAGTAATAATTTAAATCTTTCAAGGCATAGAGCAATTATTAAAATTCAAGATGGATGTAATAATTTTTGCAGTTATTGTATAGTTCCATATTTAAGAGGTAAGCCACGAAGTGTTACTGTTAATGAGATAATAAATGAGATTAAAGATTATGAGTCTATGGGAATAAAAGAAGTTATTCTGAGTGGTATTAACCTCGGGCTTTACGGTATAGACTTTGGTAAAAAATTTTCATTAAATGACCTTATTTTAAAAATACTTACAGATACATCTATACCAAAAATTAGATTAAGTTCAATAGAAATAAATCATATAGATGATGAACTGCTTAAGATACTTAAAAATAGCAGAGTATGTAAACATCTTCATATCCCATTACAACATGGAAGTGATAGGATTCTTTCTCTTATGAACAGACGCTATACATCAGGGCAATATTTAGAAACTATTAAAAAAATATATAAAATGTTTCCTGATATATCAATTGGAACAGATGTTATAGTTGGTTTTCCTTCAGAATCTGAAGATGATTTTAATAAAACTATTAAACTTATTGAAAAAATAAAATTTTCTTATTTACATGTTTTTACATATTCAAAAAGACCTTTAACAAATTCTTCAGAATTCCCTGAACATATCTCACAGGAAATAAAAAAGAAAAGGTCAGAATATTTAATAGAGATATCTAAAAGAAAAAAAACAGAATATATTAGGAAATTTGTTAATAAAAAAATTGAAGTAATTATTGAAAGGGAGAAAAACGGATTATTTTCAGGCACTTCTGATAATTATATTAAGTGTCTTTTTAAAGGAAAAAATCTGGAAACAGGAAATATAGTTAATATCAAGGTTACAGGGATAGAGAATGAACAAGCCTTGGGAAAAGTGATTAATTAATACAAAAACATATATTTCATTTAGAAATCTAATCTGCTTAATTATTGTTCAATATAAAAATTAAACAATAAAATATTAAGTTTTCAAATTTTCCAACAGAGATTTAAACAGGTTTTAAACATATTTAAAGTAATAAAACAATGTCCGATAATGTATATTATGTTAAATTTTAAATTATTTGTCTATGACTAAAAGGCTTCGTTATGATATACTTTATTTATTAATTTTTATGGAGGTTATTTAATGAGATACACTAATCTGTTTATCCCCACAATGAGAGAGACTCCTTCAGGTGTAAATGCAATGTCTCATATTCTTATGTTTAAAGCAGGATATGTAAGACAACTTGCTGCAGGATTATTTATTTTCCTACCCCTTGGTTGGCGTGTTTTAAATAAAATAAATACCATTCTAAAAGAAGAAATGGAAAAAATTGGTGCACAGGAAATTTCAATGCCCATCCTTCATCCTGCTGAAATTTGGCAACAGACTGGTAGATGGTATTCCATTAAAGAAGAAATGTTTCGTTTAAAAGACAGAACTGGTAGAGATATGTGTCTTGGAATGACACATGAAGAAATTATGACATGGATTGCTGCTAAAGAAATTAAGTCTTATAGACAGCTTCCTCAGATATGGTATCAAATCCAGACTAAATTAAGAGATGAAGCAAGACCTCGTGGTGGCGTGTTAAGAACTCGTGAATTTATAATGAAAGATAGTTACAGTTTTGATTCAGACGAAGAAGGACTTGATAGAAGTTATAAGCTTCATGCTCAGGCTTATCATAGAATATTTAAAAGATGCGGATTGAAATACTATCAGGTTGAATCTGATCCTGGAATCATGGGAGATATGGAATCACACGAATTTATGGCACCTACTCCTGCTGGTGAAGATGATATTGTATTATGTGATGCTTGCGGATATGCAGCAAACATAGAAGTTGCTAAAAGCAATATAGCCTCTCCACCTTTAATTGAGATGGAAACCAAAGAAGTCTACACACCAAATAAAAAGACAGTTAAAGAAGTTTCAGAATTTTTAGGATTTGATGAGAGATATTTTATAAAATGTCTTCTTGTTATTACTGAAAAGGAGCCTGTTTTAATTCTAATAAGAGGAGATCAGGAACTTAATGAGAAAAAATTGGAGAGGCTTATTGGTGAATTTAATTTTGCAACACCAGAAGAAGCAGAAAGATTTGTAGGTGTACAAATAGGCTTTATTGGTCCCCTACTAAACCAGAAAATAAGAGTTTTAGCTGACACTTCTATTGATAAATCTATATTTTATATATCGGGGGCAAACAAAAAAGATTATCACATTCAGGGAATTTTACCTGCAAAACATTTCAATGCTGAATGGTGTGATATAAGGAAAGTAAGAGATGGTGATAGTTGTCCTAAATGCGGTAATAAATTAAGAATAGAAAAAGCAATTGAGGTCGGTAATATTTTTAAACTTGGAACAAAATATTCTGTTCCACTGAATGCTATCTTTTTAGATAAAGATGGTAAAGAAAAACATATTATTATGGGCAGTTATGGAATTGGTCCTGCAAGAGTTGCTGCGGCTGCTATAGAACAGAATAATGATAAAGATGGAATTATATGGCCCAAAAGTATAGCACCTTTTGATATTGAAATAATTCCTCTTAATATATCAGACAAAAAAACTTTAAAAATTGCTGAAGAATTATATGAAAAAGTATCTGAAATATATAATAGTTTTGCGGATAGGCACATGGAAGTTTTGATTGATGACAGAGATGAACGAACCGGAGTAAAGTTTAAAGACGCTGACCTTATAGGAATACCTATTCATGTAATAATTGGAGAGAAAGGACTTAAAGAAAATAAAATTGAAATTAAAAAGAGAAGAACAAAAGAAAGTAAAATGGTTTCTCTAAATAAAGCTGTTGTGGAAATTGTGAATTCTTATTATGAAACATACTGAAAATATTGCAGTTATTGATATAGGAAGTAATACAATAAGGCTTCTAATAGGCAAACTAAAAAATGAAAAAATAAAAAGGATTTTTACTAACAGAGCTGTAACAAGACTTGGCAAAGATTTATTTACAAAAAAAACACTTAATTCAAAATCTATTGAAAAATCAATAAAAATAATCAGTCATTTTAAAGCATTAGCTGAACAATATAATGCTAATCCTATCATTGCTATAGGAACAAGTGCATTAAGAGAGGCAGAGGATAGTGCCATGTTTTGCGAAAAAATTAAGGAATTGACAGGAATAAATATAAAAGTAATATCAGGAGAAGAAGAAGCATTGTATACATTAGAGGGAATAAGATTATGCCTGCCCTATCCTTCTTATGTTTTATTTGCTCTGGATATAGGAGGTGGAAGTACAGAATGGATTTTTTCAGATAAGACAAATACATTAAAAGGAAGTATTGATACTGGAGCATTAAAAAGCTACAAAGAATTTTTCAAATCTGACCCTCCATTACAAAGCGAAATAGAGAAATTTAGAAATTACTTGAAGGAAAAAATTATTAAATTCGTTCCTTCTATTGATATTGATAAAGTTATAGCTACAGGCGGTACAGCAGTTACACTTGCTATGATTGAGCTAAAACTTGATAAATATATACCAGATAAAATTCATATGAGAGAAATTT
>Ga0068707_1003295_pt1 | contig 11270 bp, 5 predicted proteins | sample YNPNPMetaG_FD_66600 | JGI IMG/M metagenome (GOLD analysis project Ga0068707, IMG submission 66600) | Anoxygenic and chlorotrophic microbial mat microbial communities from Yellowstone National Park, USA - YNP NP MetaG | ecosystem: Environmental > Aquatic > Thermal springs > Hot (42-90C) >... | reverse complement strand
GATTCTCCTCCGGCCGTGCACGCTTATACCCGAAGGGAGGGGTACGGCGAAAGCAGAGCGGAAGGCGACGCCAGACGCGCGGGAGCGGCGGCCCCGACCGCGGAGTCCTCCGCCCGGCGCAGCTCCCCCCGGCGGTCACTCGAAAATCTTCTTCAGGTCGTCTAGCAGAGTCTTGATCTTCCCGGCGGGTTTCTCCTCCGGGATGTCCTCGATCGGCGAGCGGGGCGGCGGCCCGCTGCGACGCAGGTAGTCGCCGGCCAGAAGCTGCCACAGCTCCCCGGAATGCGCCCACTGGTCCAGGTGCTTGGCGCGCCAGACCATGAACGGGTGGGTCATCCCCGCCTGCTGCCAATCGATGATCAACTGGTCGACCCAGTTCTTGTCCGCCAGCTCCTCGACCTCGCGCGCCTGCGCCAAGAGGTCGTCCACGTTCAGCTCGGCGAAGGTCTTCGTCGTGCCGGAGGCCAGCTTGAGATGCGCGCGCAGGCAGGTGCGGTGCTGGCGCGTTGCCAGCATCTCCGCCCGGTCCGCCGTCAGTTCCGCGCACCGCTCCCACTTCCGGAACGCGTAGTACATCCCCACCAGGATCGGCGCAGCCAGCGACGTGGTCCGCGAAAGCAACGTACCCACCACGTAGTACAGGATCGCCGCCGCCGTCTTGTACAGCACGTGCCCGGCCTGCATGTGCCCCACCTCGTGCGCGATCACCGACCGCAGCTCCGCCTCGTCCAGGAGATCGATCAGCGAGGTGGTGAGGCAGAGCTGGTAGGTTTCCACCCCCGTGGTCCACGCATTGGGCTGCGGGTGCTGCACGATGTACGTCTCCGGCACCCGGCCCAGGTCGAGCGTCCGGGCGGTCTCCTCGACCAGCGCGTGGATGCTCCGGACGCGGTCCGAACGCACCTGGAGGAAGTTCTGCTTCATCAACAGGCGGTAGGTGCGGTCGAGGCCGTGCTTGAGCAGGAAGCGCAGGAAGCTGCCGGTGCCGGGGATGCGGCGCAGCACGTCCAGGGCCTGGCGGTCGAGCGGGTGTTCGTAGGCGCGCGGGTCGATCGAGGCGTACACCTCGCCCGGCCCGAGGAACAACGCCCCCTGGCAGCGCCCGCAACGCGCCGCCTCCGGCGCCCGCAAGGCCTCCTCGACGTCCAGACGGTTCGTGGTCCGACAATGGCGGCAGTTCAGTTCGCGGTCCATGCGCGCAGCATACCGGTCCCCGGCGCCGAGCGGTAGAGGCAGATTCGAACCCGGCCGCCACCGACCGGTTCGTCCCCGACGGCGCGGCGCCCGGACGAACGGATCGCCACCGGAGTCGCGCCGGCGGCGACCGCGGACCCCGCGGTCCTCGACAGGAACTTGGGGAACGCCCGGCAGCTCGTGTAGGCTCGCACCGCGCGCCGGGGGGGAAGGAGAGGACGGAAGATGCCCCGAACGCTTCCCTTCGCCATCGCGCTGCTTGCCGCCGCGAGCGCCTGCCGAAAGAAAGGCGAGGAGCGCGCGGTGCCGGCGCCGGCGCCCGACGCGATCGCGGCGCCCGAGACGCCGCCGCCGGACACGACACCGCCTCCTCCGGCGGCCGACGCGGCGACGACGGCGCCCCTGGCGGAGGGTGTTCCCACGCTGCTGATCGCGCAGTCGAGGTTCGTCGACGAGATCCAGCCGGACGGCACCACGAAACCGAAGCCGGGCCCGGCGGCATTGATCCTGCTGCGGCATGCCGGGGCCGAGTGGGAACCGGAGGAGATCACCGACCCGGACTCCAACGTGTTCCACAAGGCACTCCCGTTCGACCCCGACGGGAAGGGCGAGGCGCTGCTGACGATCGGCGCCGCCGGCGCGTACCTCAAGGCCTGGCGCAAGCGGGACGGCGTGTGGAGCGCGACGACGCTGTGGCATCCGACCTTCGGCGGGTCGATCGATCGCCTGCGCGACCTCGAGATCGGCGACGTGAACGGCGACGGGCAGCCCGAGCTGGTGATCGCGACGCACGACCAGGGCGTGGTCGGCGTGCTGACCCGCCGGGGCGAGACCTGGGAGGCGGTCGAACTGGACCGCCGCCCCGACACGTTCGTCCACGAGGTCGAGATCGGCGACATCGACGGCGACGGGAAGCTCGAGTTCTTCACCACGCCGAGCCGGCCGAACCGCACCGGCGTCGCGAAGCAGGGAGGCGGGATCGATCAGTACCGCTGGGACGGCGCGACGTACGTGCGCACGCCGGTCGTCTGGTCCGAGGAGGCGCACGCCAAGGAAATCCTCGTGGCCGACCTTGACCGGGACGGCAAGGCCGCCCTGTTCGCGGTGCTGGAAGCCAAGACCGAGGCGGCGCGGGATTGCCGGAAGGAGCCGGACTTCGTCCCGCTGCGCATTCCGCGCTACGAGCCGGAAGGCGGGACGTTCGTCGAACGGGACGCGACGACGGTGCCGGATTGCATGGCGCGCTTCCTGACCTGGGGCGACGTCGACGGCGACGGCACGGCCGAACTGGTGCTGGCGACCAAGAACGCGGGACTGTGGCTGCTGCGGCGGCCCGAGCGGGGGAGCGGCGCGGCCGAGGTGATCGATGCCGACAGCGGCGGGTTCGAGCACGCGACGCTGGTCGCCGACCTGGACGGCGACGGCGTCGCGGAACTCTACGTCGCGGCCGACACGCAGCACGAGCTGCGGCGCTACCGCTGGAACGCCGCGACCCGCTCCTTCGACCGCGAGACGATCCTCGACCTGGGCGGCGACCAGATCACCTGGAACGTCACCTGGGCCCGCCTCCCCTGAACGCCGCCGGCGCGCCGGTGCGTCCGGCGCCGTGCGCCGCCATCCCCGTCCCGGTCCATCCGCCGGGCTCCGGTCTTCTCCGTGTCGCCGGTCGGTGGTGCGGCCCCCGCCGGGAAACAAGTCGTGGTCCCACCCCGGGCGCGCGGGATTCTCGCGAAAGAACCGGAGCTCGCCCAGAGACGCAGCGCCGCGGAGGAACCGGCCGGCGGGCGGTTGTCGCCCGGCCGGTCCGTGGTATTCTTCCCGCCGGAGGTCCCGAGGTCATGCCAGCCATGCGAGCCATCGTCGGATCGGTCGCCCTCGTCCTCGCGGCGGTTCCCGCCGTCGGCCGGGCGCAGGTCCTGGAAGTCGATGGGACGACCCTGTCGCTCGGCGGGGAGCACTTCTACGACGAGGTCCGGGTGATCCACGGGGGCCGGATCCTGGTTCCGGCGTTCGACGGGGTCGACCGGATCAACACCGGCAACCTGGTTCTGCGCGCGCCCCGGATTCTCGTCGACGCGACGTCCTCGATCGTTGCCACCGGGTCCGGCTACCAGACGGAGCGGTGCGGCAACGGCGGGGGACCGACCGCGACGGCGGGGGGTCGCGGCGGCTGCGCCCTGCGCGACTCGGGCGGCGGCGGCGCCCACTTCGGCGCCGGCGGGCGCGGCACCAAGGACTGCTTCGTCTACGGCTCAACGACCACCTGCGAGTTCCCGCAGGAGTGGGAGGAGGACTGTGGCAATTCGCTGAACGCGGCCGGCACCGCCTGCTCGGTCGTCACCAACTGCCGGAATCTCGACGGGCTGCCGACGGTGGCCGGCCAGCCGTACTGGCACACGATCTACGACGTCGAGTTCGGCGCGGCGGGCGGCGACAAGGGGTGTCGCGACGGCGACGGTTTCGGGGGGCAGCCCAACGTGGCGGGGCCGGGCGGCGGGCGGATCGTGCTGGCGGGGCTGTCCGAGGCCGGGGACGGCGTGGTCGAGGTGCAGGGGCAGGTCCGGGCCGACGGGCGCGGCGGCTGCGGCACCGGCAACGACTCGGCCGGCGGCGGCGCCGGCGGCACGGTGGTGCTGGTCGGCGACCGCGTGGTCGTCGGCGACAACGCCCTCGTCTCCGCCGCGGGCGGCCTGGGCGGCGACACCCGCGGCTTGGCGGGCGGCCGGACCGACTGCCCGGCACCTGCGCAACAGGGCGGCACCTGCGACGACTGCGGCGGCGGCGGCGGCGGCGGACTGATCGCCGTCCGCTCGCGGAACGCCGCGCTCTCCCCGACCGCCCGCTTCGACGTCCGCGGCGGCCTGGGCGGCGTCTGCCCGATCTGCAACGGCGAGGCGGGCGGCGGCGCGGGCGAACTACAGCTCGACGGCGCCTACGTCGGCGAGCTGTGCGACGGCTACGACAACGACTTCGACGGATGGACCGACGAAGGGTTGGGGGACCTCCCGTGCGGCCGCCCGGCCTGCGACGCCGGCGTGCCCGCGTCCTGCCCGCCGGAGCCCGGCTGCGCCGGCCCGGTCCTCGACACCCGCCCGCGCTTCCTGGTGATCGTCGATTCCTCCGGATCGATGCTCACCGACCCCCACGGCCTGCCGACGTTCGGCGACGGCTCCGCCGGCCACCGCGGGATCGATGCGAACCGGGACGGCATCGAGGGGAACGATTCGCGGCTCTTCCTGGCCAAGCAGGCCCTGACCCGCTTCATCTCGGCGTACCCGGACATCGATTTCGCGCTGGCGCGCTACCACCAGGACCAGGGGCTCGACCGGAGCTGCCAGCTCGCCCACTGGTTCGAGTGTCAGGGGATGTGCTGTTCGTACGACGACCCGCGGGACAACACGCCGCCGGCCGCCGTCCCCGCCTGCACGCTCGACACCGGCGCCTCCGGCCCGGTCGCCGTCGGCATGCGGTCGCCGTCGGGCGACCAGTGCATCCACTACGCGGGTTCGTGCGGCGCTCCGCGCCGCGGGGCGGACGTGCTGGTCGGCTTCGGCCGGCCGCTGCGGCAGATCCTGCGCTGGTTCGACCACGCCGAAACGGCCTTCGACCCCGACGAGACGCCGGGCGACTACTGCGGCTACGCCCGCGGGGGCGACTGCGAGCTGCGCGGCACCGGACCCACGCCGCTGGCCAACGCGCTGCTCGCCGCCTACGACTACCTGGCGCCCGTCGTGGCCTGCGACGCCGGCCTGGCCTGCCGGACCTACGGCGTCATCCTGCTCACCGACGGCGCCGAGAGCTGCAACGGCGACCCGGTCGCCGCCGCCCGCGCCCTGTGGGAGGACCTCGGCATCCAGACCTTCGTGATCGGTTTCTCGGTCCTGCCCGCGGAGGAGGCCTCGCTCCACGCGATCGCCCGCGCCGGCTCCGGCGGCGCCGCCGGCGCCTACTTCGCCGCCGACGAATCCGAGCTGGTCAACGCGCTGGCCGCCGTCGTCAGCGGCTCGATCCGCACCGAATCGTGCAACGGCGCCGATGACGACTGCGACGGCTTGACCGACGAGGATTTCCCCGACCTGGGCGACCCGTGCGCCGACGACGGCTTCGGCCGCTGCCGCGGCACCGGCCGCCGGGTCTGCAACGCCGCGGGCGACGGCACCGAGTGCTCGATCACCACCCCGGGCGAACCGCCCGAGGAGGAGGTCTGCAACGGCCTGGACGACGACTGCGACGGCCTGGTCGACGAGGGACTGTCCTGCATCCCCCCCTGCGTCCCGACCGGCGACGACCTGTGCGACGGCCTGGACAACGACTGTGACGGCGCGACCGACGAGGACGACCCGGCGGTCGGCACCCCCTGCGGTTCCTCCGACGTCCCCCCTTGCCGGCTCGGGGAGAACCTCTGCCTCGGCGGCCGGATCATCTGCGTCGGCGCCGTCGAGCCGCGGGACGAGACCTGCAACGGCCTGGACGAGGACTGCGACGGGACGGCCGACGACGACGCACCGTGCCCGCCCGGATCACTGTGCCTCGATGGCGCCTGCCGCCGCGAGTGCGACATCGGCTCGGAATGGGAGTGCCCGCCGGGGTACGACTGCATCGAGGTGCCGGCCGGCTGGTACTGCGTGCCCGGACCGTGCGCCGACTGCGCGCCGGGCGAGGTCTGCGTCGACAACGAGTGCGTCGACCCGTGCGCCGGCGTGACCTGCGCCGAGAACGAACGCTGCGTCTTCGGCACCTGCCGCGACTGCTCGTACTTCGGCTGCCCGGACGGCCAGATTTGCCTGGAAGGGTGGTGCGTGGACGACCCGTGCGAAGGGGTCGCCTGCCCCGACGGGCAGGTCTGCGTTCCGCAGCCGGCGGGCGGCCATGCCTGCATCGACGGCGGGCCGGACGACGCCGGCCCCGACGGGGACGAGACCGACGGCGGCGCGATCGGCGCACCGGTCGAGTGGGTGCTGGGCACGGGCGGCGGCGGCTGCACCTGCCGCGCGGCAGCGGGCCCGCCGGGCCCGTTCGCCGCGCTCCTCCTCGCCCTGGCCGGCCTGGGACTCGCGCGGCGACGGGGCCGTCGCACCGGCGGAGGTCGGCCGTGAGCCGCCCCCTCCACCTCGCCCGGCTCGCCGCCGTCCTCGCGCTCGGCGGCGCCTGCACCACCGACCCGTATCCGCTCGGCGGCGGCCCGGACGCGACGACCGACACCGACGGCGCGCCCCCGGAAACCGAGGTCCCGCTCGAGGACGGTGAGGACTCCACCGTCTGCTGGCCCGTCGGCCCCGACGACACGTGCAACGGCGAGGACGAGAACTGCGACACGATCGTCGACAACGGGTTCGACCTGCAGCACGACCCGAACAACTGCGGCGCTTGCGGCCACGCCTGCGTCGGCCCTGGGGCCGAGTTCGAATGCGTCGACGGCGCGTGCGTGTTCCGCCAGTGCCGGCTCGGTTACGCCGACCTGGACGGCGACGGGCTGTCGTGCGAGTACGCCTGTCCGCTGTTCCCGACGCAGGCCGAGGAATGCAACGGCGTGGACGACGACTGCGACGGGGCGACCGACGAACCGGCGGAACTGATGTCGCCCCCGCCGGACCTTTGCCGAAGACTGCCGGGCACGCCCTGCGAGGGGGTGACGCTGGTCTGCGCCACCCGCGGCGACCCGCCGCAGACCGGCTGGTTCTGCGACTACGGGCCGGAGGTCGAGTTCGACCCGTCGGTGCCCAACGGAATCTTCCTCGAGGAAACCCGCTGCGACGGCTTCGACGGCGACTGCGACGGCGTTGCCGACGACCCGTTCCCCGACCTGGGGCTCGAATGCGACAACGGCCGCCTCGGCGCGTGCCGCGACCTGGGCGTCCGCGTCTGCGACCCCGCCGATCCCGGGCGCACGGTCTGCGACCTCTCCGCGCCGCCCGACGCCCTGCATCCCGACCCGACCGCGGAAACCTGCAACGGGATCGATGACGACTGCAACGGCGTGATCGACGACGCGGCGGGGCCCGGCCGCGTCGTCGATGACATGGTCGAGCTGGACGTCGGGGGGCGGAGCGTCTGGATCGATCGGTACGAGGCGTCGCGTCCGGACGCCACGGCCGACTCCGCGGGGCGCTCCGGCGCCCGACGCTGCTCGGTCCCCGGCGTCCTGCCGTGGACCTCGGTCAGCTTCGGCGAGGCGGCCGCCGCCTGCGCGGCGGCGGGCAAGCGGCTGTGCTCGGCCGAGGAATGGCTCGCCGCCTGCGCCGGCACCGCCGGCCTCGCCTATCCGTACGGCGCCGCGTACGAGCCCGACCGCTGTAACGGCCTCGACTTCGACAGCGTTCCCGGCGGGGCGGACGACGACCGGCTCCTGCCCACGGGGGCCGCGGCGCTGTCGTCCTGCGTCTCGACCGCCGGAGTGCACGACCTGTCGGGAAATGCGCGGGAGTGGACGGACGACGTGCGGGGCGACACCGGCGCCCCGTCGTACACGCCGATCCTGGTGGTCCGCGGCGGGTCGTACGACACGCCGGCCGCCGGCCTGGCCTGCGCCTTCGACCTGGCCCGCGCCGCCGCCACGATCCGCCTCCCCACCCTCGGATTCCGCTGCTGCTCCGACGCGCCGCCATAGCCCCGCGCCTCAGGACCGGGGTTCCTCCGGAACGAACCGCGACGAGACCTGCGCCATCGCGCGGTAGAAGTCCGCCGAGCGGCGGAACCGGTACTGCTCCTCGGAGAACGGCAGGCCGGTCGTCTGCGATACCCGACCCAGGTCGTCGACCGGACGTACCGTGTCGCCCTCCACCACCACCGGACGGAACGCCTTGAACCCCGCGGTGCGCAGGCCGGGCAGGTACGGGAAGTTGCGCGGCGAGAACCGCTTGAACGTCACCGTGCCGTCCGGGTGACCGTCGACCGCGACGAGCGACAGGCCGCCCGCGGCGTCCTCGTGCCAGTCGCTCACCACCAGGAGATGGCCGTACGGCCAGACGTACACCGTCCCCGGCCGCAGCGCCGCGCGCGACAGCGCGACCGGATAGAAATCCGACGCGTCGTCCTCGGGGAGCGTGCGCGGTGTCGCCGAGTGAACCCCGGGAACGACCCAGACCTCCAGGAACCGGTTGAACCGCTCGACCGGATCCGCGATCGAGGCGAAACGGTCGGTCAGATTCGTCCGCTCCTCGTAGCACTCCGCCCCCGCCAGCGCGGTGCCGCGGTTGCAGCGCCGGAACCGGAACGGCAGGCCGAACTTCCAGGCGAAGTAAGCCCGCAGGGTGTACGGCAGGTCGCCGCAGTCGGCCCGCGCCCGGATCGCCGACGAGCCGCCGCGCCCGGCCGCCGTGCCGTCCTCCTCCCAGCCCAGCGCGTTGTGCAACACGTTCCGCTCGGGATCGCGGAACACCGCATGCAACCGGTGCCACCCGCCGTGGAACCCCTCCGGAACCGCGAACAGCCGCGCCACCCACACCGAGTACAGATCCTCCAGCGGCGCGAACCAGGCCCGTGACACCGGCCATACAACGTCCCCGACCGCGACCCGCGAGCGCCGGGCCGCGGCCTCCGCCACGGTCCACGACACGCACCCCAGCGCCTCGCCGGCGGCCGTCGTCGCGCGCACCGTATGCCGGCCGGTCGGGAGCGCCCCGAGCCGGAACTCCCAGCCGTACGGCCCGGGCCCCCACGCCTCCGCCGCCGCGACCCGCCGCCCGCCCTCCTCCACCACGAACGGCTCGAGCGGTTCGCGGGAGACGCCGAGGAGACGCACCGGTTCCCCCTCCCGCGGAAGGAACGGAACGACGAACAGCGCCACCCGTTCCGGCGCCTCCCCGCATTCTCCTGGCCCGCTGCTCGAACGGACCGCCGGCGGCAAGAGCGTTGCGGCGGGCGGCTGCCGGAGTGCGGCGACTCCGCCCGGCGCGACCGAACGCGCTCCCGGGAAACCCGCGTCGCGGGCCATCGTCCCGGCGACGAACAGCACCACCCCGAGGGAGCCGAGCCCGGCCACCGTGCGCAGGACGGACTTCACGGGGAACAGAGTAGCGGGATTCCGCCCGGCGCGTCACGCAAAATCCGCCGCCTGGCAGGGTGAGGAGGGACACGACGAGCGACACCCCCGCACACACGGGGAGCCGGCGGACCGACACCGAGCGGATCAGAAACCGACCGGGCGGCGGCGCTCCCGGTGCCAGACGCGGTACGCCTCCATCCGCTTGCGCTGTTCGAGGGGCGCGCGGTGGGTGCAGGTGGAGCCCTCGGGATTGGCGAGGTTCGCGCCCCAGCGCAGCTCGGGGCAGTCGTTCGGGTTGTATGCCTGCTCGAACTGCGGGAGGCGGTCCACGATCTGCCCGAGGGTGAGGGTCCAGGGCGATCGGTCGGAACGGAGGTAGGTGATGGAGAACCGGTCCTTCTCCGTCTCCCAGACGCGCTCGAGGTCGGCGCGGACCGAGGCGATGGACTTGCCAGCGGGGATGCGGAACAGGTCGGGGTTCTCTTGGACGTAGCGCGGGAAGGCGAGGAACTCGTCGAAGGCCAGGAGGAGCCGCAGGTCGCGGGCGGGGGTCGAGTAGTCCTCCCACGGCCCGGTGGTCTCGAAGATCGCGCCGCCCTCCGGCATCTCGATCGTCTTCCAACCCATCGAGTACTGGTAGTCGACGGCCACCTGGACCGCCGCCACGCGCTCCTCGAGCAGCTCGATCAACGCCTCCATCCGCGACTTGTACGCCTCGACGGGGTCGAGCGGAACGGGGTTGAGCAACTGGTCGATCGTCTTGTAGAACTGGGCCGCTTCGGGGAAGGCGTACTGGTCGAGCGAGCGATTGCCGTAGTCCGGGCTGGCGTCGATCTCCGCGTTGGTCATCAGCCGCACCCGGCCGCGCTCGTAGATCGCCGGCCGGAAGGTCTTGAACCCGCCCGTCCGCAGCGCCGGCGAGAAGTAGAAGTTCGCCGGCGAGAAGCGCTTGTGCGAGACGGTGAGGTCGGGGTGGGCGTCAACCGCCAGCAACATGCCCACCCGCTCCGCGGTGCCGGGAACCCAGCGCGTGGTGACCAGGACGTGCCCGTTGGGGTCGACGAACACCGTGCCGGGACGCAGCGCCTTCACGTCCAGGGCGACCGGATAGAGGTCGCTCTGCGGGTCGTCCGGGAGAGTGCGCACGGTGCCGCTGTGCGCCGTGCGGGCCACGGTCAGGCCGACGAACTTGTTGAACCGCTCGACCACCGAGTTCACGTGGTCCCACTCGGTGGTCAGGTTGGTCACCAGTTCGTCGCTGCACACCGGTCCGTTCTTCCAGTCGCCGCGCTGGCAGCGGCGCATCGCGAACGGCAGGCCGAGCTTCCAGGAGAAGTACGCGCGGAGGAAGTACGGCGTGTCGGCGCAGTCCGGCGTCAGCACGACCTTGACCCGCGCCTTGGGATTGTCCTCGTTCAGGCCGAGATGGTCGTACAGGAAGTTGCGCCTTGGGTCCCGCACCACCTGGTGCAACGGCCGCCAGCCGGCCTTCGCCCCGGGGTCGACCAGGAACAACCGCTCGACCCACGCCGAGTACAGGTCCTCCATCGCCCGCGACCACGCCCGCTCGACCGGCCACACCCCCGAGAACCCCTGGCTCAGCGGGTCCTGCTTGCCCGGGACCGCCACCTTCACGGAGGCGCAGGCGAACGGGTGCGCCGGGTCGGTCGAAGTCAGCACGAACTCGTGCGTGCCCGCCGGCACCGCCTCCACCGTCACGCTCCAGGCGTGCGGCGGGTCGCCCCACTTCGACAGGCCCTCCCGCAGCACCAGCCCGTCGGCCGTCACCTGCGCGATGCCCTCCGCCGGCAGCGCCTCCTCCGCCACGACCACCACCCGGAGCGGCCGGCCCGGCCGCGGCGTCTTCGGACTGAAGAAGAACCGCGCCCGCCCTTCCTCGGTAGAGGGACACACGACCTCCCGCGGTCCCTCCACGGCCGCCGGCAACTCGATCGTCCTCGCCGGCTCGAGCTCCTTCGTCGGGGGCGGCTCCCCCTGCGGCTCCGGCGCCGCCGTTCCGGCCCCGGCCGCCGGCTCCTCCGGCAGTTGCACCGGCGCCGCATCCGGTCCCGGCACCTTCTCGACCGTCCTC
>Ga0068707_1003294_pt1 | contig 11272 bp, 5 predicted proteins | sample YNPNPMetaG_FD_66600 | JGI IMG/M metagenome (GOLD analysis project Ga0068707, IMG submission 66600) | Anoxygenic and chlorotrophic microbial mat microbial communities from Yellowstone National Park, USA - YNP NP MetaG | ecosystem: Environmental > Aquatic > Thermal springs > Hot (42-90C) >... | reverse complement strand
GTGCCGTTGGGTTTTATGGGGTTAGAACAGACGCCGGTTAGGGGGTTACAGGTTCCGACGTCGTGGCACTGGTCCAGGGCGGTACAGGTGACGGGGTTTTGGCCCACGCAGCTGCCGTTCTGGCAGGAGTCGGTCTGGGTGCAGAGGTTACCGTCGTTACAGGGGTTGGAATTGAAAGGATGGACACAAAGGCCGGCCTGACAGATGTCGTCAGTGCAAACGTTGCTGTCGTCGCTACAATTTGTGCCATCCGCCACCAAGTCATTTTGGCAGTTTCCGTTATTGCAGACATCCGAGGTGCATTCGTTCAAATCGTTGCATTCGTTGTTAACCGCGCAGCCTCGCAGGAGAATTACTCCGCCGGCGCCCACGGCCAGGGCGGATTCTCCGCCCAAAGCCGCCACCGACCACAGCTCCGAGCCAACCGGCGAGCTTTCCTGTTGCCAGGCGCCGCCCGAGCGACGCATGAGGATGACTCCGCCCGCGCCCACCGCCCAGCCGTCCTGGGAAGAGCCGCCGCTGAAGGCCACCTGACGCAGGTTGAAGTTGGGGGTGGCAACTACCTGCCAGCTGCTACCGTCATAACGAAACAGGGCTCCGCTTACGGAGTAATTTCCGGCCGCCCAGATATCGTTGTCGGCTACGCGGGTTAGGGAAAAAACGGAATTGTTGGTCACGTTCAGCGTAACCCACTGCGTGCCACCGTCGTTGGTGGCGTAGAGGCAACCGCTGATGCAGGCGTCGGAAGCGCTGGCCCAACCGCTGGAGGAATTTATAAAAAGCACATCGCTGATTTTTCCACCGTCGAAAATAGAAGTCTGGTTCCAGTTGGCGCCACCGTTGGTGCTCCGGTAAAGGTTGCCAGAGACGGTGGACTGGCTGCCGATCCAGCCGAAGGTGTTGTCCAGGAAGAACACGGCGTAGAGGTTGTCGCCGACGTTTATTCCCGAGTTGGAAGCCGGCGTCCAAGAGACGCCGCCATCGCTGGTGACGATGATGGTGCGCGATGCGCCCACCGCGTAGCCATGCAGCTGATCCCGGAAATGGATGTCATAAAGCGGAGTGGTTACCGGCAAGATCACCTGTTGCCAGTCGCTGAAAGTGCGCCCTCCAGTGGTGGTGCGAAGCATCAAAGCCTGTCCGCCTCGCTCGCCCACGATGAAACCATGTTGCTGGTCGAGGAAATAGATCTTGCGGTAGGTAGCCTGGGCATCGGCGGCGATCTGTGTCCACTGGTAGGCCGAAGCCTGCGCCGCCGCAAGCAGCAGGCCAGCCGCCAGCAACGGTTTGCAGAACTCTTTCACAGCGCGCCCTCCAGGCGGATAAAAAGCCCGCGTTGGCCGGTGCCCAGTGCCGGGTTTTGCAGCAGAGGGTCGGGCATATCGGAGAAATTATAACCCATACTCACTCGCAGCTGGCCCAGATTTTCCTGCTCCAGCCTGTAGAAAACTTCCGCTGCCCAGCCCAGAGTCTGTTCCCCGGTGACGGTCGGCGGGATCAGCTCAAAGGGTGTCCGGCTGTAGGCGGCCCGCCCTTCGGCCGCCGCGCCCAGGCCGCGATATATCTCCGCTCCCAGTCGCAGCATTCCCAGCAACCCATGCTGCCAGAAAAATTCCCTACCCTCCGGCCCCGGGCTCTGGCTGCGCCTGGCCCAGGGGGCTAGAGCCACAAGCGGCTGGAAAAATGGCCAGGGCCGCGCCTCCAGCGCCAGCGTGGCGGAAAGCCAGCCGGCGGAGCGGAAGGCAGGCTGCGTAAAGTCCTCCGGTCGCGCCTCTTCTCCGGCCGAAAAGCGGGCGAGCAGCCACAACCAGGGAACATCCTGCGGACGCCAACCCAGACCCAGCGCGGCCTCCACGCTGCGCGCCAGTTCCCGCCGGCCGCCGGTGGTTTTTTCCGAAGTGCTTTCCGACCAGAGCAGCCGGCCGCCTGCCTCCAGGTTTTCAGCTAAAAGCCAGCGACCAGCCAGGCCGAGCACCGTCTGACGCAGGTCGGGCGAAGAAATTTCATCCGCGGCGAAAGGTTGCTGGGTGCGCAGCTCACCGCTTGCCTCCAGGGCGAAGGAAGAGCCGGCCCAAACGGTGCGGCCAAAGAAGATGTTTCTCTCGGTCGGAGCGCTTAGTTCGGTAAGCCCAAGATAGTACCAGGGCTGGAGCAACCAGCGGCCGGACGACTGGCCCCGCAGCTCGCTGCGTTCGAAACCGAAGTTCAGATGCCAGCCGCTGGCCAGTGGTAGGCCCGCCTCGAGACGTCGTCCATTGGCCTGCCGACCGGGGCCCTGCTCTATGGTTTGTGAGGTGGTGATTTTCACTCCGCCCGGCCCCCCGGCTGTCTGGCCGCTTTCCATCCGCAACACCGGCCGACCGCTGATATCGGGGGAAAAGCCAGTGCGCGAAAAAGCCGCCACGTACTGTTCTTCCTTCTGAATATCGGCCGCCAGCAGGCTGCCCAGCTCCGGCCCCCAGCCTCCCTCCAAACCTAGATGCCACTTCTGGTGGGAAATCTGCCCGCCCAAAGAGCCGAAAGTCAGCGAGGGTTCGACCAGACCGGAGGCCCCCCTGAGCAGGGTGTGCTGATAACGGCCGAAAAACCACAGCCAGTCGGCGGCCCGCCAGTCGATGCGTCCGCCCAACAGGACTCGCTGGCCTTGGCCGTAGGCGCCGCGAGCCGCTTCCACAGAGCTACTGGTGGTAACAGAGAGAAAGCCCCAGGGACGAAATTCGGCATCCAGCGCTCCTTGGTAGAAGCTGGCCAAGGGATTATCGCCTGGAAGATGTTCCAGCCAGTTGAAGGACAGGCGCCCCGAGGTACGCAGCCAGCTCCAGGGCTCGACCTCTAAATTGAATAGTCCCTGATTGGCGTCGGCGGCAGCCTGCCCGCCACTGTCGCTGTAGCCGGCCAAAAGACGCCGCCAGCCGGCCTGCAGGCGAAAGGTCTCAAATTTTCCGGAGAAAGAAGCTTGCCAGACCTCTCCTCCCTGTCGCTCTATCTCCGGACCGCGCTCGAACCACAGGCCGCCGTCGGTGGAGAAGCCGTTTTCGTTCCAGCGCCCGCTGGAGCGGGCATAGGCAGCGTCGAAGCTAAACTGGCCACCTTTGATAAATGCCCCGGCCGACCAGCGGCGGTAAAGCGGACTTGAAAGGCCTTGCTGGGCCAGGTCGAGGCGGGTGCCGGCCGAAACGTCCTTCCCCAGCCTGGAAGCAGCTCGCAGGGCGCCTCCGAAAAGTTCGGCCTCAACTTCCGTTCCGGTAGCCAGCCGATAATAGTCGACTACTAGTACCGTCCATCCACCGCACGAGGCGCCCAGGCGCAAAAATCCGAAAAAGGCTTCGCCGGCTAGCGGGCGGCGCAGCAAAAGCCGGCCGCTGTGGTGATCTATATCGTAATCGGCGCCGGCCTGAAGCTCGCGGCGGGAAAGCACCAGGCCGGTTACCGCATCACGTACTTCCACGGCCACCCGGGCGCTACCTTCCACCAGCCAGTTATGGGAAAGAAGATAAAGGCTGCCGCCACTTGCCAGAAATTCATCACGCGCCGGAACTGCGCGAGTGAAATTTTCCCCGCCCGGAAATACCGCATCCTGCGGCCGGGCGAAGAAGCCTTCCAGCCGCAGGGAATGATCACTGAGGGAAAACTGTTCGAGCACATCCACCGAAGCGAAGAACCCGTGCAGGCTGGCCAACCAGCCGGCACCAGCCTCGCGAAAGCTAGTACGGAAATGGCCATAGCCAGCGCGTGAAGTGCGCCGTTCGATTTCCAACAGGTAACGCGAACGCGCCGGATCGGCGTCTATTACCTCTGCCCCGTCGGCGAAAATGAAGTAGCTTTCGGCGGCGCTCGGATAGCGAAGCTGCACCTCTCCCAGATAAGCCGGACGGAACCAATCGGTGGCGCTCTTTGCCGGCCCCAGGGAGTTGTCCAGATTGAGGCTCAAAAGCAACCGGCTATCCCCGTCCAGATGAAACTCCAGCCGCCCGCGCGCCGAGCCGAATACTTGCCGGGAAGAATCCTGCAGCCGGGTGAAGACGGAGCGGCCGGCCAACAGGCCCTGGAAAAGCCGGGGCGAATATTCCCAGTTTACAGCACCGCTGAAGGTTTGGCCGGCTACGGCTACTTCGAAGTTGGCCGCGGCCAGCGCGGCTGGAAAATCGAGCAGAAAGGAGTTGTTGCCCACTCGCCGCCCGTGAAACTCCAAGCCGGCCGCACTTAGGCTGCGACACTCGACGAGCGCTTGGCGGCGCCGGCGCACCAGATCGAACCCGCTACAACCGGCAAGGGGAAGCGGTTCTTCAGCTATCACCGTAGCCGGTTTTCCGCCGCCCCTTACCATATGTACCGAAAGCGCCCAGATAAAAAAGCCTTGGGCGGCGCAATTTTGCACCAGAAGCGCCGTTCGCCGCGGGCCCGAAAGATCCACCTCCAGAATGGTTTTTCCTTCCTTGCTGAGAATGTGGCCGTCGGCGAAGGCTTCGACCTCACAGCCGCCGTTTTCGACTATTTCCAGACGGGCCGAAACTCCTCCGGCTCCTGGGGCGAGCAATCCGGCTGCTAGCGGGCGCAGACGAAGGGGTGGAGGCTGGGCCACACTCGCTTTCGCTTCCAATACAAAATCAACAGTCGCCGCACCGAGTGGCGGAAGCTGGACAGTCCTGACGCTTCCGTCTTTCGCCGCCATGCCCGCGGGAAGAGATTCTTCGTCCAGTTTCAAAACGTGCCCGCCCAAAGCGTCGTAGCCTGTCTGGGCGCCGGTCAGATGAAATCTACCTTCCCCATCGCAGACCAGCTCCAGGGAGTTGTCCAGCCACAAGCGGGCGCCCGCCAGGGGAAGGTCTCCCGGCCCGAAGCGTCCGTTGTCGTCTGCGTCGAAAAACACCCGGCCCGTAATGATCGACTGCCAATCGGCCGATTTGCGTTCGCCAAAAGCCGGTTCGGCCGCCGCCGCGTAGGATAACAGCAGAAGGGCCAGGGGATGAACGCCGGCTCTCATGGCTTGCCTTCGCCCTCGACCAGCTCCAGAAAGGCCGCGCTGCTTTCACCCTCCGGGCTGGCGGTGATGTAGATCTTTTTCCAGCCAGGCGGGCCGGGTTCCACAAAGGCCTGGAAGCGTCCCGGAGCCAGTTTGTTTACGGAAACTATTCGGCCGGACGATAGCAAAAAATGCAATTGCAGATCGGCGGGCGGGCCACCCCCAGCGCGCTCCAGTTTGGCTTCTATAAGATAACCGTTGCCTTGGGGTTGAGCCTGCAGGTCGATTTCCACCGGAGGCGGGGGATAGAGTTGGAGGGTAAACTCACGGCGCAGCGGCTCGGAAAGAGGCTTTTGGGCGCTCAACCCGTGCTCCAGAAGCTGCCACTGCCCCTGGACACCGACCAGAAAAACGCCCTGTTTGATTTCGGTTCCAGGCAGGGAAAACAAGGCTAGGCGGGGCGCTTTTTCGTCCGCAGGCGGCGTGAAAAGGAACTCCGCCCTGCCGAAAGCATTGGTTTTGGCGCTCAGGCGCTGGCCGAAAAGAGAAAGCTCTATTTCCTGATCAGCTACCGGGCGGTTGGACTGATCAAGCAGAAAACACTCCATCAGGTACTGAGCCCCACGCTGCGACAAGGCGCCACGGGGCACGCAGAGATGGTCGGGCTGCTGGCCTGGATTTTCCTGTAACTCAATTTCCAACCGCGCCTGCCAAAGCTCCGGTCGGGGCGGGGCAATCAGATAGCTTTCGAAAATTCCCGCAGAGATCTCCCGCGCCGGTTCGGCCTGCAAACGGTCAGCCCGCAACGTCAGCAGTTTTCCGCCCACCGGCAGTTTTTCCGCTCCCAGCGCGGTGACGCGCAGCGCCCTGCGGCTTCGACCGTCGGCGGGCAGACTGGTGGGAGCTTCGACCGTCAGGTCCCGAACTGGAGCGGCCAGCAGTTCCACCGTCGCCTCGGCTCGGCTGCGCGACCCGCCGGAGAAAAAAGACACCGACAGTCGGGCCTGCCCTCCCGAAGGCAGGCGGGGAGCGACATAACGGGCCTCCAGCATTCCCGAACCGACGCGATGCAGCCCCTCTACCCGGCCGGCGTCTACCTCCAGTTTAATTTTTTCTGTGTCCAGCGGCCGGCCGTCGGCTTCCATGGTGGTGACCAGAATACGCGCGGTAGAAAGGCCGTCGGCGGCCAGCCGGCGGGGATACACCCAAAGGCCGAGCTGGTTGGTTGGCGGCAGGAAGAAGTCCACCCAGCGACTGGTTCGATTGCCGGCCCGGTCGGTGGAAGTGGCCAGGCCGCGTTTTACACCAGGCGGGATGAGCACGGGGAGTAGAAAGTTGCCGCGCTCGTCCGGCTTTATGGGCCCGAAGCTGCGGCCGGCGATGTTCATGGTCATGCTGGTCCCGGGGGTGGTCTTTCCGGGCAGTTCGATGCGAGCGGTAATGGGAATGATGACCCGGCCTACCGCCAGCCGGCCGAAGCGGGCGGAGGCGGCGTTTACCGCCATGACGATGGCGATCTGGGGAAAGGGGTCGCCCGGAGGCAAATAAACCGCCTGGTAAAACCCCGGTTTTACCTGGCGCAGGTTTTTTATCTCGCCGGTGTTGACGGTCAAATCCAACCGGGCTTTATGGTCTGGCTGATCCAGCTCGTCCAGGACTTCGATGCTCAGAATGGCCTGCTGGCCCTCTCCGGCGATGAGGTGCTCGGGCTGGGCAGAAAGGTTCACTCGTCCGGCGGGGAAGGGGCAGAGTTTCATTTCGAAATCGGTGGAAGCCGTACCACCGTTAGCTTGCCAGGAAATACTCCATGCGGATTTTTGGATGGCGTTTAGAGAAGGTGGATAAAAGAGCAGGTAATAAAGCCCTCCGCCGGCTGGCCGAACCGGGCCGAATTTGCCCAGCTGACCCTTGGCTTCCAGCCTTTCCAGCGCTTGCGCTTGAGCCGCGTACAGCGCCAGTTCCACCGCCGGGCCGCCGTCGGCGGGCAAACAACCTTCTTCCTCAAGCAGCCAGACGCTTGCGGATCGAGCCCCGCCCGCCTGTAGGAGCGCTATCCAGATCAGGCCTTGCCAATAAAGAGCCCGCACTCCGGACATTCCTCTTGTTCTTCGGCCACCCGGGCGCCGCAAGCCGGGCAGGTTTCGTGGTCGGCGGGAATCACCGGTTGGCCTTCTTCCTGAGCCAGCATGTTGCGGAATTGTTCTTCGAGAACCTGTGCCGCCCGGGATGCGTCCTGTTCGGTGACTAACAGAAGCAGCCGGGGGGGGCCGCAGGTCGCACAGCTGTCTTCGTCTTTTATCATCAGGGAAGGAATGTGCCGTCTGGCCAGCAGCGAACGGGTTTCTTTTATAACCGCCAGCTCGCCGCGAGTAATGGCTACCAGATGTTTTCCGGCCAGCGCTTCCTTGATAGACTGCTCGGAAAGATCCATTTCCGGTGGCAGGCTTTCGACCAGTGCCACGTGGCAGCTGGCGCAACGGGTAAATCCGGGGCGATATTCGGAAAGGCACTGCGGGCAATAGGGCATTGAGTTCTCCTTCGGAGACAGACGCTCAGTCCAGAGCGCTCACCTCCATGCGGTCGTGGGCCCCGTCGTATTTCAAAAGGTAACGCCGGCCGTCTTTTCCCTTGAACTCCGCCTGGCGGGCCAGGGAGGTTTTGGCTTCGGTGATAATGAATTTGAGAAAGTCCTTGCGCTCCTCGCGCATCAATCTGAGTTCTTCCAGCCCTCGGGGCTCTCCGGTCAATTCCATAGCTTGGAGATTATCGTAGATTTACCTTTCGGCGCGGTCAAGATAATTGAAGGGTCGCCGCCCATAAGCCCGCTTCAGGGCACGAACTGGCCTTGCAGGGAGATGGACTGGACCAGAGTAGCCCCTTCACCCGGACTTTCGCGGAAGGAGAACTGAATGGTTATTACCCCGGACTCGGGGTTGCCCGAATTGCTCCCTTTAATCTGGAAGGTTCCGGCAAAGCCGCCGCCTTTTGGCCAATCACCCTGGAGGACGTCCGAGGCGCTGTAGGGAAGAGAAGGAACTCCGGCGTGGTACTGGCCCTTTCCGGTGATGCTGCAGGCCACGGACAGCGATTGGTTGATGGGATTGAGGTTCTGGTCTTTGGCTTCCCAGAGAAAATCCTTAATTTCGTCTCTGGCAATGGAGAAGCTGTCCAGCGGCGGGGTCTTGGCGCAGACGATGCTGTAGCGGTTCATCGGGTTTTTGGAGCAGGAGGCCGAGGGGTCGTCGGCGACCAGCCGGCCGGTCCAAAGCACTTTGTAGTCTTTCCAGATGATGGTGTTGCTGTCCCAGATGCCGTTCTGGGTGTCGAAAGAACCGCTGTTGTTGGAGTCGATGAACGGCTCGCCCAGGTCATAGATGCCGTTGTCGTTGACGTCGACGAAAGGTTCGCTGAGATCGATGAACGGTTCTCCGGCTTCGTACTGGCCGTTTCCATTGGTGTCGCTGAACTCTTCTTCACCAGTGGTAGCGGCTATTAGTGTTACCAGGCCGTCACGGGGGTTGTGGCTGTGCCGGCAGGTGCTGACATTGATGCACTCCTCGGCATAGCTGGTCTGGACATTGCGGCAGTCGGAATTCTGAGTGCACTGCTGGTTGGCTGTGGGTGGAGTGCGGGTGGAGAATACCACCGGCTCTCCACCGATGGGGGTCACGTCCCAGGGACGAGGATCGCTGGTTCTCAGGGTGACCGTACACATGCCCAGGGAGTTGGCCTGCTCGCTGGTCTGGGCTTCGGCGGTGATGGCGCCGGCTTCGGAGCGGAAAGTGACGTTGGTGGCGAAGCCGATCTTATTGGAGAAGCGGTCGGCCAGTGACGCCGTGCATTTGGTTTCCACAAAATCCAGGCTGAAGCCGCCGGTGTTCAATCTTTCGCAGGAAAAAGTAAGAAAGCGGGCGTTGGGTTTGGCGCCCACGATGGCGATAGACGGAGTAGTGGCCGAAAGGGTTACCGCGCCCACTTTGGCGGTGGCGGTTACCGTTACCGTGGTGGCCTGGTAGCCGGCGTTGAGGGTGGTCCTGACCTTGCCCTCGTCGTCGGTGCGGGCCGAAGCTGGATCCAGGGTAACACCGGGGGCCGTCGATGTGCTGAACTCAACCAGCGCTCCAGCGGGGAATGGCTGATCGGCGGTGTCGAGCAGCTGAAAAACGATGTCGCTCGATTCGTCCCGTCCCGAGCCCTTTACCCCCAGCTTGGTGGGAGTGGCCGAAATAAAGCGCACGCTGCCCAGTGCCCTGACGTTCACCTCCAGTTCGTCGTAGGCGTTCTGGTTCTCGATAAAAATGGCCGCCCGAATCAAGGCCTTGCCCTGGGTGGTGCCGCCGACAAAGGTGGCCTTGGCGATGCTATCACTATCGGTGATGGCGGTGTATACCACATCGTGGTTTTCCTTGAAATAGCCGGGACCGCTTACCACCACGAAATCAACCTCCACGCCCGGACCGGCAGGAATGCCGCCGGTTTTTTTCACTTCGGCGGTCAATTCAGCGGCGTCCACGTCGTCGGCGAAGATGGAGCTGGTGCTGCTGCGCAGATCGACGCTGGGCTTATCTAGCTGGCCGAAGCGCACGGTTTCCTCTCCGGCGTGTTGTTTGCCATCATCACAGGTGAAGGTGGCGGTTACGGTTACATCGATGTCTTCACTTAATTGCTCGCTCATCAACGTAGCCACCGCCTGGCTGCCACTGGAATTGGTGGTGTATTCGGTGCTGTTGCTTTCGGTAAACTTTCCCTTGGTGGTGGTAAAACGCACCTGGGTGCCGTCGGGCATAGGCCCGCCTTTGTCGTTTTTGAGGGTAGCCGTTATGGTAGAAGTGGATTTCCCGTCGGCCTCTATTGCCGTGGGATCGGCCACCAGCTCCACCGCGCACTGGCCGGTCTGCTGGGGCGGGGTGAAGGTCAGATCCACCGGCAGGGCGGTGAGGTTGTGCTCGGCGCAGAAGGCTTCGAGTTTTGCCGTTCCCTCTTTGCGGCTGATAATGGATACGGTAGCGCCGAATTTGCCCAGAACGACCGTGGTGGTGGTAGTGCCACCGGGGCTGAACTCTCCCACGCCTTCTTCGGACTGATTGGAAATGGAGAGTTCGACCTGCGTGTCCCGAAGCGGCTGGCAGAATTCATCCTTCCCGGTTATGGTAACCTTGATAGCGGTTTTCCCATCGGCCTGAACGCTGGCGTTGGTGGGGTTGGTGGTGATGGTCAGCGAAGCCTGCTCCCCGGGCTGGCACTGGGAACCGCCTCCGCCGCCGCAGGCGGCCAGGCCGCCCGCCGTAAAAATCGCCACGACTGCCCAAATTACCCGTTTCATGTTTACTTCCTTTCTTTTAGCGCTTCTGTTTTTATACTCTAGATTTTCGAAAAACCTGTCAAGCGGGCCGGCTGGCTGAACGATATTTACCGCTTGTCCTTGCCGCATATCAGTTGCTAGGAGCCTTGCCGCTTTGCGGTTTTTGTAAAGAAAGACTTTTTTCTTCGGCCCGATAGACTAAAGCCAACGGAGCGATCAACACCGCTCCGAGCGGCATTACCTAATCTGGCTATCCACCTCAGGGGCATACCACGTCGGGGATTTCTATTTCGGCGTCTTTGGCGACGTTAGCCAGTTCCTGGCTCCAGTCCTTGCAGACCCCGCGCCAGCGTGGCTGGGTCAAAAGCTCCGCCGCCTGAAGAAGATGTTTCTTGGCCCGCCGCGGACCCTTTTCGTCGTCGGTCTCTAAAAGCGCCCGGGCGTAGAAAACGTGGTTGAGCGGATGGTCGGGGTGGCGCTCTTTGGCCTGCTGTAGTAGCTCCAGCGCCTTTTCCTCGTCGCCAATGCCCTGGGGCCAGGGAGGGGCGAGAAGATAGAGCATGCCCAGCACCCTTAGCGGCCCGCTTTCGTCCAGACCGGCATCCAGCCGCACCGCCTGCTCCAGCGCCGCTTTCAATTCTTTTATGTATTTTGCCGCCGCACTCAGGTGCTGGCGCATGGCCAAACCCACGTTCAGTGCGTAATAGTAATGCCCGCGGGCGTCCTCGGTGGCCAGACGCCGTGCCTGCTCGGCCCAGCCGATGCCCTCCGTGGCCAGCTGCTCCCGGCGGCCAGCGTCGCTTTCCACCTGGGCCAGCAACAGACAGATGCGCGCCGCTTGCACCGTATCTTCCAAGCCGCCGCTTTCACGCAAATGATAGAGGGCGCATTCCAGCTCGGCCCGGTCCGAGTTGTGGTCCAGGGCGGCCAGGCGTGCGGGGTCGGGCCGTTGCCTGAGGCACTCTCTATTAGGCTGGAGATATACCCGGTTGCGGGTCGTCGCGCAG
>Ga0068707_1003287_pt1 | contig 11285 bp, 9 predicted proteins | sample YNPNPMetaG_FD_66600 | JGI IMG/M metagenome (GOLD analysis project Ga0068707, IMG submission 66600) | Anoxygenic and chlorotrophic microbial mat microbial communities from Yellowstone National Park, USA - YNP NP MetaG | ecosystem: Environmental > Aquatic > Thermal springs > Hot (42-90C) >... | reverse complement strand
CCTTTCGCATGGATTTCGTCCTCCTTCTCACTAGACTGTAACCCTAGGTCTATTCTGCTATCGCCGGCTGCGCGTGTCAAGGGCTGGTAGCGGAGCGCGCAGGTGGCGTCGACGTGGCTGGGGCACTGGGTAAAGCCGTGTGGCTCAGCGTCGCCCTGGGCTGGCCTCCTGCGCACCAACGCGGGAACGGCTCCTCGCGTCGCGCGAGAACGGCCCACGCCGGGTGGCGGGCGATCGTGGTAGGCTCCCGCTGCATGCCGTGGGAGTGGTGCGGGAGGACAGCCAGTTGGTGGCGGAGGTTGGTGGCCCCAGGGGTGGAGAGCAAGTTCCCCTCTGCCGTGCGGCCGTCCGAGACCGCCCTGCCTGTGGTGGGGACCGGCAACGCAACGCCCGGTAGCACTGGGCCATGCGAGAAAACCCTCGGCAGCTTGCCGCCGGCTGCCCTGTCGCGCCGGGCGGGTAGGTGCTCCCCCCGGAGGAGGTGCAGGAGATGAGGGTGACGCTCATCCGATCTGGCCAAGTTTTCGCCCCAGAGCCGCTGGGCCAGCGGGACGTGCTGGTGGTGGGGAAGTGCGTGGCAGCGGTGGCCGAGCCTGGCAGCGTGCGGATTGCCGGGGTGGAGGTGGAGGAGATTGACGCGGAAGGCCTGTGCCTCGTCCCAGGTTTGGTGGACCCGCACGTGCACCTCCTGGGCGGTGGTGGAGAGGGGGGGCCGGCCACCCGGGCCCCGGAAATCCGCATCGAGGACATCGTCTCGTGCGGTGTGACCACGGTCATCGGCTGTCTGGGTACCGACGGGGTGACCCGTCACTTGGTGTCGCTCCTGGCCAAGGCGCGGGGGCTCGAGGCCGAGGGGATTTCCGCTTTCATGCTCTCCGGCTCCTACGAGGTCCCCGTGACCACGCTCACGGGGAGCGTGCGCTCCGATCTGGTGCTCATCGACAAGGTGCTGGGCGCAGGCGAGATTGCCATCTCTGACCACCGCTCTGCCCAGCCTACCTTCGAGGAAATTGCTCGCCTGGCCGCCGAGTGCCGGGTGGGGGGCATGCTCGCCGGCAAGGCCGGGATCCTCAACCTGCACGTGGGGGACGGCAGTCGGGGCCTGGAGCTGGTGCGCCGCCTGGGAGAGGAAACGGAGATCCCTCGCTGGCAGGTGCTGCCGACGCACTGCAACCGCAACCGGCAGCTCTTTGCCGAGACCGTGGCCCACGTGCGAGCAGGCGGTTGGGCGGACCTCACCGCCGGCCTCGAGGCGCAGGACGATGGCGTCTCGGTGGAGGAGGCGGTGCGCCTGTTCCGGGAGCGGGGCGTCTCTCTGGAGCGGGTGACGGTGAGTTCCGACGCCAACGGCAGCCTGCCCGTCTTCGATGCCAGCGGTGCGCTCGTGGGCCTGCAAGTGGCGGATCAGCGGGCTTTCTTTGCTGCCTTCCAGAGGGTGGCGCGCCTGGGCGGAGACGGACTTGCCGCGGCTGCTACGGTCTTTTCCACCAACGCGGCCAAGCTCTTCAAGCTTCCAGGCAAAGGACGCATTGCGCCGGCAAGCGACGCCGACCTTCTGCTTCTCAATGGCGACCTGGAGGTCGTGCACCTCTTCGCCCTGGGTCGGCGAGTGGTGGAAAACGGCGCAGTGGTGGTTTGCGGCACCTTCTCGGTGGGACGGGAAGCCCATGCCTGAAGCAAGAGAGGGCAGCGAGACGCCCGCCCCCCGAACCCCGTCCCTGTGGATCGCCCTGGTGCCGCTCCTGGCCATGGTGCTGCTGCTGGGGGTTGGCTACGGTGTCTACCGCATCAAGGTGCAAGTTCTGCTGGTGGCAGCAGCGGCCTGCGCGGGCTGCGTGGGGTGGGGGTTGGGGTACCGCTGGTCGCAGATGCTTGACGGGATCGTGGAGGCAATCCGCAAGGCCATGCCGGCCATCCTCATCATGCTCTGCGTGGGCCTGCTCATTGGCGCCTGGATCGCCTGCGGCACCATCCCCATGATCATGTACTACGGGCTGCAGCTCATCTCCCCCAAGTACTTCCTGGTCACGGCTTGCGTCGTCTGCTCCGTCACTGCCCTCGCCACGGGCACCTCCTGGGGGACCATCGGGACGCTAGGAGTAGCGTTCGTGGGGGTGGCCGAGGCCCAGGGCATCCCCGCCGGTCTAGCGGCGGGGGCAATCGTGGCGGGAGCGTACACGGGGGACAAGCTCTCGCCGTTCTCGGACATCCCGAACCTGGCGCCCGTGGCCACCGGTTCCAACCTCTTCGACACCATTCGGCACATGCTCTGGTCCACGGTTCCCGCGTGGCTCGCCGGCCTGGTCCTCTACCTGGTGATGGGTCTGCGCCACGGCCAGGTGGCACCCCCTTCGGCGCAGCTCGTGGCGGTGGCCGAGGCGCTCCGGGCGAACTTTGTGTTTTCTTGGCTCCTCCTGCTGCCGGTGATCGTGGTGTTTGCCTTTGCCTTTGCCAGGAGGCCGGTGATCCCCGGCATGCTCCTGTCGGTGGCGGTGGCCGGGGGGCTGGCGCTTGGGCTGCAGCACGCTCGCCTGGTGGACTTTGCCGCAGCGCTCAACACGGGCTTCGCCCCGCACACCGGGCAGCTCACCGTGGATAGGCTCTTGGCGCGCGGCGGCCTCATGAGCATGATGGAGACGCAGCTCATCGCCTTTGCGGCGTTCTCATTTGGCGGCATCGTACAGAAAACCGGCATCCTGGCCGTGCTGCTCGCCCGGGTGGCGCGCTTCACCACGAGGCTCTGGAGCCTCGTGGCCACCACGGTGGTGGCGGCGCTTGCGACGGCGCTCATCACAGGCAGCTCGTACCTGTCGTTGCTCATCCCCGGCGAGCTATTGGCGCCCATCTACCGGGCCAAGAACCTGGCCGCCAAGAACCTGGCCCGTATCGTCGTGGAGGCGGGGGGCATCATGGTCCCCCTCATCCCCTGGAGCATGGCCGGGGTGTACGTGAGTGGCACCTTAGGTGTGCCGACCTTCTCCTACCTGCCCTGGGCGTTCATGAACTACCTGTCGGTGGTCATGCTGCTCCTCTTTGGGGCCACCGGCCTGACCATGGCCCCGCGGCGGCGGGAGGACGAGACGCAAGTCGGCTCCTGAAGGCGAACCCGTCCCCTGACCGGGGCGGGGTTGCCTCGGGAGGGGAACGGGGGGCAGGGCAGAGGCGCCAACCCTGCGCTGCTTGGTGTCACTGGGGCTCGAGCGGCGGCGCTGAAACGGTGAACTGTGGCGCGAGGAAGAGAGGATCGGAGGTGCCGTTGTCGTTGACGGTCGCGTAGGAGAAGAAACGGGTCTCCTGAGGAGCTTGCAGGAGCTGGAAATAGATGTTGGTGCGGTTGCTGACCAGGGAGCCCAGGCCCATGTACTGGAACACGTTGTTGAGTTGCGCGAGGCCGTGCAATCTGTCGCTGGGGTCTTGCGGCCATTCCTTGGTCACCGGCGTGGGAATGTCCGGCCCGAACATGGTCAAGCGCACGCGGTAGGCAGCGTCTCGATTGGGAACCGGGATGAAGCCCACGTTGGTACGGTACGCTCCGTTGCGCACGTTGAAAAAGTAGCCGGACGACGTCACATTGCTAACGGACCACAAGGGGAGGGCCATGCCAAACGTTCCCGTTGCTGCCTGGTTGTAGACCTTCGCCTGGAGAAGGTCCCAGTTCGCGAGCCACCAGTAATAGGGCCCGGCAACCCAGGCGTAGCCTTTCTCGTCGCCGCCGATGCCAAAGAAGCCGGGCAGGGCATCGGCAAACACACGGTTCTCGAAGGGGGCCAAGGTCAGAGTCTTGCTGCTGTCGGGGGTGCCTGAGCTGTTTCCCTCCCGGTAGTAGTTGAAACGCCACTCGAAGGCCCAGGGGAAGCCGTTGAAAATCTCCAGGTCGGTTCGCCACTGGGAGCCGCCGACCCCGGCAAGGTGCGCCACGGAGGGGATCAAGACCTTGGTGTACGGCGCTGCATTTCGGTTGCGATCGTCGCAGGAAGGGTCAGGATCGAAGGTGGCCACCAGGTTGGTGACGGGCGTGCCAGTAGCATCGCGGACGAAGCGCAGGGAAAAGGCCTTGTACTTGTTGTTGTCCTCGGGGTCGCTCCCTGGGCCCAGTTGCGGGAAGGTTTGCCGGACAACGATGAGGTTCCACCCCGCCCGCAGGGTCACCGGGTACTTGTATTCGTCCACGCTGTAGGGTTTCGGGCCACCCGCCGTGCGGGAGCCCAGCAAGACCCCGTTGATCCACAGCTTGAAGTAGTCGGACGAGCCGAACCAAGCTTGCACGTTTTGCGCAGTGGGGGACTTGACCCAGGTCAGCTTGTAGAAGGTGAGATTGGAGTTGAGCTCGCAGCTGCTCCCTTGCCACGGCGCCTGCCAGTACGTCGTGGACACGGTGGGACCCAAGTAGTAGTTGGGGTAAAGGCTCGGGGCGTTGACGGCATCGGTGATGGGCAAGCTCGAACAGCGCCCGGAAATGCTGGCTTCGCCTATGGGATCCTCGCTGATGCTGGCCGCCAGGCCCGTATAGTGGGAAAGCCAGTGAACCACGAACTGCTTCTCTTGCGTTTCGCGCACGGCCAGGGCGTTGGCCTCGAACGCTGACGGTTCTCCCACCGGTGACCCAGCCCGAGCTGGCCCAGGCCCAGGCATCAGCACCCCGAGGGGCGGTCCCAGTGGGCCTGGGAGGTAATTCGGAAACTGCCCCTGGGCTGCCGCGCCGGCCAACGCCACGGAGCACAGCCACAACGTCGTGCGCATACTGCATCCCTCCTATTTTCTCTATTGTCGCTCCAATATCGCGAAAAGTCAAGGCTGGGAGTCCTTTCTGTGCTCTCGATGGGTGTCGAAGCGAGCGCTGGGTTTCGCTGCCGCGGGTCGCTTGTCGCCTCGAGGGGCGAGCCTTCCCCAAGGGAGTGCCGTGAATCGCCGCCCTGCCCCCGGCGGCGGGAAGGGTGGCTTGTGGTTTGCGGGGAAACGGGTTTCCCGGGGAGGAGTCATAATTCCAAAGTGGGCGCAGAGCAGCAGCATGGGAGGGTAGACATGCGGGTAAGCGAGGACCACCCGGAATTCACCCTGGGGGCCGAGGAGGCAGCCAAGCTCCGGGAGGCGGAACGGGCCTTCCTGAACCGCCCCCTGTTCTCCATCCGCGCCCGCGTTGCCGGTGGGTTTCTCCTCTGCTTCCTCCTGGTGGCGGCCACGGCAGGGGGGAGCCTCGGGCTCCTGCACAGTGCGCGCTCGGGCCTCTCGGCGCTGGCGGCAGCCGCTGCCGTGGAGTCGAAGGTTCACGGCGCCCGGAGCCACGCCCGGGACTTCTTCCGGGAGGGAAAGGGAATCGAGAAAGCACGGAGGGACGCCGAGGCCGCCTTGGACCTGTACCACGAGAAGGCTCCCGCCTTCCTTGCGGCAGCGGGTCCCTCGGAGCTGGCGCTCCTGGGGAGTCGCCTCCGCCGGCTGGCCCAAGGTCTTGCCGAAGCCTCGGCGCTGGAGCGCTTCGGCGCCTGGGAGCCGGAGGCGCGGATGGAGCTGGAGGCCGCCCTGGAGAGGGAGGCGGCCGAGGCGCTTGGGGTCCTGGAACGGATTGTGGCCCGCCAGTCGGCACGCACCGAGAGGGTCCTCGTCCTCACCCAGGCCCTGCCCTTCGCCTCCCTGGCGCTCCTGTTGGGCATCATCTACTGGGTGGTCCGGGTCCTGGGCCGTACCATTAGCCTCTCCCTGGACCGCTTCCGGGGCTACACCCGGCGGATTGCCGCCGGCGACTTCAGCCCCATCACCCCAGCCAAACCGTATCGGGACGAGTTCTCCGACCTGGCGGTGGCGGTCAACCGCATGCTCTTCGAACTCCGCGCCCGGGAGGCCCAGGTGACGAGGGCCGGAAAGCTGGCGGCCCTGGGCACCTTCACCGCCGGCATCGCCCACGAGCTGAACAACCCCCTCAACAACATCTCCATTACCGTGGAGGCCCTCCTGGACGAGTGCCGGGACGTGGGGGACGCGCGGAAGGTGAAGCTCCTCGAGGACGTCTACCGGGAAGCCCAGCGGGCCGACGCCATCGTCCGGGGCCTTCTGGACTTCACCCGGGACGAGCCGCCGCGCCTCGAGCCCCTTCGCCTCGCGGGCGCGGTGGAGGGGGCTGCCGACCTCCTCCGCAACGAGATGGCTCTTGCGGGCGTGGTGTTCACCAACCTCCTGCCCGAGGATCTCCCGGAGGTGGAGGGGGACTTCGACGCCCTGCGCCAGCTCTTCTTCAACCTCTTCTTGAACGCCGTGCAGGCCATGCCCGCCGGTGGGCACCTGCGGGTGAGCGGCGGCGCCTTTCCCACCGGCAAGGTGTGGGTGGAGGTCACCGACGAGGGGACGGGCATCCCCCCCGAGGCCCTCCCCCACCTCTTCGACCCCTTCTTCACCACCAAGGAGCGGGGGAAGGGGACGGGGCTGGGACTGGCCATCTGCCACGGCATCGTCCGGCGCCACGGGGGGGAGATCCACGTGGACAGCGTGCTTGGGCGGGGGACCACGGTGCGGCTCGTCTTTCCCACCCCGGATGCTCACCACGAGGAGGGGACCCAGTGAGCGAAAGTGAAAAGCGCATCCTCGTGCTGGACGACGAACCCATCGTGGTGGAGCGCCTGAGCGAGGCCCTGAAGCGGGAGGGCCTCACGGTGGAGGGCTTCACCGCCGGGGCCGCTGCCCTGCAGGCCTTGCGCGAGCGGCCCTTCCACGTGGTGGTCACGGACCTCAAGATGCGCCCCCCCACCGGCATGGACCTCGTACGGGAGGTCCGCCGGAGCTTTCCCGAGACACGTCTGCTGGTGATCACTGGCTACGCCGACCGGGAGACCTGGGAATCCCTCCGCCAGGCTGGGGTGGCCGAGATCGTGGCCAAGCCTTTCCGGCTGCGGGAGGTGGTGGAGCGGGTGAAGGCGCTCTGAGGTGTCTCAGTGGGCCCGTCGGTGGGGGAAGGCCACCCCCACCAGGAGCCCCACGGCGAGCGCCAGGAGGGCTGCCCCCAGGCCGTAGAGGGCGGGTCTGCGGCGGGCAGTCTCCGCCAGGAAAGCGGCGAGGCCCTCCCGCCGGACAGGGGTGCCCACGGCGCGCCGTTCCCCGATCCGGCCCTCCCGGCAGGCGAAGACCTCCACCTGGAGCGTGCCCTCGGCGAGGCGAGCAGGAAGGGCGAAGGCAGCTTCGAAGCGCCTCCCCTGCCGGGAGATCCCCCCCTCCTCCACGCTCAGCCTGCCCGAGGCCCGCCACTGGCGGAAGAGCTCCGCCGCCAGGTAGCTGCGATCCCCCACAAGGCCCAGCGCCTCTTCCAGGGCCCCTTCGCCGAGGCCGGCCCTGCGAGCCTCATCGGGCAGGAGCAGTTGGTCCAGCGGCCGCTCGGCGCGGAGGAGGTAGACCTCCGGCGCCCCGGCGAGGGCCACCCGCTCTCCGGGGAGCCAGAAGGGACCCCGCCGCTGCCTCAGCAGCCACGTCTCCTGCCGGGCCTCGCCCAGGACGCGCACGACGACGCCATCGCCGGGGCGGGCCTCCCCCCGCACCCACAGCGTCCCGCCCGACCAGCCGAGCCCCTCCCGGATTTCTGCCGGCGAGACCTCGAGGTCCAGCTCCCCCTGGGCCGGAAGGGCCGCGGCAAAAGTTCCCAGGAGCAGGAGGAGCCCCGCCGCCCTCATGGGTGGCCTCCTCCAGGAACCAGGAAGAAGCGGGGCAGGGCCAGGAGGTCGTTCAGCATCCGGAAGGAGAGGGCAAGGAGGAGCAGGGAGAAGACAATCTGCAGTTCCTTCCCTTGCAGCTTCCGAATGACGGCGGCCCCTCCCTGGGCGCCCACCGCCGAGCCGGCCAGGATGCCCAGCGCCACCACCACGTCCACCGTTCCGTTGAGCCAGGCCTGCAGGACCGTCACGCCCAGGGCGGTGAAGAGGACCTGGAAGAGGCTCGTCCCCACCACCACCCGCATGGGAACCCCCAGCAGGAAGGTGAGGGCCGGCACCAGGAAGAAGCCGCCCCCCACCCCCATGAAGGCCGCCAGGAGGCCCACCAGGGCGCCCAGGAGGAGGGGAACGACCGGCGAGACCCGGATCCCCGACGCGGGAAAGGACATGGGGAAAGGAAGGCGCGAGACCCAGCGGGGTGGGGTAGAGGCCCGCTCCCCTTCCTCCGCCGTGGTCTGGACCCGGGCGAGGAGCCCCTCGGAGAACAGGAAGAGGCCCAGGGCTCCCAGGAAGAGGACGTAGAGCCCCACGATGACCGCGTCCAGGCTTCCCTCTTGCCGGAGGGCCCTCACCCAGGTGGTCCCCGCGGCGCCCCCCAGCACGCCCCCGGCCAGGAGGACCAGCCCCAGCCGGAAGTCCACGTTTCTCTGCCTCAGGTGGGCCAGGAGGCCCGAAGCCCCTGTGCCGACCAGGGCGTTCGTGCCGGAGGCCGCCGCCACCGCCGGGCTCAATCCCATCAAGATGAGCAGGGGGGTGAGCAGGAAGCCGCCGCCCACGCCCAGGAGGCCCGAGAGAAAGCCCACGAGAAGGCCGGCCGTCACGAGGAGAAGAGGGTTGATGGCCAGACCCGCCACCGGAAGGAACAGGGTCATCCCCTCCCCTACTTCGCCGCCTTGGCCACGAGCCGCACCAGGTCCTGCATCTTGAAGGGCTTGGCCACGAAGTGCAGGGCGCCGTGGGCCTCGGCCTCCCGGTGGGTTTCGATGGTGGCGTAGCCGGTGATGACGATGACCGCCGTCTGGGGGGCCTTCTCCTTCACGAACCGGAGGATGTCCATCCCCGACGGGCCCTTCATCTTGAGGTCGGTGACGATCACCGAGAAGGCGGTCTCGGCGAGCCGCTGGAGGGCCCCCTCGCTCTCGGTGAAGACCTCCACCTCGAAACCCTCCCGTTCCAGGACCGGCTTCAGCCGCTCCCCGACGATGGGCTCGTCGTCCAGGACCATCACCCGCTTTCTGTCCGCCATGGAACGCTCCTATGGATTCTCCGATGGGGGGGACGCCGCCGGCAGGCAGAGGTGAAAGGTCGTCCCCTTCCCCGGTTCGCTGAAAACCTGGATCTCCCCGCCGTGCTTTCTCACGATGCTCAGAGAGACGCTGAGCCCAAGACCCGTTCCCTTTCCCGGCTCCTTGGTGGTGAAGAAGGGGTCGAAGATGTGGGGGAGCACCTCCGGCGGGATGCCGCTGCCGGTGTCCGTCACCTCCACGCAGACCTTGCCGGGGGAGGCCTTGGCCTCCACCGTCAGGCGCCCCCCCTCCGGCATGGCGTGGAGGGCGTTCACGAAGAGGTTCAGGAACACCTGCCGTAAGGGGTTGAGGGCGCCCCGGACCGGGGGAAGGGCGTCGGGAAACCGCGCCTCGAAGACCACGTTGCCGAGGACCATCTCGTTCTGGAGGATCCGCCGGGTGGACTCCACCACCTCCCGAAGGTCCACCGGTCCCCATTCGGCCCGCTCCTCCCGCGTGAAGTCCAGAAGGCTCTTGACGATCTCCCCCGCCCGTTCGGTCTCAAAGTAGATGTCCTGGAGGAGCCTCCACTTCTCTTCGTCGGAGAGGCGCTTGAAGTCCTCCATGAGCGCCTCGGTGGTGATGGCGATGTTGTTGAGGGGGTTGTTCAGCTCGTGGGCAATGCCCGAGGTGAGGGTTCCCACGGTGGTCATCTTGGCCGCCTGAACCATGTGCCGCTGCTGGGCCGCCAGCTCCTCCAGCATGCGGTTCACCGCCACGGCCAGGTCGGTGAACTCGTCCCGGTACCAGCGGGCGGGGCCGATGGGCCGGAAGTCCCCCCGGGAGATCCGCTCGGTATAGGTTTCGAAGCGGCGGATGGGCCCTATGAGGGCCCGATCGAAGAGGAGGGTGATGACCGCGAAGGCAAAGAACAGGAGGACGAGCAGAACGATGGACAAATCGGCCGAGGCCGGCCCCGCCCCCGGCCGGCAGGAGGTCCAGGCGTAGGCGGCGCACAGGAGAAAGCAGAGGAGGAGCCCCACCGCCAACCGCATCCTGATGGTGATGCGCGGTCGTGCCAGCAGGTCTCTCCGCGCCTCGGCGACCTCCGAAACGGGGTGGGGGGAGGCCTGGGGAATAGGCAGAGGGCTATCCGTCTTCTCTTCCATGGTCGTTCAGCCGTTCCAAGTCATTCTACCGCCTTGTTCGGGTTCCCTCCCCCCAAACTTGGCCCCCCGGCGGGAACGCGGGACGCCGGCAGGAGGACGGTGAAGAGGGCCCCTCGCCCCGGCAGGCTCTCCGCGCGGATGTCGCCCCCGTGCTGCCGGGCGATGCCGAGGCTCACCGAGAGGCCGAGGCCCGTCCCCTTCCCCCGGGCCTTGGTGGTGAAGAAGGGGTCGAAGATGTGCGGCAGGACGTGGGAGGGGATGCCGTGGCCGTCGTCCCGAACCCGGACCTCCACGAAACCCGCGTACTCCGTAGATTCCCGCGCCTCCACCCACACGTGGCCCCCCTTGGCCACCGCATCCACGCCGTTGAGGATCAGGTTGAGGAAGACCTGGACGAGAGACTGCCGGTCCCCGTGGAGGGGCGGCAGGCCCGGAGGCACCTCCAGCTGGATCCGCGCCCCCTTCATCCGGACCTGGTTCCCCGCCAGGCTCACCGTATGGTGGAGAAGTTCCCCGAGATCCAGCCGCTCGGCGGCGATTTCCCCCTGCCGCGCGAAATCGAGGAGGTTCTTCACGATCTTCTGCGCCCGCTCCGCCTGGCCCACGAGGTCCTCCACCATCTCCAGGCGCTCCCGGTCCGAGAGGGTGGGGTAGTCCTCCTTCAGCATCTCGGCGGTGAGCACGATGTTGTTGAGCGGGTTGTTGAGCTCGTGGGCCACCCCGGCGGTGAGGGTCCCCACCGCCTGGAGCTTGTGGGACTGGACGAGGATCTCCTGGCGGTGGACCAGTTCCCGCATCATGGTGTTGAGGGCCACCGCCAGGTTGGTGAACTCGTCCCGGTACCGCCTGGCGGGAACCATGGGGGAGAAGTCCCCCCGGGCGATGCGCTCCGTGGCGGCCATGAGGCGGGTGAGGGGCCCCAGCATCTGCCGGGCCAAGAAGTTGGCCGTCAGCACCACCAGGACCAGGAGGACGACGAGGAAGACCGCCGGAAGGCGCTGAAAGAGCGCCAGGGTGGCGGCCACGTTGGCCTTTTCCTTCTGGGCCAGCTCCAGCGCGAAGGTCACCATCTGGGTACCGTGGTTCCTCAGCTCGGCCTCGATCTCCGCCCGGCGGCGCCCGTTCGTCCCGCTGGCCCGCTCCAGCGCGTCCAGCTCCCGGAGAAGCCCCCGGTAGGTCCGCAGGTGCTCCCGCATGAGGGC
>Ga0068707_1003286_pt1 | contig 11285 bp, 9 predicted proteins | sample YNPNPMetaG_FD_66600 | JGI IMG/M metagenome (GOLD analysis project Ga0068707, IMG submission 66600) | Anoxygenic and chlorotrophic microbial mat microbial communities from Yellowstone National Park, USA - YNP NP MetaG | ecosystem: Environmental > Aquatic > Thermal springs > Hot (42-90C) >... | reverse complement strand
ACCGAAAGGGCGCATGGTGGCCGGGATATGGGGACAGACACGCAATTCGGACGATCGGACTCTTGACCCGGTGGACCTGACCAAGCGCCGGTCGGACGGTCGAGGCCGGCTGCGGCACCCAGATATGGGGACAGACACGATGTCCGATATGCCGATCAGGAACGTTCAACGTGGAACGTTCAACTCTCAACTTTTACCGGGGTGACCGAAAGGGCGCATGGTGGCCGGGATATGGGGACAGACACGGAATTTGGAGGACCGAACTTTTTGACCCGGCGGACCTACCCAAGCGCCGGTCGGGCGGTCCAGACCGGCTGCGGCACCCGGATATGGGGACAGACACGATGTCGGGTATACCGATCGGGAACGTTCAACGTGAAACGTTCAACTCTCAACTTTCAACGGGGTGACCGAAAGAGCGAATGCTGGCCGGGATATGGGGACAGACACGATGTCCGAGTAGAAACGGTAGTCGGCCGTCAAATCCAACTGGTGCCGGTTTTGGGCTGTGAGCAGACCGGTGAGAGTTTGGCTTCCAAACACGAGCAGTTGCGCCATGGCATGAGCGGTGTGACGGGCAGGTTGTGCGCAGGAGGCAAGTGCACGGTTTAGAAGGTCTTTCAGGTTCTCAAGGAGGGGAGTTTTTTTTAATCGGGACCGGATCTGGGGGAACGACCTGGCGGGACAGGAGCAGATGTCCCTTGTCGACGATGGTCCATTCAAGCTGCTCACCCTTCTGCAAGTCGAGTGCTTGAGCCAGTGGTGTGGGGAAATTTATGTAGAACTGCTGTGAATCCCGCCTCTGGATACACTGGAGTTTAGTTGGGTAGCCCATGAGCAACTATCGAGTCATATAACTAGAGACTTGCAAGAAAAAAATACATTTTATACCGCTCAGTCTAGTGAAAGCCAAACTCCAGGTGGGCGACGAAATCGCCCATTTCAGCGCGGCGCGACACAGCGGTATTCCTGCAACCATCGCCATTGTTACGGCTTGGGCATTCGGTTGCGGCTGCGCCGCGCTGAGATCAAACGGGCGCAAGCACTGCGTCTTTTGGCGTCAGCAACTTTGGTTCCGGCTACGTCGGGCTGAGAGATTCCCGGGCTAAAGGGGCTTGACCACCTTCAGTTTTGCCAGAAGCAGAATCAGGACAGTATATGCAAGCGCCACGGCAATGTCCTTGACGATTTCCTTGCGCGAAAAGGTCGGTTTTGACCCTGCCGCCAATTCAGTTGCGCCGCGCCTCAGCAGTATGAGCCCAACCACGTTGGTCATCCAATAGCCGGCAACAAAAGCTGCCGTGAACGCTTTTGGCCAGATGGCGCTTACCAGCCACGCAAATGCAAGTGCCAACGGGACGTTTACGAACAGATCATTCCACCACGACAGCGGCGACAATATGAAACCAATCGCTGCGATCAAACCGCCCCTGAAAGTGCGCTTCCATCTCGTCCCCATAGTACCATATTGGAAAATCTGCTCAGCAATCGCAAATCAGCAGATCGTTTTCGCATTTTGACTTCAAACTGTTCGGTCGCTGGTCCAAACCTCATCTTCCCCGTGGGCAACGAAGTTGTCCTGTTCAGCGCGGCGCGACACAGCGGTATTCCTGGAACCAGCACAGTTGTCACTAACCGATACCGATCATTCGGTTGCGGCTGCGCCGCGCTGAAACCTATGCGCGTGTCGCCCGTTTCACCTGGAGCGGGATCGTGGCGAGGAGCTGGTCGCCCAGAGCAATGTTGATTGCGTAATGCCCCTCGCGCGAGAACTGCAGATGCTGAATGTTGACGATGAAGTTCCGGGAAAGCTGGAAAGCGTCCGGTGGAATCAGCACCTCGAAAGGTATCTCGACGGGCATCATTATTGGCTTGCCGTCTTCGTCAACGAAGCACAGGCGCAGCATGTGCTTCCCCTCGTCGGCGCGATCAAAAACCACTCGTAGTGCGACTGCACAATGCGGGTGCACAGCCGGCAGCCCGCCAACGACGATTGTGTCGAAAGTCCCCAACAGATTGAGTTTGCCACCGTAATCTGTGGCAGCGTCGCACAACACAGCTATTTGAAGGTTCATGAAACAGTTTCGGGACCAGGTTGAACATCAAACTGCCAATTGTTGGCGTCACTGCCCAGTAAAATAATCAGGGCCGGGTTGATGAACAAGCCCGGCCCCATCGATCAATGCCCTTCAGTGCACCACGCCGATCCGACTGATTCAGACCAGCCCCTGATCAAGCATGGCGTCGGCTACCTTGACGAAACCCGCAATATTCGCGCCCACGACAAGATTGCCGGGTTTGCCGTACTCGGCCGCTGTATTGAACGCGTTCTTGTGAATCGTGATCATTATCTGATGCAGGCGGGCGTCCACCTCTTCGCGTGTCCATGGGAGCCGCATCGAGTTCTGCGCCATTTCCAGACCCGAAGTCGCAACACCGCCGGCGTTTGCGGCCTTGGCAGGACCGAACAGGATTCGTTTCCCCAGGAACTGCTGGACAGCTTCCGGTTCGGAAGGCATGTTGGCAGCTTCCGCAACCAATGTGCACCCGTTATCCAGCAGTGTCTTGGCATCTTCACCGCTGATTTCATTCTGTGTCGCACAAGGGAACGCGCAATCGCATTCGATTCCCCATGGCCGTTTCCCGGGGAAATACTTGACACCGAATTTTTCGGCGTACTCCCTGATTCGCCCACGACGGACATTCTTGAGATCCATGATCCATGCCAGCTTTTCCTCGTTAATTCCATCCTTGTCATAGACGAATCCGTCAGAGTCGGACATGGTGACGACTTTCGCTCCGACCTGGATCAGCTTTTCAACTGTGTACTGGGCGGCATTGCCCGAGCCGGAGACAGTGCAAACCTTGCCTTCGAGTGTTTCGCCTCTTGTTTTCAACATTTCGAGCGCAAAGTAAACACAGCCATAACCCGTCGCTTCTGGCCTGATAAGAGAACCGCCCCAGTTCAGTCCTTTGCCTGTGAGAACGCCGGTGAATTCATTTGCGAGCCGTTTGTACTGGCCGAACAGGTAACCAATTTCACGTCCGCCCACTCCGATATCCCCGGCGGGCACGTCAGTGTCTGGCCCCACATGCCGGAACAGCTCGGTCATGAACGATTGGCAAAACCGCATGACTTCATTGTCACTCTTGCCTTTCGGGTCAAAGTCGGACCCACCTTTTGCGCCGCCCATGGGCAGCGTTGTGAGCGAGTTCTTGAAAACCTGCTCGAAGGCGAGGAACTTCAAAATGCTCAGACATACGGTTGGGTGAAAACGCAGGCCACCCTTGTAAGGCCCGATCGCACTGTTCATTTGAATCCGAAATCCGCGATTGATCTGGAACTGGCCTTTATCGTCCTGCCATGGCACGCGGAAAATCACAACGCGCTCTGGCTCAACAATCCGCTCCAGAATCTTGCCGTCGCGATATTTCTTGTGCCGTTCAATCACGGGCTCGATCGATTCGAGCACTTCGGTGACTGCCTGAAAAAATTCCGGTTCGCCCGGATTACGTTTTCGAACTATCTCGAGTGTATCTTGAATGACTCCCATGGCTTAATTTCTGTTTGTTTTTTTTGCAACCTGCAGGTCAAAAAGCGCGGCTTACTCCAATGGAAAACCCCGTGCGTTGCTCCGGAGCATGACGTCGCTGTCGGCGCATGTTTGAGCAACCGCATTTGAATTGAACCATAACATGTTGCATTGATCGGGATCGATTGAACCACACGCGATCAATTAAGTCTATCGAATTGTCATCATTAAGATAAACTATAAGTCCATGTTCACGTCCCTACCCGGCATGAAGCCGCGCTCATGATCGGTGCGGTGCAAGGCAGAACTATCAAGGCGCCATTGAACAGAGCCTCGGAGTTTACCGTTCCGGCTGCGCCGCGCTGAATACTCATATTGAGAAACCGATCATATTTGCGAAGATTTTCAGACTGCGAGTTTGCCCGGTTTGCCAGGATTCTGTCTGTTGGCAGCGGTGTTGGTCTTTTTTACAGCGCCTTGTAAGGGTGCGGTTTACACTTGGAAGGGCAACGGAGCGGAATGGGCAAAGAATTCGCACTGGTACCCGACTGGTGTTCCTACTGAGTTGGACTATGTGATTTTCAGTGCCAACCCACGAGAGGATCCATTCGTGAATGCGAACGCTGCTGCAGCGGCTATCAATTTCGCCGCCGGGGTCAGAACCACGACAATCTCGGGGACTGTTTATACTCTTAGCATCGTCCTCGGTATGACCAACAACTCGGTCAATCAGCAAATCATCAATGTGCCCTTGAACTTGACCGGGTCGCAGGAATGGAAAGCTGCAGCAGGCGATTTTTCAATCGGTGGCTCTGCAAACTTGAACGGCAACATGTTAACCGTCTCGGGCGACCATGACACAACGATAAATGGAAGTATCAGCGGCACTGGTGGGATCATAAAGAACGGGAGCGGCACCCTAACCCTGAATGGGAACAACACATTCAGCGGTCCGGTCAGCATCAACGGCGGGACTGTAGTATTGAACTCCGAGGGGACAATTCGCAACGTGTTGAGCATCAGTGTGAATGCTGGCAAGCTCTTTCTGGGGGGGAATGGCGGCTGGGCCGAGAGCTCAGCAGAAGTCTATCTGCTCGGAGGAGATTTGGAAATCGGTGATCAGAGTGAGGGGTTGGGCGAGCTGCAGATTTCCGCTCACTCTAAAATCAGGCTAAAGCCGGGCGGAGCCGCGACAATTCTCAGATTTGCAGGCGCGAATTGGAGTGGCGGCAGCCTGACGATATACGGGTGGAGTGGCCAACCGGGACATCCGGGCACGGACGACCGGATTTTCTTCGAAAGCAAGCCGAACGATATGTTCTTGATCTATGTGACGTTCGCCGGGTTCGACCCTGGCGGCATGGTTCTCGACGTCGGCAATTCATGGGAGCTGGTGCCGGTTCCGGAAACTTCAGATTATGCTCTGATGACAGGGCTGGGGCTTTTGATTTTTTCCGTTCACAGGCGGCTTGCCCTTGTCAATCCTTGACCACCGACTTGCGTGGAGGTTGACAATGGTTTGCAACGCCACGCCTCAGTCTGGCCAATCCTACGCTTTCTTATAGAGTATGCAGCAAGACCGTCAATGGAGTCAGTACGGCCTCGATGTAGTGCTGCCGTCGCGTTTTGCGTGCCAGGTCAGCTCGCCCCACTCATTGCTCAGCGCGGCGCAGCCGCAACCAAACGATCGCGGTGGGATCAATGGTCGCACAGTTTGAAAACAGGAGTCTCGAACGATCCGCCAATCTGCGATTTCTGCGCGAAGTTTCCAATATTGTACCAAAGCTCGGTCACTGTGATGGGAGCCGCTTCGAAGATGTTATCCGGATGCTTGGCCGGGATCATGCAATCCGCGCATCACCCATTTTCGCGCCAGCCACAAGCCTATCGGAGTTGTTAGCGCCATACATCCATAGACAAACCAGAGTGTGCCCGTTCGGAGCGTTTCGGCGGGAACACCCTCTGGGCAAAACCGCTCGAGCATCCAGCCGGAGTAAAGCCCTGTGACTCCCTTTGCCAGAAGCCACGGAATCTGGGCCAGGCCCATGTACTGCGCCAGTCTTCCCGGCGGCGCAAGTTCCGAGGCGTATTCGTAGAATCGTGCCGACCATAACGCCTCGCCGATCGAGAACAGGACGAAGTACGCAATCAGCAGGGCAAGATCAGGTCCCGCACAAAGCAGGAAGGTCGGCACAGCGGAAACAAATGTTCCCACAACCATCATTCGATAAACATTGATATGCCGCGTCAGCGCTGTCGCAATCGGCACGCCGAAAAAAATAATCAACGGATTAATCCAGTTCACCAGCCACTCCATTCTGTCGGCCACACCGCTCGGATAGGCGCGCAGGATGTATGACGGCATGGTGAGCCATTGATGTGCGAACAGGGTGCGGACCGGCAAGAGCATGAAAATGAAAAAAACAAAGCGCGGGTTCGAGAACGGGCCTTCTGTGAGATAGCGCTTCAGACTGAAGGTGGATTCTGCCGTTTCGACCGGGCTCGACTCGAGTGGTCTGACCTTTTGTGCTTCCGCCTTTGATGTCATCAGCAGGGCGAATCCCACCAAAGTGCCCAGAGTTATGGCGGTGCAAACGATGTTCATGGCCTGAACTCCGCTTGTGGAGATGCGCGCCAGGGGTTCGAGCAGGGACTGGCTCACCCCGCCCAATACGCTTCCATCCTTCATCTTTTGCACGCCCGGCCGCACCCAAGAAGAAAGTGCCGCGGTTGCGACTATGCCGAGGTTCATGATCGCGTAAATCAAGCCGTAACCCATCGAGTTGGTTTTCTCGTCAGTGAACTGTTTGACTCCGGCATAACAAATGGGCTGCAGGATGCCCGAGCCGATTGCCACGATCAGCAGCGAAAACACCACAAGACAGGATGCGATCACAGCCGAGTTGCCGATCTGAGGCGCCCAACTGTACAACGCCCGCCCGACCGTGCTTATCGCCAGGGCAAAGAGAATCGGACCTCGTAATCCGAACCTTTCCGCATAGCTTCCAATACCCAGCATGAACAGGGTGACCAGCATCGTGAAAACAGAAACCGCCATGCCGGCTCTCACATCGTTCCATCCGAGGTCGGCCGTCAAATAAACCGTCATCAACGTCAGTACGCCAAAGTAGGCCGAGGACTCGACGGAGAACGCACCGATGACGTACCAGAGGCCCCTTGGCAAACGGCGTAAATCCGTGAAAGAACTCAGGAACTGGCGGCAACGCAAGGTAAGCGGCCCTTTTTGTCCCATGGCCCTGGTGAAAACAACTGCGTTAGATCAGAAGTATTGTGAGTTTTTTGGGGCCGTGCGCGCCCAACACAAGAATCCGTTCGATGTCACCAGTGCGGCTCGGGCCGGTGATAATCGAAATCATACTGGGATAATTTGGGTGATATTTTTTGCGCACCAACGCCATCGCTTCTGGCAGATCGGCAACAAGCTGGCTGTGTCTGGCCAAAACAATGTGGTGGGGCGGCAGCACCGTCAGGGCACGCCCTCCTGAACTCCGACTCGAAACAAGCACACTGCCGGTCTGCGCAATCAGCGCGTCGCACTCGGTCACGCCGGCCTGGCATGCCTCGAGCTCGTTCTTGTCGTATCCTCCATCGGTCAGAAGAACGGGAACCCCCAACTTGGCGCAGACAATATCTGTCATCTCGCCGCGGTGGCTGGCAATGCGTGTCCATCCCTCCGCGTCTCGGATCGATCGCATCTCGGTTTCGAGTGCTTCAATGCTCGGGAGAACAACGAATCGCGCGCGAAGTTCCTCCGCATTTGCGGCGAACAGGCTAATGCGATCGGATTCCGAAGGCCCTACCTTTGGCAACACTCGCCGATGATCTTCCGGCTTTGGCAGTGGCGTTTCTGTCATGCCCAACGGCCGTCGAGCCGGAACGCGCAAGGCGTCGCGTATTCGGGACAAAATGTTTTCGCGCTCTGTCATGACCGGGTTCTCCTCCACCATTCCTTGAAGGTTGTTTTTGCGATTGGGGGCAGGTCGCGCGTGTGTGTCCAGACATAAGCAGGGTCGAGCCTCGTGCCAAGGACAATTGGATGAAGCTTTTGGCCAATGCGGCCCGATTTTGTCACCAGGGCCCAAAGCAGTTTGCTGGCCGCCACCGGCGCGAACAGCTTGAAAGCCAGTTTTTGCCACCAACTCGGTTTCGCGCTCGCCGCCGCACGCCGATGTTCAAGCAAGTGATGATGCAGATCGATCGCGACCGGACACGCTTCGGTGCATGCGCCGCAGAGGGAGGACGCATAAGGCAGATGCTTCCACTCCTCCAACCCTTTCAGAACAGGAGTGAGCACGGCTCCGATCGGACCGCAGTAGGTTGTGCCATACGAATGTCCGCCGATGTTCCTGAAGATTGGGCACACGTTCAGACATGACCCGCACCGAATACAGTGCAGTGTGTCTCGCTTTTCGGCATCGGCCAGGAGCCTTGTGCGATTGTTGTCGAGCAGGACCACGTGATACTCTTCCGGGCCGTCGGGTTCGCCCGGCTGGCGCGGCCCGCCATACAGAGTGTTGTATCCGCTGATCAACTGGCCTGCGCCCACTGTCGCCAGCATCGGCAGAAACAGCGCGAGGTCCTCCAGCCGTGGTATCACCTTCTCGATTCCAACCAAAGTAATCATCGTCTTCGGCAGTGCGCCCGTAAGCCGCGCGTTGCCCTCGTTTTCGGTCAGGGAAATCAAGCCGACGTCAGCCACGGCGAAGTTGGCGCCTGTTATGCCTGCGTCCGCCTGAATGTACTTTTGCCTGAGGACGCGGCGTGCAACCATTGTAAGCTCTTCCGGGTTATCGGACGGCGCATCGCCCAATCGCTTGCGAAAAGTTTCCTGAATCTCGCCCCGAGTCAGGTGCATTGCGGGGAACACGATGTGGTACGGGGGTTCATCGCGGAGCTGCACGATGAACTCGCCGAGGTCTGTCTCGACAACATCCAATCCTGCGCGCTCGAGGGCCGCGTTCAGGTGGATTTCCTCTGCGGTCATGGCCTTGGATTTGACCACACTGCGCGCGTTGCGCCGCTTCAGAATGTCCACAATGATCTCGCATGCCTGCTGACCCGTGCTTGCCCAATGCACCTTGGCGCCACGCGCTTCGAGGCCGCGCACAAATTGTTCAAGACATCGATCAAGGCCGTTGATCGCCTCGTATTTGGTTGCAGCCGCCAACCGCCTTGCTCCTGCCCAGTCTTGGAACAAGGACTTCTTCTGGTCCCGTTTAACTGCGTATCCGTCGAGGGCGGTATTGATGATCCGGCGGTGATGAAGATCAGCCGTTACCCGCCGGACATCCTTTTTGAACTTTGCAGCAGCGGTACTCATGCGCACAAAAGTGAGAAGTTAAGCCTTGTTCGGCACTCTAAAGATCACTCGCCAACACTTCGGCCAAATGAATTGTTTTCAGTTTCCTGCGCTGCCTGTCTATCAGTCCCTGAATGTGCATGAGACAACTCGAATCCGAAGACACGATGTATTCCGCGTTGGTTTCAGCAGCAAGATCGCACTTGACCTCGCCCATCGCAGTCGATATCGCCGGGAACTTCGCCGAAAACGTCCCGCCGAAACCGCAACAAACAATTTGTCTCATTTCGACAAGCTCGAGCCCGGCCACATGTTGCAGCAGTTTCCGCGGCGCCTCATAGATGTTCATCTCGCGCAGACTGTGGCATCCGTCGTGATATGTCACCCGATGCGGAAACTTCGCGCCGAGGTCCGTCACACCAAGCTTGTCAACAAGGAACTGGGCAAACTCGTAGCATTTTCCCGAGACCTCTTTGGCCAACGTCTCCTGCGGCGATCCTGCAAACAACACCGGATAGAACACTTTGATCATCGCACCGCACGATCCGCTCGGAATAACAACCACCTCGGCGTCTTTGAGTTGGTCCAACACCTTCACAGCCAAAGCACGGCTCTCGTCCCAATACCCCGTGTTGAACGCCGGCTGACCACAACAAGCCGGCGACTCGGGACAAACAATCTTGTGACCGAGTTTCTCGAGGATTCTGACCATTGCCATCCCAACACGTGGATAGAACAGATCGATATAACAGGGAATGAACAATGTTACTGTCATGGTCGGCCAATTTCTGTGCTCCGGAAACCAAAGGTGGCGGCATAACACGGCCATCCACCATCGCCAGCCCGAGGTTACACCCGGCCTTGATTGATCGCGTGTTGGCGAATTACTAAAGCTGTTTACACCATCAACCAACAACCCGCAAGAAAAACATGTCAGGCCTCAGTAAAACATCGCCCACAAAATTTGCTTGACATCAGTGATTTGGTCAGCGACAAACGCGCAGCATACTCGGAGCGAGGCGCTATGAAAAAGCTATTGCTGGTTTCCTTCCTGTCGATTGCGTTTGCAGTTCGCGAAGCTCAAGCTGAGGTCCCAGTCATCGGTGGTCCCGTGACGAATACTGCTACTGGTCGAATCTACTATCTGCTCTCGGAGAGCACATGGCGGGACGCTGAAGCACAAGCAGTCAAGTTGGGCGGGCACTTGGCGACAATCCGTAGCAAAGCTGAGCAAGATTGGATTATCAACACGTTTTACGGATGGGGCGGCAGTACAAACCGGTCGCTTTGGATTGGCCTGAACGACTCACAAACGGAGGGCAGGTTCGTTTGGACGAGCGGTGAACCAGTGACGTACACGAACTGGCGAACTGGTGAGCCCGACAATGCCGACGGCAAGGAGAACTACGCTGAAATGGTGATCGACGGAGAAAGACGCGGGCAGCCTGACTTTGGTCAGTGGAACGACTTGGTCGGCAGAGAGTCAGGCCGAGCAGGGCTGGTTGAAATCACTCCTCGCTATGTTTGGATCAAGTGGCCGGCCTCCGAAGGCGGTAACGACCATTTCTACACCCTGACGGCTGTTCCGTACGAGAACTGGTTTCATGCAGAAGCCGAGGCGGTGCTGCTTGGCGGTCATTTGGTCAGCATTAACAGCGCAGAGGAGCAAGCGTTCCTCGAGGCAACGTTTTTGGCTGGGCATTCCCGTAGCAACATTTACTGGATCGGCCTGAACGACGTGGTCAGTGAAGGCACGTTTATATGGTCGAGTGGCGAGGCCGTTACTTACACGAACTGGGCACCGTGGGAGCCAAACGACAACATTCCTGGGGAAGACGCAGTGGTAATGAATTGGCATTACGGCTTGGGCGAAGGCAGATACGGCCAGTGGAATGACTGGATCGCCGCCGATCCTCCACGCCACGTCAGGTATTGGTATCGGGGTGTCGTCGAGGCGCCAGAGCCGAGGACGACTTTAATGAAAATTAGCGGAGCGGATGTTGTCGAGGGTGAAACAAACGTGTGTCGGACGGGAACTTCATGGATTGATTACGACGGCGACAGTTATACCGACTTGTTCATCTCTGTGTATGGAGGTCCAAACCTTCTCTACCGCAATAGAGGTGACGGCGCGTTCGAAAAGGTGAAGACAGGGAATCTGGTAACCGACCCGGCGTGTTGCCTTGGGGCAACATGGGGCGACTACAACAACGATGGAAACCTCGACGTTTTCGTGCCAGATCTCGCTTGCGGGCGGTTGAATAGCCTTTACCAAGGGACAGCAAGTGGATCCTTCATTAAGGTGGCTGTCTGGCCATTCACGCAGGATGAAGCGCGGTCGGCAACAGCAGCATGGGCGGACTATGACAGAGACGGATTTCTAGACTTATTCGTCGTGGCCAATGCTCCCAATCAATTCAACCTACTGTACC
>Ga0068707_1003283_pt1 | contig 11294 bp, 8 predicted proteins | sample YNPNPMetaG_FD_66600 | JGI IMG/M metagenome (GOLD analysis project Ga0068707, IMG submission 66600) | Anoxygenic and chlorotrophic microbial mat microbial communities from Yellowstone National Park, USA - YNP NP MetaG | ecosystem: Environmental > Aquatic > Thermal springs > Hot (42-90C) >... | reverse complement strand
GACCTGGAGAAAATACTGAACAAGGCCAGGGAGAGGGGCTTGGTGAGGCCTGAGGAGACCCCCTCCAGCCATGAGATCTACCAGTTCATCTTCCACCCGGGGTTCTCCACGGCGGAGCAAGTCACGGATGTCTCGGGCCGTGGCGTTGGGATGGACGTGGTCAAGAAAGCCATAGAGAGACTCCGCGGCAGGATCGAGTTGTTCTCCCAACAGGGCTTGGGCTGCACCATGGTGATCAAGCTCCCCCTGACCCTGGCCATAATTGACGGAATGATAGTTCGTGTGGGCACAGAGCGCTACATCATCCCCACCATGAACATCCGGGAGACTTTCCAGCCCGAAGAGGGCTCGGTCTCAACCGTCCACGGCCGTGGAGAGCTCATTAGGGTGAGAGATCGGTTGCTCCCCCTCATGCGGCTCCACAGGGTGTTCGGGATCCCCACTGCGCGGGTGAGGCCGTGGGAGGCCTTGGGCATAGTGGCGGACAACGAAGGCGAGTGCTGGTGCCTCCTCGTGGACCAGGTGCTCGGCAAACAAGAGGTGGTCATAAAGAGCCTGGGCGAGGGCCTCAAGCATTCCCCAGGTGTTTCGGGAGGGGCCATTCTGGGAGACGGGAGGGTGGCCCTGATACTGGACGTGGCAGGGCTTCTCAGCATGGCCCAGTGGAAGGAGCAGGAACCGAGCGAGTCCTCACCGGAAGTACCCTGAGCCCCGGCACAGGGCACCCCTCCATCGCAGCTCATCTCAGGATTGCCGCAAGAGGTGCAGGCCGCAAAGAGGGCCCCGCACCCAGCCTACCTCTGGCCTACCCCGGGTTCTTCACGGCCGATAGCCTGTATCACCCGTGATCCCCCCAGACTCTGAGGCGGCTTTCGGCAAGTTGTCGGGGCTAAAGTATGAGAAGCCTCCTGCCGAAACATAGTATGTGGCGCGCTGCCCGGGCCAGCGCACGGGCATGCAATTTAAGGCACCCACTTGATCGAGGAGGGCTCCAGATGGCTAACACCGGCGACTCCCGCGAGGCAGCAACGGTAGGGGCCAGGGAGGGCAAGTATCTGACTTTTTCCCTGGCGGGCGAGCAGTATGGCATCGGAATCCTCAAGGTGAGGGAGATCATCGGGATGATGCCCATCACGCCGGTGCCCCTGGCCCCCGGCTTTCTAAAGGGGGTCATCAACCTCAGGGGGAAGGTGATCCCCGTGGTGGACCTCAGGCGCAAGTTCGGGATGCCGGAGGCGGATGTGACGGAGCGCACCTGCATCATCGTGGTGGAGGTCAAGGGGAGCTCCCATCGCATTCCCATGGGTATCGTAGTGGATGCAGTCTCGGAGGTGCTAAACATAAGGGCATCGGACATAGAGCAGACCCCCAACCTGGGCTCCAACATAAAGACCGACTACATTCTGGGCATCGGGAAGATGGACGGTGGGATCAAGATCCTCCTGGACATTGACAGGGTCCTCAGCAGCGAGGAGATGGTGGCGGTTGAGCAGGCTGCCTGAGAAGAGCTGTTTTCCCATGGGTGAAGACACACGTCTGGCCCAGTCTGAAGGAGGGTAACTGGTCACGGGGGGTGGCGGCATTTCTCTCCGCTTCGAGTCTTCGGCGCTTGATTTTCCGAAGGATTTGGCCTCCGGGGGATGCTTGCCCCCTCCCTCGGTCGGCCTCAGCTTCGCTTCGGCCGAGAGGGCTTCCCCCAGGTCCAAGTCCTGGAAAATCGAAGCGCCTCCGCCAAGCCGCCCCGAGTAACGCCGTCACCGTGTGATCACTTACGAAGGAGGCGGTAGCATGATGCGACGCGTGAAACCGGGGACAAGGCTTCGGGCGGTCTCCCCGCTCAAAGGGCTCATTCCCAGGCTTTCCACAAGGCTTTGCAACTATCTCCAATCCCGGGCCGCCTTCGAGGAGAGGATCCTCAACGAAGAGGGGCTCTGTGTGGAACAAGAGGCCAGACTTCTGCGGGAGTGGGTCTCCGAGAGGGCGTCGGAACTCAAGGGCATGCTCACCATCTTGGCTCCTTATGCCGGCGTGTGCGCCATGACACTCCTCCCACAGGAGATGGGGGATCCTCTCTTCGCTATGAAGTACATGAACCCGGAACGACTCCTGATGGGCCCTCCCGAGGAGAAGGGCCACGGCAACACCGCGGCTGCCAGGATCAACAGGACTGTTCTTTAGGGATTGGCGAGAAAGCCACAGAAAGGAGCTGACGCCAATGGAGTCCCTTTATCCGGAATCAGAAAGAACTCTTACGGGGAGCCCACGGGCATGACGAGTTTCGGCCTAGAGTACTACTCACCCAAGATGCTCAGGCGCACTGTGTACAACTTGACTGGCGAGACCTCCCTGGGCAGGAGCAAGATCAACACCCTGAAGCTTCCCGACCTTGGGGTCTCCAGATTTCATGCCAGGATAACCCAGGTGAACGGGTGCTGGATGCTTCAGGATCTGGACAGCAGAAATGGAACTTTCGTAAACGGCAAGCGCGTGTCATCCCACATCCTCAGCCCAGGGGATCGGATTCGCCTGGGACAAGTCGCGTTGCGTTTCGTGGAGCTCGGGGGGGACCCGCCCCCGAACACGGACCCCCTTGCAATGACGAGCTCAGTTGAACCCGAAGAGCCTTTTCTTTCGACGCCCGGCGAGGAGATCCGCGAGCAGATGGGTTTGGTTCGCACTTTCCTAGGGGCCGTGAAGGTGGGCGTCTCCGTAGTCAGCCCCGACATGCAGGCCCTTTACTCCAACAGGACCCTGGGTGTCTCGATGCCCCGGGATCCAGAATTTCCTTTGCCTGTAGGTGTGGTACTGGGTTGTCCTGAAGCCAATTGCAAGGGCTGTGGCCCTGATTCTTGTCCGGATTGTCCAATGATTCAGTGCGTGTCAGACTCCTTCGAGTCGGGCGATGCCTCAGGGCCCCGGGAGAGTTCCTGGCCTCCCGGGGGGGAGCACCTCTGGTTTCTTCGTTTTTGGGCCACCCCCCTTCCCTACTTCCTCATGGGTGACCCACTCTGTCTTCTGACCTGGGAGGACGTCACAGGGCAAAAGATCGTGGAGGGGCGGTTGCAGGAGCTCAACCAAGAACTGGAGTGCACCAACCGCCAGCTCACCACCGCGGTCGAAAGGGCCAACGTGTTGGCCTTCCAGGCGGAGAGCGCCAACATAGCCAAGAGCGCTTTCCTGGCCCGTATGAGTCACGAGATCCGCACACCTCTCAACGCCGTCATAGGTTACACGGAGATGCTTCTGGAGGAAGATCTTCAAAACGAACAGAAGACCTACCTGAACGTCGTCCACAGAAGCGGCCAGGCCCTCCTCGCCCTCATAGAAGACATCCTGGATTTCTCCAAGATAGAGGCAGGGGAGATGCGGCTCGAGTCCGTCGATTTCTCGCTCGCGGAGCTGCTCCAGGAAGCTTGCGAGATAGTGAGGCCCAAGATACATGGCAAACCCGTGAAGCTATCGTGCCGAATGGACCCTGAGGTCCCACAATACATCTTTGGGGATCCAGTACGGACGAGACAGGTCATCCTGAATCTCCTGGGCAATGCGGCGAAGTTCACCAATGAAGGGGAAATATCCCTGAGCGTCGAGCCGCTGCAGAGGGACGAAGCCAAGATTCAGCTTCTCTTCAGCGTGAAAGACACGGGAATAGGCATTCCACCGAACAAACTGTCCGTCATCTTCGAGCCTTTTCGCCAAGCCCATGACTCCACAACTCGCCTCCATGGGGGCACAGGCCTGGGCCTGACGATCTGTAAGCAACTCGCCCGTCTCATGGAGGGGGAAGTCTGGGCTCGCAGCGAGGAAGGGGTGGGCAGCACCTTCTTTTTCAAGGCCTGGTTCGGCCGGGCCGCCCGGCAGCAAGAAGACCCGGGAGCCAGTACTTTCCAAGTCGAAGCGGCGAACACTCCTATGGTGAGCTCGGCTCCCCGGAAAGAGGAAGAGCTCCCACTTCCAGCCCGGATCCTTCTGGTCGAGGACAATCCAGTGAACGCCAACCTGGCAAGACTCATGCTTGCCAAGGCGGGGCACAACGTCGAGATCGCCAGGGATGGGTGGGAGGCACTCAAACTCTTCACGGCTCGCTCCAGGGAGTTCGACCTCATCCTCATGGACGTGGAGATGCCCGGCATGGACGGACTTCAGGCAACCCGAAGGATACGCTCCCTGGGCTATCTGGAAGTACCCATCGTGGCCATGACCGCCCATGCCATGAAAGAGGACATGGAGAGATGCTTGAGCTGCGGCATGAACGACTACCTGAGCAAGCCCATCAGAAAGGATTTGCTTCTTGCGACGGTGGCCAAGTGGACACGCAAGGAGAGGCGCTAGAGATGGACCTGGATGCCTTGTGCGAGGAACTGGAATTGGACCGGGAACAGTTCTCGCAGTTGGTCTCGCTTTTCATCGAGGTGGCCGTAGCGGACCTAGCCAGGTTAAAGGAAGCCTCTGCCAGAGGCGACCTGGTTGGGGTGGCCGAGGCCGCCCACTCCATAAAGGGGGCCGCGGCAAGCTTGGCGCTGGAAGGCATATTCAGCCTCGCGAAGACTCTGGAGACCCACGCCAGGGCAGGGGAAGGAGAGGCAATCCCTGACACCCTGGAGTGGCTCCGCAGGGAGATAAATCGGCTAAAGGTCTTCCTCGAGGAGCGAGGCCTGGCTGAAACTAAGGCCTCCACAGGGTAAGCCATGAAGACCGTTCTCGTAGTGGACAATCAGCCGCTGATCCTCAAGTTCATGAAGGAGCTCGTGGAGAGGCGTGGGTACCGAGCGATCCTGGCCAGAAGCGGCCTGGAGGCACTCGAGGTCCTCCAACGCGTGATTCCGGACGTGGTCTTCGTGGACCTGGTCATGCCCAACATAGATGGTCAGAAGCTCTGTGGAATCATCCGCAGCGATCAGAGGCTCAGCCGGACGAAAGTGGTGATCCTCTCGGCAATAGCCTCGGAGGAGTCACCCAGCCTTGATTCCCTCGGGGCCGACCTCTGCATCGCCAAAGGTCCCATTCCGCAGATGGCTCGCCATGTGGAGGCAGCTCTGGACGACCAGGTGCCATGGGGCGCCCACCCTCCCCTCGTTCTAGGTTCCGATACCATCCAACCAAGGGAGATCACCGCGGAGCTTCTGGCCACCAAGCGCCACCTGGAACTCATCCTCGAGCACATGTCCGAAGGGATCCTGGAGCTGAGCCCGGATGGCCGGGTGCTTTTCGCCAACCCGGGCGCCGCCAAGACTCTTGGGAGACCGGAGCTTGAACTCCTGGGGAAAAAGACGAAGGAGTTGATCCCTGGAGAGGCCGGGTGGGAGGTGGAAAGGCTGGCCCGGGAAGCCATGAAAAAGAGAGAACCTCTCCGCGCCTCGAGGACCTTGAAACTGGGACCCAGGAGGGTGAGGGCCGAGTTTCTGCCCTTCACGAGCAACAACACAGGAACCATGGTGATCTTCTCGGATGTCACGGAAATCCACCGAACCGCCGAGATCTTGCAGTACACCTTGGACGGGGCGCCTCTCCCGGCTCTCATGATAGACACCGAACACAGGGTAACCCTCTGGAACAGGGCCATGGAGTCACTGACTGGCGTTCCCAGGGAGAGAGTCATTGGCAAGCCCGTGGACTCCTCCATCTTCTATCCTGACGGGGAAAGGCCATTACTGGCGGATTTGGTGCTGGAGATGGACATGGAGGCCATTGGCCGGTGGTATGGGCCGGGAGCCATATGCCCGCACCCAGTGCTCTCCCAGGCTTTGGAAGGAACCGGAAATTTTGTCCTGAGCGGAAGGACACGCACCCTGCATTTCCTGGCCTCCAGGATATGCGACTCCGAGGGCCTGGTGCTAGGCGCCATAGAGACGATTCAGGACATCACCGAGAGGGAGGAGCTGCACCGACATCTCCAGCATGCCCAGAAGATGCAGGCTGTGGGCACTTTGGCTGCCGGGATGGCCCACGAGTTCAACAACATCCTGGCCGCCATTCAGGGCTACGCCCAGCTCCTGGGATTCAACCTGGCCCCCGGCGACCCCAACGAGGAGTACCTCAAGGAGATAGAAGCCAGCTGTCAGAGGGCGGCCGGGCTCATCCGGAAGATGCTGGCTTTTTCCCGTATGGAAAGAGGGGATAAGCTTCCTGTGAAGATCAACCAGGTGCTCGAGGGCGTCGTCCAGATGCTCAGGCAGACCCTACCACCCAAGATCCAGATCCTGGTGGAGCTGGAACCAGGACTGCCCTTTGTTTACGGAGAGCATCCTCAGCTGGAGCAGGTATTCCTCAACCTGTGTCTGAACGCCAGAGACGCTCTTCCCCAAGGCGGAGAGATCCGCCTTTGCACATCACAATGTTATCTGGAGGAAAGTTTCTGCCGCTTGCATCCCTGGGCAAGGCCCGGCCACTACGTCACCGTCCGGGTCGAGGACAACGGAGTGGGAATGCCCCCCGAGGTACTCGAGCGAGTTTTCGAGCCCTTCTTCACGACCAAGGAACCGGGCAAGGGCACGGGCCTCGGGCTCACCATCGCTTACTCCATAGTGAAATCACACGAGGGCCACATACTCGCCGAGAGCCCAGGTTCTTCCGGAGGCGGTAGTCGCTTCACCATCTTCCTCCCTGCCCTCGAGGAGCACCTCGAGGAACACGATGAATCCAGTGAACCCAGCCCCACTTGTCTAGACGAGGCCCAGCGGGGCCGAGGGGAGAGGATACTCCTTGTGGACGACGAGCCGCAGCTCCTGGAGATCGGGAAGAAGATGCTGGTTTCTCACAACTACCGGGTCGACACCGCCTCCAACGGCCGGGAGGCCCTGGCCATGTACGCCCGGGAACTCGGGAGCCGGGATCCATACCGGCTGGTCATCCTGGACATGGCCATGCCGGTGATGGACGGAGGCGAGTGCCTGCCCAGAATCCTGGAGATCGATCCCGCGGCGAAGGTTGTCGTGTCAACGGGAACGGCTCTTGGAGCCAGTTCCGCTGAGCCGCCTTTTTCTGAAGCCACAGGCTTGTTGCAGAAACCCTTCGACCTGGAGCTTCTCCTGAAAACTGTCCGAAAGGCTCTCGAGGGAGGTTGTGAGCCATGAGGAGCGTCCCCAAGACAGTATTTGCGGGGGGAGGCTCCCATGAGCATTTGTAACTGGTCACGGGGGGGTGGCGGCTCGGACCGTTTCGTCTATCTGGTCTATCTCGTCTCTTCCGTCTATTCCGTCTGTTTCGTCTAGGTCCGCTTTCCGAGGGATTCGGCCTCCGGGGGATGCTTGCCCCCTCCCTCGGTCGGCCTCAGCTCAGGCCGAGAGGGCTTCCCCCAGGTCCAAATCCTGGAAAATCGAAGCGCCTCCGCCAAGCCGCTCCGAGAAACGCCGCCACCCTGTGATCACTTGCGAGCATTTTGATCCTGGATGACAGCGAGCTTTCGGCCAAGATCATGGAGGTGAACCTGCGCAAGAGGCGCCTGGCGACCATCCGCTGCCCCCAATGGGAAAGAGGCCCTGGAGATTCCGCGGTCCAGAGGGGACATCCAGATGGTGATCGCGGACACAGTGATGCCGGAGATGGATGGTCCGGAGCTCGTACAGAGGATCCGCTGTTCGGCGGATTTCTCGGACATGCCAGTGGTGCTTCGCCCCTCGTCGGCGGACGAGGAAAACGTGCGGAGGGCGGAGCAACTGGGCTGTCGGCATTATCTCCTCAAGCCAGCCCGGCCAGCCCTGCTCATTGAGAAGGTCTCCGAGGTCCTCAAGGTGATCAAACCCGCCATAAAGTCCTCCACGGAGATCAGGGAACGATCCGGGCTGGGCAAGGCACCTTACGACGAGATCGGGGAAAAGTTCCGGATGCTTCCGGAGCACACCTCCGACACCCTCGGCCAGACCACCGACCCGGCCGATCCGGCCCTGACCTTGTCCTTGAGTAGGCTGGCGGAGGCAGCGGTCCTGTTCGGCGCCCACCGTATGGGCGAGGCCGTAGAAAGCTTTCAGAAGCAGGGGCTTGGGGAGGGCTCCCCGTGCGGGGACGCCCCACTCGAGAGGCTCCTGGCAGAGGTGAGACGGGCACGCAGGAGCCTCCCCGCCAAGACCAGCTCCCCGGAGCCCCAGCCCGCATCCTGAAGGCTGCCAAACCCTCCTGGCAGTGCGCGTGTCCTCCCATCTTCTCACCACTCGAAGCTCTGAACCACTATGAAGCCCGCCTCTTGCGCGCGCCGCAGGATTTTCTCCTTGGCAAAGTGCGCGACCACTATGGGGACCACTTCCTTTGCATAACGCTCCTGGATCAGTTTGAGCTTTCTCTTTACGCTTCGCAGCTTGGACATGTCGTCCAGTCCGAGCATGGACTCGCCCAGAAGGATCACCTCCTGACCGTCTTTTCTCGCCTTGCCAAAGAGGTTGATCTCCTCTCCCTGGATCTCTGTGCGGATCATGCGATCCTCGATCTCCAGGCCGTGACGTTCCTTGAGAAAACGAGGCAGGTTCCTGTATCCCTCGTTCTCTAGAGCGTATGCCACGCTGCGAGAAAGCCCACCCACTTCATCCCGGGTCCTCCCCAAGCCCTGGGCCAACTTGGCTATCTCTCATTGTGCCTGTTTCTGAGCCTCTGCCAGCTCCTCCAGGCGCTTCTCAGTTAGGCTTTGAGCCGCAGCCAGATCCCTTTGCCCCTGGGCCAGCTCCCCCAAACGCCTGCTCGAAGGGAGATGGAGGGAAATGGCCTGCCTCAAGAGAGGCTTGTAAGGGTTGCGGGGTTCGCGGCAACAGACCCCCTCATAAAGGACAACCCATACGATCCCAGGAACAGGAGGATCAGCGTGCTGCTCTATACCCAAAACGGCTCGCAGCCTGTTTCCCCGAACTCCTCATCGGCCCATCCCAGGGCCTCAGGGCGCGAAGGGTCTGTGGGCGCTACGGCTTTTTCTAAAGTCACTCGGACACCTGACCGATAAAGAGAGTCAGAAATGGTCCTTAGATAGACTTCTAAGGACAAAACAGAAAGGCGGGACGTTACCCCGCCAAACATCAAATCAGGAGGTGGGTCATGAGAAGATGGAGGGGGTTGGCTGGTGTTTTGTGTTTTCTGGTCATTCCCATTGTTGCGGCGGCTGCCGAAAAAGGTACCAAGGAAGAAGCTGTGGCCATGGTGAAAAAGGCCATAGAGTACGCCAAAGCCAATGGCAATGAGAAAGCCTTCTCTGAGATCAACAATCCCAAAGGCCAATTCGTGGACAGGGATCTCTATGTTGTGGTCTATGACATGAACGGCAAGTGTCTTGCGCACGGAGCCAACCAGAAAATGGTTGGCCGAGAATTGATAGACAACAAGGACATAGACGGAAAGGAGTTCATGAAAGAGAGGATAGCCTTGATGAAGGCCAATAACACCGCCTGGCAGGAGTATAAATTCATGAATCCCGTCACCAAGCAGATCGAGCCCAAACTGATGTACTTGGAAAAACACGGAGAGCTTATTTTCGGCTGCGGAGTGTACAAATAAAGCCACAAAAGCCGGGCCCGCGGATCGGGCCCGGTCTGAAAGCGGACCTCTGATATGAGGAGCAGAATACCAGGTCTTATTGTAGACAAGAAGCGTATTCCCCAAACGAGAGGATTTGCCATGAGACTATCGCTAAGGCTGAAAACAGGTTTCGGCAGCATGACTGTTCTGATTGTGGCCATGGGCCTGGGCGGCTTCCTGATGCTGGATCGCATAAAGGGGAATGTGGATCTCATGACCTCCCAAAGTCTGGCTGGGGTGCGATCCTCGGTCAATCTGGAAAGACTGGCCCTTGGCTCGCGGATCCTGGCCGAAACCGACTTCAGGAAATCCTCCGAGGCGAACCGGGGTGGCGGTGCAAAGGAAAAATTGAAAGAACTGTCTTCAACCATCAATGATATCAAAATATTGTCAGAGCGATCCCGAAACAGCGAACTGGCCTCCAAGGCGGCTCAACTGGAGGGTTTTGCTTCGCAGTTGGTAGGCCTTTACGAGTCTGCCATGGGTACACTGGCTGCCAATAGGGCTCAAGAATCGCAGATGGATGAAAAGGGGCGGGAGCTGGATGCCATGAGGGAAGCCTTCATGGCCTCCAAGAAAAAAGATTTCCAGGAGGCGCTTGAAAGTCTGGGTCTGGTCAACGAGATGAGGTCTTTGGTGTTGGAAAGCCGCTTCAGAGAGAAGAAGTACCAAGGAACGCAAGACCGTTTGGACCTTCAGAGTCTGGAAAGAAATGTAAAGAGCGCTTTGGAAAATCTTGAGCGTTTGGACAGGTTGCACCCCACCGAGATTGAAAGCAAGCAGATCGCCCAAGCCAAGAAGGCTCTGTCCGATTACTTTCAGGCCTTCATGTCCTGGGTTAACGAGTTTGGAGAAAGCGCCAGGCCCGAGGTTCTTGCGGAGCTGGCCAAGACAATGAACAGAACCGGTGACATCCTGGATCAGTTCACGGATGAGTATGTGCGCGCCAAGCAACCGGCTGTGGAAAAGATTATCCAGTCGGTTTTTCTGGCTAGAGACATAGGAGAGACTACTCTAAAGGCCAGGAGATTTGAAAAAGCCTTTTTGGCCCATAACAATCCGGCGGACTGGGAGGAATTTCATCGTTTGGTCTCTTCGCTTCCAAGTGCGCTAGAAGAGCTCAAGAAGCTTTCTTCCTCAAGCCAGGATAAAGGGAGGATTGATAAGGCTTGGGAGGCTGTCCAGGCTTACTCGAAAGCCGCAACCGAGTGGGAGGCTAACTATTCCCAACTAAACAAAGAAATTTTTCCAGTCATGTATAAAACCTGGGATCAGCTCCTGGCCCGCGCACAAGAGCTCCAGGCGGAATCATGGAGCCAAAACGATGTTGTTAGCGAGAATACCAAAGGGATAGTAGCTACCTCCAATAAAATTTCTTTGGCTTCCGTTTTAACAGGACTGCTCCTGGGGGGTCTGCTAGCTTTTTTCCTTACCCGTTCAATCCTAAGACCTGTTAACAGAGCGGTCGCAGGCTTAAAACCAGGCTCCGAGCAGGTGGCATCTGCGGCGCTGCAGGTCTCATCATCCAGCCAGTCTTTGGCAGAGGGAGCCTCGGAGCAGGCCGCATCCCTGGAAGAGACCTCCTCCTCCCTGGAAGAGATGGCCTCCATGACAAAGCAAAACGCCGACAACGCTCTCCAAGCCAAAACCATGATGACAGAGGCTTACGGGATAGTGGAGAAGGTGGGCAAGCACATGGAGGAGATGGCCAGGGCCGTAGAGGCCATCACCAAATCCAGCGAGGAGACGGGCAAGATCATAAAGACCATTGACGAGATAGCCTTCCAGACAAACCTCTTGGC
>Ga0068707_1003279_pt1 | contig 11300 bp, 9 predicted proteins | sample YNPNPMetaG_FD_66600 | JGI IMG/M metagenome (GOLD analysis project Ga0068707, IMG submission 66600) | Anoxygenic and chlorotrophic microbial mat microbial communities from Yellowstone National Park, USA - YNP NP MetaG | ecosystem: Environmental > Aquatic > Thermal springs > Hot (42-90C) >... | reverse complement strand
AGATATTGCCATCGGTGCAACCAATGGCGCAGAAGACGGTGAGCGGCAGTGTAAACGTAGTCCTTTTTGCTACCGACACTCCCGCCCCAACCTCTACGGCTTCGCCCACCGAGACACCTGGCCCACCTCCTACTCCGACACCAGACCTGGAGACCAACAGGCCGACGCCAGCCACTGGCCCACGGCCTGTGCCCACGCCCTATATAATTATCACCGCGGGTAAGGCGAACGGCAGGCGGGGGCCAGGCACCACATTTGAGCTGGTGGGGCAGGCGCTTCAGGGCGAAGAACTGATCCTGCTGGGTCGGACGCCGGACAATAGTTGGTGGCAGGTTTGTTGTATCGCCAACCAGCCGGCGTGGGTCGCCGCAGAGCTGGCCTCCCCGCGCGGGCCCCTAGAACAGGTGCCCGTGCTCACCCCGCCGCCAACGCCGGTCCCTACCCCGGCGCCGCCTCCGACCAACACCCCCGCGCCCACCCCTACGCCATTGCCGCCCTTTGACATCGCGCGCGGGCCGGAGTTCCCCATCCGGCGCGATAACGGCGTGTTGACAATTTGGGTGAAGGTGTATGAGGGCCGGATACCATATGAGAAGCCACTGGCGGGCTACGTCCTCAAAGTCTTCCGCGATGGCGTGGACGTGAGCAGTAACGAGCAATCTTTCGGCGACGCGCCGTTCAACAATACCAAGCCAGAGGGAAACTTCGAGTACAATCTGAAATTCGAGATGTTCAACGCCGGCGAAGCCGACTGGCGTATTTATCTGGCCAAACCGGATGGTTACCGCGTCTCGCCGATCAGCGAGTTCACGACCAAGGGAGATGCGTATCGCAATCTGGTAGTTTACATCGCCTACTGGCTGGCACGATGATAACCCAGTATGATCGCAGCAACCTGTGTCCCAAATATCGCGGCTAACCTGGTCCGCCGGAGGCTGGAAGCCGTCTTGCTACCCCAAAATAGCCAAGGAGGATTGAAGCGCATGCACTTCCGTTTCCGACTGTTGATTGTCATACTCTTCTCTCTAAGCTTGCTGGTTGGCTGCAAGAGCAATCCCTTGGGCCGGGCATCTGCACCGACCCCTTTCCCTACCAAAACCCTGCGGCCTACCTTCACCAACACCCCTGCTCAGCCGACGGCAGCGCCACCCACCGCCACGCCCCCGGCAAGCCCGACGCCGTGGCCGTCGCCCACACCGGAGCCGCCTACTGCGCCACCTCCCACCCCCACCCCCGAGCGGCCGAGCTTTACGGTCGTCGAGCCCCTGGTCAACGTGCGCAGCGGCCCCGGCACCAACTACCCCAGGATCGGGCAGGTGCGCCAGGGCCAGACGTTTGAGATCACGGGCAAAAACCCGGCCGGGGACTGGTGGCAGTTCAACTACAACGGTCAGCCGGCCTGGATCATCGGCCGGCTGGTGAGTGCCAGGGCGACGGAGAGTGTTCCGGTGGCATCCAACATCCCGGCGCCGCCACCTACCCCGCGGCCGGCGCCCACCGCCACCCGCGCGCCAACTTCAACCCCAGCCCCTGCCTACGCCTTTGAGCAGGCCGGCCAGGTCAATAAGTTCCCGAACACCAACCCGGTGATCACTGTCTGGTGTCTGGTCTGGAACCGCGCCGGGAACGGGTTGGTGGCCGGCACGCTGCGCGTCACTGGCGCTTACAACCCGCCGGATGCCCACTTTACCGAGCAACCGGCGTACAACGACCCTTTCGAGCAGGTCCCCATCAACTCGGGCTCGAAGATCGAATGGCCCTACATACCTGGCAACTATTCGGTATTCCTGGTGGACCCGGCAGGCAACCAGATCTCCCCCGCGTATAACTTCACGGTGGATGGCGAGATCCGTAAGTTCGTTTTCAAATGGAAACAGAAGTAGGCGTGGGGGGGCCAGGTGGCATGTTCCGGGCCTGCCCCCCCGTTCCCTGGCCACGGCGGCTTCTGACAACCCTGTGGCGTGCCGGAGATAAGGCTTCCTGGCTGATCCCGGTGCTCTGGCTCGCGCTGGGCCTGCGCGTGCTACGGCTTGACTTTCAACCCCTCTGGTGGGATGAAGGTTATTCGGTCTGGTTTGCCACCCAGCCGCTGGGCCAGATGGTGGAGCTCACTGCCCAGGACATCCACCCTCCTCTCTACTATGCCCTGCTGCACCTCTGGATACGCCTTTGGGGAGCAGGGCCTGTTGCCCTGCGCCTCTTTTCGGTCACAGTGGGTGTGTTGACGGTGCCCATGCTCTATTGGGCAGGCTGCCGGCTGACTGCTTTCCTGGGGCGGCCGTGTTCTCAGCAGGTGGCTGCCCTGGCCGCCTTTCTCCTGGCCATTAATCCGTTGCATATCTTCTACAGCCAGGAGGTGCGTATGTACGGGCTGGTGGCACTGCTGAGCGCAGCGATCCTGGGGACGGCAGCAGGTCTCTTTGCGCAGGGGAGCCGAGGCAGCCAGGTGCAAGGGGGTGCAGGGGCAGCATGGAGGGGCCTGGTGCCCTATGTTTTGCTCACGACGGCCGCGCTCTACACCCAGTATTACGCCGTCTTTGTGCCGCTTGGGCTGACTTTCTACGCGCTGTGGCGGTGGCATGATGATCGGCTCGCTCTGGTGCGCTGGCTGGCCGCGCAACTTGTCGTCCTGCTCCTCTACCTGCCCTGGTTGCTCTATGCCGTGCCCAGGCTGGTGCCCTATGTAAGCCAAAAGGTGGTGCTGGATGCCGATCGGCCATTGGGGCTGGGGGTCTATCTCGGCCGGCACCTGGCTGCCTTCCTGGTCGGGCACCTGGAAGGCTGGCTGGCCCCGTACTGGCCCCTGGCCTTGTTGTTGGTCCTGCCATTGCTGGCTGGCTGGGTTCTGGTGACCCCATCTAGCGTCCGTCGAGGGGGACAGGCGGGCTGGGGCAGCTCAGAGGCCAGTTTGCAGAGAGGAGCCATGAAGGCGCCCACGCAGGTGGACGTTCAACTGCAGGCACCCCAGAGGCATGTGGGTTGGTGGGGGGTTGGTGGCGCGGGGCTGGCCGGTGTGCTGGTGACGGCGCTTTTGTTGGGGTGGCTGGTGGGGCTGCGTTATCCCTTCTTCCCCCCGCGCGGAGAGCGGCTGTTACTCCTGGCCCTGCCCCCCTTCATCGTGCTCAGCGCGGTCTCGATCAAGGCTCTGGGGAAGCGCCGCCGTTGGGCTGGCTTTGGTGCCCTGGCGTTGATGGGGATGGCGGCTGCACTTAGCCTGGGGGGGTTCTACACTGTGCCCCGCTACGCGGCGACGACTACCGTCCCTTGATCGCGCGCTCTGTCGAGCAGGGGCTGCCCGAGGATACGGTCTTCTGCGTCTATCCATGGCAGGTTGGCTACTGGCGCAGCTATGGCCATCGCGACGGCCCCCACGCCATCCTGGCTCCCGCTGCCGCCTGGGGCCCGGCCGTAGCACGGGCCCTGGACGAAGCCCTGGCCCGGGGCCGCGTGTGGTTTCCCGCCCATTTGGCGCTCGGCGCGGTGCTTGAGACGCAGATCGAAGCTTATCTGGCTCGCAGCGCGCTGCCCTTTGTCAACGAGTGGTATGGCCCGGGCACCCGCCTCAGCGCGTGGGCGGCGCTGGAGAGCCCCCCGCTGAGCCCCGCCTCGGCCCGCTTCGTGCTATCGGGCCCGGCCGACGGCAATGTGGAGCTGGTGGCCGTGGGCATTGGTAATGGCCCGGTGAGCGCAGCCAACACAGTGATCCCGCTGGCCCTACGCTGGCAGGCTACCGCGCGGCCACCTGCTCTGGCTGTCAGCGTGCGTCTGACCGATCCCCTGGGCCAGATCTGGGCCCAGCGCGATTACGAGCCGTTAGGCCGGTTGGGCGTTGAGTGTGAGGAAGGGGCTGGCTGTGAGGAAGCGGGGGGAGGTGGGTGGTCGGCTGTAGACCGCCTGGGCCTGCTCATCCCGGTGGGGACCCCCGTCGGCCGCTATGACCTTCAAGTGATGGTGCATCAGAAGGAGAGCAGCCGACCCCTGAATGTGATGGCCCAGGATGGGACGGTGCTGGGGACGGCTCTGACGCTGGCTCAGGTAGATGTAGGCCCGGCCAGCCGCGCTCTGGGCCCCGAACGACTGCCCATTGCCATGCGCCAGGTGGTAGACCTGGGTGACGGTCTGCGTTTTCTCGGCTACAGCGCTGCTGCTACCCCCGCAGCCCCTGGAGAATTGCGCAAGGTGAGCCTCTTCTGGCAGGCCACGGCCACGCCCACCGCGGACTACATTGCCTTTGTCCAGCTTCTAGACCGTGCTGGCCAGGTCGCGGCAGGGTGGGAAGCCCCTCCGGGTGCGGCCTTCCCTACCTCCCGCTGGGGCCCGGGCACCCTCATCCGCACCCAGGCTTTCTACCGACCCCCGGCCACCCTGGCCCCTGGCCGCTATCGGCTGATTGCCGGGCTGTTCCGCAACACGGACAAGGCCCGTCTGCGCACTGCGTCGGGCGCGGACCACCTTGAGCTGGGCCTGGTGACCATCCAGGGCCGGCCCCATCAGATGAGCCCACCTCAGCCGACTTATCCGCTGGACGTCCGCTTCGGCGAGCTGGCCCGGCTGGTCGGCTTTGACCTGGGGCTGGCTGCGGCTCCCGGCCCTGGAGCAACCCTGCCCCTGACCCTTTACTGGCAGGCCACGGGGACTACCGACCGGGCCTATACGGTTTTCGTCCATCTTCTGGGCGAGGATGGCAAGGTCTGGGGCTATGGGGATGCCGAGCCGCTGGGGGGGCAGGTGCCTACCACGGGATGGCTGCCTGGGGAGTACCTGGCCGACCCTCATGAGGTGAGCATCGCCGCTGATGCGCCACCTGGCCGCTATCGGCTGGCGGTAGGGTTGTACGATCCTGGGAGTGGCCAACGTCTGTTGACGGCCGACGGGAGCGATGTTGTGATCCTGAGCATCGAGGGCCTGCAGTGGTAGGTTTAGGCGCGACCTATGGTGACCTGGTGCGTATGATTGATTACAAGGAGGTGTTCCTATGTCTGATGAACCGCGAGCTGAAAAGAGCATCACGGATGAGCTGAGCAAGTTGGGCAAGCAGGTGGCTGAGGCGATCCGGGCCGCCTGGGAGAGCGAGGATCGGCGCAAGTTGCAGGCCGAGATCGCGGAGGGCCTGCAGAAGTTCGGCCAGCAGGTCGGTGAGGCGCTTGAAAAGGCCGGCGAGAGCGAGGCGGCCAGGCAACTGCGTCAGCAGGCCGAGAAGGTAGTGGCCGAGGTCCGGGAGACCGACGTGGCGGAGGAGATCCGCAAGGGGTTGCTGGCAGGGCTGGAGGCCATCAACAAAGAGCTGAGCAAGTTGTTGGAGCGCCTGGAGGCAAAGGAGGCCAAAAAGCCACCTGAGGCCGGGGATAAACCTGAATCGTCTGAGCCTGGAGAGGCAACCTAGATTCTGTCGCCTGGCGTTGCTGGCTGGCCTGGTGGTCAGTCCGAGGGTATGCCGACGGGTGGGGGCAACCCTTGTGGTCGCCCATATGCATCAAGTTAAGGAGACCAGGTAGCTGTTCTCTCTGGGGGGACGAAGACCCTCCCCTGCCAGCCCGGTACGGGCACAGCGACGCTGTGCCCGTACCGGGGCGCAGCGGGGGAGGGTGGCTTTGACCGTTAACTGATGCCAATAGGGCAACCCTTGTGGTCGCCCCCTGGGGGCAGGGACAAGCCCTGCCCCTACCGGCTTACCAGCGCGAAGTAGTTCCACACTGCCTGGGAGACCTCGCGCATTGTGGAATTGGAGAGTTCCCACTCTAACCAGGTTGGCCTATACAGGAAGACGCTGAGGATGTACGGCCCTGCCGGCCCCCAGATAGCAGCCACGTCCCCGTGAGTATCCGCAACATACCCATGTTTGTGGACGAACCGTGTGCCGGGGGGTATACCGCCCGGCAGCAATTCCTTGAGCTCGTTTAGGGCCATGTAATCCAGCGCCTGCTGGCATTCGGCCGGGGTGTATTGGTCGCCATAAGCTGCCAGCAACGTGCCCCCGCCCTGGCTACACTCCACGAGCATTTGCAGCACTAACCCGATCTCCCGGGGGGTGGTCTGCATGTAGGGGTCAGGCTGTGTATCGTAGTCGGTTCGGCTATTGGCCTCGGTCACGATGCGGGGCAGGCCGGCCAGTTTGCGGTCATAGGGCGCGGCCATAAAAGTGTTCTTCAGCCCCAATGTCCGCAGCGACTCGTTGAGTACCCGCACACCAGCGTTAGGATCCCCGTCCCCGATAATGCCCAGCAGCAGGTTGGCCGTGAAGTTGCCGCTGAGCGCCATGGTCTCACTGATCAGCTTGCTGGTCTCCACGTCGGGTGGCTCATCAAGATGGCGGTAGAGCTCGGTCACGATGGCGATTTTGAGGGTGCTCATGCCGGCATAGGCCACGTCAGCGTTGATGGCGATCTCATCGCCGGTGGGGATGTGATGCAAGAAGAGGCTGGCGATGCCGGGGAAGAGGTCAAGGCGGGCCTGGAGCAGATCGCGCAGGGCGGCAATGGTGAGGGGGGGTGGCGGTGTTTCCCGTACTACCAGGGCTGCAGAGCGGACACGCGGGTCTATCAGCGCCGCGACAACCCGCTCACGAGACGCCGGGATGTCTAGCTGGCGGCCAGGCCGGCCGGGGGCGATTGTGAGGGTCGCCAGGACAGGTTGCGGGGGCAGCGGTGCCTGGTCACAGGTAGCCGCGGCCTCGGCCAACCAGGCGTCCACGGCGTTGTGGTCCACCGTGTAGCGCAGGGGTACATCAGCGAAGGTGGGCTGGCGATTGAGGGTCTGCTCGACCAGATAGCGAAGCAGCCGGTCGGGGGTGTTGTAGGCCTGCGCTTCGGCCAGCATAGCCGTCAGGTCTACCTGGAATCCTACGGCCTGGGGGCGCAAGATCAGGCGGCGGTCGTCGTAGTATAAAGCTGCCGGCTCGGTGAAGAAACGGGCCAGCGCGGCTTCTATCTCGCTGCGGTCACCCCCGTTGATCTCCATGCCAGCCAGCCGCACCCATGGTGGCACGATCCCGGCTCTCCACCGGTAACGCAGATAGGCCGGGGCCAGCAATAGGGCCAGCACCAGAAGGAGGCTGGCCAAGACGATGATAAACCTCCGCATAGGCCGATAAACCGCTTACTCCCACTCGATGGTGGCCGGGGGCTTGGAGCTGATGTCGTAGACCACCCGATTGACCCCTGGCACCTCGTTGACAATGCGATTGCTCACCCTGGCCAGGAGATCGTAGGGAAGGCGAGCCCAGTCAGCGGTCATGAAGTCGTCGGTGACCACCGCGCGCAGGGCGATGGTGTCAGCATAGGTACGGCCATCTCCCATGACCCCGACGGAGCGCACAGGCAGCAGCACGGCGAAGGCCTGGGAAACCGCGCGGTAGAGCCCGGCCGCGCGCAGTTCCTCCAGGAAGATGGCATCGGCCTTACGTAAGGTCTCCAGCCGCTGCCATGTGACCTCGCCGATGATGCGGATGGCCAGGCCCGGCCCGGGGAAGGGATGGCGCCAGACGATTTCTTCGGGCAGGCCCAGGGCCTCGCCCACGGCCCGCACTTCGTCCTTGAACAACATGCGCAGCGGCTCCACAAGCTGAAAACCCATGTCCTCAGGCAGCCCACCCACGTTGTGGTGGGTTTTGATGGTGCGAGCCGACCGCTGCTCATCTCGGCTGGCCGATTCGATCACGTCAGGGTACAGGGTGCCCTGGGCCAGGAAAGTGGCATGCTCTCCGCGCTCGGCGGCGACCAACATCTCCGCGGCCTCGAAGGTGCGCACAAAACGGGCCCCAATGCGCCGACGTTTCTCCTCCGGATCGGTCACCCCGGCCAGGTCGGCCAGGAAGTCCTCGCTGGCGTTAATCGCCACCAGGCGCATTCCCAGGTGGCGCTCGAAAGTCTCAACCACCTGGTGGGCCTCCCCCTGGCGCAGGAGGCCATGATCCACAAAGATGCAGGTCAGGCGGTCACCGATGGCCCGGTGTACCAGTGTGGCTGTGACGGCCGAATCCACCCCACCGCTGAGCCCGCACAGGACAGCGCCGTCCCCCACCTGTTCCCGGATGGCAGCTACAGCTTCCTGGATGAGGTTGGCAGGGGTCCAGTCGGGTCGGCAGCCGCAGATATCCACGACGAAATTACGCAAAAGGTCGGTGCCTTGCGGGGTGTGGCGCACCTCAGGGTGGAATTGGACACCGTAGAGATTGCGGGCCAGATCTCCAATGGCAGCAATCGAAGAGGGGGTGCGTGCCAGGGGTATGAAGCCAGGGGGCAGCTCAGTAACGTGGTCGCCGTGGCTCATCCAGACCGGCATAACGGCTGGCAGGCCGCGCAAGAGGGGTGTGTCGGCTGCCAGCAGCTCTACGTCTGCGTGGCCATATTCGCGGCGCGCGGCCGGGTCAACGCGGCCGCCCAGCGCGTGGACCAATAGCTGCATGCCGTAGCAGATGCCCAGGACCGGCCGGCCCGAGGCCAGCACAAAGGCCGGCAAGGTAGGAGCAGCCGGTTCATAGACGCTGGCCGGCCCGCCGGAGAGGATGTAACCCTTGGGCTGCAGGCCGGCAAAACGCTCTGCTGGCGCGTTCCATGGGATCAGCTCGCAGTAGACGTGCAGCTCCCGCACCCGGCGGGCGATGAGCTGGGCTGTCTGCGAACCATAGTCGAGGATAGCAATGGTATCGTGTGACGGTTGGTGCACGCTCATCGAAGGGACGAGACTCACGCAGGCACGGGCATCAGACGATAAACACGAGCAAGCTTGCTCGCTGCAATGAGGTCTCCCGAACGCAATGCTTCCCTAACCTCATCAAGTTTCTGAGCATCCTCTAAAGACAGATAGGGGCCCCATCCTTCCGAGGATTCGATTAGCTCGACCTCGACTTCAGCGACGTACTCCCCTTCATGTACCAGCTTGGTTTGACGTCTATTGCTCATTAATCTTCCAGCACTATCCGGCCGTGTTCCATGCTGGTGATGACGGCCAGGCTCTCGATGGGCACACCGAGATCAGCCAGCGCGGCCCGGCCACCCTCGAAGCGCTTTTCGATCACCGCGCCGATGCCGACCAGGGTGGCGCCAGCTCGCCGTACAAGGGTGGCCAGGGCGCGGATCGTTTCGCCCCGGGCCAGGAAGTCGTCAATGATCAGGACATGGTCGCGCGGGCCCAGGAATTCGGGTGAGATCATCAGTTCGGTCATCACCCCTTTGGTATGGGAAGGTGCCGTGACGGTCATGGCATTGGGGTGCATGGTTACCGGCCTGGTCTTGCGGGCATAGACCACAGGGATGCCCAGGGCCAAAGCAGTTGTCAGCGCCGGCGCGATGCCGCTGATCTCGGCCGTCACGATCTTGTTGGCGCCCAGATGGGCAAAGCGGGCAGCCAGCGCGCCGCCCACTGCCAGCATCAAGGCCGGGTCCACCTGATGGTTGATGAAGCTGTCCACTTTGAGGATGCCGTGGCCCAGGTTCACGCCTTCGCGACGAATACGATCTTTCAGCAGTTCCATGCGGCAACTTCCTCCAACATAGTGTTTTTATTCTACCCTGGTGCAATAGGGTGCGCAAAATAGAATGCCCTGCACGATGCGACTGCCTTCACCCGCGCCAATGGATCTCCGGCTGTCGCCAATGGCGCAGCCGCCAGGCCCAGCCGACCGGATAGCCCAACATCTTGGCTACATCGCCTACCAGGCGGATGAGGGGCACAAGCAAGATGGCCTGGGCTCGCGCCAGGGGCGAGAGGAGAGGCCAGTAGGCGCGCAGCCGGCGATAGGGGGTCCGGCAATAAGCAAGGACCCCGCTTAGCAACAATAACAGCCACAGCGGATGGTGAAGCGAAGCCAGAAGCAGTAGCCCTGGCAAGGCGATCAGGTAAGTGCTGTAGCGGATGGCATGGCGCAGCCGCCAGAGATCTGCCTTCCCATCTCCACGCGCGTAGCGATAGTACTGCTTGAAGAACGCCCTGAATGAGCCGCGGGGACGGAAATGGGCGATCGCCCGGGGCGCCCAGGCAAAAGGCCCTCGCCGAGCCCGCAGCCGCAGGTCAAAGATCAGGTCTTCGCAGTAGTCCAGCCATTCAGGGTAGCCGCCGGCTGCCTGCCATGCTTCTTTGGTAAAGGCAACCGAACGGCTGGAGGGCAGGAAGCGAGCCGGGTTGATCTCCGTCAGCGTGGGGAGAACTGTTGCCCCCATGGCCACCTCGAAGGTAGTCTGCGGATCGGGCACGAAGAAGCCCGCGACGGCATGAGCGCCGTTGGCCAGGGGGGACGTAAGTTCCTCCAGCCATTGCGGCTCAAGCCACACGCCGGCGTCGGTGGCGGCGACCACATCACCAGTTGCAGCCTGGATGGCCAGGTTGCGACCACGGGAGATGTTGGCTCCAGGCTCAACCAGCACGCGCAGGGGAAGGCGATCACCATAGGTCCGGATCACGGCCACAGTGTTATCGGACGAGCCACCATCCACGATCACCACCTCATCGGCTGGCCGGGTCTGGTTGGTCAGGCTGTCTAGCAGCCGACGGATCGAGTCTCCCTCGTTGAGCACGGTGCAGATAACACTCACGCGCATCGTTCTGATCCCAGCGTCTTCTATGGAACAGTATGCTGTGCGTTGGCCTTATCGGTTCACAAACGCCCTCTGATATGTCAGAGGCAGGTAGCAGGAAATGGGGGGCCGGAAAAAGCCGAAATCTACCTGGACCGTCTCGTGCCATGCTGTAGCCCGCATGACCGTAACGGGGGTGGTAGGCCACAATCCGGCGGGGTCCTCTACCTGCACGATGTGATCACCCGGCACAACCGCGCTGAAGTGATAGCGGCCATCCCTATCAGTCACAGCTACCTGGGCCTGTGCCGGCCCCTTTAGGTGGCCGAGGGTCGGGTCCAGCATCACCTTGAGGCCGGGCAGGCCAGGCTCATTTCCCTCACGCTTGCCGTTACGGTCACGATCTTCCCAGGCCACCCCTTCGATGGCCGAGAGTTGGGGCGTAAACGTGGGCACAGGAGATGTGGTTGGGGTGGCCGTGGAGGGCACGCCAGCCGTTGCTGTGCGAGTAGGCGTGGCAGACGGCCTTGGCGTGGGGGTTGGCGTCCTGGTTGGGGAGGGTGACGCAGTGGGGGTGGGGCTGCGGGAGGGGGTTGGGCTGGCGGTGCGGGTCGGGGTGGCCGTGAGGGTGCGGGTCGGGGTAGCGGTACGGGTAGCAGTGGCTGTGGCAGCAGCCGTTGCAGTACGGGTAGGGGTGGCGCCAGGGGTGGTCGTGGGACTGGCGGTGGGCAAGGGTGCAGCCGCATACTCGCAGGCCCCGATGTCGGGATGTGCGTCGCGTGGCCGGCC
>Ga0068707_1003277_pt1 | contig 11302 bp, 7 predicted proteins | sample YNPNPMetaG_FD_66600 | JGI IMG/M metagenome (GOLD analysis project Ga0068707, IMG submission 66600) | Anoxygenic and chlorotrophic microbial mat microbial communities from Yellowstone National Park, USA - YNP NP MetaG | ecosystem: Environmental > Aquatic > Thermal springs > Hot (42-90C) >... | reverse complement strand
GGGGCCTCCTCAGGGCAAAGGGGTACATCGGGCAACGGCCGCACGCTCGAGACCTTTTACTGGCAGGATCAGGGCGTCCGCGAGGAGTGGTCCTCGGGCTACGCGTGCGTTGCCTTCGAGGATGTGGTGGGCGCGCAAGGACCCCGGCACTTCAGGCTCGACCGGCCGCCCCGCCTGGTGGTCGACGTGCCGTACCCTGGCAGGGATGCCTCGACAAGCACCCTTGCGCTCCACAACGGGGTCTTCGAGCGACTGAGGATCGGGCGCCACCCTGACAAGGTCCGCTATGTCCTCGAGGCCCGGGGAGGCGGCGAGCTGCCTTCGGTCCGTGTGGCTGCGCGCGGCCGGGACGTGATCGTCGAGGCGGGCGAGGAGGCGACTCGGCAGGATCCCGGGCCGCACAGTCTCGATACCAAGAACACGCCGTACGGTATCGATCCGCCTGCTGCTCCTGCCGAACCCGTGCGTGTCGCCAGGGCCCAATGGAAGGGCGCCTCGGTAGAGATGATCGATTTCAAGCAGGAAAAGGATGCCTCCAAGGTGGTTGTCAGCCTGGACAGGACGACCCAGTACGATATCCGGGAGGTGGCAGGCACGATCGTTCTCTCACTGCCGGGGGCGACCCTGACTCCGCAGGCCCTTTTGCCGATCGACACGAGTGCGTTCGCGTCAACCTCTGCGGTCTCCCGCATCGAGCCTTCCCAGGCAGGCAGCGGTCCCTCGGGCGAGGCGCGGATAGCGATAAAGCTCAGAGAAAAGGTCCCCTACCATGTGGTCCAGGAGGAGAAGGCGCTGGTCGTGGAGCTGCCCGTACCCAAGCCTGCGGCACCTGCTGCCGCCGAACAGCGGCCGCCCGCGCCGCCGCCGGCCCCTGTCCCTGCCCCTGCCAGGCCTTCGGCCGAGGCACCGCCGGCCGCTCAGCAGCCCCCGCGGCCGCTGCCGGGCAGGGTGATCGCAGAGGGCGAGGCGCAAAAGGCGCTCGAGAGCATGAGAAAGGCGCCGGAGGCTGCCCCCGGCCCCGCGGCCCCGGAGAAGGTCTATACAGGCCGGAGGATCTCCCTGGATTTCAAGGACGCCGATCTCCAGAACGTGCTCCGCATCATTGCAGAGGTGAGCGGCAAGAACATCGTGATAAGCGATGCGGTAAAGGGCAAGGCAACGATCCGGCTGGTGGAGACCCCCTGGGATATGGCCCTGGATGTGATCCTCAAGACCTACGCCCTGGACAAGGAGGAGCTCGGGCCCAATATCCTGCGGGTGGCCCCCTACACCCAGCTCAAGAAGGAGAGGGAGGAGGCCCGCAAGGCTGACGAGGCGCTCCAGCAGGTCGAGCCCCTCGAGATGCGCATCGTGCCCACCAACTATGCGAAGGGCAAGGACCTGGAGCCTCTGCTCCAGAAATTCAAGAGCAAGCGGCCAGAGGCAGGCATCCTCGTCGATTCTCGGACGAACTCGATCATCATCAAGGATCTGCCCGAGCATGTGGACACCATGGAGAGGCTCATCCGCGAGCTCGATACGCAAACCCCTGAGGTCCTCATCGAGGCGCGGATTGTGGAGCTCCAGGTCGACTACGAGAAACAGCTCGGCGTTCAGTGGGGCACCATGTACCGCGCAGGGCCTGCAACCGGCAATCCGACCGGGCTGAATTTCCCGGCGACGATAGGGGTGGGCGGCACGCAGTCGAGCATTACGAACCCCTTGGGAGGCATCTCCAACCCTGTGGTGAACCTGCCGGCCAGTGTGGGCGATACCGCTGGGGGCGCCTTGGGTATCTCTCTGGGGTCGCTGACGAATTCTCTCGAGCTCGATATCGTCCTGAGCGCCCTGGAGAAGAAGAACCACGCCCGCGTCATATCGAGCCCGCGCGTGGTCACGGTGAACAATCAGGAGGCCAAGATCGTACAGGGCCAGGAGGTCCCTCAGATGACGGTCTCGGCCAACGAGGGCACAAAGGTCGAGTACAAGGAGGCGGCGCTCAAGCTCTCGGTCACACCTCAGGTTACTGCCGACAAGAGCATCATTATGAACATACTCATAAGCAACGATACCCCGACCCTGGGCGCCAACAATCTCTACATCATCAACAAGAAGGAGGCGACCACCTCGGTTCTGGTAAAGGACGGACAGACCGCGGTGATCGGGGGGATCTTCACGAACAACGACACCGAGGCCTTCGGCGCAGTGCCGTGGTTCCACAAGATCCCGCTCCTCGGTCACCTCTTCAAAGGAACGCAGAAGGTAAAGAAGCGGACAGAGCTTGTCATCTTCATCACGCCGAGGGTCTTGCCGCCAAGGACGGCAGGATAGCACTCGGGGAAACGAGACGGCCACGACGGACGTCACGTGCTACGGAGGATAGAGCTCATGCGAAGGTCTAGGCCACGTGCGGATAAGAGAATCGGGGCAGCGCTCCTCGTCTCGGCCGCCCTCTTGTTCGCCGGCTGTCTTGGCGATGTGACCGGGGAGGGTGTCGAGGAGAGCGGTTCGGTCCTCAGGGTCGATGCAATCAACGGGTTCTACAAGGACAAGGAAAACTCGGTCATCCAGGTGGATGTGATACAGGACCTATGTGAAAGCGGCCAGGGTGGAGAGCCCGAGCCCGAGTTTTTCTCGGACCATTTCGCGCAGGCCTTGATCTCCAACAACGTGCTGCCCGGCGCCACGTACCAGAGCGCAAGCACCGTCTACATCCACTCGTACACGGTCTCCTATCAGCCCATGAACGACAACTCGCCCCCGCTCGCCCCTTATCGGGAGCCGCTCCCCATAAGCGATACGCTGGCAGTCCCCCCGTGTTCGCCGGGTGCCTCGTGCAAGCCGACCACCACAGGCCCTCTCAAATTCATGGATATGGCAAAGAAGAGCGAGTTTCTCGACGGCGTGTGCGGCAGCCGGCCGGCCTTGGCCGACTGCCCCGATGCCCCCCCGGAAGAGAATAACGGCTGCTATTGGCTTTTGGTACAAGGCCAGTGCGTAAGGGTCTACGATCCTTCCAGTCTCATGGAGGGAAGCTATATCGTCACGTACACCTTCTATGGCGAGAATGTCTTCGGGAAAGAGGTCTCCTGCCAAGGCAGCCATCACTTCACTGTCGACGACTACGATCTCTGTTCGACTGGCGGTGGCGGGTGAAGGGCTTTGCCGTTCCCTTTTCCCCCTTGGCCCTGGCTCTCTGGGCCCTGTTCGGTCGCTCGTTTCGTCGAGACGCTCCCCGAGGCCGAGGTATGGAGCGGGGATCTCTGCTCTGGCCTGCCCAACCCCGCCCTCGAGGCCAGGCTCGTATCTTTTGGCGATCGAACCTCGTCCCTGTGCATGTGCATCGGTCCCGGAGAACGGATGGTGGCGAGGCCGGTCACTGCGCCCCTGCAATGACGTTCGAGACCTTTCTGAAGACCGTGGCGACCTCTGATCGTGCCGGGGTCGTGGACTGTGCAGGGGTCGTGGCGAGGCCGCTGATCGAATAGTAGACGCCGATGGAGCCTGTGCCGGCGCCTTTGCCGACACCCTCGTATCCTGCGGCGAATTCGATACTGGAGCCCGCGAGAAGCTTTGCCGAGAGCCGCTGGATCTCGATGGTCACGCTCGAATCAGAGGGATCGCCACCGCCTGCACTCGAGGAGAGGGCGAAGGATATCGTCCCGGGCGTGGGGCCGTTGTAACCCATGATATCGTCGCGCAGGGTCGAGTCCTTCTGGAAATTGCGGAGGTAGAGCGCCCCTGGCACCAACTCGACCGCTGTTGCCGAATCCGGGTAGTCCACGTCCGGGTCCACAGCCTCGTTGAGACAGTCGAGGAGCGCCTGAACGCCCACATTGGTGCCGCCGTCAGCCAGATCGAAGGCCTGCTCGTGGAGGCGCCTGTTTCCCGCAATGCGCAGCTCTGTGGTGGAATCCCCTGCAAGGCCGAATGCCAGAAGGCTCACAGAGGCGAGGATGAGAAGGCTCGAGATCAGGACCATGCCCTCTTGCGAGACGAAAAGGCACCTCGTGTCTGCCCTTCTGGAGGGATTTTGCCTAGGCCTGGCGTCCATGGTGTCACCTCTCTGCCTCAGGTATCGCCTGGCTTGCCGCCTCGCTCGAAGGTGACAAGCCGGCTAGAGTATTCCTGTATACCCTTTTCTCTCCATCTGACCACGGCATGTACGGTCTTGAGCTCTCTGAGCGCCGCATTGACGTTTGCGCTCACTTGACCCCAGTCGGCGACCGAGGCCTCGATCTTGTAGGCATTCCCGCAGTCGAAATCGTACGGGGTGGCCCCTGAGCTGAAGTCCTTCTTGAACCTGTACTCGACTCCTCCCGCAGACAGGCTGTTGAAATTGCGGGCGAGCTTGTCCTCGAGGTCGGTCGCCCCTGTGGCCAAAGCGCTGTTCATGCCCCGTGCGTACACTCGGCTCTGGACGCTGTGGAACTGGAGTGCCATATAACCCAGGATACCCAAGGAGAGCACCGCCAGTGCGACGAGGATCTCGATGAGGGTAAAGCCTGACGCAGCCCGTGGCGATCCGGCCGGTATGGTCCGAGGTCTCTTCATGTCCCTCCAGCGCCTCCTCAAAGGTTTCTATTTCGTATCAGGACCGTCTCGACGAGAAGGTAGCGATGGTAATGACGGGCATCGGGGTCGGGGCTGGCCGTAAGGTCGATGGTGTGGTCTGCGAGGGTGTAGGAGGTGTTCTCGTCCGTAAAGCCGGGGTCGGGAAGGAGCGTCCTCGCCAGAATCCATATTCGGACGCTGCGAATCGCCTCCTCGTCGGAGACAGCGGGGGCGTCGAGGAATTCCGCATCGTCGATGCTCCCGTCACCGTCTGCGTCCCACCCGTACTGGAACTGGACATCCTCGATGCCCTGGGCGACCTTGCAGTCGGCCTCGTGTGCGAGATCCTGGGTGTTGTCGCACACGTAGAGGTCGGGGACGGATCGCCCGTTATAGGCGGCCCTGTCGGCGGTACTGTCGCCGTCGTCCGTACTGCCGTCGCCATCGACGTCGATCGCAGAGCCGTCGGGCCTCTGATCCAAAACGATCGTGTATGCATTGACCCGGAACACCCCGGCATTGTCGCTCCATTTGACGGAATTGGATAAGGTGATCTGAGAGCCGGTTACGCCGGTCACTATCGAGTACCGGTTCTGGTCCGAAGGTGCAAGGAAGAGGTACCGCGAGGTCCCTGTGTCGAAGAACCGGGCATCGCCCACATCGATCACCGTCCCCTCGCAGTACTGGCATGTCGGAGGGTCTTCTCTCTGGCATGGGCACGTCGCAACGGTCACGGGCCTGAGCCCTGTGGCAACGGTCAGGGTGTCAGGGCCGTCCGTGCTGTTGGAGATGGTAAGGACCCTTGAGGCGTCTCGAGTGGGGAACGCGCCCTGGATGGTGTCGGCCCCCAAGGGGGGAAAGTTCTCCTTGCAGCCCACGCCCGCGCTCATGACGAGGTCCTTTATGCGGTCCGTTGCGACCTGGGCGTTCATTTGCATATCCCTGATCCATGTCTCCTCCTCGTAGGAGCGCTTGTTGACGATGTAGCCGCTCGCGACCGCGACGATGAGCACGAGCGCAGCGACCAGGGCGACCAAGAGCTCGGTCAGGCTGAAGCCTGCCTGGCAGAGGCTCGGAGACCTCGGGCGCTGCCGGGGCGTATGGGCCTCGAGACAGCGGCGCGCGGCCTCTCTTTTCTTGAGAAGCTTTCTGCTCACTGCGAACAATACACGCACTCCTCTTTGATCCTGCCCACCTGATTGACCGTGAGAAGATAGCACGTATCCCTCTCCTCGCAGGTCTGCCCACACGCAATAGGACAGTTATCCGCTTTGCCGGCGATCTTTAGCTCGATCGCCCCTGGGCTGCTCGTCCCTGAAGGCAGGAAGGAAAGTCTGTCGGCTCTTAAGAGGACAATCGAGGGGTCGAGAAGCCCGGCCTTGAGCAGGATATCCCCTGTGGCAGAATCGAAACCATCTGTGCCGTCTGTGTCCCGATAGATCGCATAACACCTGTCCTTGCCGTCGATGGCTCCGTCCCCGTTGCAGTCCAGGGGTGGCAGGTCCTCCGGGAAATCGACAAAGACGGCGGCGTTTTTCGCCACTGCCTCTTGCTTGGCCTGTTCGAGGTCGAACCTGAGATTTCTCACGGTCGTTCTGAGCACGGTCTCCTGGGAGCTCAGGTACACGCCTGCCACTGTCGCGGTCAGCCCTATCAGGGCCATGACCACGGCAAGCTCGACGAGCGTGAAGCCGCACCGAGAGATTCTCTCTCGGCACGCCGCCGGCCTTTCCCTTTCCATACGAGGGCGACCTCCTCCTCCAACACTATCTTCTGTACCACATGACCGAGCCGCTCTTCTGACTGAACGGCGGATTCAAGGTGACCGAGGTTATTTCACCCGTGCTCTGCTGCACATAGATCTTGCCGCCGACCTCCTGGCCGATATGGATGGCAAGGCTCGAGGCCCTGCCCTCGCCCAGATCGATGGAGCGCGGTATGGCGCTGCCCGGCTCAGGCTGGACAAGGCTGAAGACCCCGAGCTTGTAGGGTGTCCCGGTCTCGTAGTAGAGACCGTAGAGCCTTCCCTGGCCGCCATACCCGCAGATATCCGAATTGGGTTTGAACGAGGTGAACATGACAAGACCCCCGTAGATGCTCGGCTTCTCCAGTACCCGCTCGCCTGCGTTGAGGCCCGCGATATCGGAGAGATCGAGGAACCAGCCATAGGTCGGCGTACCCTGGGTACCGCGCATTGCGGAGAGAAATTCGTCCCATGTGCTTCCGCCCGGCACCAGCCCGCTCCCTGTAACTGTACTCGGCGTCCCGTAGGTCACCACCACATTGCTCGCATCGATAAGTTGTGCAGGGATCTTCGACTCGGCAGGCTCTCCTGCCTGAAGGGTCCTGTCCTTGACACCATAGAAACTCTGCGTGTGGGTGTCGGTCTTGTCGGCAGTCGAAAAGGAACGGCCCGTGCCCCAGTAGACCCACGGCGTCCCGTCCTGGTCGCTTGCCATCCCGGGTGGGGCGGTAATGGCTTGATAGTCCTTGGTGGAGGCCAGTACAGAATACGTCCACCCGTTCGGGTCGTTATAGCCACCGGTCGGGGCCCCCACGAGAAGGCGGTACATCTTTCCCTTCCAGATGCCTGCCGCCTTGTACGATGCCCCTGCGTATACGGCGTTCACATTGTAGTCGAGGTTGAGGTCGAGCGATCCGAGACCGCCGATGAAACCGTTGGCATCAAGTTCGAAACGCCTGAGCAGGGTCCCGCTCCTCAAGTCGAGCACATACAGGGAGGCCGGCCGGGTACTCTCCCCATCATAGTTCGTGGGCCCTGACCCGAAGACCGCATACCAGGAACCTGCACTGTCTCTGTCGCCGGTTCGGGCCACCGCAGGGTAGCAGGTGGTAAAGCCCAGGTGCTCCGAGTCGCTGAATTCCCAGAGGAGTCGAGGCGAGGCAGGGTTGGTGATGTCGAGTGCAAAGTAGCATGACGAAAATGTCTTTGGGTCGCCGGCAGTGCCGTCCATGTCGAAGTCGTCCACTGCGTAGGTGCCGCCCCCGAGCCGGAGCCCTCCTATGAGGACCGTGCCCCAGCCATAGGGATGGGTCTCGTCAGGGGTAAAGATGCGGGCATCAACGACCTTGGGGGTGAGATCCACGTAATAGACGTGGGTATAGCTCTGGTCGGCCAAGAATCGCAGGTGGGGGAGCAGGTTGCCCGGGATGTACGTCCATATCTCCTCGCCGATCTGAGGGGCATGCCCCAATGCGGCGAGGTAGTAGTCAGGGTATTCCCCTGTGTACCTGCCGTGTTCCTTGACGGCCTCTGTGCCGGCGTCATCGCCCGGCCGGTAGCAGCCTGCATTGAAGGCGTGCAGCATGCCGTCGTTGGCGCCGACATAGACGGTCGTGGGCCTCGGGATGGGTGATGCGGCGGTGCCCCGGCTGTATTTTGCCTCGAAGGCGCCGTACGTCGGGTCGCTGTAGATCTCGTCGTAGTTCTCCATGGGTCTGGAGACCACGGCAGGGGTGGAGTACACGATGTCGCCCAACCTCCAGATCCCTTCTGTGTCCGGGACCGAGTCCCCGTTGGTGTCGACAAAGAACCTGCGGGATCGCAGGCCGCTGACCTCCTGGCCTAGGATAAAACTCATTATCGACTGCGCCTGGCCTGTGCTCGAGGCGCGCAGATAGTTCTTGAAGGTCGCCGCCTCATCGGGGTCGAAGCTCACCATGGTATGGCCGTCCAGGGATGTGTACATGCTTCGCGGCAGGGAGGCGATATCCCTCAGGGCGAGCTTTCTGCCTGCCTCCCAGAGCGACCGTACGGCTGCCAGCGGGATATTTGTCTCGTCCCAGACCCCGTCGCCGTAGGGGTGATCCTGAGAGACGAGATCCCGCCGCGCCCTGGTGCCGTTGTCCGGATCGTAGTAGAAACTGATGATATCGTCCTGCTCGTAGACGAGCTTGAGGTCGCCGTTATCCTCCCGAATGTTGCCCCTGTCATCCACCCAGAAGCCCTGGAGGAACCCGAACCAGCTCATCTCGCGTATCTGGCTGCCCACGGAGCTTATGTCATAGGGCTTGAAATAGGCCTGGAAAAGCGACCCCTCTCCATGTGCGCTCGTCGAAAGGATCGAGACCGCGGTCCCTGAGGAGGTGCGCCTTAAGATCTCGGTTATGGATGAAATGAGACTGTTCTCCAGTTCCTGGCCGTCCTGGGCCTCGAAATACGTGTCCGGGACGCCGTCCCCGTCGCTGTCGTACTCTTGGGCGAGATCGGGCAGGAAGTTGCCGTTCATGTCCTCGAACCCGCCGTTTCGTGCGGCCTGCTTGAGGAGCCTGCGGCCGTCGGGGGAGGCATTGCCGAAGGCGGCATAGAGAAAATAGAAAGTGAGATTCTGGGTCCCTGAAAGGTCGCCTCGCAGATCCCTGTATCTTTTGCCCGAGACATCCACATGGGCATACAGTGCTATATCGTCGATGTAGTGGGAGCCATAGTTGGGGCCGTACCAGAAATAGTTGGGCGGGTTGGGCCCTGCCCACGAGGGGACATACTCCGTGCCGTCCGTGTAGGACGGGTAGTACCCCTTGATACCGGACGGCAGATTCCTGTCTTTGGTAGGCTCCCCATCGGTAATGGTGATGACAAAGCTCTTTGCGCAGGGTACATAGTTGGGTGAGGCCCCGGTGCCGAAGTTGAAGGGGTCGGTCGCCGCGCTCACTGTGTAATCGCCCGAGGCGTATCGAGGGCCGTTGGAGCCTGTGGTCGTGCTCTGGCTGAAGTACCCTGTCGCCGTCCAGAGCGATTCTGCCAGCGGCGTCCAGGTGCTCGGTCGCTCTGCCTCGACGGCACTGACGATGTTGGCCGCGTTGCTCTCGCCGATCGGCGTGGCTATGTATCCGCCCTGCTGGTAATTGTAGAACTCCAGCCCCCACCTGACCTTGTCGTTCGCCGACTGGATGACGCCCTTGGGCTCCTCGCTCTGATAGACCCTGACGTAGCGTGTATCGCAGGAAGAGCATGAGGGTGAGGGGCAGGTGCCGTCACTGGCAGTCCCCACCTTGAAGAGGGATGTCCCCGATGCTCCATAGTTGAAGGTGAAACACCTCGTGCCGCTATAGGGTGTATACGTCGAAGCGCTGGAGACGCGCTTTTGGTAGCCCCTGCTCGTTCCGTCGGCCTGTTCGCCCACAAGGTCGTACGTGGGCGGGGAGGCGGTCCGCGCCACACATTTGCCGCCCACGAGCACCTTTTTCGTGATATCGACCCTTCTCATGGTAAGCCAGTTGAGAAAGTTCCCGTCCCACTCGCTCGGGTTCTTGCCCCGCTCTGTTTTACTTCCCGTCGCTTCGAACCTACTGTTACTGGTCTGGTACGTGTACCATTTCGTGGCATCGAAATACCCGTAGTAGGTCGCGCTCGGGTTGAACCCTGTGCTGACGCTCGAGCCGTTGAAGTCGTAGGCGAAGTAGAACATGGAGCCCGAGTTGTCGAGCAGGACGAGCACGTTGGGCTTGACGAAACTCACCAGGAAGGTCGGGTAGGCCGTGTAGTCGGCAAGGGAAGGCTCGGCCGCAAAGCAGGGGGCTATGCCCGGGCAGAGGCAGACGAGGCAGGCGACGATGGCAATTACGTATCGCATGCGACCTTTATTTCCTCACCAGTGTGGACTTGACCCTCGATGCGCACCCGCCCTTGAGAATGACCATGACCTCCTCTGTGGCCACGAGCCCGTCGATGCTGATCTCGTTGTCCTGATCGTCGTAGATCGTGCAGTCGCGGCAGAGAGGGATTCTCGTCCCGGCCACGACTACCGAGCTGCTCGTATACCTGAGGAGCTTTCCCGTGATCCGGCGGCCCTCGTCGGTGTGGGACACAGAGGGCAGCACGAGGAGTACGGCCAGGGTCATCGTCCCGAAGAATCTTCCCATCGGACCCTCCTTTGCGTGGTTCCTTCCCGGGTCTCAGCAGCAGGGGCGCCCTCACCATGGGCGGCAGTTACAATAAAGGGCATAGGGCGCCTCGATGCATCCATTTTTGTACTTTGCACCCGATGTGCGATGAGTCGAGGGTTGCTGTATCGAAGCAGGCCGGCCGAGGCGGCACCGAGAAACCCTCGTGGTGCCTCCTGGTCAGTGCCGAGTGCTTTTCTGAACAATGACGCTCGGTTTCGGCCTGCCGGATCCCTCAGACAGCCCGCACCTGGATACAGGGCCCTCTGTGGGTAATATCGCCTGCTCTTGCCCAAAAGATTAATCATCCGTGTCGGCCCTCCTCTGAGCGCATGCCTGCCTGGAAGGCGAGGCAATATGCATGCCATCTCTCGGCCGATCGGCCGGCGCACATATGGCAGGTGGGGGGGTAGGGCGGCGGGATCGCATCGTGTGCGAGCGAGCACCAGGGCCGTTCCCGGGCGCCTCGTCCGCCGCGGCCTTTCCTTGACTTTGGGGGTGTATTTTGTTTAGTTTGACGACAATGTCACGCTGGCCGCCGGCCTTGGGACTCGGTGGCGGCGAGCACTCAAGGGGATGGCCTCCATGGCCGATAAGAGCAATGAGAGGAGCAACGGGCCGGGCCTACCCCAGGGAACCGACGAAGACGCAGGGGAGGAAATAAGGAGATACCGCGAGATCCTTCTCAAGGACCCTTCTTCGCTTGTCTTTGCGGCCCTTGCCGAGGCCTACCGGAAAAGAAGGCTGCTCGGCCACGCGATAGAGGTCTGCAAGACCGGACTCCGCTATCATCCCGATTTCGCCAGCGGCAGGGTGGCGCTCGCACGGGCGTACTACGACTCCGGCGAGATCGAAAAGGCCCAGC